>ERZ1673752.195-NODE-195-length-113821-cov-11.700499_pt1 | contig 113821 bp, 96 predicted proteins | sample MGYA00580195_ERZ1673752 | MGnify/ENA primary metagenome ERZ1673752 (study PRJEB41218, sample SAMN15661744) | gut metagenome | host: Homo sapiens | place: Canada: London | collected 2015-08-20/2019-03-30 | study: EMG produced TPA metagenomics assembly of... | reverse complement strand
GTCGCTCTTAGCCGCCTCCGCCATCAACGCGATGGCTCACTCGCTTCGCGATGCCCCTTCCTGTTTGGAGCTCCGGCGGCGCGACGTCCCCCAGACGTCGCTCTTAGCCGCCTCCGCCATCAACGCGATGGCTCACTCGCTTCGCGATGCCATCGCGCACGCGGATGTGCTGAAGCGTAGACTTCCCGGAGCATGTCGTTTGAGACTTTCGTGTAAATCTGGGTGGTGGTCACCGAGGCGTGGCCGAGCAGCTCCTGCACCGCCCGGACGTCTGCACCGCCCTGCAACAGGTGCGTGGCGAAACAATGCCGCAGGGTGTGGGGACCAACCGGAACCGTAATCTGGGCGCGCTGAGCCGCGGCCTGGATAATCGCCCAGGCACTCTGCCGACTGAGAGGCCGACCCAAAGTATTCAAAAAGACCCGGCCTTGTGAACGACCTTTTTCTGCCAAGCCCGGGCGCACCCGCACCAAGTACGCTTCCAGGGCATCTTTGGCCAAGTGGCCCAACATGGACAGGCGTTCCTTGCGGCCCTTGCCGAACAGTCGGACCAGCGGAATCTCCTCATCGAGATCAATATCGTCAACCGCCAGATTAACCGCCTCGGAAATCCGGGCTCCCGTCGCGTAGAGGAACTCCAGCAGCGCCCGATCCCGCAACGCATTGTCGTCGCCGGGCGCACTAGCGGCCTCCAGCAGTGCCTGGACTTCCTCCACGGTCAACACTGTGGGCAAATGGGCGCTCACCTTGGCAGGCGCGATGCCTTTCGTCTGGTTCGAGCGAGCTGCGCCGGTTTCATAAGCATAGCGATGCCAAGAGCGCACGCTGGCGATGGCGCGGCGTGCCGAGGAGGGCGCCACCGCAGCGTAGTCACCAAAGCCCGCTTCTAGGGCACGCACAAACGCCTCCAAGACCGGCAAGGTCACCTCATCGAGACTTTTGACCCCGTTGTCGACCAGGAACGCCACGTAACGCCGCAAGTCCCGGGTATAGGCCGCCACGGTATGTGGGGACGCACCGCGCTCCACCGCCAGATAGTCCAAGTAGGGTTGGGGGTCCAACCGTTCGGGACACGCAAAATCGGGGGCAGGTCGCGAGCCCATATCCTCCCCCTTTCACCCGGTTTTTTTATAGTATCGAGTGACGGGGACAAAATCCGCGAGTATCTATCCGACTTTCCGATAATTTAGGTGATGAGTTATGACATTTGTGGCAAGTGAACTGGACAAACGGGCGATTAAAGCCGCCAAGGCTCTGGCGGCAGACGCGGTAGAAAACGCCGGTAACGGACACCCGGGAACCCCGATTTCTTTGGCTCCCGCCGCTTACCTGCTCTACCAGTATGTGATGCGCAGTGATCCGTCAGACCCCTGGTGGCTGGGTCGAGATCGTTTCGTTCTCAGTGCCGGGCACGCCTCGGCTTTGCAGTACGTGCAGCTATTCCTGGCTGGGTACGGGATAGAGCTGGAGGACCTGAAACAGTTCCGTCACGCAGGCGGGCTGTTGACCGGTCATCCGGAATACCGTCACCAGCCCGGTGTGGAAGTCACTACTGGGCCTTTGGGCACCGGCATCGCGGCTGCGGTCGGCATGGCGATGGAACAGCGCCGTCTGCGCGGGCTGCTGGACCCGGACGCGGCTCCCGGCGAAAGCCCCTTCGACCATCGCATTTACGTGGTGTCCGGGGACGGCTGTCTGCAGGAAGGCATCAGCTACGAGGCGATGTCTCTGGCGGGTACCCAGGAACTCGGAAATCTCATCTATCTGTATGACGAAAACCGGATTTCTATCGAGGACGATATTGATATTGCCTTTATCGAGGATATCCGCGGTCGGTTTGAATCCCAGGGTTGGCACTACCAAGAAGTGTCCTGGGTGCAAGACGACGGGTCTTACGTGGAAAACCTGGAGGCTCTGTTTGCCGCTTTCGAGGCCGCAAAAGCCGAAACGAAACGGCCTTCCATTATTAAGTTGCGTACCATTATTGGCTGGCCCTCGCCGAACAAACAGAATCAGGGCGGCATTCACGGCTCCGCTCTGGGCACTTCAGAGCTGGAAGGTCTCAAGACCGCGCTGGGGCTGGACCCCACTAAGATGTTCGACATTCCTGCCGAAATTGTCGCTGCGACCAGGGAAAACGTCGCCGAACGCGCCCGAGCATTCCGAGCTGAGTGGGACCCGCGCCTTGCCGCCTGGCAGCAGGCCCACCCACAGCAGGCCGCGTTGCTGAAACGTTTGCAGGATGGGGAGCTGCCCGCCGATTTGGAGTCGGCACTGCCGCAGTTCGAGCCCGGCAGCGCAATCGCCACCCGCGCCGCCTCCGGAAAGGTCATCAACGCTTTGGCCGGCGTGCTGCCCGAGTTGTGGGGCGGCAGCGCGGACCTAGCAGGCTCCAACAACACCGCCATCGCCGACGAACCGTCTTTTGCTCCCGCTGATCGCGCCACGAAAGCGTGGACGAAAGTCAGCGAATGGGGCCGCAACCTGCACTTCGGGGTGCGCGAGCACGCTATGGCAGGGATTCTCAACGGCATCGCTACCAGCGGTTTAACCCGACCCTATGCAGGGACTTTCCTGGTGTTCTCTGACTTTATGCGCGGCGCGGTGCGCCTCTCAGCGCTGATGAAGCTGCCGGTCACTTACGTGTGGACCCACGACTCTATCGGGGTCGGCGAGGACGGACCGACCCACCAGCCGGTAGAGACGCTGACCAGCTTGCGCGCCATTCCAAACCTGGCGGTGGTACGCCCCGCGGACGGCGCGGAAACCGCGTACGCCTGGTTAGAGATTATGCGGCGGCGCGGCCCGGCCGGGTTAGCGTTGAGCCGTCAAAAGCTGCCCAATCCCGCACGTGGGGCGGACACTGGCTTGGCCAGCGCAAAAAATGTGGCGCGCGGTGGTTACGTGCTGAAGGACTTTGGGGACAATCCCGCGGTCATTTTGCTGGCGACCGGTTCTGAGGTCGCTCTGGCTCTGCAGGCCGGAGAACGGCTGGCTCAGGAGGGCGTGGCGGCGCGGGTCGTTTCCCTGCCGTGCTTGGAGTGGTTCGAGGAACAGGACGCGGCTTATCGGGAATCGGTTTTGCCCGCGTCAATCCGCGCCCGGGTGTCCATCGAGGCTGGACTGGCGATGCCGTGGTATCGCTATCTGGGAGATGCGGGGCAAGCCGTGTCGGTGGAAACATTCGGTACTCCGGCAAGCGGTGAGGATAACTTTGCCCACTTCGGGTTTACCGTAGAAAACGTGGTCGCGAAAGCAAAAGAGAGCCTGGCAAAAGCCTAGGCAAAAGCCCCAGAAACCAGTGGAAGCCCCGGAATATTCCGGGGCTTCCATTTTAAGTTTCAGTGCGGCTTACTTTTGAGCCGGAGCAGGGCTGGTCGGTAATGCCGGTGTCGTCGGATTGGCCGGAGCCGTAATGGGCGCAGTAGGCATCTGATTTCCCTTGGCGTCAGGCGCCGCCGGCTTATCCATGGTGAAAGCGAACAGCACGATCGCGAAGAGCCACACTAGGGACACCACGACGGTCAAAATATTCAGGTTACGCTGGCCCACGCCGGAGGAGGACATGGCCGAAGTCAAGCCACCGCCGAACATATCGGACATACCGCCGCCTTGGCCCTTATGCATCAAAATGGACAAAACCAGCAGCAGTGAGGTGATAACCAAAAGCACCTGTGCCACGATGTTGAAAGCAAATAACATGTTTTCCTCTGTGTTTATCTGTTCATGAACTCAGCCTTGCAATGATACCACGACCCGGGTATTAAGATGGTTTCGTGACCGCAACACTCAAAGATTTATCCCCTCTCAGCGCCACCACCGCTGTCTTTATCGGTGGCGCACTAGGGTCGTTGCTGCGCTGGGGCGGGTCTTTGGTGGCCCGGAGCGTGGCGGCGTCGCCAAGCTGCCAGGGCCTTTGCCGGGTTATTGTCGGGGGCGGCGGAGTCAACATCGACACCTGGATTTTGAACCTCATTTCGGTGATGGTGCTGGCATATTTGACGGGTCGTTTGGTGTCTAATCCGCATCGGCGACGTTCCCAAGCCCTGAAGATGACGATTGGCACCGGATTTTGCGGTGGACTGGGGACTTACGGGGGTCCGGTGTGGCAGATTTTGGTTTATCAACAGTTTCACTTGGGGCACTTGCTGGAGCTGATTGCCATGTTTGCCGTGGCTCTGCCGGTGGGATTGTTTGCGCTGTGGTTGGGAACCCGGCGGGCTTTTGTGTCCGGCGACATCTACCGCGACTCCCCCGCTGACTTTACCCTGCCCAATGCTAACGACCCGACCTCCCTGCCGCCCTTGTCCACAGCGGCTGCCTCCACCGCACCACTGACGAACCATGTCGAGGATGAACAGCACCAACGTCCTTGTGCCCCCGAAGTACCCCCTGAGACTGACGATGACGGGAGGTCGGCATGATTCCCCTTTTCATAGCTCTCGGCGGAGGACTGGGTGCGGCAGCCCGCTTTGGCGTGGACAAACTGTCCACGCGCCTCATCGACAAGTTTCGCGAGAAGCGCAGCGCCAAATATCCCAGTGAAACCGTAACCGGGAAGCGCTTGTGGGGCGGCTGGGGAATTATTTTCGTCAATATCACGGGGTGTTTCCTGGTGGGCTGGGTCGCGACCTCACCGTGGCTCGATGTCGTCATGGGCGGGCCCTTGCAAGCCCAGCTGCCCACGCACACGGTGGCGGACGTGCTGCAAGCCGGTTTCCTGGGGGCCTACACGACATTTTCCACCGCCATCATGGACACTATCGGCTATACCTGGAAGCCCAAGTTTGACTTTGGGTATGCTGTGAAAGCCACGCTGCTCATCGGCGTGGTCATTTTTGTCTGTATCGGCGCGGCACTGGCGGGCGTGGCGCTGAACACCGGCGTTTTCGTCCTGCCAGTCGGCTGACCGAATTCCCCACGGCGCCCCGGACAGTGGATATGACCGACCGCGATTGTACTCAAGTCAATTTCGCCATTTAGCACAAGATTCCGGGCTTGCGAACTAAAGGAGAAAAAATCCCGGGGAGGCTACTGATTATCAATAGCCTCCCCGAGAGAGTTTAAGGTGTCCTGCCGGTGGTGTTACTCGCCGAGGCGGCAGATTTTCCCGAATTCTTCAGCCTTCAGAGAAGCGCCGCCGACCAGGCCGCCGTCCACGTTGGGTTGAGCCATGAGCTCAGCCACGTTCGCGGATTTCACCGAACCGCCGTAGAGGACACGGATTCCATCAGCGGTTTCCTGACCGTAAAGCTCCGCCAGCTTGGCGCGGATGGCCCCGCAAACTTCCTCGGCATTTTCCGGGGTCGCGGTCTCGCCCGTGCCAATCGCCCAGATGGGTTCATAGGCGACCACACACTTGGCGGCGTCCGGGGTGGGGATAGCGTCAAAAGCCGCTGCAATCTGAGCCAAAACGTGCTCGACGTGCTTTCCGGCTTTGCGCACCTCCAGAGCCTCACCGCAGCAAATAATCGGCACCATACCCGCCGCCAGAACCTTGCGCGCCTTTTCATTAACGACAGCATCGCTTTCCTGGTGATATTCACGGCGTTCCGAGTGACCCACCACCACATAGGTGCAGCCAAGCTTGGTCAGCATCGAGGTGGACACTTCGCCGGTGTAGGCACCGTTATCGTGGGTGGAGACGTCTTGAGCGCCGTACTTAATCTTCATGTCGTCGCCGTCGATGGTGGTCTGTACCGAACGAATGTCGGTAAACGGCGGAATGACCGCCACCTCCACCTTGCTAAAGTCGTGACGATGATCTTGCAAATCAAGGTTCAGCTGATTGACCAACTGAATCGCCTCGAGGTGGTCGAGGTTCATCTTCCAGTTGCCTGCCATCAGGGGAATACGTGCCATGTTTAGGCCTCCAATACTTCAATACCGGGCAAAACTTTGCCCTCCAATAATTCTAGTGATGCTCCGCCACCGGTGGAGATGTGGCTGAACTTGGACTCGTCAAAGCCCAGTTGGCGCACCGCCGCCGCGGAGTCTCCGCCGCCCACGATGCCAAAGGCCGTGCCGTCCTGCAATGCCTTTGCTACCGCTTTCGTGCCGCCCGCGAAAGCCGGGAATTCGAACACGCCCATCGGGCCGTTCCACGCCACGGTCTTTGACTCGGCAATCTTCGCGGCAAAGAGTTCGCCCGATTTCGGCCCGATATCCAGACCCATCTGGTCCTCGGGGATAGCATCGGCGGCCACTACGGTAGCCGGAGCGTCAGCCTTAAACTCGGGGGCCACCACGACATCTACCGGCAGCACCAGTTCGACTCCGTTTTGTTTTGCCTGATCCAGGTAGCCTTTCACGGTGTCAATCTGATCGGATTCCAGCAGGGATTTGCCTACCGCATATCCTTGCGCCGCCAGGAACGTAAACGCCATACCGCCGCCAATCAACAGGGTGTCGGCTTTCGTCAACAGGTTCGCGATGACGCCGAGCTTGTCGGAAACTTTCGAGCCGCCCAGCACCACCGTGTAGGGCCGCTCCGGGTTGTCGGTAGCTTTGCGCAGGGATTCGATTTCCTTTAACACCAGGAAACCGGCCGCTGCGGGCAACAGTTTCGCCACGTCATAAACCGAGGCTTGCTTACGGTGTACCACCCCGAAACCATCAGACACGTAGCAGTCCGCCAACTCCGCCATCTCGGCCGCGAAAGCAGCACGTTCGGCGTCGTCTTTCGAGGTTTCGCGCGCATCAAACCGGACGTTTTCCAGCATAAGGATCTCGCCGGGAGCTAGGGCGGCAGCTTTCGCTTTCGCGTCCGCACCGGTCGTGTCCTGAGCCAGAGTGACCTTGACCCCAATCAGCTCAGCGAGACGCTGGGCCACCGGAGCTAGAGAAAATTCGGGCATGACCTGGCCTTTAGGACGCCCCAAGTGAGCCATAGTGATGACTTTCGCTCCACTGTCCAGCAACTTTTGCAAGGTGGGCAGCGCCGCACGAATACGCCCATCGTCAGTAATTACACCGTCCTTGAGGGGTACATTGAAGTCGCAACGCACCAAAACGCGCTTGCCGCTCAAATCCCCCAAGGAATCAATAGTTTTCAGCATATTTATCCCTTCCTTAAACACTCGGAAAATGCGAGAGGACGCCCGCAATTCACGCAGAAATGCAGGCGTCCTATCTCACTCAAAACTCCCGAATTAGAGCTGCTTGCCCATGAACACGGTCAGGTCAACCACGCGGTTGGAGTAGCCCCATTCGTTGTCGTACCAAGACACACACTTAATCATGTTGTCAATCTGCTTGGTCAGAGGCGCATCGTAAATCGAAGAGTGCGAATCGGTGACGATGTCAGTCGAAACAATGCCATCGTCGTTGTAATCCAAAATGCCCTTCAAAGAGCCCTCAGCGGCAGCCTTCATCGCGGCATTGATGTCGTCGATGGAGCAGGACTTCTTCGGGATGAAGCTCAGGTCGGTGACAGAACCGGTGATGACCGGCACGCGCAAGGCGTAACCATCGAGCTTGCCCTTCAACTGGGGAAGCACCAGGGCGACCGCGCGGGCTGCGCCGGTGGAAGTCGGCACAATGTTTTGGGCCGCAGCGCGGGCGCGACGCAAATCCTTGTGCGGAGCATCGTGAATGCGCTGGTCACCGGTGTAGGCGTGAATAGTGGTCATCAGGCCGTAGTCGATGCCGAACTCGTCGTCCAGAACCTTGGCCATCGGGGCCAGGCAGTTCGTGGTGCAAGAAGCGTTAGAAACCACGTGGTGCTTTGCCGGATCGTAAGTCTCATGGTTTACACCCATAACGAAAGTCGCATCCACGTTGCCCTTAGCGGGAGCGGAGATAATAACTTTCTTTGCACCAGCCTTGATGTGAGCGCGAGCCGCATCGCCATCGGTAAAGAAGCCGGTGGATTCAATCACAATATCCGCACCCAAATCGCCCCAAGGCAGGTTGGCAGGGTCGCGCTCTGCCATGGCGGCAAATTTCTTGCCGTCAACGGTGATGGTCTTGTCGTCATAGGTGACTTCCTTGCCCAGGCGGCCGGTCACCGAATCGTATTTCAACAAGTGAGACAAGGTGTGGTTGTCGGTCAAGTCGTTCACGCCAACAATCTCGATGTCCGCGCCCTGCTTCAGGGCGGCGCGGAAGAAGTTACGACCAATACGGCCAAAGCCATTGATGCCAACACGGACAGTCACAGTTTCCTCCATCTTGTGCAACTCTGTGCACATGTAGGTTCTTTAGTTATTCAATCCCGACAGTGAATGCACTGCGGAACCCGGTCAAAAATGTCGACCAGCTCTTAAAACCTACCTGAAACATTCCTATAAATCATCAATAATCACAGTTTAATTTCCAGTTAATTTCGCTCTTTTACGCCAGAACCATTACAAAGAACATGATTTATTATTCACGACGCACGCTTTTCGACACCCCAAATTCTCACCGACCGCGCCACTTGGCGCGGGAACAAAACCCCAAACCAACCCGAAAAAGGACGTAGGATTTCAGGTATGACGAAGATTGATGTGTTTTCTAAAGATTTACCGACCCTGCGCACCCCCCTGGTGTTGGCTGCCACCACAGATGGCGACGAACTGCAGGTTCCCAATTTTCCAGCCCTGCGCGATTTTGCCCGCGCCGCCGGAGTGACCGGAAAGCTCGGAGAGGTCAACAGGGTTCCCTCCCCGCATGACTTTTCTGCCGCGTTCGTCGTGTTTGCTGGGGTCGGCTCCCCGAAAACTCCTGCCGAAACACTCCAAAACTTCCGCGAGGCGGCCGGCAACGTGACCCGCAGCATCACCAGTGAAGAACTCGCTTTTTCCTTCCCCACGAAGAACCGGGAGGAAGTCCTGGCGACTGTAGAGGGGGCACTTCTGGGAGCCTACCGTTTTGGAAAATATCAGTCCAAACCTGCCAAAACCCTGAAAACTCTGTACATTCCGGCTCCTGACGCTCTCAGTGACACGGAGCGTACCCAACTGCAAACCACCGTCAAGGCAGTCACGCGAGTCCGTGACCTCGTGAACACGTCCCCCTCCGATCTGTACCCCGAATCCATGGCCAAAGCGTTTCAGAAAGCCAGCAAGAACCTGCCGGTGAGCTTTGAAAAGTGGAATTACCGAGACCTCAAGGATCAGGGCTTCGGCGGACTCGTCGCGGTAGGGAAAGGCTCTAAGCGCAAGCCCTGCCTGGTGAAGTTGACCTACGCACCCGAGGGCGCCAAAGCCCAAGTCGCCCTGGTCGGCAAAGGCATCACTTTTGACTCCGGGGGCTACAGCCTAAAACCGAGCACTTCTATGCTCACCATGAAATCGGATATGACCGGCGCGGCCACCATGGGAGCGGTGTGCTTAGCGGCGGCGGAACTACGGCTGCCAGTGAGAGTCACGGCGTGGCTGTGCTTGGCAGAAAACCTGGTCAGCGGTAATGCGTCGCGGGTCGATGACGTCATCACGATGAAAAGCGGGAAGACTGTAGAGATTACCAACACCGATGCGGAAGGGCGTTTGGTACTGGCAGACGGTTTGACTATGGCGGTGGCGCAGCATCCCGACCTGGTTATTGATATGGCTACCCTGACCGGCGCGCAGAGAGTGGCTTTTGGTAGCCGCATCGCCGGAGTGATGGGGTGCCAAAAGGACTGGATACGCGACGCCTCCGTGGCGGTCGGAGAACCGGCTTGGACGGCACCACTGCCTGAATACCTGTTGGAACACCTGCATTCTGACGTAGCTGACATCGCGAATTCCTCGTCGAAACGCGAGGCTGGAATGCTGGTGGCCGGAATTTTCCTGAAACAGTTTGTGGGCGACACGCCGTGGGCGCATATCGACATTGCCGGCCCGGGTTTTAATACCGGTTCTGCCTGGGGATACACTCCGAAAGGCGGTACCGGCTACGGGGTGCGCACCCTGTTGCGGGTCATTGCGGACATGGGTCGCTAGGCCCGGTTTCGTTCACCCTGTTTGCATTAGCACATGGGAATCATTTAGTGAAAGAATAAACTTGCTTAGAATTTTGTTCCTTTGACAGAACTGGAGTTGAACATTGAGCGAAGAACAATACGATGTAGTGATTTTAGGCGGCGGAAATGGCGGTTACGCTTGTGCTTTGCGAGCAACTTCTCTGGGAATGAGCGTCGCCCTGGTCGAGGCGGACAAAGTCGGCGGCACCTGTCTGCACCGCGGATGCATTCCTACCAAGGCTTTGCTGAGGGCGGCGGAAGTCGCCGATACCGTGCATGAGTCCCTGGATTGGGGCATTGGCTCTGCCTTCAATGGTGTCGATATGGCTAAAGTGCTGGAGTTTCAGAGCGGAATCATCAACAAAATGCATCGTGGCCTGTCCGGGTTGATTAAGAGTCACAAGGTCGAGTTCGTCAACGCTCATGGCGTGCTCAGCGGGGTCGATACGGTCACCGCTGGTGACCGGGTGCTCAAAGGTAAGAACATTGTTTTGGCCTCCGGTTCGGTCACCAAGACTTTGGGGATGAACCTGGGCGGACGCATTATCGGTTCCGAACACGCCCTTTTCCTCGACCATGTTCCCGGTTCAGTAGTGATTTTGGGCGGCGGGGTCATCGGCGTCGAGTTTGCTTCCGTGTGGAAGTCTTTCGGAGCAGACGTCACCATCGTTGAGGCTTTGCCGCACCTGGTGCCTAACGAAGACGAGGACATTTCTAAGGGATTGGAAAAGGCGTTCAAGGCTCGCGGGATTAAGTTCATGACCGGGACCCGTTTCCGCGATGCCGCAGAGGACGGTTCCGGTGTGACGGTAAACACCGAGGACGGTCAAAGCTTGCGTGCTGATTACCTGTTGGTGGCGATAGGGCGCGGCCCGAACACGGCAAATATGGGTTACGAGGCACAGGGCATCCCGATGGATCGCGGTTTTGTGTTAGCCAACGAGCGCCTGCACACCGGCGTGGGGAATATTTATGCAGTCGGGGATATTGTGCCCGGTCTGCAGTTGGCGCACCGCGCGACGATGCAGGGGGTATTTGTGGCTGAGGAAATCGCGGGACTGAATCCGCGCGTTGTGCCCAACGACAACATTCCCCGCGTGACGTTCTGCGAACCCGAAATTGCCTCCGTGGGCTTGACCGAGGCGAAAGCCAAGGAAGTTTACGGCGCGGACAATGTTATCTCGAAGCAGTCCAATATGCTGGGTAACGCGAAGTCACAAATGCTGAAAGCGGCTGGTTTTGTGAAGCTGGTCCAGGTCAAGGACGGTCCGATTGTGGGCTTCCACGCTTTGGGGCAGCGTATCGGGGAACAAATTGGTGAAGGTCAGCTCATCGTGAACTGGGAAGCAGATGCGGATGATTTGGCCTACCTGATGCACACCCACCCGACCCAAAACGAGATGATTGGTGAAGCGGCGATGGCTTTGGCTGGCAAACCGCTGCACGGCTGAAACTTCGGGAAAAGTCAATCAAAGGAGAAAGACGAAATCATGGCTCAATCAGTTGCAATGCCCGCACTCGGAGAATCGGTGACCGAAGGTACCGTCACGAAATGGCTGAAAAATGTTGGCGACACCGTCGCCCTGGACGAACCCCTCCTGGAAGTCTCCACAGATAAGGTCGACACCGAGATACCCAGTCCCGTTGCTGGCGTGCTGACCAAAATTTTGGTTCCAGAGGACGAAACGGTCGATGTAGGTACCATTTTGGCTGAAGTCGGGGATGCTTCTGAAGTCAGTGCCGCCTCGGCGGCTCCGGCGGCACCGGCGGTTCCAGAGTTGCCAAATCCCGAAATCCCTTCTACCGTCACGGCTGGCAGCGACGGCGGCGCGCAGGTCGAGTGGTCCTATCCGACAGTTCCGCCGGTTCCTCCGAAGGCTGAGGAGGTTCCGGCTCCCCCGGTTCCTCCAGCCGCACCGGCCGCCCCTGCTGCGCCCGCGGCTCCGGCCGCTCCGGCGGCTCCGGCGGCTGCAGGAACGGGTCAGCCCATTAAGATGCCGGCCTTGGGCGAATCCGTCACCGAAGGCACCGTCACAAAGTGGCTAAAGAACGTCGGCGACACCGTCGCCCTAGACGAACCCCTCCTGGAAGTCTCCACCGACAAAGTCGACACCGAAATCCCCTCACCCATAGCCGGCACCATCACCCAAATCGTCGTCTCCGAAGACGAAACCCTAGACGTCGGCACCGTCCTCGCCTACGTCGGCGGGGAAGTCTCGGCTCCCACCGCGCCGGTTACGCCCGCAGCTCCCGCTGCTCCGGCGGCTCCAGCGGCACCACAAGCACCGACGGCTCCCGCTCCCCCCGCGGCTCCGGCCGCTCCGGCCGCGCCTGCTGCCCCGGTAGCTCCTGCGGCTCCTTCGACACCTGCTGACAACCAAGCGGAGTACGCCACCCCGATTGTGCGGAAATTAGCTGCTGAAAAGGGCGTGGATCTCAGTAAAGTGCACGGCACCGGTGTGGGTGGACGTATCCGCAAGCAAGATGTTTTAGATGCCGCGGGCACCGTTCCTGCCCAGCCGCGGCCCCCCGTGCCACCCGCAGCTCCTGCGGTTCCTCCCGTTGTACCAACGCCACCGGCTCCCGCGGTTGCGACACCGCCGGTTCCCCCGGTTCCGGCCGCTCCGGCAGTTCCTGCCCCACCGGCTCCGGCCGCTCCAGTTTCGGCCCCGCCGAGTGCTGCACCTACGGGCGGAGCACTGGATATGGCCCGCCTCGCCCAACTGTTTGCCGAGGTAGCCGAGGCATTCGCGCATAATCAAGGGTCCGCGCCAGCGCCGCAAGCCCCGGTTCCCCCGGCGGCACCCGCTGCCCCGACTATTCCAGCTCCCCCGGCTCCTCCGGTTCCTCCGGCGGCACCCGCTGCCCCAGCTATTCCGGCTCCCCCGGCTCCTCCGGTTCCTCCGGCGGCACCCGCTGCGCCCGTGGCTCCGGCCGCTCCGGCGTCTGCTGCACCGGCTGCACCCGGAACGGGTCAGCCCATTAAGATGCCGGCCTTGGGCGAATCCGTCACCGAAGGCACCGTCACAAAGTGGCTAAAGAACGTCGGCGACACCGTCGCCCTAGACGAACCCCTCCTGGAAGTCTCCACCGACAAAGTCGACACCGAAATCCCCTCACCCATAGCCGGCACCATCACCCAAATCGTCGTCTCCGAAGACGAAACCGTAGACGTCGGCACCGTCCTCGCCTACGTCGGCTAGAGCCGGATTTCACTCTAAAACTGGCTCAATTGAGTCGGACCACCGAAGCAATCTTCCACGGATTGCCGGATAACAAAATCTCAGATTCCGTATCGGGAATCGCCGCGATTTGGTGGCGGTTCCCGATACGGTCAATTTGGGTGTAGGCGCCTTGCGTGAGTGTCACCTGCAGACGCACCGAACGCGTATTCTTGACGGCGCTGCCCTTATTGCCCGCCACAATCGTTGCCGACTTCACCGCGGTGGACAGGCCCTCAACCTGGGCTTGGCTGGACTGCAAAGCAGCCAGCAAACTCGCATCGGCGGACTCGGCTATCGAATCCTTGACACTGAGTTTTTCCAAAGCCGCCCGATCCTGGCGTGTCAGGGCCGCATCGCGTTTAGTCAGCAACAGCTGCAGGATTTCCTGAGCCGAGGCGTCGTCCGTGATGGGATCGCGCAAGTTTGGGGTTTTCGCTTGGCTGTCAGGGGAATTGGGCAACAGGTCAGCCGGTGGCGCGGCTGGTGACTTGCTTTCGGGGGCCGCCGGATCCGCGAGGCTTTCCGATGGAGCCGGAGCTTTGGAGTGGGTCGCAGAAGGGCGGTGCGGCGGGGTCGACGTCTTGGCGCTGCCTTTTTGCCTCGCGCTGGCGCTGGGCGCGGCACTATCCGTCAAAAGCGCCGCCGCACTCGGTTTTGCAGACGGGGCGGGCAGCGCTTGGGCCGCGCTGGGCAACTCCGCCAGTCGTGGGAACAGGACCGCTCCCAGCGCCAGCGCGGCTCCTGCCAAAGCCGGCAGTCCCCAGCGTAATATCGGGCTGGTCGGACGTGTTTCGCGACGTTGGCGCCGTTCCGGCATCGAGCGGCGCGACGGCGAAACCAGCTCGGTGGCCACGTCGCGTCCGGCCGCCCGCATCCGTGCCGCCATTAGCTCCGCCCCGCCCAGCAGGTCAATGCCGCAGCACGGCAGGCTTTCCCACGCCTCGGCAAGTTCCCCCGCGCGGGGTCGCGCGCTCGCCACCGGATTCAACGCCGCTTTCAACAGACTCGCGTCCATTCCCAACGCCAGCAGCACCTGTGCCATCGCGTAGACATCGCCGGATTGATTCGCCGCCACGGACGCCCCGGCAGCAACAGCGGATGCCGCCGCCGGTCCAGAGGATTCTCCCGCCGCGTCACCCCAGGTGAGCCCCTCCGTTTCCGGCGCGCTAAACGCCCGTGTCGTGCCCACGTCACCGAGAAGGTCCACCAGTACCACCCGACCTTGTGCAGTCACCATCACATTGGCCGCCGAAACGTCCCCGTGACTCAAACCGACCTCGTGCAGCGCCGCCAAACCGCGAGCCAGGGACAGAGCGATGAAGTTGACCTGCGGCGTGCTGAACTCGCGTCCCGCCCGCAGAACTTCCAGGTCTTGCCCGTCAAGATACTCGAAAATAGCTACGTAGCGTCCATCGGTCAGTTTGCGCAGCTCGTGGAGTTTCAGCAGGTTCGGGCACGACACCTTTCGCAACGTCCGCAGCCGGGATTCCAGCTGAGCCGATAGCGTACCGCCCAACAGCTGCAGCGCGTGGGTTCCGCCCTGGTCGTCTACCACCCGCCACATCGGGCCGCTTTTACCAAACCCAACGGGTTCATATAAGACATAACCTAAAAGTTCCATAACTCAATATATATCTAAGAACGACAACAAAAATCAACAGACATTTTCAAACCTGTGGATAACTTTGGGCACGGCGACAGAACTCGGTTTACCACTGGGGCAAAAATCCCCTAAGATAAAGGCGATGGCTAAGAAAAACAACTCTGCGACCGGGGGCGACGCGTCCGGGAAGAAACGCAATATATTCCAAAACTTAAAGGACTCCTTCACCATTGTGAGGCGGTCTTTCCCGTGGATTGTGTGGGCGATTTTGGCGACGCTGGTCGTGGCGGAAGCCTTGACCGTGTGGTACATGATTGCAGGCAAACACTGGATTATGGGGGCAATCACCATTGTGATGGTGCTGATGGTCGTGCCGATGGCCTGGATCTCCGCGTTTTTGTCCCGCGCCATGCTGCGTCAGATTGAAGGCATGAAAGGCTGCGTCGGGGCACTGCGTCAACTGCTGCGCCGGTCCTGGTTTGCCGAGGAAGAGCCCGTTGCGGTTAATAAGGATCAAGACTTGGTGTGGCGTTTCGTAGGTCCCCGCGGCATTTTCCTGGTCAGCGAAGGGCCGCATACTCGAGCCAGCAAGCTGCTCAACGATGAGGTGAAAAAGACCACGCGGGTCGTCGCTCAGGTGCCGGTACACGCCGTGGAGTGCGGCACCGAGGAGGGACAGGTACGCCTCGAACACGTGATGAAAGCCATGTATAAAGCTCCACGCGCTTTGAATCGAAACGAGATTCCCGCGGTGCAAAAACGACTGCTGGCGATTCACCGCAACCAAGGGCTGCCCATTCCGAAGGGGATTGACCCTTACCGAGTTCGCCCTAATCGGCGCGCTTTGTATGGTTAAAATTTATCCACGCTTGCCCCGGATATACGGGGCGTAAAATTATTACAATTTCAAACTTTTCATGCGCTAAGACTTGCATAAAGTTGCACGGCTCTGTAAATTTATACCGGTAGTTCATTTATACGACCGTCAACAAGGAGAATCTTATGCGTCGTCTTCCCGTTGCCATGCTTCTGGCTGCAGCCTCTCTGGGCTTAGCTGGATGTTCCACCGCTTCCACCGGAAACGCTGGTGGTGACGATGCTGCTAATCAATCCGGCTCGGCCACAGCTTTCGACTTTTCGACCATTAAGCCTGATCCCAAGGTTGAGGCGTTAGTTCCCGCCGACGTAAAGGAACGCGGGGTGCTGCGTAACGGCGCTTCTACCAGCTATGCCCCGGCGGAATTCTTGATGGAGGACGGCACCACCCCCACTGGCTACGAAGTAGACATGGTGAAAGCCATTGCCCTGACTATGGGTCTCGAGGACGGCACCACCACTACCGAAGCGTTTGGCGCGCTGTTGCCCAAGATTGGCACGACTTACGATTTGGGGGCGTCTTCGTTTACGGTCACGCCAGACCGCGTCGCCAACTACGACATGCTGGCATATATGGATATGGGTTCCCTGTTTGCGGTGGCGAAAGGCAACCCACAAGGCTTTGACCCCAACGACGTTTGTGGCAAAACCATTGGGGTGCAAACCGGCACCTTGCAGGAAACGGAACTGCTGCCAAAAATGAGCAAACAATGCGAAGAGAGTGGCAAACCGCCAGTCGTCATTCAAAAGGAAGAGTTGCTGTCTAATGTGTTCCCGAAGGTCATTTCGGGACAGTACCAGGCCATGCTCGCCGACGATCCGGTCACGACCTATTACGTGAAACAGACCCGCGGTCAGATGGAGCAAATTGGCCAGATTCTGGATCCTAGCCCCATCGGGATTGTGGTGGATAACAAGAATCAACAACTGTCAGCCGCGATTAAAGCGGCGATGGATTCCTTGCTGGCCTCGGGCAAACTGCGGGAAATCATGGACAACTACGGCGCTGGCGCGGGCTTGTACGACGCGGTGGAACAGAAAACTTCCGTGGGCAAATAACCCCGGCGCCCCAACCTTTTGACGTCTCACTTTCCGCCCCGGGCTTCTGAGCGAAAACCGCATCGTCGAGACTGTGCAAAGTAAACGAATCGAAGGAAGAAAACGCATGAGCGAAGAAGACCTAAAATTCAACCATCCCCGACCGGTGTTCCGTTTGGGCAGGTGGGTCAGCGTGGCGGTGGTCGCGCTGGTGGTGTTAGGGCTAATTAACTCCCTTTTCACCAACCCCAACTACCACTGGGAAATGGTGTGGGCATACTTGACGCACCCTAACTTGATTAAAGGAATCGGCTTCACCCTGGCGCTGACGGTGGGAGCGATGACTATCGGCGTCACCCTCGCTATCACCATGGCGGTCATGCGCCAATCTCCGAACCCGGTGCTGAAAGGCGTTGCCTGGTTCTATATCTGGTTCTTCCGCGGCACGCCGATTTACACCCAGTTGATTTTTTGGGGCTTGTTGCCGACGCTGTACCCCATGATTACCTTGGGAATTCCCTTTGGACCCGAACTGTTTGCGGTGGAAACGAAACTGGTGCTAAACATGTTCTGGTCAGCCATGTTGGGACTAGGCCTGAACGAAGGCGCCTACCTGGCTGAAATCGTGCGCGCCGGACTGAACTCGGTCAATCCCGGACAGTGGGAGGCGGCTACCGCGCTGGGCATGAAACGCGGCATGATTTTGCGCCGCATCGTCATTCCCCAAGCCATGCGTGTCATTGTTCCGCCCACCGGCAACGAAACAATCTCGATGCTGAAAACGACTTCCCTAGTTTCGGTGGTGCCGTTTACCTTGGAGCTGAACTTCCAGGCTCAAAACCTGGGACGCCTGACTTTCATGCCGGTGCCGATGATGATTTGTGCCGCCATCTGGTACCTGCTCATCACCTCAATCCTGATGGTGGGCCAGTACTACCTTGAGAAATACTTTGGCAAAGGCTTTAACGCTCAACAAGCCGCCACCTCGCCGCGCAGCAAAACCTTGAGCGCAGCCCCGGAAACGAAAACGCTATTGGATGTGAAATCTTGAGTAACGACCTGATGACAAACAGTCCTCTGGACACTGCAGACCTCGGGGGTATCGTCGATGCTTTCCCGGATTTGCAGCCGGGAGATCTCGTGCCCGCCCCCGCTGATGTGGCAGGCACCATGGTGGCTTTGCGCAATGTCCACAAGTACTTCGGTCACCTGCACGTGTTGAAAGGCATTGACTTAGACATTCACAAGGGCGAGGTGTGCGTTCTCATTGGTCCTTCCGGTTCGGGTAAATCTACAGTTTTGCGCTGCATTAACCAGCTGGAAACCATCACTTCGGGGCGGATTTACTTGGACGGTCAACTGTTGGGTATGTCCGAGGAAAAGGCCCCGCTGCCGGGTCGGAAACGCTCGTGGTATCTGAAAACCGGCGCTTTGACGGAACGGAACACGGTCCTGCGCGAGCTGCCCGATAAAGTCGTGTCCGCCCAACGGGAACGCATCGGCATGGTATTCCAACGTTTCAACCTGTTTCCCCACAAGACCGCCCTTGAAAACGTCATGGAAGCCCCGGTTCACGTTTTGCGGAAGTCCCGGGACGAAGCTATCGCGCAGGCTCGGCAACTGCTTGATCGGGTCGGTCTGGGCGACCGAATGGAGCACTACCCGTCCCAGCTGTCCGGCGGCCAGCAGCAGCGGGTGGCGATTGCCCGCGCTTTGGCGATGGATCCTGAACTGATGCTGTTCGACGAACCGACTTCCGCTCTCGACCCTGAACTGGTCGGAGAAGTGCTGCAGGTCATGAAAGATTTGGCTCGGGACGGCATGACCATGATGGTGGTGACTCACGAAATTGGTTTCGCCCGCGAGGTCGGTCACACCTTGGCTTTCATGGACGAGGGGCAAATCGTGGAAATGGGAAGCCCAATTGAGGTTTTGGATAATCCCCGCGAGGCCCGTACCCGCGAGTTCGTCTCGAAGGTGCTCTAGGGTTTTAGGGCTGTGATGGGGACGATAATTACACCGTCGGGACGTTGGTAGGCGGCGTGGCTGAGGCCGCAAACCACGATTAGGCTCTTAGGAGCTAAATCGGTTGATTCCCTAACTAAGGCATCACGGAGCTTCGTGAGGTTAGCCGCCGCTTCTTCAATTTGGTTTGCTCCGAGCTTAATCTCAATGGCGCACCAACCGCCGTCAGGCATTTCAATAACCGCGTCAACCTCACGGTTCTTGTAATCCTGATAATGGTACAGTTCCCCTCCCCACGATTCGCAATAGATGCGCAAATCACGCTCCACCATTGCCTCGAACAGAAAACCTAGAGTATTGAGGTCATTCAACAGTTTTTTCGGTGTGGCTTTCAAAAGAGCAACGGCCAGCGAGGGATCGGCCAAGTGACGTTTAGCTGATTGTTTCAAGCGGATTGAAGAACGCAACTTCCAGGAAAACGGCGGCTGATCGTCGACAAGGAACAAGCGACGGAATACATCCAGATAATCAGCCACCGTATGTTCATAAAGGGTCTCACGGTCAATCCCCTCCATGTCGGAACGTAAAACAGCCCCAGAGGCGGTGGTGGATTCGTTCCTGGCCAGAGAGCGCAGCAACAACTCCATCTTTTCTTGACTACGGTTCACGACACCTTCGTCAATCCGATTCACATCTTCAGCAATTACTGTCTTTATATAGCTCTTGGCAATCTGAGCAGCGCGCTCCACCGGTAATCCCGTACTTTCCGGCCAGCCGCCGCGCACTATCAAGTCAATCAGTTGTTGTAGTTCAACGTTCCCGGTGCCAATAGAATCAGCAGAGCCATTACAGATTTCCAGCAGGGAAACCACCCCATTGGAGTCACCGGATTCATAAAGGCTCATTGGCCGCATCCGCAAGGTTGCAATACGTCCCGCACCGGAATGCAACACTCCCTTACGATTCGGCGTAGCGGAACCTGTCAGCAGGAACTGTCCCTTAGTCCCCCGATTGTCGACTTCGAAACGCACCGCATCCCATATTGAAGGCACTTCTTGCCACTCATCAATCAACCGTGGAACCGCTCCTTCAAGAATCAGCCCCGGATTCATCTTGGCCAATTCACGATTCTGGAAATTGTTTGCCGGATCGCCAATCATCACCGCGCTGTGAGCCTGATTCAGTGATGCCCAAGTCTTACCACACCACTTTGGACCTTCCACGCAAACAGCACCAAAAGTGGCAAGAAAATCCGCGATTGTTGCATCGATGATGCGTGGAATGTATTCCTTACCATTCCGCGGAAAAAAAGTACTCATACCTGATTATAACCCCGGAGATTTCCGGTTTTCAACCACGGAGATTTTGGGTTTTTATCCACGGAGATTTCCGGTTTTCAACCACGGACTTTTTGGCGAAGTATGAGGCCGCGTTTGCGCCATTTTTACTCACTTTCAAAAAAAGAACCGACGGTTCAAAATGCCAGCCCGAGCCAACCCAAGATTGACGCACCCGCACCCGAAAACGCGAGCGGGAAACCTATTGACAAGGAAACCACCGCAACCGGAATAGCAGTCAGCAAATCCAGCAGCACGTGCTGTTTGGTGAACTGGGTAGCCAGGATGATGGCCAGGGACACCAGCACCGAAATGATTCGTAGCCACCAGGGCATCTGATTGGTCACCACAGCCACGAAAGCAATCATCATCGAAGTGGAGCAGTGCAGGCTGGGGGCGCAATTGACCCCGCGATAACTCGTCTTGTAGACCAGCGCCAACAAACGCTCGGTCGTGCCCTGACCCAACTCCTGGCGCTGGAAAGTCGTGGGAAATGCGAGGTAGGCCGCAACTGAGACGAACACGCAAAATATCCACGCAATCTGGAGCGCCACCCAGTTTTCTGGTGAAAAATAGTAGAGCCAAACCGGGAATATCACGATGAGCGGAAACCACAGTACGTATGGATAGACGAAAGCGGGAATGCGTGGAATGCGCTCATCCAGGCGACATTGGGGATTATGAAACACGTGCTGAAAACGCTCCGAGCCGAAGTACAGGATAATCTGCAACAACAGGACGGCGGCCTGGATAATTATCAACTTGGTTAGGGTATTCACGTTTCTAAGGTTTTCTGTTCTGCAGATTGCTGGGGCTGTGTCGCGTCATTGATACTGGCCGGGTGAACTCAGCTGAGCAACATGGATTCCAGCTGTTCGCGGGCTTCTTTGGAGGTACGCGGCTGAGCTCCGGGCACCACCGGCCAATCTTCCAGGTGGCGATCCGACCACAGCTCAGCTTTCCAACCGGCGGTCGGGCTGCCGGTGGCCATCGTAAGGGAGCAGTTTTGGCAAGGGAACTGTGCCAACAGGTCGAGGGTCAGTCCCTCGATGCGGTTTGCGCCCCACACGCGCATAATCGCGCCGTGAATGACGGCCACCACGGTGGCCTGCGGATCGTCCTCCATCCCGGCGCACAACCGCGCAATGCCCCGGTCGAAGCGTGCCAAAGTTTGCGCCCCGGTTTCCGCTCCGGACATCCGCCGATCCAGGTCACCGGTCACCCAGCCAATAGCGGTATTGAGGTATTCTCTGGTGTCCTGCTGTGTCGTGGACATTTCTAGCAGCCCGGCTCGCACTTCACGCAAATCGGGATCCACCTGTACGGGAAGGCCCAAGTTCTGAGCCAGCGGTTCGGCAGTTTGGCGCGCCCGAAGGATGAATGAGCTGGCCAAACGCTGCGCAGCCGCCCCCACCAGCTGGTGATATTTATCGACCAAAGCCGCCGCCTGTTCGCGGCCCGCGGCGTTCAAAGGACGCCCCGGCCAAGCCGTATCCAAAGCCCCCGAGAGGTTCGAGTCGGTTTGCCCATGACGAATCAATACCAGTCGCAACGTTTTTCCTTTCTCACCCGCACCCAACCTTAGCTTGTTTTGCCGCCCCGGGTCTATTTGGCGGATTTGTTATCCAATATCGCGTGCAGAATGGCCACAAGCGCCCCATATAGAGCCAAAGCAACCGGGAAAATAACCCAGCTCATGCCCCAGTTTTTACTGATGAAGCCGTAGGCAAGGAAAACCGCCAACACAATAAGCCAATAGGCTGTGGAAATGGGCTCGATAATCCGAGCGGAGCGCTTGTCCGGAGCCGCCACTGATTCCTCTTGTAAAAGCTGGCGCAAGGCTCTCATTGGAATGGACGCACTGATGAACAGGTAGACGGCGAAGCCGGCAACAGCGACCCCTGCGGGTACCAAACTGACCAGTGTAGTGGTATTACCAGAGGAATCTTCGCTCCACATTGAACCGAGCAACACCATGACAACGGCTGCCATACACAGTAATCCCCCGCCAAACAGTTTGGTGACATAGGTTTGATGGAATTTTTCCCGGCGTTGTTTAGCCATGCCATCCACCCCGTAAGCCGTTTCAAAGGGTTCCTTTTCCAGGTATTCGAATGGTTTAACTCGCATTCCATAGGCAGTGAGCGCAGCCACGCCGGTTCCTACCAGTATCACCATTCCCACCATACCAATGCTTAAGCTTAAGTTTTCCGAAAGTCTCACTCCCGGAAAATCAATGAGGAATGTAAACAGCACCAGAAAGGCAGCCCCAAAAATGCACAGCGCGGTTCCCCAGGCGGCAAGTTTGGAACTTTGTGTTTTCACGTCCAGCAAACCCACCGCTTCTTCCATGGAAACGACGCGCGGCGAGGAGGGGGAGGCATCACTGACGGCGGGTTCCTGAACAGATGTGGTAGCATCGGACATCTCCAGTTCGTCTTTGACCAGGAAATCCGTACTCACCGAGAAAATCTTGCTCATATCCAAAATTCTTGTAATGTCAGGTATTGATTGGGCGCTTTCCCACTTGGAAATCGCCTGCCTGCTGACACCTAACTCGGCCGCTAAGTCTTCCTGTGACCAACCGTTCTTCTTCCGTAGCTGAATGATTTTCTCTGCCATTATCATTTCTAATGCTCCTAACTTAGATTCTTTCGAGTGCCCTCGCACCCTCAAATCATTGTGAGAAATTCCCCAGTTGCATTCCAGCACCCGCACCTTGAATCTAATCTATATTCCGCAACTTCTGGTTGCATTTTGCAGGTAAGCGGTTGCTTAACTCTCTCCGGAGGAGCGGCGAGGGGTTAATCATAAAAAATCTGTTCCACAACGCCGCGAGCCAAGCGCGCGGTGCGCATCCAGTCATCGGTTAAATCTTGGTGCGCCCCTTCTGCATAGCCCAGCAGCGCCGCGGTAGTCACCAAGAGACGATCGACGGGCAGCACATCGAGCTTTTTCCCGGTAGTCCGCCCTGAACCCAACACATTGGCGGCGCGAATCGACATGGCCATCATCCACGCGGTACGCAGCATTTCCGCGTCCGGGGCGGAAATCAGCCCAGCGCTTACAGCCGCCCGCAGGGCATCTCCGGTAGACACACAGCGCAACCCCGGCACTTCGCTAGCATGGCACATCTGCAATAATTGTACCGACCATTCCACATCAGATAATCCCCCAGGCCCCAGCTTGACATGGCGTACCGCCGCCGCGGTCTTGCCCGCACCGGCGACCTGACCTCCGCCAATCCGTTCCGCCTCCATGCGGGCTTTCAACCGCCGGATTTCTTTCAGCTCTTTCGCCTCCGGTGGGGTGTCAAACCGCACCGGATCCACAATCGCGGCAAAATCTGAACACAAAGTCGGCGAACCCACCACGGGACGAGCCCGCAGCAGAGCCTGACGCTCCCACGCGCTGGCCCACCGGGCAAAATAATCCTCCAGTAACCCCAAGTCCTTGGACACCGGCCCGGAGCGACCCTCGGGACGTAAGTCAGTGTCGACGCGCCAGGCCCCAGCTTGGGCTCCGCTCAAGATGGAGCTGACGGCATTAACCAGGCTCGTCGCCTCCGCCGCGGCTCGTTTGCGAATTTCTGACGCTGCAGGGTCGGTCTCTGTAACCCCTGCCGGGGATTCCGCCATCGGCGCAGTCGGCAAATATCCCGCTGCCGGATTGCCTAACTCTCGCCACGGACGATAGTAAAACACCACGTCAGCGTCCGAAGCATAGCCGGATTCACCGCCGCCGAACCGACCCATGCCCACGACTAAGTGGTCGGCGTAATATCCCCCGGACGCCAGGGCACGAGTCGCCGACGCAACCTGCGAGGACTGTGGCTCCCCACCACCCTTGTGACCAGGAGCAATCGGGGCCTGCTGCACGTTGAGCTTTCGCAACGCCAAATCGAGAGCCCCAGCGAGGACCGCTTCACCCACGTCAGTCAGACGCTGAGCGGTTCGCAGCGGGTCAATGCCTTGCAGCACGTCCACCATAGCCGCCCGCAACAACTCCCGACCCCGCACTGCCCGCAGCCGCGCGGCTTGCTTGTCCAGATCAGGTTGGCGCTCAAAAGACGCCAGGATTTCGCGCTCCAGCTCCTCGCGAGTCCGCCCGCGTAACTGCGCTTCGTCGTCAAGCCACTTAATAGCGTCGGGATTAGCGGGCAACAACCCCGCCACCAGCGGCGAAGACGACAGCAACCGAGTCAAACTCCGGGCGGCCGTACCCGAATCGCGCAGCAAACCCAGATACCAATGCGTATCCCCTAACGCGTCTGACACTTGCCGGAAAGCCAACAAACCGCCGTCCGGATCCACCCCATCGGCGAGCCAATCCAGCAGCACCGGTAACAGCTGGCGTTGAATCGCCGCCCGCCGACTCACCCCGGTGGTCAAAGCCTCGATGTGCTCCAAGGCTCGTTTCGGATCGCGGTATCCGATAGCTTGCAGCCGGGACTGCGCGGCGGCGCTATCCAAGGCGGCCACCCCCGCCGACAGCTTCGCCATGGCGGGCAGCAGCGGGCGGTAATAGATTTCCTCGTGCAGTCCCCGGACCTTTTGACGCACCTCCTGCCAAGCCTGGGTCAGTTTTTCCCCTTCAGAAAACCGGGTCACGTCAATGGAACGCGCGACTCTGCGCAGCTGGGCATCCTGGGGAAACAGGTGGGTGCGGCGCATCCGATCCAGCTGGGTGCGATGCTCGATGACGCGCAAGAAACGGTAATAGTCCGCCATTTCCTCGCCCTGGTCGCGGCCGATGTAGCCCCCGGCGATGAGGGCTTGCAAAGCATCCAAGGTCGCGCGCACCCGCAGGCTCTCATCGACCCGGCCGTGCACCAGCTGCAGCAACTGCACGGTAAACTCCACGTCACGCAGCCCCCCGGCGCCGAGCTTGATTTCACGCCCGGCTTTCTTTGGATCCAGCAACTTTTCCACCCGCCGGCGCATGGCTCGGGTATCTTCCACAAAGCCTTCGCGTTCTACCGCGGACCACACAAAAGGACGGATGGTACTCAGGTAGCGAGCGCCCAGTTCACGGTCCCCCGCGGCCGGACGGGCTTTCAGCAGCGCCTGGAACTCCCAAGTTTTCGCCCAACGCTGGTAATAGTCCAGGTGGGACTCCAAAGTACGAACCAAAGCGCCATCCTTGCCCTCGGGACGCAGCGCGGCGTCCAACACCCACAGCGCCGGTTCCGGGCCGGTCGCGGAGCAATAGGAGCCGAGCGCCTGAGCGATAGCGGTGGCACGCCGGTTTGTCTCGGCGCTATCCAGGTCTGCGTCGTCCCGGGCTTGTCCCACGTAGATGACATCAACATCAGAAATATAGTTCAGTTCCCGCGCCCCGGTTTTCCCCATCGCCACCACGGTGAAAGCAATCTGTCCCTCCGGGTCGTGGTCGCGGCGAGCCAGGGCTAAACCCGCCTCCAAAGCCGCATCTACCAGGTCGCTGATGCGCCGAGAGGTCGCCTGAAACTCGGCTTTCGCCGCCGCCGTTCCGGCGTGAGCCAGATCCTCGGCCGCTAGTTGTGCCAGCAGGGCGTAGTAAACTCGGCGCAGTTCCAGGTCGTGGGCTTGCGGGTCAGCGACCCAGCAGGGGTTTTCGTCGCTTCCCAGGTTCTTTGCCCCCACCGCGTTCAGAAGCCGTGTGGAGTAAGTTTCCGGTTCGGGCTGCTGTTCCAGGGGCGCAAGGGCCGCCGGGTGGGTCACCAGGTAGCTGGCAAAAAATTCGGAGGCACCCAGGAGGCGCAGCGTGCGGTTTCCGATTTGGCGGGCACTCAGCGTCTCAGTTATGCCCGACGGGTGGCGAGCGTCCTCGGAAAAAATCCGATTCAGGCTCAGCAGCACCAGGTCAGGGTCCGCAGTCTGACCCAGGTTCTCGATGAGTTTCGGGATTTCAATCTGGGGGGCTGCCTGCATAATGGCGGTCAACAGGGTTTTGGCGCGCCCGACGTCTTCCACCCCGGAGGTCAGCAAGGCCACCGTCTCGGAATACTCTCGAGCCATTCTTTACCCTTTCAGCACCGCAGTCCCGCCGCTCACCGAGGCGAGGAACCTTTGGCAGTGACTAATGCAAATGCAGCAACAGACGTTTCTCTTGTTCCGTCACCTGGTGGCGATAATCGGTCCATTCCGCCAGCCGAGTGCGCAAAACATAATCAAAAACTTCTTCGCCCAAGACCGCTGGCACCAGCTCAGAGTCCTGCAGGTAGCGAATCGCGTCCTCCAAAGAGCGCGGCAGAGTCTCGATGCCGTAGGCTTTGCGTTCCGCGTCGCTCATCTCCCACACGTTATCCTCGGCTTCTTCAGGCAGCTCCAGGCGCTGTTCAATCCCTTTCAATCCCGCCTCGATAATCAAGGCAAATCCCAGATATGGATTCATCGCGGGGTCAGGAGCCCGGTACTCAACCCGAGTGGAAGTGTGCAGACCGGGCTTGTGATCGGCCACGCGAATCAGGGCGGAAGGATTGTGGTGGCCCCAGCAGACGAAAGCCGGCGCCTCATCCCCGCCCCACAGCCGCTTGTACGAGTTCACGTGCTGATTGACGATAGCCGAGATTTCCTTGGCGTAGTGCAGCAAACCGGCAGTGAACTGGCGTCCCACAATGGACAGGTGGTCGGCTGCGGCGGGATCATAAAAGGCGTTTTGGTCGCCTTCCCACAGCGAAAAATGCACGTGCAGCCCATTGCCGGGAAAATCAATAACCGGTTTCGGCATAAACGTCGCCAACAGTCCTTTGACTTCGGCCAGATCCTCTATCGCGCCGCGAGTGGTCACCAGGTTATCCGCACAAGACAGGGCATCCACGGAACGCAAGTCGATTTCGTTTTGTCCGGGGCCGCCCTCGTGATGGGAAAACTCGACCGAAATACCGTACTCTTCCAGCATCCGCACCGCCCACCGGCGAAACGCGTTGCCCGGCCCTGCCGAGACATGATCGAAGTAACCGCCGTGATCCACCGGCCGCAGGCGCTCCTCCAGACTGCCGGGCTGTTTGAACAGGTAAAACTCGATTTCAGGATGCGCGTAGGGAACGAATCCCAACGATTGTGCCCGTTTCATGGTGCGTTCCAGCACGTAGCGGGGATCGGAGTGCGAGCGGGTCCCGTCCGGGTTGTAGACGTCACAGAACATCCGCCCGATAGTGTCCTGCGGAATGTCGGCGAGCTGGGGCATAATCTGGAACGTCTGGGCATCGGGGAAAAGCAACATATCCGATTCCGCCACGCGGGTGAAACCCTCCACGGAGGAACCGTCGAAAGCTACCCCTTCCGTAAAGGCTCGTTCCAGTTCTACCGGTGCAATCGTGACAGATTTCAACACGCCCAACACATCGGTGAACATGAGACGCACATACTTTACGTCACGTTCCCCCACCTGGCGAATCACGTCTTCCTGGCGAGAATCCATGGTTTTCTCCCTTCAATAGTCCTCTCCGGCGGTTTTCCGGATGCTCAAGGTGTCCTGAACTAAAGTTTCATTCTGGCGGTGTAACGTCCCTGCTCCGTGTGCGCTATGTCCAAGTCCAGGCCGTACATGGCGCTCATAGTCTCGCTGGTCAGCACGTTTTCGAGAGGGCCGGAGGCGAATACGCGGCCTTCCTTGAGAGCCAGCGCGTGGGTAAAGCCGGGTGGGATTTCTTCCAGGTGATGAGTGACCATGACCATCACCGGACTTTTCGGGTCACGAGCCAGTTCCGCCAAGCCGCTCAGCAGCAGTTCGCGCCCGCCTAAATCCAGGGCGGCCGCCGGTTCATCCAAAATCAGCATCTCCGGGTCAATCATGAGGGCTCTGGCCACCAAAACGCGCTGTTTTTCTCCCTGGCTCAAAGTGGCGAACTCGCGGTCTTTCAGGTCAGCCACTTCAAACATACTCATCAGGGCTTGGGCGCGCTGCAGGTCAACCGGTTCGTAACTCTCCCGCCAAGAGGCCGTAACCCCCCAGATGGAGGACATCACGGCCTTTTCCACGGTTTCCTGGGGAGGAATCTGCGCCGCCAGGGCTGGGGAGGCATACCCCACCCGCTGACGAATCTCGGCAATCTCGGTTTTTCCCAATACTTCGTCTAGAACTTCGACCCGTCCGCGAGAAGGGTAAATCCGCCCCGCCAGCATATCGACCAGCGTGGTTTTCCCCGCCCCGTTAGGCCCCAGCACCACCCAATGCTGTCCCAGGTGAATCTGCCAGTTGAGGCCTTGCAAAATGGAAGTGTGATTGCGCCACAATTCGACGTTGTCACACCTTGCGACCAAAGTCATACTGTTCTTTCCTATCCGCGGCTGGATGCTTTGGGTTAATTGTGACGCTGGGCGATGACTTTTTCATATAACGCCATAGTTTTTTCCCCAATAGCCTCCCAAGTGAAGTGTTCTTGGGCGCGTTTGCGTCCGGCCTCGCCCATTGCCTGAGCCCGAGACGGGTCTGACAGCATCTCGGTGATGCGCTGAGCCATCGCCTGCTGAAATTCTTCGGGATGCAGGGGCTTACCAGTACCGTCATTGACCTGTTCAATCGGCACCAAAAATCCGGTTTCCCCATCAATAACCACGTCGGGAATACCTCCGGTGTCGGTGGCGACCACGGGCAAACCGCAAGCCATCGCCTCTAGGTTCACGATTCCCAGGGGTTCGTAAATCGATGGGGTCACAAACAGGGTCGAGCCGGTCAACAAGGCAATCATGTGGGCGCGGTCCAGCATGTCCGCAATCCACACCACTCCCGGACGCTCCTGCTGCAGGTCGCGCACCAAGTTTTCAACTTCCTCCATGATCTCCGGAGTGTCGGGTGCCCCCGCGCACAACACGATTTGGGCATCACGAGGTACGTCGCGCAGGGCGCGCAACAGGTAGGGCAGACCCTTTTGACGGGTAATGCGCCCCACGAAAGTAATGGTGGGAGCCCCTTCTGTCAGTCCGTAGTCCGCCCAGACTTGGCTGCGGAATTCGGGGGTGATATTAGAAAAGTCCCAAGTCGTCAGGTCAATGCCGTTGTGGATGACGTGGACGCGGTCAGGGTCGATAGTGGGGTAGCAACGCAGAATGTCGTCTTTCATGGCGCGAGACACCGCCACGATGGCATCCGCGGCTTCGTAAGCGGTTTTTTCCGCCCAGGAGGAAATCCGGTATCCCCCACCGAGCTGTTCCGCTTTCCACGGACGCAGCGGTTCCAGGGAATGCGCGGAAATAACATGTGGAATGTCATACATCAGGGAGGCCCAATGCCCACCCATATTGGCGTACCAGGTGTGGGAATGCACCACGTCAGCACCTTCGGCACCAGCCACGAACTCCAAGTCAACTCCCAAAGTGCGGATAGCAGCGTTCGCGTCAGCCAGTCCCTCCAGATAGTCGTACCCGGTGACCCCTGGTTCGCCACCTTCCGTACCCGCGGCGCGCGGACCCTCAAAACAGTGCACCCTCACTTCTGCCCGCTGACGCAAAACCTTGGCAAGTTCAGTGACGTGAACACCTGCACCCCCGTAAACTTTCGGAGGGTATTCCCGACTCATCAAATCAACGCGCATAGCAACCTCGCTTCAACAGAAATGGATCCAGTGCAACCCGACCCGTAGTGTCCCCGGAAAATCCCTAGCCAGCGAACCGCGGCTGCACCTCTAACTTATCCCATTTGCAAGTAAAAGATGACCCAAAAGCCCCACAAAAGCTAAAAATTCTCTATAGGGTTAAAGCGTGGCACTATCAAAAGTTTTGACAATTATTCTTGCTGGCGGCGAAGGCAAACGCCTGATGCCTCTCACTGAAGACCGCGCCAAACCCGCGGTGCCTTTCGGCGGACACTACCGCCTCATCGACTTCGCGCTGTCAAACGTGGTCAACTCCGGTTTCCACCGCGTCATCGTCCTGACCCAGTACAAGTCGCATTCCTTAGACCGACACATCGCCACGGCCTGGCACATGTCGAATATTCTGGGCAACTACGTGGCACCGGTTCCGGCTCAGCAGCGTACCGGAAAGCACTGGTACATGGGTTCGGCGGACGCGATTTTCCAATCCGAAAACATCATCAGTGATGAGCGCCCCGACTACGTGCTCATTATCGGGGCGGACAACATCTATCGAATGGACTTCTCGCAGATGCTGGCCGAACACATTGAGTCAGGTCTGCCCGCTACCGTGGCCGGAATCCGTCAGCCGCTTAGCTTGGCATCTTCTTTCGGAGTTATTGAGGCGGACGCAACGGGTAGAATAGCAGCTTTCCGGGAAAAGCCTCAAGACGCGGTCGGGCTGCCCGACGCCCCGGATCAGGTGCTGGCATCGATGGGCAACTATGTGTTTAACACCGATGCCCTGCTCGAAGCGTTGCGCTTGGACTCGCAAAACGAGGATTCACATCACGATATGGGCGGGGACATTGTGCCGTATTTCGTGTCCCGTGGAGAAGCCCACTGTTATGACTTTATCCACAATGACATCCCCGGCTCGACAGAACGTGACCGGGACTACTGGCGTGACGTCGGTACTATCGATGCCTACTACGAGGCCTCTATGGATCTCATCGCAGTTCACCCCGTCTTTAACCTCTATAACCCGAAGTGGCCGATTATGACGACTCTGGACGGCGAGCTGCCCCCCGCGAAGTTCGTCTATGGGGATGACTCTCGCATGGGACACGCTATTGACTCTTTCGTTTCCAGCGGTGTGATTATTTCCGGGGCTCGCTGTGTTCACTCGATTATTTCCCCCGGTGTTCGCCTGAACTCCTGGTCCGAAGTGACGGACTCGGTCCTGATGAACGGCGTTGAGCTGGCGCGGCGCGCGAAAGTCGACCGCGCTATCTTGGACAAGAACGTTTACGTTGGCGAGGGGGTCACTATCGGCATTGACCTCGAACAAGACCGGGCGCGCGGTTTCCTGGTGACGGATTCCGGAATTACGGTGGTCCCCAAAGATACCCGCGTAGAGTACTAGCCCATGACAGAAACTTTGCTGCCCCTGCGCTTTACCTGCGTGTGGGAGGAAAACTCTGCGGGCGTAGCGCCTGAGGCATTTTTGTCCGCGGTGCTTCGCGCCACCGGACTGGATCTCTGTGCGCCTGTTGCCGAATCCTCGTCAGAGGGCCTCAACCGGGTGTCCCTATATGTTCCAGCCGCACCCCCCACGACTCGTGAACAGAGAGCCGCGTGGATCCGCGCTATGGAGCCTGACCTGGGCTTAGAGGGCCTGGCTGTAGCGATAACGGCAGGAGAAATGGCGCAGCACGGTCCAGCCCTGGTGGTTTTGGACGGGGACTCCACGCTGTTTACTGGGGAAGGTATCGACCTGGTGGCTGCCCACGCCGGTACGCAGGCGGAAGTCGCCGCCATCACCGCTGCCGCGATGCGCGGGGAACTCGACTTTGCCCAGTCCCTGCGGAGGCGCATGGGAACCCTGCGGGGTCTTCCGGCCAGCGTCTTGGACCAGGTACGCCAGGATTACCACTTTTCGCCGGGGGCTGCTCAGATGGTGTCGGATTTTCATCGCCGCGGCGTGAAAGTCGGGGTGGTCTCCGGTGGTTTTAGGGAACTGGTTGCGCCACACGCCACAGAAATCGGTCTGGATTTTGTCAAGGCAAACAGTTTCGAGGTGGCCAACGGCCAGCTGACCGGCAATCCCGAGGGCGATATTGTCACTGCTGAAACCAAGGAAACCTGCCTGCGTTCCTGGGCGGACGAACTCGGAGTCAGCCTAGAAAGCTGCGTGGCGATGGGAGACGGAGCCAACGACCTGAAAATGGTGCGTGCCGCTGGTTTGGGAGTCGCCTACCTGGCAAAACCTGCCTTGCAAGCCGCTGCCGATGTGCGCCTCTCGTGGCCCAACTTGGCGGTGCTCTCTGCGCTCACCCTCCCGGACTGACTTTTTCAGCGCTGAAACTGTTCGCCCGGAAAAGGCCGCCCACGTTCAGCGGGTCGAGGGGCGCTCCGGGTTCGACACGTCCACGACTTTCACGCCCTGCACCGTGAACAAAAGTTTAGCTACCTGGGCTTTTTCTACTGAGTCATGCGAATTGCCCCACACCAAGGTGCGGCCGTCACGCAGTTTAAACTGCAGCTGAGCTGGGTCGTCGGAAGTCACCGAGGCAATCATGGATCGTAGTTCCGCGGGCATATCCCCAAAAGCAGTCAAAGCCGCGTCAACCAGTTTGCGAGTTTGCCCGCCCAGTTTCTCCATGTCAACATCCAGCTGCGGTAGCCCCGCAACGTCCCCAGGGGCAATTTCCAGGACGACTCCAGACCGATCCACCCCCACGACCTTGCCGTTTTGCCGCACGGTGGCTACCGGAACACGCTCTACCACGTGAATATTCAAACCGTGCAGCCAGGCCGGTGAAACCTGGACATCTTTCAGGGCACTGACTTCGTGCAGCACCGTTTTCGCCACACCCGCCGTGGCCAAACTGGTGATGGTGCGCCCCTCAAAACGCTGAGTAACTTGGCACACCTCTTTAACGTCCACGTTGTGCGCGCCCGTGACATGGCACTGTGAGAGCTGATAGGTGAACAGCGGCGAAAAAAACACCACATACAAAACGATGAGAATTCCTACCAACACCCCAATCAGGCTGGAAATCCGCAGCCGCAGTCGATGACGGCGAATGAACGCCTGCTCCTCCAATCGGTCCAGCAGCGAGTTGTCTACGCTTGCCACTCGCAGCGAATCCCAGGGGGAACTCACCTCGAAGCGCGCCCCACCAGAGGGGGTCGCCTTCGGATTGTGTTTGCGCTGAGAAACCCTTTGGGCCGCTTTCACTGCCTCACGATTTGCCTTCGCAGCCTGCTTTTGAGCTTTCTTGGCGGCCTTTTTTTCCTCGCGTTCCTGTTTATCGAGTTGAGCCGGGGTCAGCTTTTTTGACTTAGTCTCAGGTTGGGCTGTTCCAAAGTCTGTCGTGTCAGTCGCGGCGGCGCGGTCACGAGGGTGGCGCGGGGCGTCCTTGTCGAGGTCAACGCTTTTGGGGTCAACCACGGGGCGACGGTGCCGCCCCCGGCTTGCGTCGCGGCCCTCTGAGGATTTCCCAAGGGTGGGACGAGGAGGTGGTTTCACGCCTGGCTCGCTTTCGCCTGGGCAGCCTGTTCCACCGAGGCAAAATCGTGTCCCGCGGCGATAGCGTGGCCCACGTGGGTGATAGAACCCGCCCCCAAGAACAGCAGCAGGTCGCCGGGGCGGGCAGACCGGAAAGCGTGCAGTCCCGCCGCGTACATATCCGCCACGTAGGTTCCTTGACCGAGGTGCTCGGTGATGATGTTGCCGTTTACTCCGGGAATCGGCGCTTCGCGGGCAGCATAGACCGAGCACACGGTCAGGTCGTCCACGGCGGCAAAAACGCGGGCGAAAGCCTCAACGTTGTGGTAGGTCCGAGAATACAGGTGAGGCTGGAAACACACCAGCAGCCGGCCACTACCGGCTAAGTCGCGGGCCGCCTTTAGCGTGGCCGCAATTTCGGTGGGGTGGTGCCCGTAATCATCGTAAATGCGCACGTGATCGCGTTCGCCAACCAGCTGCATCCGGCGGCTGGCTCCAGAAAAAGTCCCCAACGCGGCGATGAACTGGGCCAAGTCCACGCCCAGGGCGTAGGCGGCTCCCAGCGCTCCCCCCGCGTTCAGCAGCATATGCTGACCCCCAATCCGCAACTCGAGCTGCCCGTGAAACACCTGCTGACCAGCATCGGCAACGCTGACTTGGCAATGTCCGCGGCCCGGCCCCAGCTCGGGCTCGCTCAACTGCACTACCACGTCACCGGCTAGGGGAACCCCGAAACCATAGGAAATAACCCGCGCCCCGCCCACGCCGTGCCGCGCCGGCACCCGCTCGGCCAGCCTTTTGACCCCGGCATCATCGGCACACAGCACCAGCGCACCGCCCTCGCGCAGTCGACCGGTAAAGTCCACAAAAGCTTGCTCGAAAGCCTCCGCGCTGCCCCAGTGATCGAGGTGATCAGGCTCTATATTGGTGATGACCTCCACCGCGGGGGAATAGTTCAGGAAAGACCCGTCGGACTCATCGGCTTCAATGACAAAGGCGGAACCCGACCCCAAACGCGCGCCGGTCCCCAGTTCGGCGATGATTCCCCCAATAGCAAAGGAAGGATCCGCGCCGATTTTCAGCAGGGCATGGGCAATCATGGAAGACGTGCTGGTTTTTCCGTGCGCGCCGGCCACCGCCACTAAATCGTGGGAACGGGTGCAAAAATCTAAAGCTTGGGAACGGTGCCAGATTTCTAAGCCCAGAGCTTTGGCGCGAGCCGCTTCGGGATTGTCCTCATGTACCGCCGAAGTCACCACCACAATAGCGTTAGTTGGGACCTGTTCCTCCCGGTGTCCCACAAAAACGGTGATGCCTGCTTCGCGCAGCTGTCCCAGCGTATCGGCTTGCACCTGGTCGGAACCAGACACGTAATACCCCAGGTCATGCAGTAGCAGCGCGAGGACGCTCATGCCGGCCCCGCCGATACCGATTAGGTAAAATGCCTGGTCAGGTGGAACCTCGTGGGCTTGTGCGACGTTGGACAAATTCGTGGAACTGTCTTTGATTTCGGGCATGATTAGGCCTCCTCGGGTTTCCCGGCCGTTTCGCCCAGGACTGTTAAGATGAGCGCGCACAGGTTCTCGGCGCCGCGAGTGGTACCGACTTGGGCTGCCGCCGCCCGCATGACCGCGTTCTGCTCCGGGTCTAACAGGCGAATCAGCAGGTCAGCAGCCGCCTGCTCGGTCAGTTTCTTCTGGTCGAGCAAGAACGCCCCCGCAGCTTGCACGACCCCTCGCGCGTTTAGGGCCTGCTCTCCGTTACCGATGGGCAAGGGCACATAGAGAGTGGGAATCGCCAGGGCGGTGTTTTCCGCGACCGTCGCCGCCCCCGCTCGACACACCACACAGTCAGCTAGGGCCAGACCGTAGTGCATCTCAGTGAGGTAGTCTCGCACCTGGTAACGCTGCTCCAGGTGGTGTTCAGTTACGAAATCCCTAACAGGATCGTCCTTGCCCTTCCCGGTCAAGTGAATGACTTGGGCAGAGGGATTTTCCTGAAACACCCGCAAAAGCGCGCCGGGCAAGACTTCGTTGAGACGCTGCGCCCCCAGGGAACCTCCGGTAATCAGCACCGTGGGGTGAGAAGCCGGCAAACCGAAAAATTCGGCGGCTTCGGCTCGTGCCGCGTCCCTGGTCTGGGGTGTTTCCAGCTGACGCGCCAGTTCGAGAATGCTGGGGCGCAAGGGCAGGCCGACTACGCGGGTCTCGCCGTGTTTCGCTTTCAGCCCGGTGCCCTCAAAAGTCAGGCCGACTCCGGCGGCGTAGCGTGACCCTACCCTATTGGCGAGCCCTGGCCGGGCATTTTGTTCATGAATGACGATGGGGATGCCCAGGCGTTTCGCCGTGAAGTACACGGGAGTGGAAACGTAGCCACCAAAGCCCACCACCAGCCGCACCCCCCGCGCTTGGAAAGTATCGCGCAGCGACGCCACCACACGACGCATCCGAACCGGCAAACGAACCAGATCCGAACTGGGACGACGCGGCATGGGCAGACGGGGGATGGTCAACAGTTCATAGCCGGCGGCGGGAACCAGTTCGCTTTCCAGCCCCTCGGATGTGCCCACCACCAGCGGCTCAAAGTCGAATTCGGTGGACTTTAGCGCGGCAACAGTCGCCAGCAAGGGGTTCACGTGCCCCGCAGTGCCGCCGCCAGCGAAAACAATGACCGGTTTCGAGATGTCACTCACACCCTCAACTTTAGCGTGTTTTGTCCAGAAACTTTTTCAGGGGCACGGTTCCCCGGGCGGTTGTCAGCAAAGTGTTCCCCCGGTTTCCGCGCCGTGCCGACACCGCAGCGCCAGCGTTCAACGGTGTACCCGGCCGGGCAGCGAAACCGCCGCTCCGCGCCGCAAAGGACGCAGCCGAGCTTTCAAGGCTGCACCCGCTCCGGGTTCGGCTCGTGCGAAACACATCGCCATGCCCATAGCTGCCATGATGGACAGCAGGGAGGAACCGCCGGAGGAAATCAGCGGCAGAGGCACCCCAATAATCGGGAGCAAGCCAACCACAGCTCCGATATTGATGATGGCTTGGGAAAAAATCCAGCCCATTAGGCCCGCCACGGTGTAGCTCACGAAAGGATTGGTTGCCCGGCTCATCAGCCGCAGCATCGTCAGGCACATCACCACGAACAAACCCAGAACCAGGAAAGTACCCAAAATTCCGAATTCCTCGCCCAGAATGGCGAAAATGTAGTCCGTATCCGCTTCGGGCAGGTAGGACCATTTTTCCCGGCTGGCGCCCGGTCCGACCCCGGTCAATCCCCCGGTTGCCAACGACCACAAGCCGTGTTGGCGCTGGTAGCCGATACCGGTGGGGTCGGTGGTGGAGGCGTCCATGAAGCCAAAAACCCGCCGCCGGCGGTTGGCGGAACTCATTACGGCCACGGTGACCCCGAAAATTCCCAGCAGGACGATTTCCGCGAAGTAACGCCAAGGAATCCCCGCCACGAATATCGCCGTCAAGATGAGCGCCGCCATCACCATCGCGGTACCCAGGTCACGCCCGGCCATAACCAAACCCAACGACCCTACCGCGGGCACCCCCACGTTTATGAGCCAACGTTTCTTGTCCCTAGCCTCCCGCAGTTCCGGATCGGCCAGAACCCGTCCCAACGCCACAGCCAAAGCCAACTTCATGAACTCGGAGGGTTGAATGGTAAATACGCCGCCGAGGTTAATCCAGTTCGTGTTGCCGCCCGCGGACGTGCCGTGCATGCCCGGCACGAACACCATAATCTGCAGCAGCCACGCCGCCCCCAGAAACCACCAGGTCCACTTCTGATAAAAAGTCAGCGGAACCCTGGAAGCAATGAACAAAATCAGCAGCGCCGCCACATAAATGAGCGAACGTTTCCCGAAGGACAGAAACGGGTTCACCCCGCTTTCCAGGGCGGTGATGGTCGAGGCGGAAAACACGAGGATAAACCCGATTATGAACAGCAGCAGGGTGGTGACCAATACCAGGTAGTAGCTCAGAACCGGCTGGTTCTTCCATCCCTCGGACAAGTCGCGCAGAGCGGAGTGCTCCTGGCTCGGCACTGTGGATGGGCCAGGGGCTGGGCTGGCGTCGACCAGGGCGGGCGTCGAGTTTCGCGAGGAAAACTTCGTCAGTTTCGCGTCTCGAGGTGCCTTAGGAGCCTTGTTCCTCCCCGCCATTTTGGTTCTCCCCCAGTTTCCGCGCCGCCTGAGCAAACTGGTAGCCGCGCTCGTGATAGTTGTTGAACTGATCCCACGAGGCACACGCCGGAGCCAGCAACACGGTATCCCCCGGAGCGGCCAAAGCACGCGCCTCTAGTAGCGTCCTTTCCATAAGATTGTCCCCCGGAGCGACCCGTTTCAGCGGGATTCCCGCGCCGTTTTCAGCAAATGCGCTCTCAAAAGGCTCGGGATCCAGGCCAATCAGCACGGCGGCTTTCACTTTCGGGGCTGCTACCTGCACCAGGGAGTGGAAGTCTTGGCCTTTCGCGTCTCCCCCGACTATCCACACGGCGCGCTTGTCGTCAATGTCACGCAGCGAAGCAGCCGCCGCGTGCGTATTCGTAGCTTTGGAGTCGTCGATGTAGGTCACGCCCTCGAATGTGCCAACCACGGCGCGACGATGTTTCGCCAGTTCGAACTCGAGAATTCCGCGGCGTACCCATTCGGGCTGCAAACCGTAGGCGCGTGCCAGTCCAGCTGCGGCCAAAGTATCGGCCAGCAGCGCTGAGGTCGGGACTTTTGCTCCGCACAAGTGTTCCAGGTCGGCAAAGGTCGCCAGTTCGAGGGCCTGGGTTTCGTTATGTTCCCCAAAAGCCCGGTCCACGATGACGTCCTCAATCACCCCCAGGAAGCCTGGAGCGGGAATGCCCGGAGTCAAGCCGATACACTTTTCCGCAGGAAATCCCTGTTCCTGGACGAAACGTTTACTGAGCACCTTGGTCGGCAGCTCCTCGGTGGCGGGGTACAGAGCGGCACGCTGCACTCCGCAATAAATTTTCGATTTGTCCCAAGCGTAGTTGTCGGCGCTGCCGTGCCAGTCAATGTGATCGGGGGCAAAGTTCAGCCACACGGAAGCCCAGGGTTTCAGGCTGTAGGTGGAATGCAGCTGCGCCGAAGACAACTCCACCGCCAACGCATCCACCGCACCTTCGGCAGCCACCTGCACGATAGGTGTGCCGTAGTTGCCCACGGCGGTCGCCACCACGCCGCCGGTGATGAGCATTTGGGCCAGCATCCCGGTCGTAGTGGTTTTCCCGTTTGTGCCCGTAATACACATCCACTTGCAGTTGCGGTTGCCAATGGCTTCCTGGATTTGCCAAGCCAGCTCGACTTCTGACCACATGGGGGCGCTGGCCTCGGGAAGGCGATACATGGGATTATGCGGGGCAATCCCGGGGGACACCACGAAAAGTTTATGGCCTTTCCCGGCGGCCGCCTCTCCTTGAAGCTGTTCGCCGGTGGCGGTGCAGTAGTCGACTCGGTCGCCGAGTTCCTCACGAGCCTGTTGGAGCGCGTCTGGGTTCGCATCGTAGCAGGTCACGTGCGCTCCGAGAGTGGACAGCACAGCAGCGGAAGCGCGCCCCGACTTTCCCAGTCCCAAAACTCCGATGGAAGCGCCGGTGAATTGTGTATCTCTCACAGTTTTATCACCCAATCGAAATAGAACAGCCCCACCCCGGCGGCGGCCATCAGCCCGGCAATAATCCAAAACCGCACGACCACGGTAATCTCTTTCCAGCCCAACAGTTCAAAGTGATGATGAATCGGGGCCATCTTAAACACGCGCTTGTGAGTGGCTTTAAAGAATCCGACCTGGATAATGTCGCTGATAACTTCCATCACGAACAGGCCGCCGATGATAATCGCCAGGAACTCGGTGTGCGTGAAAATCGAGACTCCCGCCAGAATGCCGCCCAGCGCCAGAGAGCCGGTATCCCCCATAAAAATGCGGGCCGGCGAGGCATTCCACCACAAAAATCCAATCAGGGCTCCGACCACAGCCGCGCAGAATAACGCGATGTCCAGCGGGTCGCGAATTTCGGAGTAGCACGCCGGGGCGCTGGTACCGTCGATGCCGCAGCGCTGCGAGAACTGCCAGTAGGACATCAAGGCATAGCCGCCAAACACAAAAATCGAAGTACCGGTCGCCAAGCCGTCCAGACCATCCGTCAGGTTAACCGCGTTAGACCAGGCTGCCACCAGGAAGTTCGCCCAAATCAGGAACAACACCACTCCCAGACCGAAACCGGCGAAAGCCAGATCCAGGTTCGTGTCCCGGATGACAGAAATCTTGGTGGAGGCAGGGCTCAAGCCGCGTGAGTTTTCAAATCCCAGGGCCAGACCGGAAAATATGGAACCGACCGCCAGCTGACCGAGAATCTTCCCAGTCGGATTCAGCCCCAGGGAACGGTGCTGAGAAATTTTAATCCAGTCATCTAACCAGCCGATGAATCCCAGACCGACCAGCAAAAATATGAGAATCAGGGACGAGGCGCTGGGGCCTTTGCCACTGGTGATGGCCTGGTGAATGTGACCCGCTCCCCACCCGATAATGATGGCCAGGATAATGATGACCCCGCCCATGGTGGGGGTGCCGCGTTTAGTGTAGTGCGCAGTCGGACCGTCCTGACGAATAAACTGACCATACTGCCTTTTGACCAGCCAATTCGCATAGAACGGGGTGACCAGCAGCGAGAATAACAGGGCGATAAACCCGGCAGTCAATACCGCAGTCATCGGACACGGCCCCTTTCTTCAATCTCTTGAGCCAGTTTCCACAGTCCCGAACCGTGCGAACCTTTGACCAAAATCAAGTCGCCAGGACGCACAATTTCCTGCAAGAGCCGACCAGCGGCAGTGGCATCCATCACCTGATGGCTTTCCCCATCATGTTTCAACGCGGAATAAGCGCTTTCGATGTGTTTCGCCATGGGACCGACCGTCAACAGCACCGAAATTCCGAGGTTCGCGGCGTAACGCCCGATTTCCCCGTGCAGTTGCGGGGCAGTTTCACCCAGTTCCAGCATGTCCCCCAGCACTATGACCACACGCCGGGTGGCTCCCGATTTCGCAATCACGTCCAAGGCGGCACGCACCGAGTCCGGGTTCGCGTTATACGCATCGTCGATGAGGTCTACTCCGTCCGCCAAATGCACCAGGTTCATGCGGTGTTCGCTGACCGGAGTGGCTTTGGACAGCACGGCCGCAATCTCGGCGGGAGTCAGTCCGGCGACGTGCCCAATCGCCGCGGCTCCCAGCGCGTTGTAGACGTGATGCGCGCCCAGGAGCTGCAGCTGTACCGGGGCGCTGCCCGCGGGAGTGTGCAGCAGGAAACTGCCTCGCGAAGCCTCGTCCAGGCGCAAGTCGGTGATACGTACCGGAGTGTTCTTTTTCGTCGAAAAGTACATGAGGCGTCCCGAAGTCCGCCCGCTCATCGCTTCCACGCGCGGGTCGTCAGCGTTCAAAATGGCCATGCCCGAGGGTCCCAGGTTTTCCAGAATGGTGGCTTTTTCGGCTGCCAGGGCCTCGACTGAAGAGTACGACTCCAGGTGCGCCACCCCCACCATCAAAACCAGTGCCACATCCAAGGGCGCGATGTCAGTCAGGTAGACGATGTCGCCGGGCTGCGAAGCCCCCATCTCGAGAACCAGGTACTCCGTCGCAGTGTCAGCTTCCAGAACCGTCAGCGGCAGGCCGACCTCGTTATTGAACGATGCCACGGGGGCGACAGTGGAGCCTTTGGTGGATAAAAGCTGTTTCGTCAGGTCTTTGGTGGTGGTTTTACCAGCGGAACCGGTGATTCCGATGACGAGTTTCAGTTTGCCGACTCCCCCGCGAGCTTGGGCTCGCAGTTGGCGCAGGTGCGCCCGTGCCAGCCGCCCCAGAGCGTACTGCGGGTCGGGGACCTGCAGTACTGTCAGCTGGTTCAGTTCGTCTGCGGTGGCCCACCCCTGGTCCAGAATCTCGGCGCGGTCGCTGCTGACGATGGCGACCTTTCCCCCGCGGCGTGCCACGGAACCTAAAAAGTGATGCCCGTCAGTGTTTTCTCCGGGCAACGCTACAAAAACATCACCCGTACTGACCAGCCGCGAATCGGTGTGCACCCTGCCTTGAATCCGAGTCGAGTTTTCCCCAGGTTCCAAACCAATCGCCTCACGTAGGGCGTCAAGGGTCATATCTATCAAAGGTGGACTCCTTCAAGAGGCAAACAAATCGGCTTTAATCTTATCCCAAGCCGGCTCTGGTCAGAAAAGGGCTCAAGCTCGCTTCGCCAGAGCCTCGCGGGCGACTACCCGGTCGTCGAGGTCGTACTGTCCATCCGGCGTGAACATGATGGGCTCATGCCCCCGCCCCGTGATAACGACGGTGTCTTCGGGACGGGCATCTAAAATAGCTCGCTCAATGGCCACCTCACGGGGGGCGACCTCCACGAATTTGTCCTCGTGCCCCTTCATACCCGCCATGATGTCCCGGCGAATCCCGCTGGGTTCTTCCTCGTGAATGTCGCCGTCCGTAACGTAGGTGAAATCCGCCAGCTCGGCGGCAATCTGACCCAGAATCGGTCGCTTGCCCGGATCGCGCTGTCCATCCGCGCCCATGACCAGCAGCAACCGGCCTTTGGTCGAAATCCGCATGGTATCGAGCAAAATTTTGGTGGAATCCGGGTTGTGCGCAAAGTCCACAATCACCCGGGGTGCTTCACACAGCAACTCCATCCGTCCCGGCACGTCCAGACGGATGGGATTCACGGTGAGGTGGCGCAAAATGTCCCCATCTAGCTGACGTGGGCTGGGAGACAACCCCGTTACCACCATCACGATGGCCAGGGCGGCATTAATCGCGTTGAACGTACCAGGCATCATGACCTGCACGGACGCTTCTTTACCGTCAAAAGCCCGCAACCGCAGTTCGGTGAAACCCCCGTCCAATTCGATGATTTTCCCTTGCCAATCAGCCGGTAGACCCGTCAGGGACAGGGTCACAAAATCATGTTGCCCGCTGCGTTCCAGCTGCTCAGCCAGGCGTTGGCCCCACACGCCGTCAATGATGATAACCTGGCGATCGCTGCGCTGCTGGGAGAACAGCGAGGCCTTGGTCTGGAAGTACTTTTCCATCGTGCCGTGGTAATCCAAGTGATCCTGGGACAGATTCGTGAAACCGGCGCAGGCGAAATGTAGGGGATCCACCCGTCCCATCGCCAAAGCATGCGAGGACACCTCCACCACCATGTGATGCACGTTTTCCTGCACCGTCGTGGCCGCGAAGGCTTGCACCTGGGGAGCTTGGGGGGTCGTGATGAAAGCGGGGGCGGTTTTCTTGCCCACCGCGGCCTCTACCGTGCCCACCAGCGAGGACAGGTGACCCACTCGATGCAGCAAATGACGCAAAAGGTAGGTGGTGGTGGTTTTTCCGTTCGTGCCCGTCACACCCCACACGCACAACTGCTGACAGGGATTATTAAAAGCAATAGATGCCGCCCGGCCGGCTATGGAAGCCACATCGGGAACGATAATAGCGGGGATGTCCACGTCGGTGAGAAACGCCAGTCCAGCCGGATCGGTCAACACTGCCCCAGCCCCGCGAGCCGCGGCGTCCGCACCAAACTTGGCGCCATGCACATGAAACCCCGGCATCGCCACAAACAGCTCGCCACCGCGCACCACCCGGTTATCGATAACAGCGCCGCGCACCCGGCCGTCCTTACCATGAACAGTGCCGTTCACGGCTTGTGCCAAATCCGCGACTTCGACCCAGGGCAGGCGAAGCAAATCCGGTGCGTAAGGGTCAAAAGCAACTTCTAAAGTCATATTTCTCTAATCTCCAATCGGATACAACTGCGGCTTCGTGTCGGTGGGCGGGATTCCCAGTTCTCTAATCGTAGCCCCCGCAATCTCTTTAAACGCCGGGACCGCGACAACCGAACCGTATATCGAGGCGGAAGGGCGATGTACCACCACAGTTATGACCACGCGGGGGTTATTGGCGGGAAACACCCCGGTAAATGACCCGACGGTCCCGGTTTGCCTGCCATTTGCCTGGATAATCTGGGTGGTTCCGGTTTTCCCAGCCACCGGGTATCCCTCGATTTGGGCACCGGGGGCACCGCCCTTTTCAGAGACGACCCCCTCCATCATGGTCAGCAATTTTCTGGAAGTGTCCTTGGTGTAAACCCTAGTGCCCGCGTCCACAGATTTCTTTTCCACACTGCCGTCGGGTTTTGTCCAAGTTTCGATGAGGTGAGGCTGTACTTCCACTCCCCCGTTCGCCACCGTGGCGATACCGTTGGTGACCTGGAGGATAGTCGCCGCGATACCTTGACCGAACATGATGGTGTAACGCTGGCGCCCATCCCAGTTCTCAGAGGGAGCCAGCAGCCCCGCACTCTCGCCGGGCAGTTCGATACCGGTAGGTTTACCAAAGCCGAGTTGCCTCAGCTTTTGATACCTGTCGGTGTCCTTAATCAGGTCGCCGACCTGGACAATCCCCACGTTCGACGATTTGGCAATAATCCCCGCAGCGGTCAGGGCATAGGTACCATGGGCATTCGAATCGCGGAAACTTTGCCCGTTGGACATGGTGATTTCACCCGGAATGGTAAAAGTGTTGGTGGGCTCCACTTTGCCGGCTTCAAGGACCGCTCCCATAGTGTGAACTTTCAGGGTCGAGCCGGGCTCGTAAACCGTAGAAACAGCCTTGGAACCGCGATTCTTTTCGCTGGTTTTCGTAGGTTCTGAGGGGTTGACTGTGTCCGTCTCGCACAGGGCGAGGATTTTTCCGGTGCCGACCTCTTGGACTTCCGCCATAACGGATTGTGCCCCGAACTGGGATCTAGATTTTTCGACCACCTGCTGACAGGTATTTTGCAGGTCCAGCAAGATGGTCGTCTTAATGGTTTGTCCCGCAATAGCGTCTTTGCGATAGTTGTCCTGGACCGGGATAGTTTGTCCCCGCCTGCCAATTTCGGTGAAATCTTTGCCGTCCACCCCGGCAAGCTTGCTATTCTGGCTCAGTTCCAGCCCCGCTAAGCCCACCCCATCAATGTTGGTGAAACCGACAATGTTTCCGGCCACATTGCCGTTGGGATAAATCCGTTTCGTGATTTCTTCCGGCTCAATGCCCGGAATCCCCAGCTTCGCGATTTTGCGCCAGACCTCGGGAGTCACTTCTTTGGCGATATACACAAAGGTCGAGGGCTTTTTGCCGGGTTGAGCAGTCAGTTTCCCACCCAGCTCAGCGGGGTCGGCATCCAAAAGCGGAGCCAGCTTTTTCGCCGCTGCCGCAGGTCCGAAAGCCGCAACCTCGGGCCGGTCGAATTGGTCATAGATAATCTTTGGGTTGCCCTTCGCGTCTTTCCCCGCGGTTTTCGGCTGAAAATAAGTATTGATTTTTACCTGATTGACCCCGATATTGTAGCGTTTCACGGAGGTCGCCATCTGTCGGCCCGAGGAGTCCAGAATGTCCCCGCGTTGAGCCTTAATAATGTGGGTGCGACTGCGCTGTTCCTGCGCCGCCGCGGCGAGCTCCGGTCCCTGTACCAGCTGCACCACCACCAAGCGGACCGCAAAAATGCACAGCACCGCGATGATGGCCCCCGCCAACAGGTTTTTTCGGACTCTACTCACCTGACCAGTTTCGTCCAGCTCTGCCAGGTTTTCACGCTCCCACGCCGTGACCGCGAGGGGTTCCGTGCACCACAGACGCTTTCCCGCCAGCCCCTAATGCGCAGCTTTCCCCGGGATGATCTCTCCGGTCGACAACGTCACGTAGCCCTGCTCTCCGGCCGGGACCAATCCGATTTCTCGAGCTTTCTCGGCCAGATATTGCGGTGATTGGGCCTCGCGGGCCTGGGTCACCAGGTCGGCTTGCTGATCCAGCAACAAGTTCAACTCGTTTTGCATGGCGTACATATCGTAGGAAGTCATCGCCAACTGGGTGTTGATGACGACGGGCACGACCAGCGCGGCGACGAGCATCGCCGCCACCGTCAGCCACATCGGCCACGTGATGCGGCGCTTCTGAAAAGTCGGGACCAGTTGAAGCTGCGGCCTGGGGGCGTTCCGAATGGGAAGCGGCACGCCGGCGACGCTGCCGGGTTTACGCAAAGCCAGGCTGGAAGTAGCTGCGTTAGTCACGATGGTCTCCTTCGGTTAGGGGGTGGACAGGGTTTTGGGCACGAAGTTTCGTCAGGGTGGGAAACCGTTTTTCCGCCGGTTTTTGCTTGGTTTTCACAAGGTTCCCCGCGGGGGTTTCCGGGTCGGGTTCCCGCGTCTTTTCCACGGCTCGCAGCCGCAACGAGGCAGCGCGCGGATTGCTGGCGACCTCGAACTCATCAGCTAAACGTGAGCCATGTGTGAGGTCGCGCAACCAAGGCTGAGCCTGCTCAGGCACCACGGGCAACCCCTTGGGAACTGCGGGGTGAATCCCCGCGGCAAAAGCGCGCTTGACCAGGCGATCCTCGAGGGACTGGTAACTTTCGATGACGATGCGTCCGCCGACTCGCACCCCAGCCAGCGCTTTCGTCAGGAACCGTTCCAAATCGCCCAGCTCGTCGTTGACCGCTACCCGCAAGGCTTGGAAAGTACGTTTCGCCGGATTTCCTCCGGTGCGGCGGGCGGGAGCGGGAATGGTGTCGCGGATGATCTCCACCAACTGACCCGAAACTTGCAAGGGCTGTTCCACACGGGCCCTCACGATGGCTTTTGCGATGGGCCTCGCGAACTTTTCTTCGCCGTAGGTGTGCAGCACCGCAGCGATTTCTTCTGCCTCGGCCAGGTTCAAGAAATCGGCGGCGGTGAAACCAGCAGTTTGGTCCATCCGCATATCCAAGGGGACCTCCGGGTGGGCATAGGCAAAACCGCGCTCCGCTTCGTCCAACTGCAGTGACGACACTCCCAGGTCAGCCAAAATCCCGTCCACTTGGCTCAAACCGTGCTGCGCCAATACGCTGTCCAATTCCCCGTAAGTCGTGCCGACGATGCTGAGGCGATTGGCAAAATCACTGAATCGGGATGCCGCCAAATCCCGAGCCTGCGGGTCGCGGTCGATACCGATAATGCGCAGCCGCGGATGGCGCTCGAACAGATACGCGCTGTGTCCCCCCAAGCCGAGGGTGGCATCAACTAAAACAGGACCCTGGATACTGCGGAAATCAGCGGTGGTGGAAAGTGGGGTGGCCACGTCTGGTGCAGTGGCCAAAGCGGGTGCCAGTAAATCAGCGCACACCTCAGCCAGCACCGGCTGGTGGATTTCGGCAACTGATTTCACGTTTCTTCCTTTTCCTTTGAGAGCGTCCCCTGGTTTTCCCAGCGGCTCCCGCGTTAGCCAGGTTTCCCACCGTGTCTGCCTGCGGGGAAGAGCATTCAGAATCGGTAGGACACCAAACCCACGCGGGTTTATGCAGTTATCCGCGAGTTTCCTCACAGCAGTCCCGGGAGGATTTCTTCCGAGACTTCCGAGAAGTCCTCCTCGGCGGCAGCCAAGAATTCGTTCCAGGTCTGCAGGTTCCAAATCTCCACTCGAGAACCCGCGCCGAAAACCGCCAGGTCACGCTCCAAGCCGGCATATTCACGCAGTGCGGGCGGGATGTTAATCCGCCCTTGCTTGTCCGGAATTTGATCCGTCGCCCCGGACAGCAGCACGCGGGAAAAGTTCCGCGCCTGCTTGTGGGTGATGGGAGCCTGGCGAAGTTCCGTATACAGGGTTTGGAACTCGCCAGTCTCAAACGCATAAACGCAGTGGTCTTGACCCTTGGTCAAAACGACTCCGCCTGCGAGTTGCTCCCGAAAACGGGCAGGCAGTATCAGGCGACCCTTGTCGTCGAGCTTTGGCTCGTAGGTCCCTAAGAACACGTCCTTCCCTTTCACCCTCAGCTTGATGCTGAACTTTGACCCGATACCTTTCAGGTTTTCGTTATACCCCACTTTACTCCACTTCCATCCACAAGTTTGCAAAAACGCGATGATTTTTGCATTTTTTGCAAATTATTTATTGGAAATTCAGAGAATTACTCGGTGGAGGGAATTTTTGCAGCGAATGTCTCACGGGACGGGACCAGAACAAAACGGGAAACAAAAACCGGCTACCGAAATCGGTAACCGGATGAAACAGGCGAGTCAGAGACTCACGGAAAAATCAGAGTGCTACTCGCCGTGCTGGCGGCGATCCCACCGCTCATTTTGACGATCCATAAAGGACGCGTGCGATACTGACGCGCCGGCCGGCTGGCTGCGAGGAGCCGGTTTCGACTCGGCAGACTTCGAGCCAACCCCAAAAATTTTCAGAACCCCCAGGACGATAACTACGAACCCCAACACCCCGATAGCGGTACCCAAAAATTCAAAGCCTTTCAGGTAAGGCGTGGCAATGAGCCCTCCGATCAGGACTACTGCCCCAATCAGAACCAAAACGACCCCAAAAGCAACTCGCCGCGGACGGCTCACTCCGGGTCCGCCTACCTTAGTGGAAGTCTGGCGCATCCTATCGGCCATTTTGGGATCTTCGTTGTGGAGCTGAGCCTCCATCTGCGCCAGGACTTGCTTCTCATAGTCTGACAGTGCCATGACCATGTCCTTTCAGTGCGCGGCTGAGGAAAACACCCCAAACCCAAAACGAATGTGTTAACACAAACCAGTTTACCTGTTTTTACCCTCGTCGCGCCACAGCGGCCGGTACACGAATCCATCGAAACCTGATAAACAGCCACTTTTACTGGTTTAATTGTGCTATGCAAGCGTTGATTATTGGTCTGTGGTGGATTGTAGCGCTGGTATTAGCTGCGATTCTCATCTATCGAGCGCGCCCTCAGAACAGCGTAGAACGTTACCGCATCCGGGCTTATATCAAAGAAGTTGAGCCCCTCACCGAAAAAGACACCATGCGCTCCCTGCCTTACGAGGTCACTGTGCTCCTACCTTCCCAGGATCCAGGCGAAACCAACACTTACTACTACGTAACTTTGAACCCCGAAGACCTCCACGTCGGTCGTGCTCGTACCTGCGCCCGCAACCATATCCCGCTGCCGGTGTGGGTTTCCGCCGTTGATCCGCGCGACATTCGCTTCGAAAACTCGCGCTCTTGGAACACGGAAACAATCATCAACGCGGTTCTGCTCTTGGCCGCCCAGTTCATCATGACGGGTACCTGCCTGGTCAACTTGGAACTCGTCACGAACTCCGATCCCTATTTCGTGTTGTTGTTCCCGCCTACAATACTGTTCTTTGCCTTCGCCGCCCTCTACGGCCTCATGCGCTTTGGACAAGCTGTCAGGGTGTGGGTGCGGGTAGCGTCCAACCCTGCCACCGTACCGGCGTCAATCAGTGGAATCCGGCGCATCAGCGGTCATGCCGGTCACCCCGGTGGTTTTGAAGTATCCCTCATGTGGGCGCCGCTGGGAATGCCGGCACAGTACGGAAAAGTGCGGATTCCCGGCTTCCAGCGCCGCACCAGTCTGCTGCTGCAGAAACTGGTGCGAACCCAACTGGAGGAAGAAGCGAAAGGGGTGTGGCGGGTGACCCCGGGAATCCTCCAGAACCAGACTCGACCCCACACGGCAGTTTCCGAACTGCACACCCCCCAGGGACCTACGACCGTGAAAATCACTGCCCTGCCGGCAAACGACCCTCGTTTCGACCCGCGCCCCCCGAAAGTGCGCGCCGCTGCGGAAAAAGCCCGCCTGAAGCGCGAAGCGGAACTGTTGGCGCAGCGCGAAGCCTTTGAACGCGCCACGGCACGAGCCCGGATTGAGGAAGCTAACCGGGCGGAACTCGGTAGCGAAGAGAACAGTCTCGATGAGGTCGCCGCCCAAGGTCCCCAAGCGTGGTACTACCCGATGAACCCCTCGCGGGTGAACCTGGTGGGAGTGGGGACGGTTCCGGGGAATCGCTCGAACCTAGTTAGGCCCGGCATCGGCTGGCTTTGCATTGCATTACTGGCTGGGCTGGCTGTGGCGTGGCTCGGTTTCATCAGTCCCGAGCTTATGTTCCCGGTTTTCGAAGCCCCCTCCGGTGATCAGCCGCTGGGCGGCTGGACCCGCTAGTCGTCCGATATTACAAGGGTCCCCGGTGGCGTTAATCCTCCGGGGTGTCGCGGCGGTGCCGACCCCGGCGAGGACGGAACTGTTCGATATTGCGCTTTTCATAAGGCGTGTCGCGCAGGGAGGAAATTCCGGAGGCGTCGGCGACCGGGGGAACCTCTTCGTCAAGATTGGAGAGCTTCGCGCCGCGATTCAACCGATCCGTGCGTTTCAAAAATTCTTCGAGACGAGCCCCGAGTTCTTCGGCGGTGGGCAGCGGCTCTTCGGGAGTCTCAATAATCGCCATCGGCTCGGCTTCGTCAAAGTGCTGTTCCAAAATCTTGACGATGTGTTCGGCTTCCTCAGACTGCTCCACCATCTGGTTGATTTGTCCCAAAGTGAGGGTGGAAGCAGCTTCGATGTCTCCCACCGGCAGTGCCAGACCGGTCTTGGCAGCCACCGCGGACATAAGCGCCGCGGCCGCCGGAGGGTAGTCCCCTTCTGCCAGGTAATACGGCACCGCCGCAATGATTCCTACCGCGTCCAAACCGGCTTGCCCCAGGATAAATTCGATGAGCTGATCCATCCCGGCCGGCAGAATCATCTCACCGACCATCTTGGGCTGTTTGGGCAGGCTTTCCGAACGCGCCCCGTGCATATGCACCGGAGTGGGCCGGGTATGGGGTACCCCCGCCGGCATTCCTGTCACGCCAACTGTCTGACGTACTCCCAAGCGCCGGACAATTTCCTGGACAGTTTCCAAAAACAGATTCCATTGGGCGTCCGGTTCCGGTCCGTGCAGCACCAAGAAATTTCGGTCGTTGTCGTCACTGAGCAATTCCAGGCGAATTTCGGGCATTTCCACTTCGGTAAACTTCCAGTCCGAAAAACTCAGCCAGGGCCGATGGGAGCGAAAATCCACCAGTTTGTCGGAGTTAAAGGTCGCAATAGTCTGATGTGGGAGGGCGTCTATCAGGTGCTCCAGCATTCCTCGCCCGGAGTGCCCGGCATCCATCGCCCCGTTGAGGTGATGCAGCATAACGTCGGCGTGGCCGCTCAGGTCCGCGCCGGGCGCTAATAAAGTATCAAATTTGTCTGCGTCCATTATTCCCTCGAAAAGTTCAACCCCTAAATGTTATCAAGACTTGTCCCCGATTCGCGCCCCGTAAACCTTTTAGGGCATAATTGATTACCCTTTTGATGTCTTGAGGAGAGATAAATTGGCTGACGCAACGGTGCCGTCGTCCTGGCAATCCGAAATTGCCAAGGAGCAGACTTTCGTTGACCGTGCCTATAAAGCTCTCGATGAAATGCGGGTCTATTACCGTCGGCGCCAGGATGAGGTCGCCGCGGAAATGAGTTCTAACCCCTCGGCTAGGGCAGACCGCGATGCCTTGGCGGCTCACTACGGAGACGAAGCTACCCGCCTGGAAAGCGTGGAAAATCGCCTGGTTTTCGGGGGTCTAGACCTAGAGGACGGAACGAGTTTCCACATCGGCCGTGTCGGTTTGCGAGACTTTGACGTCACCGATGCCGAGGCTCCGGTTCTCGGCACTTCCCCGGAGCTTTCCTCGTCCCCGGACTCTCCCGAGGCCCCTCTGGAAACACCAGCCGCGCCGGAAAAACTTGAGGAAAAACCTGGTGAGGGCGTGTCTCGCCAACTGTTGGTGGATTGGCGAGCGAAAGTCGCCCAACCGTTCTACCAAGCTACGGCGGTGGCTCCGCTGGGAGTGTGGAAGCGGCGGCACGTAGCTACCAGTTTGCGCCAAGTGGTGGGCGTGGAGGACGAACTGTTGACTTCCGCCGCCGACACCGACGCCGCTCAGACAGCAACGCTGCAGGGTGAGGGTGCTTTGATGGCGGCGCTGTCACGAGCGCGCAGCGGCCAGATGTCCGACATTGTCTCGACTATTCAGGCCGAACAAGACCGGGTGATTCGTTCCGACCTGAACGCTTTTTTGGTGGTGCAGGGCGGACCCGGTACCGGCAAGACGGCGGTGGCACTGCACCGGGCTGCCTACCTGCTCTATGCTCACCGGGATTTACTGAATTCTCAAGGGGTGTTGGTCATTGGCCCCAACCACACGTTTTTGCGTTACATTGAGCGGGTGCTTCCCGCCTTGGGTGAAACCGGAGTGGTCAGTCTGACTATCGGGGAATGTTTCCCCGGCGTGCACACCGTGGCGGAACGTCCGGAGCTGCGCGCCTTGAAGGGCGACACCCGCTGGATTAAAGTCGCCGCCGCGGCCGTGGCCGATTTGAAACGTCCTCCCCACAAAGATCAAGTCTTGCAGTTGGACCACGTCCAACTGAATCTGAGCGCCGCTTTGGTTCGTGAGGCGATGGAAGCCGGTTCGCACGGCGGTTCCACCCATAATCAGCACTGGGCCACCTACGCCAAATTCCTGGTCCGCGAGTTGACGAAACTCTATGCCGGGCAAACCCCTACCAAAGAGGACATGGAGTGGATGACCGAGGAAATCCGCGGCTCTGCTGAAGTACGCCGGGCGGTCAACCGCTGCTACCTGCCCGCGTCTGCTCCCGACTTGCTGGCGCGCCTCTACGCTTACCCGGATTATTTGCGCCGTATCGCCTCGGGGATTTTCACCGTGGAGGAACTCGCTGCCCTACAGCGTCCCAAGACCAGCCCTTTCACGGACGCTGACGTGCCGATTTTAGATGAACTGGCGGAGCTGCTGGGGCCGCTGCCGGGACTGACCGATTCCGCGGCGCAACGTCGCACCCGTGAACAGCGTGAAATCGAGCGAGCCGCGGAGGCTATCGAAGCGATGGATCTGGGTGGAGGGCTTATCAACGCGCGTATGCTGGCGCGGTCAACCCGCGGTGAAGTGAGCCTGTCTCCCCTGGCTCAGCGTGCCCGCGCGGATCGTTCTTGGGCGTACGGACATGTGGTCGTGGACGAGGCCCAAGAGCTTTCGCCGATGGACTGGCATCTGCTGCTGCGCCGGTGCCCTTCGCGGTCTTTTACCGTGGTTGGGGACGTGAACCAAGCGTCGCACAGCTGGTCGAGTACGCCGTCGTGGCAGACTCTGCTGGGACCTGCCATGCGCGCCGCTCCGGTGATGGAGCAGCTCACCATCAACTACCGCACCCCGCGTGCCGTGATGGATTTGGCGCAGAAGGTGCTGGCGGCCAGTCCCGAAAGTGCGGTAGTGCCGCTGCGGTCGGCACGAGACGTGGCGGGTGCCTTGGCTTTTACCCGGCTGGAGGGTGAGCCACAGCCCAACCTGGAGGAACCAATGTCCGGGGCGGGGAACCTTGTGCCTGTGCTACGGGAAACCCTCCAGGCGGAAACGGCGCGTTTGGAAGCGGAAGTCGGTGAGGGGGCCGGCAAACTAGCGATTATCGTCCCCACCGAGGCGCATTCTTACCTGGCTGCGGCTTTGGGCCTAGACACCGCCGATGTGGTGGCTGACCAGGTATGTTGTCTGGATTCGCGGGCAGCGAAAGGGCTGGAGTTCGACGTCGTCATCTTGGTAGAACCCGCCGTTATTGCCAGCCAGTCAGTCGGAGACCTGTACGTGGCGATGACGCGCTGCACGAAACGGATGCACATCCTGGCCAGTGATTTGCCCGCGGGAATGGACTTTCCCACCAGTGAGGATTGACGACTTCCCGCGAGTTTTCCCCTGACATGGGATTTCAGCGCCGCGCTCTTTTGGTCTAAAGTGGTGCCATGACGAAGATACTGCTGCTTGAAAACCCTCACGAAGTCGCCAACAAAGTTTTTAGCGACGCAAATGTTCAAGTCGATCGGGTAGACGGCGCTTTGGACGAAAACGACCTGATCAAGGCCCTCCAGGGCTATCAGATGGTCGGGATTCGCTCCAAGACGAACCTGAGCAAGCGAGTTTTTGATGAATGCCCGGACTTGGTCTGTGCCGGAACTTTCACGATTGGCACGAACCAAATCGACCTGAAAGAAGCAGCGAAACACGGGGTGGCCGTATTCAACGCCCCTTACTCCAACACGCGTTCCGTGGCGGAACTGGCCATCGCCGAGATTATTGCGCTGGCCCGTCAGCTGCCGGTACGCAACTCTCACCTGCAACATGCCGATTGGCAAAAGACCGCCAAAGGCTCTCACGAGGTGCGCGGCAAGACCCTGGGGATTATCGGCTACTCTTCGACCGGTACTCAGCTGTCTATCCTGGCTGAAGCCATGGGCATGAAGGTCCAGTTCTATGACTTGGCAAAGAAGCTGCCCATCGGCAACGCGAAACAGTGCAACTCGATGGAGGAGGCTCTGCAGGGTGCCGATTTCGTGTCCCTGCACGTGGACGGGCGCGCCTCTAACGAAAATATGTTCACCAAGGTACAGATGGCTCAGATGAAGCCTGGGGCGAAACTGTTGAACTTGTCCCGCGGATTCGTCGTCAACCTCGATGACTTGGCCGAGGCCCTGGATTCGGGTCAGATTGGGGGCTGCGCCATTGATGTGTTCCCCGATGAACCGCGCAAAAATGGCGAGGAATTCCACTCCCCGATTATGGGTAAAGAAAACACCATCCTCACCCCGCACATCGGCGGTTCCACCCTGGAGGCCCAGGAGGACATCGGCTGGTTCGTGGCCGGAAAACTCTGCACTTACCTGCAGTCCGGCGAAACCGTGATGAGCGTAAATATGCCGAACTTGAGCCTGGAACCGACTGGCAATACCAAGTACCGCATCACTTTGATTCACAAGAATATCCCCGGCGTGATGGCGAAAATCAACCAGTTGTTCTCAGATGCCGGGGTGAACATCGAAGGTCAGGTTCTGGGCACCACCGGTGAAGTCGGTTACGTTATCGGCGACATTTCCTCCGAAATGCCCAAGGCGGCGCTCGATGAAATCGCCAAATTTGATTCCACGCTGTCCCTGCGCTGCATTCCGATGGAGGGCTTCGTTCGGGACGAAGAGACCGCGGTTAACTAACTCACCTTGACGGATCGCACCAGGCCGGAGGCGGGCGCGTCCCTGCGGGGCACTGGGTGCCGGGGTAAAAGCCGTTTGGCTGGCAGGAGTTTCGCCGTACCGAGTTTTGCCGCGCTCTCACCAGTCTTTTGGCTGGATCGCCCGCCGCTGGGGCGCGGGTTTTACCGGACAAATTCCCGGCGAAAAGGATTTGACCGGCAAGTTTGCGTTAGGGTGGACGTATGACTGAAACAGTGGATTTGTTGGAACTGGCCCCCGACGCGGGGATTCACCTGCCTAGGTATGTGCATACCCCACCCGAGCAGGATTCTGAGCTGACCAAACGGATGCGTCTGCTTTATAACCCCGATGTTCCCGCCCAAATCCCCGTCACCGATCAGCTGCTGATTGATGTTTTGCGAACTCAGTCAAATAAATATCCGCGCCGCGTAGCCTTGGATTTTTTTGGCGCCACCACGACCTACCGGGAACTGGGCGAAAACGTGCAACGCACTTCGGCGCTGCTGCTTGAACACGGCGTCAAGCGCGGCGACCGGGTCTCGATTGTGGCTCCGAACTGTCCGCAGTTTGTTTTCCTGCTCTATTCCTGCCTGCAGCTGGGGGTGGTGTGCGTGCTGCACAACCCTTTGGCTGCCCCGACAGAGCTGAAGTGGCAAATCGAAAACGCGGAATCAAAGCTGGTTTTTGTGTGGCAAAAGGCCGCCGTAAGTGTCACCGAGTTGGTGCGCAGCATGGACACCGAAGTTATTTCCCTCGATGTTTCCGCGGCTTTGCCGCGCCGGCTGCGTTTTGCCTTGCGCCTGCCGATTAAGAAGGCAAAAGACCTCTACCATCAGCTCTGCGACCCGCAGGCCAAGGATTTGCCCGACTACGATACGCTGCTGGAAAAGCAAAAACCGTATAACCGCATTGTGCGAGTCGATCCGGATGTCCCAGCCGTGATGCTGCATACAGGCGGAACCACCGGCAAACCGAAAGCGGTCATTTTGACCAACCGCAACTTGGTGTCGAACTTGTTTGCCAATACGACCTGGGTGACCAAGCTGCGTCCCGGCAAAGAAACCTGGTTCTGTGTCCTGCCGTTCTTCCACGCTTTTGGCCTGACCCTGTCTCTGAACGGGGCGATTGGTTTGGGAGCCACCGCGGTGTTGTTCCCGAAGTTCAGCACCCGAGCAGCCCTAGCTGCCCAACGCCGGCGTCCGGGCACGTTCATAGTGGGAGTGCCTCCAATTTTTGACCGCCTAGCGAAAGCCGCTGAGGAAAACCCGAAAATAGATTTATCAACGTTTAAATACGCTATTTCCGGAGCGATGCCACTGACTCAGGAAGTCGCAAAACGCTGGGAAAAAGCCACTTCCGGATATATCATCGAAGGCTACGGCATGACGGAGACTTCGCCAACGGTACTGGGGTCCCCGATGAGTCCCGAACGCAAACTTGGTTACATGGGCATCGTGTTCCCCTCTATCCAAGTGCGGGTCATCGACCCGGATACCCTCGTTGACGTCGAGCCCGGCGAGGTGGGGGAACTCGTGGTGAAGGGACCGGGGTGTTCCCCGGGGTATTGGCGCGACCAGGTAGAAACTGATTTGCTGTTCACCCCTGATGGCTGGCTTCGGACCGGGGATTTGGTCGAAGAAAATGAAGGATTTTTGCGGATGAGTGACCGGCGCAAAGAGCTCATCATTATTTCCGGCTTCAATGTTTATCCCTCGGTCGTGGAGGCGGCCATAGCCACGATGCCCCAGGTTGCGGAAGTCGCCGTGGTCGGCATTCCCGATCAAGCTGACCCCGCCCGGGGTGAACAGGTACACGCGGCGGTGGTGCTCAATCCGGGAGCGAGCCTCAATTTGGACAAGATTAGGGCTTGGGTTGCCGATTCCCTCCCCCGTTACGCGATTCCGCGTTCAGTTTCTTTCCCGGAGCAGCTGGCGCATAACGAACTCGGAAAGATTCAACGCCGCAAAGTGCGCCAATCCGTTTTGGAGCGGCTTTCCGAGGGTTTCCGTATGTAGGGCTAAGCGCCGAGTGTGGGTCACCGGCCAGCATCCTTCAAAACCGGCGGCTAGCTCTGAGAGTGGTTCTTTAACGAGGCGATAGCGTCCTCAAAGTCTTCGAGTGAGTTGAATTCGGAATAAACCGAAGCGAAGCGCAAATAGGCGACTTCGTCCAGTTCCTTTAGCGGCTCCAAAATAGCCTTGCCGACTTCCTCGGAGTTGATGATAGCTTTCCCGGAGGCCCGCAGAGTTTCTTCGACGCCTTGAGCCATAAGAGCGAGTTGGTCAGAGCTGATGGGACGGCCTTGGGTGGCTTTGGCCAGACCGGCAATAACCTTGCTGCGCCGGAACGGCTCGGTCGCTCCGGAACGTTTCTTAATCAGCAGCAGCGTGGTTTCCAGGGTGGTGAAACGCCGACCGCAGCTGGGGCATTCACGACGCCTCCGAATGGAGGCACCATCATCGGCGGTACGTGAATCAATCACACGGGAATCTTCGTGATGACAAAACGGACAGTGCACGTCGCCCTCCTTCACCGCTGCAAGACTACAGGTTTCACCGTAAGTGCAAACCGAAGTTTTCGCAAGCTGGAGAGTCGTGCTGAACCCAATCATTTCAATAAACCGGAACCAACACCCTTTGCCCAGTATTTAGCACGGAACCCGCGTCCAAGGCATTTGCGTCCATCATGTCCGCCAAGACCTCGTCAGTCGGCACACCGGCGGCATTAGCTGCGGCAATATCCCACAGCGTATCGCCCGGCACGACCGTGTGTTGCATAAAATCCGTGGGAACGAAATCAGGACTGAGCCCCAGCCCCAACACCATACCTAGGAACACCATCACGAGGGCAGCCAAGATAAACAGCCCCACTCGCAAAGCTACGGCATCCCATGACAAAACCGGCCGCGCAACCACAGCGGGTGACGCCGATGCCTTCGGAACCAAACGCAAGTAAGCCGGGCGCGATTGGCGGGCTCTGAAAGCACGCACCGCCGGGTGATTCGGAGCGAGCTCGCTAACCTCAAAAGTCGGTGCCAAAACTGCTGTCATGGTAATCCCTCCATTCATTCGAACATTTGTTCGTTCGAACATCTGTACGTATAATATAAACCATTGCCGGCGCGTTGTCGAGTCAAAATCGAACATTTGTGCGAATATTAATTTTGACCGCAGTTAGCCTGACAATTGCCAGTCTGACATGGACCCCGGAGACGAAAATCTGCGAGTTACGCCAGACTGCTTTTTGCCAACTAACCCGCGCAAAAGTACTCAGATAAAGGAGCAGCAGTGAGCGACCTGACCAAACGACAACAGGAAGTTTTGACGACTTTGTACCAACTCAGTCAAAAGCTCGCCTACCCCCCCTCGGTACGCGAACTCGCCGAGGCTATGGGGCTGTCCTCCCCCTCCTCGGTCAAACACCACCTCGATGTGCTGACCAAAAAGGGCTACCTGCGCCGCGCTCCCAACACACCGCGCGCTTTGGAATTCGTGAAACTTCCCGAGGGGATGGAGACTTCGCAGCCGAAACCGGCACCTGGCGCGACGCAGCCTGCCACCGTCACCACCATTCCGGTGGGCATCGCCGACACCGCAGCGGCGACCACGGTTCCCCTGGTCGGACAGATTGCAGCGGGCGCACCTATCACAGCAGAGGAAATGGTCGAGGACACTTTTGCCCTGCCCCGACGCTTCACCGGTTCTGGCGAACTGTTCATGCTCGCAGTAAAGGGCGAATCCATGCAGGACGGTGGCATATTAGACGGCGACTGGGTCGTGGTGCGCCATCAGAGCGAAGCCCGCAACGGTGAAATCGTGGCGGCGATGATTGACGGCGAAGCCACGGTGAAAGAGTTTTCCCGGGCTGACGGGCACGTTTGGCTGTTGCCCCACAACGATAACTACGCGCCCATCCCCGGCGATACCGCCACCATTTTAGGCAAGGTCGTCACCGTAATCCGTTCCCTGTAACGTTTGGGTTGCCCCCACCCCTAGGAAACTTTCTGGTGCAGTCGCCGTAAAGCGTCCAACACCACCTGTGCGTCCTCCGTGGGCCACAAGGGCGGCAGGGAGGCTCGCAAAAATCCCCCATACCGCGCGGTGGCCAGACGTGAATCCAGCACCGCCACCACCCCGCGATCCGCGGCGGAACGTAGCAGCCGCCCGGTTCCCTGCGCCAGCAACAGGGCGGCATGGGTCAGAGAGACTTCCATAAAGTCACTGCCCCCAGCCCGTTTGACAGCGGCACAGCGGGCCTCAATGACCGGGTCGCTGGGAACCGGGAAAGGAATCCGGTCAATCAGCACCAAACGGCAAGTATTCCCCGGCAAATCCACCCCCTGCCACAGCGAGAGAGTCCCCATCAGACAGGCGGAAGTGTCCTCGCGCATATCGTTTACCAGGGCTGCCATGGAATCTTCACCTTGGACCATAATGGACAAATCGGTGCGTTCCCGAAGCACTTCCCCTGCCCGCTCAGCCATCTTGCGTGAGGAAAACAGCCCCAGCGCCCCGCCTCCCGAGGCCTCGACCAGCTCCACCAGTCGATCCCAGAACACTTCGGGGTGCTCCCCGCGAGTGGGTGCCGGTAAGTCCCGAGCCAAATACAAAATGCCCTGCCGATCGTGGCGAAACGGCGAGCCGACATCTAAGGTTTCCGGCTGCGGTTCCTCGAGCTGCAAACCCATCTTGTGTATGAGCGGCGCAAATGTGCCCCCCAGCTTGAGGGTGGCCGAGGTCGCGATGATGGCGTGTTCACTCCACAATCGATTCGCGAGCTTTCCGGCCACGTCCAGCGGAGCGGTGTAGAGCCGGGGTTCCTGGTCGCCATCGCGTCCCCGACTCAGCCACAGGATTGTTTCGCCGTTCGCGACCGATTCCGGGGTCATCGTCTCAAGCGTATCTAATAGGCTGGTCAGTGCTGCTTTCGCAACGGCCGTTTTTGCCGCGTCTGCATGTTTTTCGCCGTCCGAACCCGCGTCGGACCCACTCTTCGCACTCAACTCGGTTAGGGCAGCCTTCAAGGGCGGCAGGGCCAGAGTCCGACATTCCGCTACTGCCTCAGGCATCTGCGTGAGACGGCTATCTTCCAGATTCTGCAGCGCCACGCCCAGCATGATGGCTTGCTGGGAGAGCTCCTCGCTGCCGGAAACCCCCAAATTGCCCGCCGCCTTGGCACAAGTCGCCAACATATTGGCGCTGAACTCAGTAGACGCCTGCGAACGCACCCTTTCGTCCAGTTCATGAGCCTCATCGACGATGATGGCCTCACACGGGGGCAGCGGATTCTGTTTTCCGGCGGCCTCCAGCCCAATCATGGCGTGGTTAGTCACCACGACCTGCGCCTGCGCTGCCTTGTCGCGAGCCGAAACTTGGAAGCACTCGGAACGGAACGGGCATTTTTCCCCGACGCATTCCAGGCTGGACAGGGAAACTTGCCGCCAGGCTCGGGCACTGATACCGCGCGGAGCTTCGTCTCGGTCCCCGGTGGTCGTTTCCCGAGCCCATTCGTAAAGTTTTTTCGTCTCAGCGGCAAATCCCCGCATTTGGCGCGCGGTTTTCGTTCCCCGTCCCGAAGCGGCCTCACCGCCCCCGCCTGCCCCAGGGGCGAGAGAATCTTCCATAGTGGAAAATAAATCGTCCTCGCTGCCCTCGTAACCGCCATTCAATTTGTGCAGGCAGACATAGTTTTGCCAGCCTTTGAGAACCTCCACGCGCAGCTCGGAGTCAGTCACGTTCTTTACCGCCTCCACCGCTAGGGGGGCGTCTTTAGTGATGATTTGGTTTTGCAGAGCCAAAGTTGCGGTCGAAATGACCACCCTGGCGTCCTCGTGCAGGCAGTACAGCAGCGCCGGCAGTAAGTATCCCAGGGATTTTCCGGTTCCAGTCCCCGCCTGAACTGCTAATTTGCCATCTGAGCGCAGCGATTGTTCCACCGCGGCCGCCATCGCCACCTGACCGGGACGCTCACTGCCTCCCAATAAAGACACCGCCTCAGTCAGGACCTTCTGCAGCTCTGAACTGGGAACATAGTCCGCAAAAGCGCCTGCCTCAACGTCGGACATGTCCGCGGTGTCGTTATCTATCGTTTGCGTCACTGTCGACCCCCTCGCTGGTTCCGTGATTATCTTCCATTGCCTGATCCAGCAGTTTTGCCCCCAAAGCCGGGGGTACCCAGGCGTCTACAAACGTGCCGTCCTCACGATTCTGACGGGTCAAGAGTTTGCCGTCACGATAAATCCGTTCCAGCAGACCCGTGTTTTCCCACTTTACTACCACCCGAACCCGCTGCCCCGGCCAGGGCAAACGGTCCGCAATGGCTTCCTGCAGTGCCTCGATACCTTCCCCGGTCCGAGCGGAAATGTAGTATGCCTCCGGTAAGGAATGACGCAGCAGCGCGAGGGCGGGAGCTGTAGCCTGATCGATTTTGTTTACCACCATCATGACCGGGACGTCCTCGATGCCCTCCACAGCCTCCAGAGTGGCATCAACCGCGGCGACTTGTGCCAACGGGTCGGGGTTGGAACCGTCCACGACGTGCAAAATCAAATCAGCCATAGCGGTCTCTTCCAAAGTCGAACGAAAAGCCTCCACCAGTTCGGTAGGCAGGCGCCGCACGAACCCAACCGTATCCGTCAGGGTGTATTCCCGCCCTTGAGGAGTATGGGTCCGGCGCACGCTGGGGTCAAGAGTGGCAAACAGGGCATCATGCACCAGCAGATTAGCCCCCGCCAGCCGATTCAGCAGCGAGGACTTGCCCGCGTTGGTGTAGCCCACAATCGCCACCGCGGGTACTCCCCCAGCCTTACGACTGGCTCGTTTCGCTTCACGAGTCGGAGCCAAAGATTTTATGGTGCGCCGCAGCCGAGCCATCCGGGACCGAATTCGGCGCCGATCGAGTTCAATCTTGGTTTCACCGGGTCCGCGCGCGCCGATACCTTCACCCGCGGCGGCACGTCCGCCAGCCTGCCGGCTCATCGATTCGCCCCAGCCGCGCAACCTCGGCAGCAGGTATTCCAGCTGAGCCAGTTCCACCTGGGCTTTGCCTTCCCGTGAAGTGGCGTGCTGGGCAAAAATATCCAAAATGAGGGCGGTGCGGTCGATGACCTTGACCTTTACGACGTCCTCCAGGGCCCGGCGTTGACTGGGGGCTAACTCATCATCGACGATGACGGTATCCGCGCCAAGAGCCGCCACCTGAGCTTGCAGTTCGTGAGCTTTGCCTCGCCCCAGGAAAGTCGCCACGTCAGGTTTCTCACGCCGCTGCAGCAGCCCGGCCAGCACGACAGCTCCCGCCGTTTTCGCCAGGGCGGCAAGCTCTTGCAGCGACAGTTCGGCCTCATCCCGGTCGGCGGCGAAAATCCCCACCAAAATGACTTTTTCCAGGCGAACTTCACGGTATTCAACCTCGCTGATGTCCTGTAGCTCAGAACCGATGGATTCCACCCGCCCCAAGGCATAGCGATCGGCCCACCGCTGGGCTTGCTCGGCAGCGTCGGGCTGGGACCGTGTCGGATTGTCCGACTCGGTCACCTCTCCCGCCAGCGGCGCACCCGAAAGGAAACCCAAGTTTGGGTAATCCTCCGTGTTTTCCTGCAAGTTATAGTCCTTCCGCCTAGAATTTAGGGTATCCCCCGGCCCATGCAAGTAAAGGTTTGAGCTTTGGTTTTAAAGGATACAACGGACCCCGGAGACGAAAATTTTGACGCTCCGTCTGCTCGGCGTGCGTCCCCGTTCGGCCAGTCGCTCCCCCGCACGGCTCCCGTCCCTAATCCTGCCGATGAACGCCTTAAGAAACGCCACAAGGCTCTGTTCAATGTGCCTGACTGGCGTTCCGAGGAAGAAATCATCCTCGAAGCGGCCGAACTCGATTCCACCATCATGGTTCCCGAACGACTGCGTCGGACCAAGCCAAAGACCATTGATTCCGGTCCCGCTAGAACCGCCGCGAACCCCTCGCAGCCTGCTGAGATAGAAGCTCCGACAGATCCCGCTGCTGAAATCACCGCATCGCCAGCAACCACGGAGACGACCGGGGACGAAACAGTCTATCCCCAGCCCGGCGCTCCGACCTTCAGCACCCCGGCATCGTCCCCAGAGACGAAACAGGAAAAAAACGCGAACCCGCCCGGCACCGCTTCTGCGAACCATCCCTCAGAAACAGCGCAAAACCCCATCGCTCCAGGCCGCACACAACGGATTTCGCAGCCCTCGGAACCCCGCGCTGCCGCGAACCGTCCCGCGAAGCCTACCGACCCGCGCTCCCCTGTGGAAATCGCCAACATCGCGGCACGGCTGCTGGGAAATTTGCTGGTGCTGATGATTCCCACCCTGTGTGTGCTGTTGCTCTCCGGCTGGGGTCCTCAGGAGATCGCGATTATCTTTGAAGATTTTTGGCCCTACCTCGGTCTGTCATTGCTGGTCACGGTCGTTTTAGTCATTTTGGACGAGGCGGCACAAGCCGTGGCGTTGCGCGTGGGCATTCCGCAGTTGCTGGAGTGGATGATTGAGTTCGTACTTTCCGCCCTGGGGGCGGGCGTTTGCCTATTTTTCTTTACACACAGCGTTTTGGGAGCGTTCCTGCTGGGGTTGATTGTCAGCGTGCTCACTTCCTTAATCAGCCACGCGGTCGCTAAACTTTTTTGAGACAAGTTAGGAGACCAGTTGAGTTCGCAGCCTGCCGGCGAGCACTATTTCGCAGCCACTCCCCATTCCGAGGGTTCCACTCGGGAGTTAACCGTTTCTCTAGCCGGTCGTGATTTTCGCGTCACGACTGCTCACGGGGTTTTTTCCGGTCATGGTTTGGACAAGGGCACTGAGGTGTTGTTGCGTAAGGTTCCCCCTCTGCCTTCCGTGTCAGAGCTGGGGGGGTCAGGAGTTTTCGTCGATGTGGGCTGCGGATGGGGACCGTTGGCGCTGACTTTAGCCGCCGAGCAGCCCTCCGCCCAGGTTTACGCCGTGGACGTAAACACTCGTGCTATCGAGCTGACCAGGGCAAACGCAGCCGCTAACGGATTGCGCAATATCCAAGCCCTGAGCGAAGCCGACGCTTTTGCTGCCCTGGGTCCCAACTCTGTGGATGTTATCTGGTCCAACCCGCCGGTGCGCGTGGGCAAAACAGCCCTGCACGCAATGTGGGAGGCCTGGCGAACTCGTTTAAAGCCAGAGGGGGTCGCTTACCTGGTGATGGGACGCAACCTCGGATCTGACCCGTTCCTGGCATATCTAAACGAACACGGCTGGGCCGGGGAAAAAATCGCCTCCTCGAAAGGATTTCGGGTGTTGCAGCTGCGCCGGAGCACCACCTGAGGCACCCCGAAAGTCTCCGGCAAAGGAACCCGCACCGCGGGCTTGCAGCCTCCCCCGAGCGTCACCTACAAAACGACCGATTCCCTTGTGAACTGCGGCGTTAGCGGTGGCTAAATTATTCGGCTCCCCGTTTTCGCCCAAAGCACGAGCCTGCCCCGTAACATTAAATTATGCCGCAGTTGACCGCTCAACGTCCGCGGGTAGTGACACTAGAACGCATCTGCGAAGCCCTCGATGGCGCTTCTCGCAGCTATGTTGTGGACGTTCATGACTCTAGGCGCACAGTAATGGTGCCTGGCACAACCGCCACCAGTTACATTGACTTGGTGTCGGGAGTCTTGCGCGTGCGCTCGGTCTGGCGCGCCACGGTTTCCATCCACGAACGCCCCCGACTGCTGCCCTACGTCCTGCACCACAATCGCGAGGCTGTCGGTCCACGAGTGGTGACTTATCTGCACGGCAATCACTATCACCTTTGTGCCCAGACGAATGTCCAAGTCACTGTCGGTATGGGTGACCAGCAGCTGGAAGCCCATCTATTGCTGGCTTTGATTATGGCTGACCGTTTCTTTTCCGGTGTGGAAGCCGATTTTCCCTGCGAACTGGATGCGGAAACGGACTTTTCCCACCATGACCTGCTGCCCAAACAGCACATCGTCCAGATTGTTCCGGGGTTTTCGGATAATTCTCTCACCGCGCCGGTCAGCGTAGAGTCGGTTGCCCAGGCGGCAGCCCGTCTCGACCTGCGAGTATACCGTGACGGGACGGTGCTGCGCCTGCGCGATTCGGACGACTTGATGGTTTTGCGGCTATTCGGGGAAGACACCTGGCTGTCCACGTCTCTGCTGGTTGAGCTGGGACAGCCGTTCCCTGCCGAAAACTTGTTCGCTGCCATCAATGAGTTAAATACGTTCAACGCCTTGGGCGTGACTTCTGTTCTGGGGATGCGAACCCAACCCTACCTGCGTTTTGATTACCTGGTTTCCGTGGGCGAAGGCCTGAGCGAACGCCAGATAGACACGGAAATCGTGACGGGGATGTCAGTGACCCAGAATCTGGCTGCGAGCCTGCGCAAAAAATCTCCGACCCTGTTCCTCTAAGCTCGTGTGACTCCAGGCGACTTCTGCCGCCCGTTTGTCGCGGCGGAACCACTTGATTTGTCGCCGGGACAGCTGTCGGGTCGCCAAAGCGGTGGCCGCGATACCATCATCCACCGTCATCTCACCGCGTAGCACCGCCAGAGCTTGGCTGTATCCGGTGGCCTTTTGCGCGGTAATCCCCAGAGGGTGAGCCCGGTCTGCAGCGAGTCGTGCCGTTTCCTCGAGCAGTCCTTGGCTAAACATTTCGTGCGATCGCGCATTGATGCGTTCGTCCAGCTCATCAAGGTTTCGCGTCAGGTAATACACGTGGGTGTCGGGCTGCCAGTATTCCCCGCGCGGCAAAGTCGCGGAGAATGGGCGCCCGGTAATTTCCATGACTTCCAAGGCTCTGACCAGGCGACGCGCATTGAGCGGCTCGATGGTTTCGGCTGCTTTCGGGTCCTTGCGCCGCAAGATTTCGTGCAGTTGTGGCGCTCCGAGCTTCTCCGCCTGCACTTCCCACCGGGCGCGAACCGCGGGGTCGGTGGGAGGAAACTCCAACACATCCAACAGCGCCCGCACGTACAGCCCGCTACCCCCCACTACCAAGGGTAAAGCTCCACGTGTTTCAATCGCCGTCACGTCAGAGCGGGCATATTTCTGATATGCCGCCACCGAGGCTTCCGCATCGGGCCACAACACGTCTATCTGATGGTGCGGAATCCCGTGGCGTTGGGATTCCGGGGTTTTCGCCGTACCCACGTCCATGCCTCGATAGAGCTGGAAAGCGTCCGCGCTAATAATCTCTACCCCGCCCGGAAACCTAGCTTTTAGCTCCGCGTCGCGGGACACTCGCTGTGCAAAATCCAGCCCCAGGTTGCTTTTCCCGGTAGCGGTCGGCCCCACAATCGCAACAATCACGGTTTGGTCCCTAACTCGTTGGTCCCGGCTTACGTCCGGGCATTCCCAAGAGTGTGCCGCGAGGCTTTTCAAGGTGTGCCGCTTCCCACAGGTCGCCGGCGCGAGTGGGACGAACGGTGAATACGCCGCCTGGAGTGAGGGCGGAATCCGCCACCAGGTGGTGCGGTGCGCCGTGGGTCACACCGACCGTCACAAAATCCCCGGGACGGACCTTAACGCCTTGGGGAACCGCAAAGTGAACCAAACGATTGTCCCGGGCGCGTCCGCTCATTCGCGCGGTAGCTTCGTCTTTGCGACCACCCGCGGTGACCAGGACTTCCACTGTCTGCCCCTCTAGCTTTTCGTTTTCCTCCAAGGTGATTTTTTCTTGCAGTTCCAAGAGTCTTTGGTAGCGCTGCGCCACGATTTCCGGGTCCACCTGGTCGTCTCGGTCAGCAGCGGGAGTACCGGGACGGCGGGAATAAATAAACGTAAACGCAGCTTGGAACCGAGCCTCGCGCAGAACATCGAGGGTATCTTGAAAGTCAGCTTCAGTTTCACCAGGAAATCCGACGATGACATCGGTGGTGATAGCGGCTTCGGGAATGGCTGTCCTGACTTCCTCAAGAATCTTTAAGAACCTTTCGGAGCGATAAGACCTGCGCATTTGCCGCAAAATCCGGTCCGAACCGGATTGCAGCGGAAAATGCAGGGAAGGCATCACCGTCGGGGTCTGCGCCATGGCGGCGATGACGTCCTCGGTAAAGGCCGCGGGGTGGGGCGACGTGAAACGTAAGCGTTCCAGCCCCGGCGTTTTTCCAACAACTCGTAGCAAATCGGCAAAAGCCCCGCGCCTTCCGAAGCTCATTCCGTAGCTGTTCACGTTTTGCCCCAGCAAGGTCACCTCCACGGCTCCCGCGTCCACTACCGCGTGCACTTCCGCCAGGATGTCGGCGGGATTCCGATCCCGTTCCCGACCTCGCAGGGAAGGCACGATACAAAAAGTGCAGGTGTTGTTGCATCCCACCGAGATAGATACCCAGGCTGAAGCCGGAGATTGCCGATGCGCCGGCAGAACGGAGGGGAACACTTTCAGGCTCTCCTCGATTTCCACCGCGGCCTCTTGGTTGTGTTCGGCACGCTTCAGCAGCACCGGGAGGGCGTCGATATTATGCGTCCCGAAAACTGCGTCCACCCACGGAGCCCGGTCAAGGATTTTCGCGCCTTCCTGCTGGGCGAAGCATCCTCCCACGGCAATCATCATTCCGGGACGGTTTCGTTTCACATCTGCCAGCTGTCCCAAATTGCCATAGAGTTTCGTTCCGGCAGCCTCACGCACCGAACAGGTATTCAAAACCACCAGGTCAGCCCCACCGTCTCCGGCGTTGGTGGCGCGCGCAGCTTTTTGCGGAACCTCCTCAACTGGCACCCAGCCGGCAGCGTCAAGCAAGCCAGCCATGCGTTCCGAGTCGTGTTCGTTCATCTGGCAGCCAAGCGTTTTCACCAGGTAAGTTCGCGGAGTTTCCATCACCGGCTCATTTTATGTCATGCCGCTGATGCCGTCACTTTCGCCGACTGCCGCCAACTGCCGCCAACTGCCATGACTGCGCGCCGCGTCCGGGATGTTCAACCAAGGTGAGACACCAGCAATTCCAAAGCCGCCCGCACAAACGCCGCGCGAACTTCTGGGCGAGTGCCTGGCCGGTCGACCTCCCGCACTTCCGTGCCTTGCGGAGTGGCCAGACAGACATACCCCCTCCCCGGCGCCACGCCTTCATCCGGGCCTGGACCCGCAACTCCGGTGGTAGACAGCGCATAATCCGAGCGAAATAACCTTCGTACCGCGGTGCTCATCTGTACCGCAACCTGGGGATCATAGGCGGTGTTTGTTTGCAGCAGCTGTGGACTCACTCCCAGCACCGCAGTTTTCACCGCATCGGTATACGTCACGACTCCGCCGCGAAATGTTTGGGAGGCTCCGGGGATTCTGACAAAAGCATCCGCCAGCAGACCCCCGGTCAGCGACTCCGCACACGAAATCGACTGTCCCTGTTCGGTGAGTTTCCCCAGCGCCCTCGCGGCTAATTCATCAGCCGATACGGCATCACCCATCGTTAAGTCCCTTCATGATTCATCCCCTCGCTAGCTTTGACTCTCCGATTTCAGTTCATCCATCACGGTATTGACTACGGTGGTGGCCAGAGCTGAGGAAAACCCGCGTGTCGCTACATAGCGCCACAGCTTGGCTTTCAATTTGCGACAATCGTCAAAGTTGCTCAAATCCAAGCCCCGGCGCGCCGCCGCAAGTTTGCTCTCTAGCAGGGTTCGGGCGTTTTCCGTTTCCCAGTCTGGATTCTCAGCATCCAGAGCCGCTATGCCCGCGGATATAGACTGGGCATCCAACCCACGCTTTTCCATATCCGCTGCCAACTTGGCTCGGGACATCCCGGGGCGCTGGCAGCGCTGACGCAAGAACTCCACGGTGTAGTCGCGGTCGTTCAGCCAGCCACGGGCAGCGAAAGCCGCCACCACGTCATCGATGGCCTCGTCACCGAATCCCTTTTCGGCCAGGTAGTCGCGCATCTGAGATTCGGTAACAGCCCGCCGATCCAGCAGAGATAAACCAGCTTCCGCGGCGGCATCCGCCGCCGCATCCACTATCCGCAAACTCATGAGGCTTTTTGAACCTTCTTGACGGACGCACCCCCATCTGCGGAGTCGTCATCCATCACGACAGCGAGTTTCGTGCCCTCGCCAGTCTCTGGCTGCGCTACCGCATTCGGATCCTCACGCACGCCCAGAGCGATGAGAATCTTATCTTCGATTTCGGCGCTGAGCTCAGGATTATCCACCAAGAACTTCCGCACGTTCTCTTTGCCTTGCCCCAGCTGCAGTTCGCCGTAGGTAAACCAAGAGCCTGATTTCGTCACGATACCCGCTTCCACACCAAGGTCAATCAGGCCACCTTCTCGGGAAATGCCCTGACCATACATGATGTCGAATTCTGCCTGGCGGAAAGGCGGCGCCATCTTATTCTTAACGACCTTGGCACGAGTCCGGTTACCGATAGCGTCCCCATTTTCTTTCAGTGTCTCAATCCGGCGCACGTCGATACGCACCGAAGCGTAGAACTTCAATGCTTTCCCGCCGGTAGTGGTTTCAGGCGAGCCAAAGAACACCCCAATCTTTTCGCGCAGCTGGTTAATAAAGATTGCGGTGGTGCCGGTGGCGGACAGCGCCCCGGTAATCTTTCGCAGCGCTTGGCTCATCAACCGGGCCTGCAAACCTACGTGGGAATCCCCCATGTCCCCTTCGATTTCAGCCTTCGGCACCAGCGCCGCGACCGAGTCAATAACGATGATGTCCAGGCCGCCGGAGCGAATCAGCATATCCGCAATCTCTAGCGCCTGTTCCCCTGTGTCGGGCTGCGAAACCAGCAAATTATCAATGTCCACACCCAACTTTTGTGCGTAAACCGGATCGAGAGCGTGCTCCGCATCGATGAAAGCCGCGTTCCCGCCCTGTTTCTGAGCGTTCGCCACCGCGTGTAAAGCCACAGTGGTCTTACCGGAAGATTCTGGACCGTAAATCTCAATAATGCGGCCCCGCGGGAGTCCCCCAATCCCCAAAGCCACGTCCAGGGCTACTGACCCTGTCGGAATGACCGAAACATTCGTGTTCACGGCTGAGTCACCCAGCCGCATCACGGAACCTTTACCAAACTGCTTATCAATCTGACCAAGCGCAGTTTGCAGCGCTTTCGCGCGCTCGTCTTTTGCCATTGTGTATTCCTTTCATCTGCGCGGCTCTCCGCCGCTCCAATAGTTCGGGTGTCATTGTTGAGCTCCTCTCCGAAGCTCTCAAGATGAACTTACGCCCCACCCCGGAAGCGAAAAATCGAAAGGTTTTTTACCTGTGGAAAAGTCCCTTTTCGACTCATCTGTGGAAAACCCTATATCGAACATTAGTTCGAATCATCCGACACGCCGACTGTTCGTAAAAATTCGCCGCCCAGTGCGATTCTGCGCGCCTCCTACCCCGTCCTACCAAGGCACGTAAACTGGCAATATCCCCCGTAAACCTCCACTTTTGACGATTCTTTTACTAAAGAAACCTGTGTGATAAACCTCACAAAATCCATGATTTCCTAAAATTCATAAACCAAGTGTCGATATGAAGGCTGTCGCCAGGAAGGCGGCACAAACGCTAGAGCCACGGAGGGCAAAATGAGCGTCGTACTAGGCACGTCTATGCTCGGGATGAGGAACTACCTCACTCCCGGAATGCAGCAACGCGCTGCCATCCGCTCTTTTGCCAAAGCACACGGAACCCTTACCCAAAGTGGCCAAAACCTTTTAAACGCCCTGGATCGTTTTGACCGTGAACAGCTGATTGCCAGGGAAATCCAGAAGAAAAACGACGCCGCTAAAGAGAAGGCTAATCGTGACGGCAACGCTATTAATGCTTTTAGTAAGGTGGGGTCTTCCGCTGTCAATGCCCGGCACGCTTCCACGATGGCTGGCGCCTACGAATCCCAGGCTTTGAGCTATGCCTCCCAGGCTCGTGCCGCCGCCGCAGCCGGTGATGAGGAACAGGCTCGGACACTGCAATCTAAGGCTCTTCAAGCCGCCGATAACGCAAACAAGATGCACGCCAAGGAAGCCGAGCTGGAACGCAAGGAAGCCGAAGAACGCAAGGCTAAGATCGAGAAGGAAGCCAAGGATCGCATCGAACAGCGCAAGGCCGAAGAGAAGGCCCGCGAAGCGCTCGAAGCCGCCCGCAAACGTCGCGAACTCGAAGCCGAAGCAAAGGCTCGTGAAGCCAAGAACCACCTGCAGGAAGCCCACAAAGCCAAGCTGGAACGCCAAAAGGCTGAAATCGAGGTGTGGGGCAAGCGCGTGCAGGAAGGCCAGTTCTGGATTCACCAAATGCAGCTGGTTCAAGAAGGCAAGCATCCCTCCCAAGCTTGGGCGCAGGCCCAGGTGCAGGCTTTCCGTGATGCCTCCGTGGCTGTCGCGACCGTTGCCCCGGATTACACTCCGGTCCTCACTGCCGCGTAATTCCTTTCAATAGGTTTTTTGATAACGTTTAGGCGCGACGCGCCGCCCAGTTGGTTTGGTTGCGCAAGGCACCAATCGCCCAGCAAATCAGGAATATCAGGAAAGAAATCGTGGTGATATAAGGGCTGATGGGAAGGCCGGGGCCCAGCGACAACAAGATGCCACCTTCCGCTGCGATAAGCGCAAAGACAACCGCCAGGACGTGTTGCTTCAAGGGGCTCGCAGAAACCCGCGCGGCCGCCGCTCCGGGAGTAATCAGTAGCGACAAGACCAGCAGCGCCCCCACCATCTGCACCGCTAGCGCCACGACCAAACCGAGGATAAGCATGAACCACAAATTCATCACTCGTGGGGAAACCCCTTTCGACAGCGCCACCACCGGATCGACCGCGGCGTAATACAGTCGGCGCCCAAACAGGGCTATAGCAACCAAAACCATCGCTCCGACCACGGCAAACACCGCCAGCTGGTTTTCATCCACGGACACAATCTGACCCGTCAACAGGCCGAATTTGTTGGCGGAACGCCCTTTGTAAAGCGCCAGGAACAGCACCCCGATACCCAACCCGAACGGCAGCAGCACACCGATGAGGGCATTTGTGCCCCAGCGTCGGGTGTAGGTCGCGGACATCAATAGCGCTGCCACGATAGACCCTGCGATGGCTCCCCCAGTAACGCTGGCTCCGAGAAATAGTGCCACCGATGCTCCCGCAAAAGACAGTTCGGACGTTCCGTGAACCGCAAAAGCCGCGTCCCGCAGCTGTACCAGTGGGCTTAAAATTCCTGAAACGACAGCCAGAATTGCCGCGGCGACTAGTGATTCCCGAACCAGCGGTACCAGTTGCCAAAAATCCTGAAAGTTGATGATGGCCTCCATTAGTGGCCCGCCTCCTTTGGATTGTGCGGTGACTCGGCTGATTCAAAATGGCTGGCGTGATGGTGACCGTGCAGGGCTTCCTCCACAAAGCCGGATCCGGTCCCGCTTTGCGCCCCCACCACGAAATACGTTCCGCCCAAGTTGACGACACGAACTTCTTCGCCATAGAGAGCTGACAATGTTTCGCTGGACATGACTTCTGGCACCGAACCGACCGCGGCTCTTCCGAGGGCAATATAGACCACGGTATCCAGCAGTTTTTCCACCGGGTTTAACTCGTGAGTCACCAGCAGGATTGCGGTGCCCTGCGCCGCCAGATTGCCAAAAATTTTTACAATGTCGGTTTGGTGCTTGAGGTCGAGGGATGCCAACGGTTCGTCGACCAGCAGCAAATCGGGTCGTTGCACAATGGCTGCCGCGATACGCAAGCGCTGCAGCTCTCCCCCAGACAGTCCGCTAATCGGCGCGTCCGCGTAGCTCTGCGCCCCGACCAGGTCTATCGCCCGCTCGACTTTGTCCCGCGCCCCGGGGGAAGTCCAGAACCCCAGTTTCGCCCCGTCAAGCCCTAGGTAGACCACATCACGTCCGCGAATCTGCACAGATTTCGGGAAACGTCCGTGTTGCGGAAGGTAAGAAATTTTCGCCGAGCCCTGCCGAAAAATGGTTCCCGCGGCGGGTTTCACGTCACCGAGTACCGACTTTAACAGGGTCGTTTTTCCGGCTCCGTTTTGTCCCAGGATTCCCACGACTTGTCCCGGTTCGACCCGCAGGTTCAAGCCGGAAAATACCTGTCGTGTCCCATATTTCAATGCCAGGTCCCGCATCTCCAACAGCGGTTCTTCGCTCATCTGATTCCTTCCCCAGTCCCCCGGTTGCCTTCCTGGTTCCATCTACCTTAACGGATTTCGTCCGGGCTCCAGGAGATGCGCTCTGTTCTGAAGCCCGGACAGTTCTATACCATAATCCTGTATTATTTCAAAGCCTTATCTATCTGTTCTAAGGCAGTGCCAATCCAGCTGACATAGTCGCTGGCCCCCGCCAAGGTCTCGGTCAGCTTCACCACCGGAATGCCCTTAGTCTCAGCGGCATCCTGCAGCGCCTGGGACACCGGGTCTTGGGTCTGGGAGTTAACCAGCAGCACATCAACTTTCCCCTCCGTAATCAGGGCTTTGGTATCAGCTTGCGTCTTTACGCTGGGCCCGGATTCCGTTTCGGACTGTTCCACGTATTCTTCGGGAGTCAGATCATGGATACCGGCATCCTCCAACAGGTAGTTCGCCAAAGGTTCGGTCGCCAGGGAATGCTTTTCGCCCCGCGCCTTAATGTTCTCTGCCTGCGATTCCAATTCATCCAACTTGCTTTGGAATGCCTTTGCAGCATCCTGGTAAGCCGCAGCATTATCGCCGTCAGTCTGGCTCATCGTGTTGGCAACTGCCTTGGCGACTTCGCTCACCGCGTGCAAATCGTAGAACACGTGCTCATTGACGGAGCAATGGTGATGATGGTGGTGATGGTGTCCTTCGTGCTCGTGTTCGTGAGCTTCCTCACCCTCGTGCTCGTGCTCATGTTCATGCCCATCCTCATGTTCGTGCGCATCCTCATGTTTATGCGCATCCTCATGTTCATGCGCATCCTCATGTTCATGGCCGTCCTCATGGTCGTGACCTTCCGCGTCGCCACAGTCAATGCCGGCCAGCTCCACGGCATTGAGCACAGTCGGTTTATTGTCCGCTGACTTGGCCAGCTGCAGCGCCCAATCGTCGTAACCCCCGCCGTTCACGATTACTACGGAGGCTTGGTTCACCAGCTTCTTATCTTTCACGCTGGCTTCATAAGAATGAGGATCCAAGTTCGGTTGATCGATGGACGTAATCACGTCTGCATTGTCCCCCACCACGGCTTTTGCCACGGATGCCCACACGTCAGTAGAGGCGTACATCGTCGGTTTGTCCGGAGCAGCGTCTCCCGCCGCGTCTTTCGTTTGGGTATCGTTTGCGGTCGAGCAGGCGGTCATACTAACGGCTAGTGCGGCGGCACCGAACAGGGCGCCAACAGTTTTCAACTTCATATTTTCCTTTCCCCACAGGGGTTATAGTTTTTGTTCTTATTGCGAATCGTTCTCATTATCACTCAACTGGAAAACGCTGTCAAAACGAGACACAATGTTAGGTTAGGAGCGCGAAAACGGGAGGGAAACTACCAGTGACCACAGGTAAATCGACACCCCAAAGCTCCGCTCGGCAGCGCAAAACGCGACAATTAGAAGCGGTACTTTCCGCGGTCAGAGGAATGACTGATTTTCAATCAGCAGCTGACATCTTTACAAAACTCCAGCTAAACGGCACCCCCGTAGGATTGGCGACTGTTTACCGCAATCTCGCGGCGCTGGCGGAAGACGGCGTCTTGGACACAGTCAAGTCCGCCGATGGCACTACTCTGTATCGAGAGTGCGAGAGTTCCGAACATCATCACCACCTGGTGTGTCGGAGCTGCGGAAAGACCGAGGAGTTCCATCTGAAAGGGCTGGAGGAAACCCTGAACGAAATGGGCCGGGAAATGGGGTTCTCCGCTTTGAGCCACACGGTGGAGCTGACAGGGTTGTGCTCTAAGTGCTCCGCGAAAAAATAATACCCTTTGCTGTATATTAATTTACTGCAAAATCTGGCCTTTGAGCAGCCCGATTAGCCTATCCAGCACCCGCGCGTCTTGACGCAAACCGTTGTGTTCATATTCACTGGTGACCCACAGACGGCAATCTTTTAAGATGCCAGCGGTTTCAGTCGAGAACTTCAACGGCACGTAGGCATCTTCATAGTAGGCTGCCGCCGCAACCGGTACGTCTGCGCTGGCCAGGCGTTCAGTCGAATAGAGTTGCGTCCATTCATAATTGGCCAGTATGTCGGCCGCTTCGCGCAAAGGCCGCAGTTCAGACGATTCATCGAATAGTTCACGAGGCAGATGCTCTCCCGCGAACAGCGTCCCGTCACGTTTCACTTCCCTCGGCATAGTGCGGCTAGCCGCCCAGCGTGTTGCCACCCCGTCCGCGTAACAAGACTCGTGCATGATGGCATAGAGCGGATTGCGCCCCTCAAATGGCAGCATCGCAGCTAAATCATGGCGAAATGCCGGCGAGAACGGATCATTTTCCAGCAGTTCATGCAACTTCATACCCCCGCCTTGCGCACCCAAGACAATCCCCACCGTACGCCAACGATCCGCACCGACCTTGTCGCCATTGGGCGTAATAATCTTCCCCTCCCGGGCCAGGTTATAAACCTGGCGCACCCGGTCCCGATCCTCGGGGAACTGGCGATAATAGGTTTCGGATTTATCCATCATGATCCGCCAAGTTTCGGCGTAAACATCTTCAATAGGATGCCCCACGGCCGTCAGTCCGCCGGTCAGGATAGCTCCAGACAGCCCTTCGGGATGGGAGCTGAGATAGCGCACGGAAGTGAAACCCCCGAACGACTGCCCCAGCAGCGTCCAGCGTTTTCCGCCCAGGTAATCGCGCAGCGCTTCGGCATCCCGAACAATCTCATCGGCACGCAAGTGTGTCAGGTATTCTGCCTGTTCAGATGGGGTCAGCCCGGCCAGAGGGCCGAAATCCGGATCTGCCGAAACCGGGGTGGATCGTCCGGTACCGCGCTGATCGAGCATAACGACCTGATAGTCCTCAAGGGCGCGGGGCAGCCAAGTCGGCTGCGGCGAGGGGTATAACGCGGGCCGAGCCGCCTCATGTCCGGGTCCGCCTTGTAGGAACAGCAGGTAGGGTCGCTTTTCCCCGTCCTTACCGGTGACGACTCGTGCGAATATTTCTATCATTCCCGCGGCTGGATTGAGGTGGTCCAGCGGCACTTGCAAAGTAATCTCACGTAGTTTCAGTCCCGGCAACAGTTTCACTTCATCACTCATGTGTTTCAGCTTAATGCCACCTGCTTGGCTTGGCCTTAGACTTGAAGACATGTTTTGCGAATACTTTGAGGCGCGGGTCTGCCAGTCGTGTCCCCTCATGGGGGTGCCTTACAGCCAGCAGGTGCGGGACAAGGAACGGGCCTCACGCCGAGCTTTGGCCTCTCTGGACCGTCCCTCCTCGCGGCGAAATCCTGCTCAACCACCCGCTGCAAAGTCGCATTTCGAGTGGCTGCCAACCTACCGCAGTCCCCAGAAAGAATTTCGCAATAAGGCAAAAATGGTGGTGTCGGGGTCCAAGAAGTCGATTGTGCTCGGACTGGCCCCCTCTAAGGATCATCCCGCTGGCGTTGATTTACAGTCGTGTCCGCTGTATGTACCGGCAATTCGCGCCGCTTTCGCTCCCATTCGGGCTTGGCTGCAGCGCCTCGGAGCTCGCCCCTATAACATCGCCACCGCTAAGGGCGAAGTGAAATACGTGCTGGTCAGCGCCAATCCTGCGGGCGAGTTGATGGTTCGCTTGGTGTTGCGTTCGAAAGCTGCCCTACATCGGATTGAAAATACCTGGTCCGAGCTTCAGGCCGAGTTGCCCCACCTGCGGGTGTTTTCGGTGAACATTCAGCCCGATCACACCACCGTTATTGAAGGGCGGGAGGAAATCATTCTTTCGGAGGAAAAGTTTATTTCGATGCCCGGTATCGGCACGGATTTATGGCTGGCGCCGGGGGCGTTTTTCCAGACGAATACCGCCGCGTCTCAGGCTATGTATACACAAGCTGCCACTTGGGCACGCGAACTCCAGCCGGAAACCGCTTGGGATTTGTATTGCGGAGTGGGCGGCTTCGCATTTGCCCTGAGTTCCGCCGGGGTTGCGCAGGTGACGGGCGTGGAAGTCGTGGGGCCGGCTATTGATGGCGCGCAGAAGGCCGTGGCCGAGATGGCGGGTGTGACGGCGGCTGGTTCGGTGGGGCAGGGCGTTGAGAACACCCTTGAGAGCTCTCGCGGTGACGCTGTGGCAAGGCCGCATTTCATCACCGCCGATGCGACTAAGTGGGCTACTAATCAAAAACTTATACCCCCGGATTTGGTGGTGGTGAACCCGCCGCGGCGCGGGCTCGGGCCCGAATTATCCTCCTGGCTGGAGCACTCCGGTATCCCCCACCTCATCTATTCCTCCTGTTTCCAGGAAACCCTGGTGGAGGACCTACGCCGCATGCGTTCCTACCGAATTACCGCAGCCAAACTGGTAGACATGTTCCCACATACTTCACACGTCGAGAGCGTTGTTTTGATGTCAAAGGCTGACTAGATGGGCACGTCCACTCTACCCCCCGTGAGGTGCACGAATCCGGTCCTGACTAATTGGGATGGCGAAATCCGTTATATGCTAGTATAATTTCTAAAGCAGGAGACCGCCCACAAAGGAGGCAATAAAATGGCAAATAGCAGTAAGTTCGTAGCAGAGACAAGAGACATTAGCTTAACTGTGAAGAGAGCTGATTCATTCAATATTAGTTATGTTAACTGCGAAAAAGGCAAATTTAAACTCGAAGAAGATCAAAACACTATAAGACTTATTCAAACAGAAAAAATATCACCTTTCTACTGGTTACAGTGGTTAACTAAAGGCAGTCCCGAAGTCATCGTTACGTTGCCAGAAACTATTGATATCTGCGAGATTGAAGCTGAATCAAATCAAGTCATAATAACAGACATCAAGACTGACAAGATTTATGCAGAGGTTCAAAATGGCAAGGTAGAAGCAAGAAATGTTGAGGCTAATGATATCTTTCTAAAATGCCTTAATGGTTCTGCGGTGGCTACAAATGTCGAAGTAGCCAACGTATGCACGGTTGAGACAATCAATGGCGCGAGTGTCCTAGAAGGATTAATTACCAAAGATGCCGGTCTGGAAGTAGCCTGCGAGAATGGCATTACTGAGATTTCTGACAAGAATAAAGCCAATCTTGGCTATAAATCAGACGAATGTGCTCACTATGTCGTACATTGCCTTAATGGAAAAGCTGTTGTGAAGTAATACGCTTAAGGCGTTTTTATATCCAGCACCAACACCAGTTACAAAAACAGACCATTGGATAACTACTGCATGTTGGATGCTGAGATGACAAGCATATCCGCATTCTATGCAGAGATTAGTTAGAAACAAAAAATCGTAGATTGTTACAAGTAGCTAATTTAACACTTTTAACGATAACACATTTTTATCGTTAAAATTGCTTCCACAGTACACCCTGTTACTCAATAGAATGTAGATGTACTAGACATGCATGCAATATGTGTAGAGCGTCTGGAATTGCTCTCGCAAAATGTCATACTTAAATAAGTTTCTAACATGTCGACATCCAAACTATGACAAGGCAAAGTTAGTAATTAAAGGAAGCAATACTTATGTTGTTTACAGAAGCAGTCCTCTTATGTGCGATATTCTTTCTGCTCTGCTTTTTAGGAACCGGAACTGACGCCAAAAACTTAAAGAATTACAGTTCTTATCCTGATGAGGTACAGATCAGAATTAGCGCTATCCCGGAATACCAAAACCTGTTCAGGGTAAAGAGCCAATTCGCAACCTTTATGGCGAATTTCCTCCTCTTCCTAGTCATATTATTTGTATTCGGGATATTTATCCGCCAGAGCAACTTCACGCACAATTTCCTCTCCCTGTTGTTCCTCGGACAAACATTGAACGCTTTCGACCTCATTGTCATTGATTTGCTGTGGTGGCGACGCACCCCACGCATCAGATTCTCAAAGCTCCCCCAACCCGCTCTCTACCAGGACCCACGAAAGCACATCTCCGCTTTCATCAGGGCGTTCATCATGTACTTTGCTATCGCCCTAATCGATGGCTACCTTCTGACTCTATTTTGAAGCCATGCCCTGAACGCCCGTCTAACCGCTGGGCGTGATTACCCCTGAGCTACTAGCATTGAAGCCGTGGTGTCCTTGGATTCGGAGCAACAAAACAATCCTCGCTGGTCGAGGACTATTTCGCGCGGAGCGTTCACGTTTATTGTCCTGATGGGTATCGTATCCATGTTCTCGGATATGACTCACGAGGGCGCTCGCTCGGTTTTGGGTGAGTATCTGAATCTGACTGGGGCGTCGGCGGCAGCCATTGGTTTTGTCTCTGGTTTCGGGGAACTGTGCGGCTACTCGTTGCGCCTGCTCTCAGGCTTTTGGGCTGACAAGACCAAGCACTACTGGGGCTTGATTATTTTTGGCTACACCATCCAGGTGTTGGCCATTCCTGCTCTCGCGCTCGTTCCCGACAATGGCTGGATTTTTGCCTGCAGCCTGGTGGTTTTGGAACGCGTGGGCAAAGCCATTAAGAAACCCGCAAAAAACACCCTGGTCAGCTTTGCGGCGGATGAAATCGGTACTGGTAAAGGCTTCGCGCTGCAGGAATTTCTCGATCAACTCGGCGCATTCCTAGGTCCCCTGCTGCTGTTCCTCGTCGGCCTGATTATCGGCACGCAAGACCTGTTCGGAACTTACCGCCTCGGCTTTCTCACCTTGGGCATTCCCGCGCTCATTACCATCGCGCTCACCGTGTTAGCCTGGCACTTCTATCCACACCCCGAAAATTTTGACCAGCCCGCCACCCCACCGGAAAACGCCCAGGCCCCGACTGACCCACCCTTGGAACCTTGTGCGCCCGACCCGACCGGCGAGACCCCCACCGGCGAGACCCTTACGAACGGCACCCCCACAAGCGCGTTGCCCTCCGTTTCCGCTGTCACCCCCGGTTTTCGTTTCAACCGAGCTTTTGCCCTCTATATGGCCGCTATCTGCTTGTTCGCTTTCGGTTTCGCGGACTTCACGCTGATTACTCTGCATGCCGCGAAAACTGCGGCATTCCCGAAAGCGGCATTAGCGCTGCTCTACGCGGGGGCAATGGCGGTCGACGCCGTCGCCGCGCTCATTTTTGGAACCTGGTTCGACCGTATCGGCTTGCGGGCGCTAATTATCTCAACCCTTTTGACGGCACCGTTTTCAGCATTCGTATTCCTGAGCGGAAACCCTTGGTTCATCAGCATTGGCATTGTTCTGTGGGGGTTGGGGATGGGCGCCCAGGAAAGCATCATGAAAGCTGCGGTAGCAAAAATTATGCCCAAGGATCGGCGCGCCACCGGGTTCGGCGTTTTTGAAACCGGCTTCGGAATCGCCTGGTTTTTCGGGTCTTGGCTGATAGGTGCCCTCTATGACGTGAATATCCCCGTGATGGTTGCAGTTTCCATCATTTCGCAGCTCGCGGCCGTAGGATTCTACATACTGACCCTGAAATCTTTGTCAACTTTCCCCCCACAATGACCGAACTCACCCAGAAATTAGCTGTTTTAACGTTAGGCTTAATGCGTGAACTCCCCGGATCTGACCCCCGCAACGCAAGGACCACGTCGGTGGCCGCGTTCCTGGTCGCCCGGCATTTTTCACGCCAAGAAAGAAACTATTGAACCGCTGGAAGTCCCCACGACCAAGTGGAAATTCACCCTCCTGCTCACCCAAGTCGGGATTTATGCCTGTTTATTCGGCCCCATTCAGCTCCTCATCGGCTTGCAAGCCTCGATGATAGCTCACGACCAAAAAGAAATTGTGCTTTCCGTAGTTACCGGATGCGGGGCATTTATGGCGATGATTGCCGCCCCTGTTTTCGGAGCACTGTCTGACCGGACTTATTCAAAATACGGACGTCGGGCGCCTTGGGTCTTGGGCGGGGTTTTATGTGGAGTTTTCGCGCTCGCAGGCTTGACTTTGTCGTGGTGTCCCGCGTCTTTGGCGGGAACGTGGGTTTTGACCCAGGCGGCGCTAAACGCCGCATTTATCGCTACCAGCGCCATTCCGAACGATTCTGTCAGGATTGAGTACCGCGGCGAAATGGGCGGCTGGTTGGGAGCTGGTCAGACCCTAGGGGCTTTGATTGGGGTGGGATTGGCTGCCCTTTGTACGAACTTCATCAGCAACTACATGGGCATCGTGGCAGCCTACGTTGTCTTAGTGTTGCTACTGACCATCTGTGTGACTCCCTATTTGTGGAACTCTAACGACCGATTCCTCGGTGCTCGCCGAGACCCGATCCCCATCAAAAAGTTTTTCCAGCGATTCTGGATTCCGCCGCGCAAATACCCGGATTTCATCTGGACTTGGCTCTCCCGCCTCCTGATGTTCACACCTTTTATGACGATAACGCTTTACCTGCTGTACTACCTCGAAGATGTTCTGCATTACCCGAATCCAACCACCGGTGTGCTGATTTTGTCCACGATTTACGCGGTGCTAACCATGGTTTGCGCCTTCATCATCGGTTTTGTCGCCGATTATCTGATGAAGTACCGCCAGCTCATCTTCATTTCCTCGGTCATCATGGCGATTGGCAGCCTCATGCTCGCGTTCATGCAAACTTGGACCTGGACGATTTTCGCGGCAATCTTTATTGGGATCGGCCACGGTATTTTCATCGCGGTGAGCTTTGCTATCACCACTCGAGTCCTGCCTCCTACCGATGATTCCGGTCGAGACCTCGGTGTTTTCAACGTTTCCGCGACCCTCCCTCAGGTGTTAGCCCCCATATTTGGAGTTCCGGTAATTGTCCTCATCGCCAGCTATTCCGTGGGTTATACGGTCCTATTTAGCGCTATGGCCGTGATGTTCCTGATTGGCGGGCTGATGATTTATAAGGTGAAATCCGTAGAATAATCGGTCTCGTTTCTCAGGCGGCACCGCCGCCAGAATGGAGGAAAAATGACGGAGTCACAAGCCGTGGTGGACAGTTTTGGGGTTCCCTTGCTTCCCCTCGGGGACGACGGGTCAGGTTCTCCGGTTGAGAGAATCCCTCAACTGGGTTTCGGTACCTATAAAATTGCTCCCGAAAATGCCCAAGAAATAGTGGAGAACGCTGTGGAAGTGGGGTATCGGCACATTGATACCGCCCAAATGTATGGAAACGAAGCGGAGGTTGGTGCAGCTCTGCGGGCTTCGGGAATCGCTCGCAGCGAGTTGTTCTTAACCACTAAACTGAACAATCCCCATCATGAGCCCGATGTCGCTCGCCGCACTTTTGCCGAATCATTGCAGCGTCTGCAAACTGATTACGTGGATTTGTTCCTCATTCACTGGCCGATGCCCGAGGCTTACGGCGGGGACTATCCCGGTTTGTGGCGGGTGTTGCAAGAGTTCGTGGCGGATGGGCGAGCCCGTCACGTGGGGGTGTCGAACTTTGAAGTTTCGCATCTGCAGCAACTGCTGGCTGAAACGGGGATTTTTCCGCAGGTCAACCAGGTCGAGGCACACCCGTGGTTTGCCAATAACGCGGTGCGGGAATTCACCAAAGCGCACGGAGGGGTCATTGAGGCGTGGTCTCCCCTGGCACGAGGCCGGTTCTTTGACACCCCGGTTTTGATTGAGACCGCCAAACGCCTGGGGCGAACCCCGGCCCAAGTCGTCTTGCGTTGGGCTTTAGAGCGCGGGGACGTGGCCATCCCGAAGTCGAATCATGTTGAGCGGATGCGGGAAAACTTTGCCGTGCTGGAGTTTGAGTTGGATGCGCCCGCGCGAGCGGTTCTCGACAGTTTAGATCGGGGCGAGGCGGGCCGCACTGGATCACACCCCGACCACGTAAACGGAGCGAAATAAACGTTTCCCGACGTTCCTTGACCGGTATCACCAGCGTGTTGCGGTCATCAATCTCGCGGCTCGCGGTACTTGTGAATCTGACCTTCACCGGTAACGCCATCGATAGCGTAAACCGAAAGCCAGCCGTCCTTTTCCACCCCGGATTCGAGGTCGATAACCCCGGGGTTCACAAAGTTTTCCCGACTTTCGTTGCGATGCCCGTGCAGTTGGACGATTTCAGGGTCCCCCATTTCAGGGAAGTTTTTGAACTCGTAGCGCCGCCGATAGGTGTTGGCGCGCGTTCCCACCCCGAAGATAAAGTAATCATCAGGTAAATCGCAGTAGCCGGTGCGGCGGATTTCTCTGATAGTTTCGGGATATACCCCGCCGTGGGATACAAAATATTCGCGAGCTCCCGGGCGCTTCTCCGGTCCAGATTTCGTTCCCGGAGCATCGGAAACTGAAGGTGCGGCGGGCGTCCCCCCGACTCGGAAGTCATAGAACGGCACGGTGGAACGATACCAATCTTCGAGTTGTTGGCGGGTCGCACCTGCGGTCAGTAACTGTTTCACAGATTCCTCGGTGGCGCTCTTGGTTCCTCGTCCTTTCAAGGCGTTCAGAAGGGATTTTTCGTGGTTTCCGGTGATCACCACGTTGTCTACGGAGCGCAGGATTTTCCAGACTTTTCCGGCATCGGGACCGCGGTCAAACAAGTCGCCCACAAAAATCCACTTGGCGTCCGGAGTGCCCAGTTCTGCCACAGCCTGTTCTAAGGCTCCCCCGCAGGACTGCACATCGCCAACCACTCGCACCGGCCGATTGCCCAGGTCAACCTGACAAGTTTTAAAACAATCCAGCATCTGTGCCGGGGTGATGGTCTGCGGCGGCGGAACGGAATCGAAGCGATCCAAGAATGACTCAATATCGGGAATCCGGTCTCCCCCGCGTTTGAGGTTACGGGACAGCAATTTTTCCCGACTAACCTGGGTAAAGTCCACCGCTAAGACGTCGTAGCCGTGCGAATCCGCCAGCGCTTCCCACTGCGAACGTGAGCGGGGTGAGGCATTGACCGCATCGATGATGACCGGAGAGCCCAGAAACATCAAGTTATCAGCTTGTTCTTGCACAATGCGGCGGGTCAAACGCTGCAAATGCTCCCCGGCGATTAAGACCTTGTCGCCATCGAGAGCGGGAACATAGCGGGAAAACATACGGCGCACTTCATCAGCGCTGACGGAAAACTCTTCGAGCTTATTTTCCTGCACAAACGTCGTTTTGCCGGCCCCCTGCGGGCCATAAAGTATAAAAAGTTTGCGCATCTCTCCGCCACTTTCGCGTGTTTTCGCCTCGTTCTCTCGGGATTTTAGACAGAATGCCGGAATTCCTCTGACTCCGGCCTCCACCTAGATGAGGCTCCTCTTACATCCATTTCTATCAGATTCTCAGTGTTTTTTACAAACACTTAACTTACCCTGGTTGAGATTTATATTGCTCTTGCTTTAGTTTGAAACTTTCTTTAGGTATTGATGTCTGCTGTTCCTCACGACTGTTTGCGCCAAGCTGCACATTCTCGCTGATAAACCCGCTTAAAACCACGCGAATTAAGTCGTTTCTCACCACCCCGGGGCAAATGAGCGGATACTTAACTCTCTTGCGGCGTTAGACATCCTCTCGTCGTAAGTCAGCAATCCCTCCAGGCTGTCTCCTAGTACCAAAGCGGTTGCCAGGTGAATAACGTCGAGACTGCGCACATTGCTGGGTTCCAACAGGCCTGCGGCATCACATATTGCGGGACTGATAGCAATCAAGGAGATCGCAGAGATGATGAACCGGGCTTGTAATCTGGCATTTTCACCGAGATTGCCCGCCACTCGCATCAATTCCACTCTCACTAAATCTGAACAGTACACTTGCGAGTCATGCTCCAGCATCCACTCGTTAAAAGCATCGCTTTCGGGTTCTTTGTGTAGGGCTTTAGCCAGCCCGGAGGTGTCCACGTAAAAGGCCATCAATATCGCTCCGATTCACGCATTCGTCGCAAAATGTCGGTCGGAGCCGGTGCTGTTTTACCAGATTCAGGCACTGCGGGTACCTCCCGCCAAGAACGTAGCGCGGGGCGCACCAACCCAGCGTCTTTCATCTGTTCGAGGGGGCTTGTTTGCAAAGCCACGATTTTAGCAATCGGTCGTCGCCGATCCGTAACCACGACGTTCTCACCGTCCTGAACCTGTTTCAGGACTTGAGACGCATTTTGTCCAAGTTCACGCAATCCTACCATCACCATGTTCTACATGATAGAACATCCTCCGTATCTCCTCAATAGCGCTGATAAGTTAGATAACATAAGGGGAAAAGAATTTCCATAATTCGGTGCAAGTGTTAAGAGAACAAATTAACTAAGAAAAATCAGTAGCTGCGTTGGACGGATAATCCCCTGAAAGTTACCAAGTTCCGCTTCAAGACCGCCATAAATAAGCTATAAATCAAATAAGTTTTGTTTTTGAAATGACGAGTTTTATACAATTGATAGCATGCCTAATTGGTAGTGTTGTTTGAGAACCAGCGTATCGCTATCGGAGTAGAAGAAGAATACGAATAACTATCAAGAGGTTTATTAAGTGCGGGAGAAGTATGTGCCGAAACGTAAATTGAACCGCCTTGATTTCGGTAAACAACTAATGTATGATAATCACCCAGTTGTACCAAGTCCCCTGTTTGCAAATAAGTAACAGGGGTATTAAATCCAGCTAAATGACCAACTTCATTTCTATTTGAGAACAAGTAAGTTCTCAATGGAATTACTCCTGTCCAAGAAGGAGTCCGATTATTATAATTAAAATAATACCACTTTTGAGATCCGCTTTGGTCGAATGATCTAACACCTGCGTACAGAACTTGAGAAGCGTAATTTGTACAGTCACCGCCCATGGAAGTAAAATTACCCCACTGGGGGTTAAACCCGTATGCCCATCGTTCTTGATATGACTTCATAAGGGATCGATTTGGATTCATGTAACCCATGCCACGCATAGCTCCGCTGCTCATGAGGATTTTGTCAACTGTATTTTCGTTCTGACTAGAAATAACTTCGTCCAAATCTCGAACATATTTATCAGCTGATTCTTTATATGACTGCGGCGATTTTACGTAGAAATTATCATCTTTAAATGTCATTTCATCAAAAGTATCGTTAGATGATATGTATCCCAAACTGAAAGCATTCTGATTTGTAGCGATTTTCATATAAATATCGCTTTTTTCGCGGGTAACATATCCATTGGACCTATACTTGTAATCCGCATTTACTGTTACATAGTACACACCATCCGAATAGCGCCTAGAGGACACGCCGACGGAGGAGCTCAGCGAATTGTACTTTGTGTCAAAATGGCTCTTTTGGCGATCAAAAACAGTCTTTCGAGCTAGCAGCTTACTGCTCGCTTCTGCGGAGACTGAATCAAACTGTTTCATTATTACGTCAGAATTGTAAAATGAATATAGATAGTTATCAGCTACTACTTTAGCCACAATTTCAATGCGGGGTTCAATGCTTGAGCCGAGCGGAGTCAAGCTCCCAGCATACGCTTGTGGCACAAGAGCAAGAAGCAGACTACAAGCCACGGCAGGAAGAAACAAAACACCCTTTTTCATACGATTATTCTACTATAATCACCTCTAAACAATAAGTGAGATTTATCACAATATCACATATATACATCGCATTTTTACGTTACATCTCTCATGTACTAGCTGTACTTTGAAACGGTGACCGAGCATCTTGCACCGCGCGAATCACGTCGCGGGCGTAGCCTTCCGCTTCCAGCTCCTCGGTCACTTCCGCATCCAGCACCACGAAAGTCCCGCTATCCATCACCTAGTTTCAATAGGTTCCACCCGGCATGCCCATGTCAAGTAACGTGTAGGTTTAAGCCTGTTTACCCACTTGGTTTACTTCGCTAAACTAATCTTGTAAAGCGACGTGAACTTTTAAAACGCCTAGAGCAAATCGCCAAGGAGCGTGGCGAAAGTTTCACCCTTGTTGAAGGTGGTAACCACACGAAAGCCTTTATCGGCCCGCAACTGATTGCCGTTCCCCGACATCGCGAAGTGTCCGAACTAACCGCTAAAACCATTCTGAAGGAGGCCCGCAATGGCAACGATGACTGAAACAGTAACGAATCAAGAAATCATCGCCGAAGTTACCCGCAGCGGCAAATGGTGGGCGGTCGAGGTCGAAATCGACGGCAAGCGTCACGCCACCCAAGGCCGCACCCTGGCAGAGGCCCAACTCATGGCCACAGACCTAGTCGCCATCTGGGCGGAATTCCTGGAGCGCCCCGAACTGGCCAAAACACCGGTCCGCTTGGTTCCCGTTGGCGAAGTCGGCGAAGCCGTGAAACGCACCAACCGCGAAAAGGCCGAGGCCGCCATCGCCACCCGCAAAGCCCAGGAAGACCAAGCCTCGTTGGTGCGCCGCCTGCGCCGCGACGGCATCAAAGTCGCCGACATCGCCCAACTTCTCGGCCTGACCAAAGGCCGCGTCTCCCAACTCGCCCGCGCATAGAGTGCACTTAGGTAGCTTTATATTAGAAGCTGCCCCGAAAGTTTTCCCTCATTCGTTCTCCAGGTAGCGTTACCACTCAAGGTTCCTCCGCCTACAAAACTTGCCGCCGCAGATGGGCTGGTGAAAAGCAAAACCTTCAGAGGTTATTTGTCCCCGTGCGTCAGCACTTTTGTCTTTGGAAAATCAGGATTGGCTGATTATCTATACCCAAAATGAAAGGCAACCCTCGCGCGGGAAGCCGCACGAGGGTGCTATTGAATGGTGGGGAAAACGCGAGGCTTAGGCGTGTTTGGCGACCGCGATTTCCAGTTCCTTGCCACTCGAAGGGTTGACCCTCATGGACACGGCCAGGGTTTCCCCGGCGATAAGAGCTTCGTGGGCCTTCACCCATTCGAGGTGATCGGCGGGCACTCCCAGCGTCAGGTCAATCCGGTCAGCCACGTCCAGGCCCGCGTTCTTACGCGCGTCTTGCACCGCGCGAATCACATCGCGGGCGTAACCTTCCGCTTCCAGCTCCTCGGTCACTTCCGTGTCCAGCACCACAAAAGTGCCGCTATCCAGCACATCGGCGACGGTTCCCGGCTCGGCGGCAACCTTTGTCACCAACCCGAACTGTTCACCCGTGAGGCGCACCGGCTGTCCACCGAGTTCCACCCCATCGAACACCACCGCATCACCGTCCAAGCGCCACTGACCGGACTTTTGCGCCTGGAACAACGCAGAAGTGAGTTTGCGCACCTCGGGGGCAAAAGCCTTGGGGTTGAGCGTCAATTCCTGGCTCGATTGCAATCCGGACTCGGCAACGCCGAGCACCTCCACGGACTTGACGTTGACCTCGGAGGCAATGAGCGCCGTGTAGTCACGCAGGGCCTCCGGATTCGCCGCGACCACCTGGAGGCGGCTCAGCGGCAAACGCACCCGCAGGTTAGCGCCCTTGCGCAAGGCGTGGGCGCACGAGACGACGTCGCGCACCTCGTTCATGGCGTCCACGAGCGCGCCATCGTACACAGCATCGTCCCAGTTCGGGTAGTCCATCAGGTGTACGGAACGCCCCCCGGTCAGCCCCCGCCAGACTTCTTCTGCAATCAAAGGCAGCAGCGGAGCCATCGCCCGCATCAGCGCCTCTAACACGGTGTAGAGCACGTCAAAGGCAGCCGGATTCTCGTCCCAAAAACGCTGGCGAGAAATGCGAATGTACCAATTGTTCAACACCTCGGTGAACTGGCGAACGTGTTCGCAAGCCTCCGGGATGTGGAAGTTATCCAACTCCGTACGCAAATCGTGGAACAACTGGCGTGCGGCGGACAGCAGGTAGCGGTCCATCATCGGCAAGGCGTTCACGGTGGCGGTATCGAACACGTCCACCGGCTTCGCCTCGTAGCCCGCGCCCTGCTGACAGGTGCCGGCATAGAGGGTAAAGAAGTAGTAGGCGTTCCACACTGGCAGAATCGTTTGCCGTACCGTGTCGCGAATACCTTTATCGGTCACGATCAGGTTGCCCCCGCTGACCACCGGGGAACTCATCAGGAACCAACGCATCGCGTCCGCACCGTACTTGTCGAAAACTTCGTTAACATCCGGGTAGTTGCGCAGCGATTTACTCATCTTGCGCCCGTCATCACCAAGAACGATACCGTGCGAGATACAGTTCAAAAACGCCGGCCGGTCAAACAGCGCGGTCGCCAATACGTGCAAGGTATAGAACCAGCCACGGGTCTGGCCGATGTACTCCACGATGAAGTCGCCGGGGTAATGCGTCTCGAACCATTCCCGATTTTCAAAGGGATAGTGAACCTGGGCGTAAGGCATAGACCCGGATTCAAACCAGCAGTCCAACACTTCCGGGACGCGGCGCATCGTGGACTTTCCGCTGGGATCATCGGGATTCGGGCGGGTCAGTCCGTCAATGAACGGCCGGTGGAGGTTATCGATCTTGACCCCAAAGTCCCGTTCCAGTTCCGCAAAAGAGCCGTAGACGTCAATGCGGGGATAGGCGGGATTGTCCGACTTCCATACCGGAATTGGGGAACCCCAGAAACGGTTACGCGAAATCGACCAGTCGCGGGCCCCGGCCAGCCAGTTACCAAAAATACCGTTCTTGGTATGTTCCGGTGTCCAGGTGATTTGTTGGTTCAACTCCACCATCCGGTCGCGGAACTCAGTAACGCGCACAAACCACGAGGACACTGCCTTATAGATGAGCGGCTGGCGACAACGCCAGCAGTGCGGGTAGGAGTGTTCGTAAGAGGCGACCTTCACCAGGTAGGGACGCTGGCGCGCCTCACGGGTCGCTACGGGTCCGGTTTCGTCGCGCAGGTCGGCGATGATGTAGCGATTCGCCTCAAAAACGTTCTTTCCCGCGTAATCTGGGACTTCCTGGGTGATGACCCCGTTTCCGTCTACCGGCATGACCACCCCGATTTGCTGGGTAGCGCAAACGTTCATGTCGTCCTCACCAAAGGCCGGGGCGAGGTGCACCAGCCCGGTGCCGTCCTCGGTGGACACGAAGTCGGCACTGATGATGGTCCAAGCTTTCGATCCCGGCCCCACGTGTCCCGGCTGGTCAGCCGTGCCATCGGCGATGGCGGCAGCTTTGGCATCTTCAAAGTAATCAAAAATGGGATAGTACTCCAGGCCAACCAGTTCAGAGCCTTTGAAAGGAGCGGAAACAGCCGGGTTTTCCCCAAGTTCCTTTTCGTAAGCCGCCAAGCGCGCCTGGGCCAGGATTACGGTTTGTCCCTGCAACTCCCCCTGGGTCGGCGTGACCCGCACGTAGTCGATGTCCTCCCCGACGGCGACCGCTAGGTTGCTGGGCAACGTCCACGGGGTCGTGGTCCAAATCAGCACCATCTCGTCGGTGTCACGCAGACGCATTCCCACCGTGACGGTCTGGTCGGTGCGGTTTTGATAGATGTCGTCATCCATCTTTAGTTCGTGGTTCGACAGGGGGGTACCGTCGTGCCAGCAGTACGGCAGCACCTTAAAGCCTTCGTAGATGAGCCCCTTGTCGTAGAGAGTTTTGAACGCCCAAATGACCGATTCCATAAAGGTGGGGTCGAGGGTCTTGTAGTCGTTTTCAAAGTCGACCCAGCGCGCCTGGCGCGTGACATATTCTTCCCACTCTTTGGTATATTTTAGTACCGATTCGCGACAAGCCTGGTTGAAGGCCTCAATCCCCATTCCGTCCGGGCCTTCGATTTGTTCCTTATCCTCGATGCCGAGAATGCGTTCCGCCTCCAGTTCGGCGGGCAAGCCGTGCGTGTCCCACCCGAAGCGCCGCTCCACGCGGTGGCCGCGCATGGTCTGGTAACGCCCCACGATGTCCTTCACGTAGCCGGTCAACAGGTGGCCATAGTGCGGCAAGCCATTGGCGAAGGGTGGACCATCGTAGAACACGAACTCGTTGCTACCGTCCTGGCCGGCCTGACGGGCATCTACAGAAGCCTGGAAAGTATGATCCGCAGCCCAAAACGCCAGGGTTTCGGTCTCTTGGCTGGGAAAGTTCGGGCTAGCGTCCAGGGAAGTGTCCCGGTGTTTGGGGTAGAACCCGCGTTTTTTCTCGCTCATCGTCGTCCTTATCGCGAATCGTTCATTCACGAGGACGCCTGCGACACTCTGTCGGTGGGCGCGGTACCACCTCGCTTGCTCACGTGGTCCCGCAATAGCCTAGGTGTCGACCAATCGGTGCGGCCAGACTATTGAGTTGGCCCAGTGAGCCGCTCAATATGGCTGTAACGGGCCTGCCCGTCGGAGTCTAGTGAGTCGCGCACATGGCACACAACCGTTCTTTCCGAAGCTCCCCGGCGATACCCGAACTCAACAGTCCGGACCGGTTCAACGCGGATTCCACTCTATCCAGTTTTTTCTCTGGACTCAAACAATGTGACCTTTTGCCTGAGTTTCAGAAAGTCAAAAGTTTAGGACGGAGTCTCTCCCTGCGGGGTGTAGCTCAAAATGTCTCCCGGCTGGCACTCCAAAACTCGGCAGATTTTTTCCAAGGTTGAAAAGCGGATTGCCTTGGCGTGACCATTTTTCAGTATCGAGACATTAGCCGCTGTGATGTCCACAGCCTGCGCAAAGTCCTGAACCGACATGCCTCGCTGGGCCAGTAACACCGACAGATTTACCGTAATCACTTAGATGACCTCCGCTAATTCTGCCGCGTCGTCCAGTGCGGCTTGAAAAATACTCTTAGCCAGGCTGACCAGGGAAAATAGCCCCACTCCCAAAACTATTCCGCCGAGGAATAAAAGTGGAGGCTCCGGTCTGGTTGCCGGTGCAAAAATGCTCATGTGCCCACCGGTTAGCGCGACGATACCGGGGCCGATAGCAACCATGAGACGCGCTAGGTTAATCCATTTCATGGTTTTAGCAGTAAAAAAAGCTCCTTTGCTAACTGCCCTTACCAGCATCATCAACGCCACAATCAGTACCTGCACACAAATGAGCGCCGCTACAGCCGCCAGCGCGTATGGTACGACTAGGTGGCGAACCTCGGGGAATTCCTCCCCCGTTTCCCATGCCGCATATACGCAAAATAACTGGAGCAACAACACCCCTGGAAGAGCTGCAATCAAGGCAACTTGCGACAGAATTACGTAAATTCGAGAAAACTTCATATATCGATTATCGATACTTTTATATCGTTTGTCAATAGGTATTACTGCACAAACTGGCCCGTAGCCACACCCGGTTGCGCCTCTGGAACAACTCGCCCACCAGCCAGAGAGACCCATAAAACCTGCGGAAACGCTACAGTTTAAAGTAGACATTCTGCCAGACAAACATCTGGGCACGTCAGTTAGAAGTCAGACAGCCAGCCACAGGGGGACGTATGAAAGCCGAGGAATTGTGGGATCAGGCACGGGCAGTGGCGCTGGAGCTGCCCGAGACTGAGCTTTGGGTGTATTCCCCGCAGTGGGAGGCCGTAAAAGTGTGTGGGAAGTGGTTCGTGGTGATGGTGGAGGTCCACGGTACCCCGGTAGTGAACTTGGCCGTGTTGCCGGAGGACGGCCTGGCACTGACCCAGCGCTACGCGGAAATCACTCCCGGCTGGCACATGAACAAAGACCGCTGGATCAGCGTGTACCCCGGCGCGGAAGTTGACCTGGAACTGTTGAAAGTGCTGGTTCAGGAGTCTTACCTGAACGTGGTATCACGTCTGCCGGTCAAGACCCGCCCACATCTGCCAGATTCCCTGCGCCACTGGCCCAGTTCGGAGGCTTAACCCTCCCGGCGCCTCCGGGTTGCACCACCAACTTTGTCGATTCGCCGGATTGACGAAATCACAAAGTCCGGGCAGCCGGCGGAAACCAGCTGCCCGGACTAGGGGGAGTAATTTTCGTTAGTCCTAGTTCACGGTGAACGGGTTAGATATACCCTCGTAAGGAATAATCCGGTGGTTCCAGCCGTTCTTCCAGTCCCCGTCCTGCACCAACCGGTAGGTTCCGGCCGGAGTGCCCTGGCGAATCCGCCACTCGACCGTGGTGCGAGAATAGCTGGCACCCTCGCGTTCCCAGCGGTAACTGGTGTCCCAGTCACGGTCCGTCAAGTAATCTTGCCAGGTTCCATCCTCGGCCTGACGCTGCACCTTGAGGAAGGTCCCGCCCACGCGCAGGTTGTTCTTGGGGTGTGCCCCACGGAACACGGCTTTTGCCGTATCTCCCGGTTGGTACTGTTCGAGGGGCTGAACCAGCACCTGTCCGAACTTTTGACGCCAAGGCTTGTCGTCCAGCACGACCCCGGGACGATTGATTTTGCCTCGCGTGCTGACATTGGGCCACGCATCGTTGCTGACCGCAGTGCCGTCGACCATGGATTGCGCCAAGCCATCCACCTCTTGCTGCAGGGCGGACAGCTCATAAGGACCAAACTCGGTGGAAGCGCCCTCGTAATGTTGGGCAGCGTACTCTTCACGAGTGGAAACGTAACCGGCGTAATCGTTCGCAGCTCCGGAAAAGATGACCTTCTCTACGCCGAGCGGTGCCAAAATCCGTTCCACAGATTCCCGCAGGTGGCGCACGCCCATAGTGCCCGTCTCTGTCGGAACCCCGACGATAGCCACGTTGCCGATACGCAACAACTGTACCGGCTCCACGGTCGAAGCCCAGCCCCACTTGCCATCTGGGAGCAAAACCGGCTTCTCCGCCTGGCAGGGATCATTGCCTACCCAAGAAATCGAGGCAAAGGCGAAACGCACCAAACCGCCCAAGCTGGATTGATCGACCTTGTTGATGACATCGCGAACCGAGAAATTGTCCCTGGTCATACCTTCATAGATTCCAGGAATTCCCGAGGGGCCGTTTTCTCCTCCCGCAGCAAAGGAATAGCCACGAGCCGGGACGCACAGTTTCTGGTCCCCGGCGCCTTCCGTGTAAGCCGCTTTGACGACATAGTTCTTAAACTGGACGTAACGTCCCCGATAGTCAACGGCACCTTTAACTGTGTCACCCGGGCTATTCCACAGCTGCCAAGATGCGTCGAACTGTTCCTGACCATGCTTTTCAGCGTTGTAGTAATCATCAGGGGTGCCCATGAAATCCGGAGTGGAGGCCGAGTTGCCCGCCACGGGAACCATGTCTCCCGTACCTGAAGCAGGGAACGCTGCCACGAAGGTTTTGTCCTGATTCGGGTCAGTCCCAAACTTCTGTTCATACAGGTATTCCGCGTAGCCTTTCGAGTCGGCGGAATACAGGTCCCAGTGCATCGGGAAGGACGTGGCGTGAGTTGAGAACCAGTTGAATACGCCGAGTTTCTCACCAGCTGCAGAAGTGAACTCCAGTTGGTCCATCGTCGTTTCTACCGAGTCGTCGTATTTGCCGACGTCATCGTTTTGCAGGTACGCCGCCAGAGAGCGGTTCCGGGTGATGCCGTGGACGTTAGTGCGCTTCATCTCGATGGTTCCAGGCTCGAGGTTGTTGTGCGCCTTCGAAATTGCGTTGACGATGCCGTCCACGGTGATATCCAAAACCTGTTGGCTGAACCCGTGCAGAGTCTTATCCTCCGCGGCGATTTCATAGAGTTTATCGGTGGAGGTTCCTGCCGGCGACACGTGCGAGTGGGTGATGCCAATCATCACGTTGCCCTCATCGTACAGACCGGGATACATTGCCTTCAGTTTGTCCAAAACCCGTACCCGCACCGCGTTGAAAATGCCGCCGGTATCGACGCTGACATAAACCACGCGCTTGCCGGTAACCTGATCAGCGACGATAAAGGCATGAGCATACACACGTTGCTGCAGGCCTTTCATCTCTTGGTGCGAGGCGTAGCCGAAGGCGCCGTTTTCCGCAATAGCGCCGGTCACATCCGAGATACCGGTGCCTATCAAGTAAGTGCTTTCGGAAGCACTAGCCTGGGGTGTCAGTCCGGACACGCCTACCAGGCTGGCTCCGACCAGCGCCACTGCCCCGGTAAGGGTTATGGCGAGCCGCTTAAATCGTTGTGTTTTTTTCATGTTGTTTCCTGCTCTGCATTGAGTTGAAGTTGGCATGGTCAGCGAAGAACACCGACAATCCCCAGCATACACCGGAAATTATCTGGATTTTTTCAGAGTTCTTTCATAATAGCTTAAGAAATTGGGGATATTTCGCCATCGTATAGGCAAATTGTTCAAAAATTAAGTTAAATAAACTCTCAAAATTGCCCCGGTTTGTCAGCCCAATATCTTTCCACGTCCACGCCAGCCGGGAGTGGACGGCAAATCTGAGTGTGCTGTCTCAGCTTTTATTGGCCCCGCAGGCGGCACAGCGCTGATTCTGGGTTCGCCAGGAGCTCCTCCGGTTTCCCCTGTTCAACAATGTGTCCCAGATCCAGCACCGCCACCCAATCGGCTCGGGCAATCTGATCTAGGTTGTGCGTAATTTCTAAAACGGTGGGGCGCGGTGTCAGACTGCGCAGGTTATCGTTGATGCGGGTAGCTAAAGGTGCAGGCAGGTGGGCTGTATGCTCGTCCAAGATGAGGATTGGGGATTGACGCAGCAGGGCACGAGCCAGGGAAAGCCGCTGTCGTTGTCCCCCGCTGAGAGCCGCCCCTCGCGAAGCCACACGGTGCTGCAGTCCCCCCGGCATCGCTTTCACTTCCGCGTCCATTCCCACCATTGCCAAAGCCCACCACAGTTGGCTATCACTGGCGTGCGGACTGGCCAAACGCAAGTTCTCGGCAACGGTCATATCGAAAATCGTTGACTCGGCGCTGACTAAAGACACTGCTTTGCGCAGGGACGCAAGGCGATATTCGCGCAGATCGCGCCCGTCCAGGAGGACAGTTCCCGCTTCGGGATCGTAAAAACGCAGCAGGAGTCGTGCCAGGGTTGACTTTCCGCCACCTGTCGCCCCCACCAGGGCGGTCCACGAGCCCGGCGCTAACTTGAGGTTGATTTGTTCAATAGTCCCCGGTGTCGCGCTAATCTGCGGGGTCGCGTTGGTCGGTTCGGGATAGCGAAAGCTGACATTGCTAAGTTCCACCGCCAAAGGCGTGGCGTGCCGCACGTTTTCCAACCCCTCAGGTAACTCCAGTCCGGCGTGGGTTAGCTGGTAGACACGTCGCGCCGCTGCCAGGGAGGTATTCAGTTCAGTTCCGAAGTCCACTACGGCTTTAAACCCCTCCCAGCAGCGCAGAACCGCAAAGAGTATCGCTATCCAGGCGGCCATTTCGAAAGTGCCTGACCGGTAGAGCGCGCCGCCCACCGCCAGCAGAATCAGGACCGCAGCCATTCGCCACGCTGAGAGAAACGCGCCACGGAAAGCTGATTTATTGGTCTCACGCAGGCTGGCTCGAACCAGTTCTTCGCCTAACCTGTCACTGCCGGCGAGACGCGCTTCGCTCAGGCCGTATCCCACGACTTCCGCCAAACCTCCCAGCGAATCCGTGACGTCCGCAGCGACACGACCGCGAGCTGCGAGTTTATTGCGCGCAGCCATGTGTCCAGAATATATACCGTACCAAGGTATCAAAAGTCCTACGATAAAAATTCCCGCCACGGCTACGCCCAGCTGCCAGGGCGCGAACGCAAACGTCGCCGCGGTAACAATACCGGGAACCAGGAAGGCGGTCATCGCCGGAGCGAAAGTGTGGGCAAAGAATACTTCGATACGATCTATATCTTTCGTGAGCCGCGCCAAGAGGTCTCCGCTGTGATTATTGGTCACTATGGCGGGAGCTTGGGGATAAATGGCGCGATACGCTTGGGTCCGCAACAGTTCCAGAGCCTTGAAGGCCACCAGATGACCCCAGTATTGCTCCAGGTAGCGAGCCAAACCTTTCAGAAGCGCGGTCCCCACCATCACCGTCAGCAGTCCCCCCAAGTTGGCTGACACACCACGGACACAACCGCAGTCCAGTTCGCTCATCACCAGGTTCACCACCAACACTGCAGGTATGGTGAACAGGACTATGCCCAGAATTTGATCGACCAGCCTGGCGAGGGTGGAGGCAGCTACCGGCCCCAACACGGGGCGAGTCGAGGACAACAACCAGCGGACGACTGTCCGCAGCCCCGCCGCGGCTGGCTCAGAGGGACGCGCTGCAGACGAGGAACAGCCCCGGCCCACCGTCGAGCGAGAAGGTGCCGTGTTCTTTGAGTCGGGTGCGTTGCTCGATGGTGTCACCGTTCCACCAGCTTTCCGCGCTCGACCCGCAAAACGCGATCTGCCAGCGCAGTCAAAGCCCCGCGGTGTGACACCATGATGATCGTATAGTCACGCCCGAGGGCTTGGAGGGCCTCCAAGATGTTTCGCTCAGAATTCAGATCAACTTGGGAAGTCGCTTCATCAAGCAACAAAATTTTTCGACCGCTCGCTATGGCCCGCGCCAGGCTGAGACGCTGTTTCTGTCCACTCGAAAGGCCTATCCCATTTTCGCCCACGACAGTGTCCAGCCCCAGCGGCATCTGTTGGATTTCGGCGTCAAGATACGCCGCACGCAAAACATCCCATAATTCGGTATCAGATGCCTGCGGGGCTGCCATCTGGAGGTTTTCCCGCACGGTGCCGGTAAACAGCCAGGTATTTTGGCTGACCAACGCTGAGTGTTGTGCCAAGTCTGCGTTTTTCCCGGCGACCTCAACCCGGCCCTCACTTGGGGTCAAAAACCCTTTCATCACGTTCAATAAGGTGGTTTTCCCCTGTCCAGAATCCCCCACAATCGCTACGCGTTCGCCGGAAGACACCCTGAGATTCACCCCTTGCAAGACCTGATGACTCCCGAAACATACCCCCACATTTTCCAGATATACCGCGGGCGTCTCAGCATCTCCCACCGCCGGAACGTCCTCATCCGCAACCTCAGCAGCACCGGAACGAATCGCGGACATGTCCTCGCATCTGGCAGCAGAATGTCTGTCTCGCGAGTGCATGAATCCTAAGATGGCCCTTCCGGCTCCCCGGCCGCCCATCGCTATATAGAAAAACCCTCCGAAGTGGTCAATCGGTTCCAGCAGCAACATCGCCAAGCCCAGTGCCGTCACCACTTTGCCCAGAGTCATCTCCCCGATAGAAACCAGGAACATTGACAGGGCGGCCACGGACGTAATGACGAACAGCGAAAACACTGTGTCGAGTACAAAAATAATGACTTGATTGGAACGCAGCAGGCTCATGGTGGCTCGCCGATTCTCTTCGCCTACTGTCTCTAGTTTGTCCCCCATCCGGTCTGCCGCCCCCAGCAGCTGCAGGGTTGTGAGTCCCTGCAATACTTCCAGGTAGTTTGCCGCCAAAGCCGCCCGTGCCCGAGCGGATTTCGCGGAGGAACGCCGAAAGAGCTTTTGGAACAGCCACACCGTCCCCACTGCCAGAGGCAGGCACAGCGCCAACAACAGCGCCAGGAAGGGGTGAACAAAAATCCCCATCGCCGCCACAATTAGCACCGGCGCGCTGAAAGAGCCTTGGACCTGGGGCAAAAACCCTTGACGATACCGAGTAAACTTTTCGGCTGACTCGGTTGCCAACGCCACAACGTTTCCGGCGCTTTCCTGATTCATCCGCGCGGGACCAGCGCCAAAACTCTGTGTCAAAAGAGTCTTTCGGACGTGATTTTCTTCACGTATCTGAGATCGGGTCGAGCGCCGCGACAACGAAAAGTTTGCCCCAAACACCAGAGCGATACCTGCAATCACGCTAACCCAATGGATAGTGGCAGGAAAGGACCACTCGGGGTGCAGGTAAATGTCGAGAATCTCTCCTGCCGCAACAAACACCGTAATCAGGCCGAGGGTCATGAGCCAAAACAGCCCCAGTACCACGCGATTCGCGCGGCGACCCGCAGCAGTTTGTAGCGCTGCAAACTGGGGTTTACCTGGCTTTTTTGGGACTACGCGGGAGGTGCTCAATAGCTGGTGACCACTTCGACTCGCTGGAGTTCCTTAACATCGGTGTAACCGGTTGTGGCCATGGTTCGACGCAGGGCTCCCATCATGTTGAGGGTTCCTTCGGCGTTGTCGGCAGGACCGAACATCACCTGTTCCAGGGTGCCGACGGTGCCGACTTTGACCCGAGAACCGCGCGGCAAAGTGGAGTGATGTGCCTCGCTGCCCCAGTGCCAGCCGTGTCCGGGTGCCTCGTAAGCCCTGGCCAAAGCGCTTCCCAGCATCACGGCATCAGCCCCGCAAGCGATGGCTTTCACCACGTCGCCCGCAAAACCAATGCCCCCATCTGCGATAACGTGGACATACCTGCCGCCGGATTCATCCAAGAAATCCCGCCGTGCCGCCGCTACATCCGCTACCGCAGTCGCCATCGGCACATGGATCCCCATGGTGCGGCGGGTCGTAGAAGCGGCTCCCCCGCCGAATCCCACCAGCACCCCGGCCGCACCGGTACGCATCAGGTGCAGCGCTCCGGTATAGGTGGCCACGCCCCCGACAATGACCGGAATATCCAACTGATGCACGAATTGTTTGAGGTTCAGGGGTTCAACCTGGGAAGACACATGGTCTGCGGACACGGTGGAACCGCGTACCACGAACAGATCCAGCTCTGAATCCGCCACGTAGTCCCACAGTTTTTGAGTGCCGGCCGGGCTCATCGCACCGGCCACGATGACGTCAGCGGCTTTAATTTCCTCTAACCTGGCCCGCATTAGTTCCGGCTTAATGGGTTCGGTGTAAATTTCCTGCAGCTTGGCGGTAGCTTTGGCTCCGACTTCGTCAAGTTCTGCCAATTCTTCGTACAAGGGCAGGGGGTCAGCGTACCGGGTCCACAGCCCTTCCAGGTCCAAGACCCCGATTCCGCCCATCTTTCCCAGGGCGATGGCATTTTGGGGGCTCATCACCGAATCCATCGGTGCCCCCATGACCGGAACCTTCATATAATAAGCGTCAAATTGCCAGGCCAGCGACACATCACGAGGATCTCGCGTGCGACGAGAGGGCACTACCGCGATTTCATCAAAAGAGTAGGCTCGACGTCCCCGTTTGCCGCGCCCAATCTGAACTTCTTCATTCATAGATTTAGCCTACCAAAATGCGCTCCAGCGAGAGTCTCTAGCATTACCGGGTACACGTTTTCCCGCCATTCTCATACCGCAACGGTCATTCCCGTCCCAGCCTGCTTAAAGTCTGTTGTTTAAAGTCTCGATATGCCTCATCACCTGCGATAATAGCCTGACGGATACTGTCTACTAGGTGGACGGTGTAGTACTCGTTGTGGATGGTCAGCAGTGTCGAAGCCAGCATTTCCTTGGCTTTCAGCAGGTGGTGAAGATAGGCGCGAGTGTAGTTTGTGCAGGTGTAGCAGCCGCAGCCCTCTTGGAGCGGGCCAAAGTCCTCTCGGAATGCTGCCCGCGCCATATTCGTCCTGCCGGTGGGTAAATACGCTGCTCCGGTACGTGCTACGCGAGACGGCGAGACGCAGTCGAAAGTGTCGGCTCCGTTTTCGATGCCGGCAAAAAAATCTTCCGGTTCTGAAATCCCCAACAGGTGACGGGGGCGGTCCTCAGGCAATTCTTGGCACACCCAGGAGCAAATTACACCGAGATTTTCCTTTTCCAAGGCGCCTCCGATACCAAATCCGTCAAAGCGGCGCCCCGAGATTTCCATTTCCCCGAGGTCGTGTGCCGCTTTCCGGCGTAAATCCTCCCATTGCGCTCCTTGGATAACTCCGAAAAGCATCTGATAAGGCTTGTCGGCACGCTCTATGGTGAGACGCTCATGTTCCGCCAGACAGCGGTCCGCCCATTTTCGGGTCCGCTCCAGGGAAACTACCTGATAGTCGTAGGAATGCAACAGGGAAGTCAGCTCATCGAAAGCGAAAATAATATCGGCACCCAAGTGGTGCTGAATCTGCATCGAGATTTCCGGGGTAAACCGATGTTGGGACCCATCCAGGTGCGAACGAAAATTAACGCCGTCGTCGTCAACCCGCGCTAAACCGGGGTGAGCTTGGCGTTTATCGGGAGGCGACAGTTCCGCGGCTTCTTCGGCCTGTTCCAAAAGTTTGCGTTTGTCCCCGGAACCTTCGTGGTTGCCGTGTTCGCGCGAAGCGCTACGTTCCCGAGCTGAGGCGGCGAATTCCTGGCTGAGGACTTTCTTATATCCCGCGCCCAAGCTGAGGACTTGGAATCCGCCGGAATCGGTGAAAGTTGGGCCATCCCAGTGCATAAAAGCCCCCAGGCCACCGGCCCTATCGACGAGTTCCGGTCCTGGCTGTAGATAGAGGTGGTACGCGTTAGCTAGCACCGCCGCCGCACCCAGGTCCCGAACCATCTCAGGGATAAGCGCCTTCACTGTTGCTTTTGTACCGACCGGTATAAAAGCGGGGGTGGGAATGTCTCCGTGTGGAGTGTGAATAACCCCTGCTCGCCCCAACTGGCCTAGACGAGCCACGACCTCAAAGTTTTCACTCACTCAATCATCACCCCAGGTTAAGAAAGTTCCATCGAAGCGGTTTCTGTACCTATTGGTTCACTATTTGCGCCATGAGACTGCGTGACAGACGATTCTGTATCAATCGGTACATAATTTTTTTCGCCGCGTTTCACCCACCCGATGACCTGAATGCTGAGCGGCGACATGATGATTTCCAACGCGCACTTGTATACGTAACCGGTCAGCACGTAGTTGAAAAATTCCGGCCCCGAAATCAACCCGGCAAAAGCGATGGTGCAAAACGCGAGGGTGTCTACCAGCTCACCGACCAGGGTCGAGGCAATCATGCGAATCCAGAGGAAACGCTCTCCGGTACGGCCTTTTATCCGCACCAACACCAGGGCATTTAGCAGCTGCCCCAGCACATACCCCACCAGGGAAGCCGCCACAATACGCGGAACGAAGCCGAAAACTTGAGCGAAAGCGGGCGTGATAAAGTCTCCGCTGGCCGGCGGCGCTTTGGCAACCAGGAAAAACAGGCCCGATGCCAAAATGGAAATCCCAAACCCAGTCAGCACCGCTCGGCGAGCTCCGCGGAATCCATAGACTTCCGAGAGAATATCACCCAGGATGTAGGTAAAGGGGAACATGACGGCTCCCCCATCAAAAATCAATCCCCATGGCCCGCCGATGAGCTTGGTGGCGGAGATATTCGAAATGAGTAGCAGCGCTACAAACAAGGTCATGAAGATATCAAAAAAACGACCCTTACCCGCAGCCACAAAGTTGACCACCGGTCGCGCTGCCTGTTCAGACCTCTCGGTCAATTTCACTGGTTATACTCCCCTACTCTTAACACTGACTTATCCCTTAAAGGCGTTAAAACTGCGGCCAGCGCAAGGATACCGGATGAAAATCTGGTTTTCGCACCGCCATGAACTCGTTAAAACTCTGAGCCCATTGACTATGACCTTCCGCTTGGAATTGCATAATCTCACCGGGTCCCATTTCCAGCAATTCTGGGAACCGCTCAGACATGGCACCGAGCAAATCCAAAGTCGCGGCAACGTCTGCCTGAGCGTTGTGGAAATCGTCACGCAGTGGCAAATCGTAAGCGGTGCAGACGGAGGCCAAGTTACGTTTCCCTTTCCGATAACGATCCAGGATTCGATCCAGCACCAGGGGATCAACGATTGGCTCTAACTGTCCCTCCAGGCGCTGCCGCAACGTTTGCAAGCCGTGGCGTTTCAGTTCCGCTTCCAAAATCGCGAAATCGAAGGTGACATTGAAACCAACGACGGGCACTCCCCGCAGCATAGTTTCCGCGAGAATACCCGCAACTTCCTCGAGGCCAACTCGCGGATCAACCCCGTTAGCCTGCAAGTATTCATCAGTCAGGCCGTTGACCCGACCGGCAGCGGGAGGCATGGGAACGCCGGGATTAATAACCCAGTAAAGCGGCGAATCCTCGCCGTTTATCCTGCGTATCAGAGACACCGTGGCGATACGGTCGCGAGATGTAAAGACACCAGTCGTTTCGGTGTCGAATCCCAAGACTTCCTGATGAAGCCAGGGGGTATTCATGTCATTCATTTCATTCATAGCCAAAGTCTCTCACACACCCTGGAGGCGAAGATCTTTGGCCTCAGTGACGTTGATAGTTCGGGGCTTCCACGGTGACTTCAACATCATGAGGATGCGATTCCTTTAGACCTGCCTGGGTGATACGCACAAAACGACCCCGGTGACGCAGCTCCTCAATGTTATGTGCCCCGGTATAGAACATCGACTGGTGCAGCCCTCCTACCAGCTGATACACCACCGATCCGAGGGTACCTTGGTAGGGAACCTGGCCTTCGATGCCTTCGGGAACAATCTTGTCATCGCTAGAGACATCGGCCTGGAAATAACGGTCTTTTGAGTAGGACTTGCGCCCCCGCGAACTCATAGCTCCCAGCGACCCCATCCCGCGATAGTGCTTCCACTGTTTACCGTTCATAAACACCAGTTCACCTGGGGATTCCTCACAGCCAGCCAGCAGGGAACCCAGCATCACCGTCTGAGCGCCGGCAACTAAGGCTTTGGCAATATCACCGGAATACTGCAAACCGCCATCGGCGATGAGCGGCACATCCGCACGGGCACACGCTTCTGCAGCCATCATAATGGCGGTAATCTGGGGCACCCCCACCCCGGCCACCACGCGAGTGGTACAAATGGATCCCGGACCGACACCAACCTTGACACCGTCAACCCCCGCATCAATCAGGGCTTGTGCCCCGTCCCTGGTAGCGATGTTTCCGCCCACAATCTGCACCCCGGAAAACCCTGAATCATTCTTGATTCGCGTAATCATCTCTAAAGCGAGCTTTGCCCCTCCATTTGCGGTATCTACAATCAGGGCATCCACACCTGCCTCAGCCAAGGCTTGAGCACGTTCCCACGCGTCGCCCCAGTAGCCGATAGCGGCGCCCACCACCAAACGACCTTGGGAATCTTTGGTAGCGTGCGGGAATTGCTCGGTTTTCACAAAGTCTTTGACCGTAATGAGGCCGGTCAACTTGCCGTTTTCATCAATCAAAGGCAGTTTCTCTATACGATTTTCTGCCAGCAGCTTCATTGCTTCTTCGCGCGAGATGCCGGTGCGCCCGGTAATCAGCGGCATCGGCGTCATGCATTCCTGTACTGTTTTGGTGCTCCACTGGGCGGCGGGCACGAAACGCAGGTCACGATTGGTGATGATACCCAGCAATTCGTATTCATCAGTCACGACTGGCAGACCCGACACCCGATACTTGGCGCACAGTTCATCAAGTTGTTCAATAGTGGCGTTGGGGCCGATGGTGACGGGATCGGTCACCATGCCTGACTCGGAGCGTTTCACTTGACGTACCTGTTGGGCTTGGCTTTCAATGGAAAGGTTACGGTGCAAAATCCCCATGCCACCCTGACGCGCCATAGCAATCGCCATCCGTGATTCAGTTACGGTATCCATAGCGGCAGAAATCAGGGGAATATGCAGTTTGATTTCTTTGGAAAAGCGAGTGGACGTGTCCACTTCGGCGGGAATCACATCTGTAACCTCTGGCAATAACAGCACGTCATCGTAGGTCAAACCGGTTAAAAACCGCGGTTCAATACCATTTTCAAGGTCTTGCAAGGGATTCGTGATTTCGCTCATATGCCTTCCTATACACCTGGGAATAAATCGTTCAATGCTGATGTTTATTCTAACGCTCTCGCGCTAACGGTGCTGCCGGGTGAGAATCGCAGTTCAAGCCGGGTTTGCCCGTGATTCGCTCGGATTGAGTTCAGAGTTTAGTTCACTACTACTGAAGGACGGTATGGCGAGTCTAAATCGTCCTGTGGTAGGACGCTGGATTGCCGGCTCACCCCCTAGTCTTGAAGAGTAAGAAAACACCGCGAGGGAAAGGAAGAAAATGAGTAATGTAACGTATCTCCCCGCTCCGACTATTGAATCCTGGGAATGGCAGGATGAAGCTGCCTGCAAGGATCTGGGGACGGCGGCTTTCTTTCATCCAGACGGTGAACGTGGGGGAACCCGGCGGCGGCGTGCCGCGCAGGCCAAAGCGATTTGTGCGACTTGCCCGGTATTGGAGCAGTGCCGCAGCTACGCTCTGAATGCCCATGAACCTTACGGCATCTGGGGTGGCATGACTGAGGAGGAACGCGCCGCTTATTGGAAGGAACGGGAGGCTAAATCCGCTTAAACCTGTAGAGCCCGGGCGGGGGCGAATCCGCCACTAGAAATTGCATATATTTTGGGGGCTGAGCCAGTGGCTCAGCCCCCAAAATATCTATATAAACTCAAACCGAACCGCCTGCCCGACCCGCCATACACTATCTTTCGGACGCGCCGGATTGTGGCGAAAAATCCAGTTTGCCAGCTAACCCACGTCACCGCGCAGACGCACGGACAGGCAGGTCACGCAACCTTCGAGCTTCTCGTACTCGCCGATGTCTACCGCGACCACTTCGTAACCCATGCTCTCAAAGAGTTCCTTGGACTTGGGTGCGGCAGCGGACATCAGAATCTTGTTATCCTCGAGCAGAACGACGTGCGAACCGGGTTCTTCGGGAACTTCCATGAACTTATCCCACACGGTCGGGTCGTCCACCAGCGGTTTGTAGCCGACTACCGTGCCGTCGTACAAGGCAGTAACACCACTCTTGAGGTGGAGCACCTTGGTCATTTCCACGGGGATGACCTCTGCATCGAATTCCTTCAAGTACTCGGCAAGCTGGCGCACCCCTTCTTCGTTGGTGCGGCCACCGGGAGTTTGCCCGACCCAGACTTTACCGTCAAACTTCAGGATATCTCCCCCATCTACGGTGCCGGGTTCCTTGATGTAAGCCACGCGGTATCCGGCATCCCGAACAGCCTTTTCAACTCCCGCAACCTCTGCGCGACGTTCCGGAGCTCCAGAGCGAGTGATGATAGCGAGATCCCCATAGACGAAAACAGGATCCTCAATGAATACCGAATCAGGGCAATCCGGAGCGGGCTCGACCTCTATGGTTTCCCACCCGTTATCATTGAGTGCCTTAACGTAGCCTTCCCACTGGCGCAAACCCAGATCATAAGAGACGGCAGATTTTTCAATGTGTGTCACAATCCCATCAGCCATTTTGGGGCTGGGGCGACGAACTAATGCTAACTTCCTAGTCATACCTTCCAGCGTAGTGGCGGCCCGAAAACCCGTCAAGAGTTTGGCGCGTCGCGATATCTGGGCTGTTTAGCTGGCGCTGGTGAGGTTTGCCGCGCCCCTCATATTCCTATGGTTTCGGCGCCACGGCGCTGGGGAGGAACGGGAACAGTGAATCTATAACTTAACAGAAAAGACCGGACATATGTCCGGCCTTTTCAAAGTGTGTCTCGATTACTCGACCACTGCGAGCAAGTCGCGGGCAGAGAGAATAACGTATTCCTCGCCCTGGTACTTGACTTCAGTGCCGCCGTACTTGGCGTAAATGACCTTGTCGCCTTCCTTAACATCCATCGGCACACGCACGCCCTTGTCGTCAACACGACCGGGGCCTACCGCCACGACGGTGCCTTCCTGCGGCTTCTCTTTTGCCATATCCGGGATGACCAGCCCCGAAGCGGTAACCGTTTCCGCTTCCAGCTGTTTGATAACAACCCGATCTTCCAAAGGTTTAATGCAAACCGACACTGCGATTGCCCTTTCTCTAAGTTCCTGATGATATTTCACCAACCGGGCGCCGTCGCGGGTGGCACCCTGCCAGTCGCTTTGTATTTTATGTCGCATTTAGCACTCTCGCAACCCGAGTGCTAAGCCACTTTCGTATCGCACTTTTTTATCTCCGTCCCGCGAGGTTCCCCCTTTGGCTCTGCTCGCCCTTAGGATTGAACTATGGCTGAAAATTCGCTGGTGCCAGTGTTGAGTAAAGAAGGATTCCAATTGCTGGAATCCTTGGGAACCTTGGGACCATACACGCCGGCGCTCGCAGACCAATTGAGCGCCGGCTTACGAAAACGCGGTGTCGCGCCGGAGCTGGTAGCAGCCATTTTGACCCAGCTGGAGCTGCGAGAGGCAGCGCGGATGAAATTCGGGGATTTTGCACGAGGTATGCTGTTCACCCGCGACGGTTTGGAGCAGGCCACGCGCTTACCGGTGGCTGCCGTACACGCCGGACGTTTTCGTGACGCCGGTTGTCACAAGGTCGCTGATTTGGGTTGTGGGATAGGTACAGAATCCTTGGCGTTGGCCGGTTTGGGGCTGCTGGTAACGGCTTTTGAACTCGATGAAGCCACCGCGGCGGCGGCGCTGATGAACCTTCGTGCCTATCCCGAGGCCCGGGTCATGCAGGCAGATATTATGGAGCTGGACTGGCAACAGTTGCGTGCCGAGGGGGTTGACGGCGCTTTCGCGGACCCAGCTCGGCGCGACTCCTCCGGCAGGAGACTCCAGCCGGAGTCTTGGAAACCCCCGCTTTCCCGCATTCTCGCTTGGCAAGACGAGATCCCACATGGGAATCTCGGCGTAAAGATTGCCCCTGGAATCAACTTTCAAGCCCTACCAGCCCAGTGCGAAACCCAGTGGATCTCTGTGGGAGGCGAGCTCGTGGAGGCGGGAATCTGGCTGGGTGGCTTGATTCGTCAACAGGGGCGTTCCGCTCTGTTGATGGATAAACACGGAAAGATTGTGACTGTGCTGCACGATGAAACCGCTGCCCCGTGCAACACACCTGCCCAGTTAAGCGAGACTATTGCGACCGAAGACGAACTGGGGGAATGGATTTTTGAACCCGATGACGCAATCATCCGGGCGGGACTGCTGGCTCAAGTAGCAAAAAATACATACACAAAAACGGTATCAAAAAAAATCGCCTATTTGAACAGGGATTCTGCCCCAGAGGCAGCAGACACGAAACTTGGTGGCTGGTTCAAGGTTCTGGAAGTCCTGCCTTTGGACGAAAAAAAGATTCGCGCTGGGCTAAAGGCGCGACCAATCAGGTCTTTGGAAATTAAGAAACGCGGAGCCGATGTCTCCCCCGCCCAGCTGCGCCGAAAACTGCTGGGAAAACCTGCCAAAGACGGCGAGGATTTGACTTTGATTGCCACGCGTTTGGGCAGCCGACACCGGGCTATCTTATGCCGGCGCTATGCGGAAATTTAGACCCCGGGAAAAACCAACTAAAATGTACGCGTGTTAAACGGTGCAAGACTGACTTTAGGAATCGAATCTACCTGCGACGAAACGGGAGCGGCCATCGTGGCGGGCAAAACCCAACTGCTGGCGAATGTGGTCGCGACCTCGATGGATGAATATGCCCGCTACGGCGGGATTATTCCCGAGATTGCTTCGCGGGCGCATCTGGAGTCGTTCCTGCCCGTGGTCACCAAGGCTTTGGATGAGGCGGGAGTAAAGCTCGCAGACATTGACCAGATTGGCGTGTCCGCTGGTCCGGGGCTGATTGGTTCGCTGGCGGTAGGAATCGCCGGGGCAAAAGCGCTGGCCGTCGCTACCGGAAAGCCGCTTTACGGAGTGAATCACGTCATCGGCCACCTGGCGGTGGACCAGCTGGTCAACGGTGAACTGGAACTGCCGGCGGTGGGATTGGTGGTCAGCGGCGGACACACGAACCTGCTGCTCATCACCGATTTTGCAGCTGCGGGTGGAATCAGGGAACTGGGCGGCACCCTTGACGACGCATCGGGGGAAGCCTTTGACAAGGTCGGACGGGTGCTGGGACTGCCCTATCCGGGAGGGCCACACGTGGATCGCCTGGCTCGCGAAGGCAGACTGGGGGCGATTGACTTTCCGCGAGGTCTGGCCGGCGCAAAGTACGCGAAGACCCACCCTTATGATTTTTCATTCTCCGGGCTGAAAACCGCCGTAGCGCGCTACGTCAGCCAGCTCGAAGCCGCCCCGGAAGTCAGCGGACGTCCGGACTTTACCGCAGATTTCGCCCCCGCACGCGAGGGGAAACCCTGGTTGCCGGTAGCGGACATTTGCCGGGGGTTCTCGGAATCCGTAAACGACTCCCTGGTCAGCAAGACCATGCGGGCGCTCGCTGATTTCGAGGCGAAAACCCTGGTGGTAGGCGGCGGATATTCCGCTAATTCTCGGCTGCGTGAATGGCTGACGGAGGAATGCGCGCGTGCTGGCGTTACCCTGCGGATTCCCCCACTGAAGTTCTGTACCGACAACGGCGCGCAGATTGCGGCCATTACGGCGGCGATTGCGGATACGAACGCCCCCAGCCGGGCGGATTTTTCGCCAGTTTCCGCCCTAGACCTCACTACCGTTATCGTCTAAGGCCACCGATATCACCTAGGCAGCGAAAACTTAACAGCCAATCAGGAAAACCAGCCTCACCACAGACCCTTGTGAAAGACCCTGCTGAAGCACACCCCTTGTCGGCTCACTCCTAAACGAAACCATGCGGAAAAGGTATGCTAAGAACCATGACTGAAACGAAGTCGAGCGAAACCATAAAACTGGTGCTCACCCTCTCCTGCCCCGACCGACCCGGGATTGTCCACGCTGTATCTGGCATGGTATCCGGCGCGGGGGGCAACATCATCCAGTCAGCCCAGTTCGCAGACAGCGATACCGGACTGTTCTTTATGCGAGTTGAGATGGATGTTCCCAGTGTTCACGATATTAACGCCCGGGTGGAGGCTTTAGCTGCCGATTTTAAGATGGCTTGGGATTTGGACCAGATTGGGCGGGCGCTGCGCACCGTCATTATGGTTTCCAAAGAGGGGCATTGCCTGTCTGACCTGCTCTATCGTGTACGCGATCACTCGATTCCGATTGATGTGAAAGCGGTCGTGGGTAACCACCCCGATTTGGCTCCCATCGCGACGTTCTATCAGGTGCCGTTTATTTTGGTACCGGTCACGAAAGACAATAAACCCGAAGCGGAACGGCAGCTGCTGGACTTGGTCGCCGCGGAAAAGGTCGAACTGGTGGTGCTGGCGCGCTATATGCAGATTCTTTCCGACAAACTGTGCCGGCAGATGAGCGGGCGCATCATCAACATTCACCACTCTTTCCTGCCATCGTTCAAGGGCGCAAAACCGTATGACCAGGCCCACGATCGGGGTGTGAAACTCATTGGGGCTACCGCGCACTATGTCACGGCGGATTTGGATGAAGGCCCCATCATTGAACAGGACGTTTCCCGAGTGGATCACACGTTTACCGCTATTGATATGCGTAAACAAGGTCAGGACGTGGAACGTCGAGTCTTGGCCCAAGCCGTAAAGTGGCACGCCGAGCACCGCGTGTTGATGAACGGCAACCGCACCGTGATTTTCCACTAATGACGCCGTTTCAGAAGAAGCCATGTCAGAAAACCAGCCTCCAGACAGCCCGAACGCGGACAACCAACTTCCTGACAACCTGACCCCGGACAGCGCACACCCGACCTACCGACCTTCGGACAGCGCGCAACTGGGCGACCCCAAAACCGCCCCCGTGGAGTGTCACTATCGCCAAGAAACTCGTGACATCCGCCGTATTGCCTTCATTTTGAACCCGGCCTCCGCCAAAGGCCACGCCCGCAAAACCGCTCTGATAGCCCGAAAAGTACTGGAGCAACGTGGTCTGGAGATTGTCGATTTTCCAAGTGATACTGCGGCACAAGCCCGGGAATCGGCTCGCCGGGCCGTGGCGGATTCCACGGTGGACGCCATCGTCGTTTCCGGTGGAGACGGGATTCTTTCGTTGGTCTTGCAGGAGCAGGTTGGTTCGGACAAGCCTTTGGGGATTATTCCGGCAGGTTCGGGCAACGATCACGCCCGCCACTATGGGATTCCGCTGAATCCGCGTAAATCCGCGGGCATCATCGCGGATGGTTTCGTTAGCCAAACCGATTTGGGACTGGCGACTTTTACCGATTTGCGCGGCAAAGAGCGCCAGCGCTGGTGGTCCACCATAACCTGCGTTGGGTTTGACCAAATGGTGGCGGATAAAACCCAAGAAATGCGCTGGCCGCACGGATCCCTACGCTATATTTTGTCCCTGTTCATTATCCTGGCGAAGTTCCATCCCCGCCCGGTTCGTCTCAGTCTCGACGGGGTAGTTTGGGGCGAGGATCACCTGACTTTATGCGCCGTCGCCAATGGAAAATGCTATGGAGGAGGCGTGGTTGTGGCTCCGCAAGCCTCCAGCTACGACGGGGTTTTCTCAATTGCGACATTGAGCTCAATGCCCCGCCGGAAAGTACTTCGTCCTTTGTTGGCTGCCAAGAGGGGGAAGTTCGCCGGCGCACCCGGGGTTACTTTTCACGAGGCTCGCCAAGTCAGCTTAGAGATGGAGGGGCTGGCTCCCATTGCCGATGGGGAACGCTTGGGATACGGGACGATCAACTTGGAATGTGTGCCTAGAGCCGGATGGTTTATTTTGCCGCGGCCTGAGGGGATTTAGGGCAAAGTTACGGACTCGCTGAGCTCGCCTTGCCCCCACCACTCAACACCATTTCGTCGGGGGATTAGCAAGGACTCGCTGAGCTCGCCTTGCCCCCACCACTCAACACCATTTCGTCGGGGGATTAGCAAGGACTCGCTGAGCTCGCCTTGCATACCCCTCCTCGCTCGCGCCACATGAAAGTAAACTTTCATGTGGCACTCGCTCGTCGGGGTGACAGGATTTGAACCTGCGACATCCTGCTCCCAAAGCAGGCGCGCTACCAAGCTGCGCTACACCCCGGAAAGGTACAGTTCATAGTACCGGAAAGTTCGAGTTGGAGGAAACCCATATGACCCGGTAAACTCGTTTGGTATGCGGGCGTAGCTCAATGGTAGAGCCCCAGCCTTCCAAGCTGATGACGCGGGTTCGATTCCCGTCGCCCGCTCCATTGACTAAAAGCCGGGCTTCAGCCCGGCTTTTAGTCAATCTGGGGGGGGTCGCGACGGGAATCGAACGGGTTTGCTCAGCGGCAGCGAGCGAAGCGAGAATGAGCCGTCGCGAAAACGGTGAAGGCGGCATAAAAGCAATGCCCAGTGGGCATTGCGCCGCCGAAACACCAAACAGAAAAACGGCAGCGACGCAGTCGCATGAGCCGCTGAGAAAAACGGTGAAGGCGTTAAAAAACGGCATAGATGTGCCGGTTTAGCCGAAACGCCTTAAAAAACCTCCGTCGCCCGCTCCACTTGGACGTCGGATTTGATAAGTACCCTTTTGCGTTAGCGAGTATCGACTAGGGGGTGTGAAAAATCGCTCGCGTTAGCGGGTATCGGGTTTGCGTTACAAGGTATCATGTTTTCCCCGTTCGGGTAGGGTTTTAGGGTTTAACTTGCTAACGGAGATGAAACAGGCCCTATTTGACCTGCGACTGCCCCTGCTCTAGTGGTGTCTGCTGGTCTGGGGCTCTAGCCGTGTTTAGGGCGTGAGATTAGAGCTTGATCTTGATTTCTTTCCCGGTTCTAAAGATGAACCGGATCTGGTTTGTGTCGATTATGGCGTGTTCGATTAGGGCGTTCCATTGACAGGACTGGAAGTATTCAATTGGGTTGCCAGCTAGCTAGGCATAGGCAGTTTTGATTGCGGTGGCTTTGGCGTTTTTGGCTGCTGTCTGTGCGTCAACGGCGTGTTGTTCTCTGAGTATCTTCTGGTATTTCGTGTCTTGTGAAGTGTCTTGGGTTCCCTGCCAGTGTTCACACTTGGAAGGAAAAACCAGTGTGCTTCACTTCAACCCCCAGCCCACCCTCTGGGACAATCTTCAAACCAAAGATGAATCAGCCATAGTGTGTTCATCTCATTCCAATATGTGTTGGCTCATGGGATAATCGGAGGTGTGAATGATTGGCGCCAAGTAGTTATCGAGAGGCTTTCTGCAGCCCGTATGTATCCTTACCTGGAACGCTGTTACGGTAATCGCAAGGCGGCGCTGAACCTGTACCGATGGCATGGTGAATTAACTGCAGCCGTGCAAACCGTGCTCGGAAACACTGAAGTTATTTTGCGTAACGCTATTGACCATCAGCTGCAAGCCTGGAACAAAGCGCAAATCCCAGGAACAGACAGTTGGCTGCTACAAGAACCTGCCGCGCCGTTGCGGTCCTTAAGCGCTGCTAAGCGTAAAGATGCGCTACGAAGAGCTAAAGCCCAAGCCGCGAGTAGGCCCCTAGAGCATCACCGGTATGGTCAAGATGTTACCCACGATGATGTACTAGCCCAGGTCATGTTTGGTATGTGGCGAGACCTGCTTCCGAACCACTTACCAGCAGCTAATCCTAGGCTTCGCGCTAATATCAATCGGGCACGATTATGGAATGAGGCATTACGTTACGCGTTTCCGCACATAGATGACGCAAACGGAGAAGTAACATTTTGGCGGGTAGCTCATCTACACCGACTACGGAATCGGGTATCCCATGTTGAACCATTGCTAAACGTGGACGTGAAAGCCCAGATTCAAGAAGCTTTCGATCTTGTCGCTTCTATCAACCCCGTGGTGGCAGATTGGCTAACAGGTATCTCCCAAGTAAGCGCTGTAATAGCCCGTAGACCGGCAACGAATTGAGAAGAGAGCCTAGCAGCGCTTTCGTCCGCTAGACCCTCTAAATACATGATGGGAGACCTTGTTCCCACCTTCTGCACCTCCACTTTACCACAGTGCCCGTAGAAGATTTAAGGGCTAATACCCGAATGGGAGTGCGGACAGGCGTGAAGCGTCCCAGTTTTCATGGTCGATCTTGGTGGACCTGCCAACAATCTTTGGGGTAAAGGACAATTTGTGTGTTTTTTATCCGGGTTTTTCGTTGTGGTAGGACCTTAAAGTCGGGTTGAAAGTTGGTTTGGCTGAACTTTGGGGTCGGTCAAATTGTGTGTCTGTTTTCTCGTGTTTTGCGGGTTATAGGACAATAATTGTTGATTTTTGATTTCTAGTAGTTCTGTCGGTATGGGGTTTGGTGGTGGAGGTCTTGCCATTGGATGGTGGTGCCCCAGACGGGTGTTCCGTTGGGGTTTGCGTATAGGGTGGCGATTGCTTTGTAGGCTGCGGTTATTTCAGGGTCTCTCGGCATGATTCGTAGCAGTTGTGCTGGTGGGAGCGGGGTCTCTGTGTGGAGGTGGCACCACCAGCCGATAGCTCGGAGTTGCCGGTTTATTCTCCAGCCTCTGTGCTCGCCGAGCATGGTTCTGAGCTGGCGGTTTACCCCGCCTTCTATGGCATTGTTCGTGGATGGGAGACTTCCGATGACTTCTCCGTCACGGTACATGTCCGCTTCCAGGAACGTGAACATTTCCCCGCTTTTCGTTAGTGTTTTCAGGGTGTTTCTGGCTTTCACGAACCGGTCGTGAGCGTTGACCCAGCGCCCTCGCTCGTTCAAGGTTTTCTCTGCCAGGAATCCTTCGTAGCGTTTGGTCCATATGAAGAAATCTGTGACCCATTTGTCGCGTTGGTCCGGGGTTTTCACGGCGAAAAGCTGTTTCGCGAGCTGATACAGTTCCATCCCGGCCGGGGTTTTCGGATGCATGGAAGTGTAGCGTTTGACCTGGTTGAACACGTGGAACACGCAGCGTTGTACTCGTGTTTCGAGCCAGCATTCTCTGCGTGCGGAAGCGAATCCGGTGCCGCCGTCACACACCACCATTTCCGGGGCTGGTATCTTGCCCATCAGGGCTTTATATGCCTGCCTGGACTCGCTACGCGACACGTGCCAGCCCACGACATGCCCGTCCGCGTAGGCAATCAGCACGACCGCGATACGCCGCAGATAGATGCCATCAATATGCACGACACGGTGCACTGTCCCGTCTGGGAACCATATCGGCCATAACTCCCAGAGTTTCTCGGCCTTGCGGCGGAAAGTACGACCCTTGCCGGGAAGGTCTCGTTGCGAGGTTTTCCCCAGCAGATAGTCCAGGAAAAACCCTAAATCACGGGCAGTAACGTCATTGATCCAACGCCCGGTCTTCCCACACTCCCGGCAACGCCAACGCTGTTTACCGTTGCTGTCGTGACCGTTTTTCAACATTGGAGTGCCGCATCGCGGGCAAGATTTCTGGTTCCTTTTCATACACCCCAGTATGAAACCGACTTTAATGCCGAAAAGTCCTTGCGGCAACGCGGAAAACCACGGATTAAATCAACACTTTCTGTCCAACCAAAAAGTCGAATCTAAACGAGTTTCAACCCGACTTTCCCGCAAAATGGCAACAAAAAACCCGGACTAAATCAACACCTAATGTCCTTTAAACCTGTTTTGCTTGTGCTGGCGGGGGAAAGTCGGGTTGAAAGTTGGTCGGTTCATGCTGATGGCATGAATATGATG
>ERZ1673752.194-NODE-194-length-113927-cov-113.794638_pt1 | contig 113927 bp, 104 predicted proteins | sample MGYA00580195_ERZ1673752 | MGnify/ENA primary metagenome ERZ1673752 (study PRJEB41218, sample SAMN15661744) | gut metagenome | host: Homo sapiens | place: Canada: London | collected 2015-08-20/2019-03-30 | study: EMG produced TPA metagenomics assembly of... | reverse complement strand
GTATAGTGTTTATGCGGATAATCGAAAATTAGATATAAAATTTACTTATAAATTAGCATATTATATAATCACAATCTAAATCCCACAAAATAGTATCTTCTGACAACAGGCCGCAAAGCGCACACTTGCTGTTGTTCTTCTCAAAGCACTTTACTTTTCGTAGGACATTATTTTTTAAGTATTTTTTCAGCTCCGCGCAATCAACAATAAATGTCTCACCGGAGTAAGCATCCCTATAGGCAATAAAGTGATTATCTAAATTGGCTGCAACTATCTTCGGCCACCAGCCTATTTTTTTGCGCCAAATATCACTTTTGTATTCCACCACAAAATTGCCTGTATTACAGTGCGCATAATCGTTTTTAACCTCAAAGTGTAAAATTTCTCCATTGTGCAACACATCACGCACTAGAAAATCAACACTCTTCTGCTGCCACTTTTCGACTTCGCTAACGTCTTTCACGTTCTTTGCACCATACTTTTTGATTAAATATTTGCTAAAGGCTTCCTCACCGGGTTTACCCTGCGTTTCTACGCATTTACAAAAATTATCCCATACTTGACTCATCATTAAAGTACATTAACAAATGTACTTTTTTGTTTCTGCTAACTGTTAATCTCCATGTGGAGCTCCTTTCTTTATAATTCATTAAAAATTGCGTATAAATGCCCATTTTTTGAGCATCAAACTACTTCCCTATGTAATTACCCTTCTAAGTAGAAGGATGCAAAAATGCATTCTATTTGCGCCCTTAGAAAAAGCGATAACAAATTACTTTCTTTTTATAGCTGTCAAAATCGAACGCAAATACCTTATCAATGCCAAAGCGCTCCTTGACATACTTGCTCATCATTTCCTCATCGGCTTCATCAAAGCGCATTAATTGATTGTTTAGCACCATTTGTCCCTCATTAAAATTAATATATAGCTTGTCAACAAAACTAACCATGAACCACACACACAGGAAGTTATTTAGACTTGCCCATTCATCAGTGTCAAGCTGAACAGTAACGTCCTCAACGAATGCACCAAAATTATCAAAATTAAAATCACTAATCTTCTTCATAATTCGTTCCTCCATAAAAATTCAATAAATTTATACATTTTTTCATCATGAAACACACAGCAAGGGAAAGTATACCAGCAAGCGGCTATGTATAAATTCCCGCGCTATTTATGCGTTTTTTAAGCGCAAGAAGCATTAATGCCCTGTTGCAGATAGTCTCCATAAGACATATTGCAAACCATCTTACCATAGCAGTCTTGATGATAACCAAAAGCATCCCTCTTGGCATTGTAGCTATCAAAGCTATACTCTTTGTGCTTGTCCGCAAAATCAGTAAAAGCAGTTATATCTAGGCCGATATGATTAAGACAGTTGTTTAATGCGGTTATACTAGTGCCACCAATATAGTCAATAATAGATTTGTGTTCCGCATAAAGTGCATCATCTTTGGCACGCTCTGCTTTTTGCCGTTCTTGCTGTTTTGCTCGTAATAGTGCATCAATGTTTTCTAGTTGCTCTTTTGTTATTGCTTTTAGATTGTATTTCTGCTTAATGTCGTTATAAGACATATGCCCTTTATAGTCTTGTTTGATAGATTGCAACTCTTTCTCTGATAAATCTTCTATCTTTCTTTCTCTTAGATTATCTTTTATATTTTCTTTTAGATTATCTTTTATATAGTCACTGGTGACTATTCCTTGAGTATCATTTTGACTATTCCTTTTCTCATTTTTGACTATACCTTCTTCTAAGGAATAATCAGATTTGACTATTGCTTTTAGTGTCCTGTGTTTGGAAGCTTGCCCATTATTAGATACTGTTTTTGTATTTCTTTGAATTAGATTATTATCAGCTAGCTTCTTGATTGCTCTCGTTACTTGCTGCGTACTTACACCAAAAGCATCTGCAAATTGCTTATCTGTCATATAGCACTCTTTTTTGTTCCGCTCGAATTCATTTATCTGTGCTACAATTAATTTTTCAAGTAATGATAGCTCTGTATTTGATAACCACTCTTTGTTTACCTGCAAAAAATTATTACTCATGATTTTTATCTCCTTTACATTGTGTTAAATTCTTTATCATTCATTATTGCTGAGCTCTATTAAAGGGCTCGTATGCTGCTAAAGCTGCTTCAAGCTCTGGTGTATTTTTATATATCCAGTTCTTGTAATGCGGATTTGTTGCATCTGGTTGTATTGCGTTCGGAAATAGATTCTTGCTTACTAAGTAATCAAGCAGCCTAATTCTTTTCACCACATAGATTGGTGACTTGTGTTTACATTCTTTAATTTCGTTCATTTTCAATTCCTCCCTTAAAAATTTTAAAAAAAATACTAGCCCACATCTGGAATCGAACCAGAGCCATGCACCAGCGTGAGCATATCTACTTGCCTATTTCATAGTAGGCGCAATTTTCAATTTTGCTTTATACGACTGTGATTAGCTTTTGTATGAAATAAATTTGAATGAAGAGGCGACGGTCACGATTTACTCTTCTCCTAAATTATACCACATTTTTCTAGTTTTGTCAAATTCGCTACTGCTTCAGGAATTGCTACTAATAGTTCTTGTTCCATGGTATTCCTCCGTTTCGTTTCGTAGAATTTATATATACATGTGCCAGCATATATATACCATATAACTAAATCTCGACCCAACTTTTTGAGTAGAACAGTATATAAATGTGTATAATTTTTGTATAAAGCTATAATTTTATATTGCAGATTCTAAGGTTAAGTGGTCAAATTTCCTCTACGTTTCTCATTATATTTTTTATATTTCGACAAATTCGCCACCTTCTGACACGCATTACATCTACATGTTTTAGCATCAAACTCACTTATTTCAACCTCGTCTCCGCAATCAATACACCATATTTGCAGTGGGAGAGAGGAAGAGAGTGAACAGGCAGTGCATATGTCATCGCTGGCTTTGCTTTTCATGAGCCTCTATACCATATAACAAAAACTCGACTGCCCTATTTTTTATGGCTCAAAATGCATGCCTATAGCAATGGAATGTGCAAGTGCATGAAAAAGAGCCCACCCCCTACTGAATTTTTTGACTCACCGTTACACTACGCCCTTATCATTGTAGGCGTAATTTCTCAGAAGAAGCTATACAAATGTCTCATGTTTTTGTTTGAGGCAAATCTGAATGAACGACTGCTGTCCACATATCTGCCTTCTATCATAGTAGGCGCAATTTCGCATGAGCGGCTGGATAAATGCCGCTTGCTTTTATTTATGGAGATTTTGAACGAATGGGGTTGGTGGTCAGGAGGCATAAAAAAAAGAGCAAGGCTTAATTGCCTTACTCTTTGAACAGTTGTGGATATTTACGACAAGTAAAACGAATGTATTCACATTTTTCGTGCAGCTCTGCATTATCGCCACCCTGCTGCTGATATATCTGGTACTGCTTTAACCAGTTGCGCATTCTGCCCCGTAACAATTTAAGTCCTCTGCTATCTGGCTGCTTATCTAGTGCCACATCACAGCGCTTAACTAGATGCTCAAGCCACTCCGCATCGTCTTGAATTAAATCTTCGGCATACGTTTTAAATACCGTTTTACGGTATGTATCTATCCGCTTGTTATTTTCTTGGATTTCTCGTTCGTTTTGCTCTATCTTGGCTTCTAACAGTGCTTGCAATTCTTCCCGCTCTGCCAATATTGCATGCCCTAATTGTATGCCTTTAGGACTTGTTCTCCACTCAACCGGCAATTGTTCCCATAACTCGGTCTTACCATCAACAATGCCGATTTTGATAAAGATATTCGTTTTCTTCTCTTCCTTCTTCGGAAACAACTCAATAATCTCTGCCATATCTACGCTCCCTTCATATTTCCATTTTGACACACTTCGGCGATTTGTCAATGGTTGTTACTTCCAGCTCTGAAAGTAGCCAAGGGAGAAACAGAATCATATTTGCGCACAATGTCGTAGTCATAAATGCGGCAGTATTTGCGTGTCATTGTTAATGTGCTGTGCCCAAGTATTTTTTGCAATTCGAATGGAGAACCTCCGTTCTGCAAAAAGCGTTCTGCATAAGTGTGACGGAATAAATGTGTGCTCGTCTTGGTAACGCCTCTGCTGTGGTTGTATTTTGCGATTGCCTGATAAAGGCCGCTCTCTGTGAATTTTGTGTTTTCGTCTGAGGGAAATAGCACATCATCCACATTGCCTTGCCTTAGTTTCAAATACTCGCGCAAAATGCAAACCATTTCGCTGCACAGCGGCGCAATCTGAATGCTCTTATTCTTGGTATGGCGATAAATGATAGTCTGGTTTTGCAAGTTAACGTCTTTGACTAGAATGCTACGCATGGTTGCAGCTCTCATGCCACAGTTGAGCAGCATATTAATCATTACCCAATTGCGATATTCGCTAAAGGTGCACTTGTGGATATTGGGCTTTTTTAATAGCCTAGCAAGCTCTGCATCCGTGTATGTGTCTTTCACCGTTTCTTCGGCCTTATATTGTTTGCAGCTCACGGTTGTTAACTCTTCCTCATTTGCCCATGAGAGAAAGCTTCGCAGTGTGCGCGTGTAGCTTGCAATGCTATTTGCCGCAAGTCCTTTATCACGCATACCAGCAAGCATATATTCAATGTCGGCCTTGCTTAGCTTGTCCATTTGCGTCTCTGGCTCAATGTACTTGCTTATTGCATTGTAATGGTTTTTGTAGGTTGCTATGCTTTTGTCGGATAATCCTTTTGCCTTTTTAGCAATGATGAATCGCTCAAAAGCATCCTCAAATGATGGGCACAACGCAGTTTGCATCTTGATTTTTGGCATAAAAAAACACCTCTTGATTGGTCTACTATAGGCCGAAAATCAAGTGGTGTAATCCCTGCAAATGCATAAAAATCGCATTCATAATTACGAATCAGCTGCTCTACCGACTGAGCTACACTAGCACATTTCTTACAGCTTGCACATTCTATCACATGTCTCAATGGATGTCAACAAAAAAGTTCGACGATTACTATTTGTTTTCATGCATGAAAAAATGTCGCATTTCTGCACAAGTTGTCGATTTTTTTCGCTTCCTGTCAGTTGTGCAGAATTTGCACTGTTACACCCCCCCCGAAAAACACGCGCTGTTTCAGGCTTTCCCGCCCGCGGAGAAGATCAAAGTTCTTACATTTCCGTGACAATATGTTTACATAACTTTTTGCCGACTTCCTGTTTGCTGTGAGTTATCAACATTTTCAACCGACTTTTCAACACCGGATTTTCTTTTCTATTTCAAGTGTTTGCTCCGATTCTGCATAAATAAGGAAACGGTGGAAACGGACTTTGTGGATTTCGCAAAAACCGATTTTGTTACCATAACACAAATCTCTCGCAGCCGCGAGAGATTTGAAAAAAAGCTTGACAGGCAAAATGCAGGATTTGTGCCGCTGGTGATGATTCAGAGCAGGCCGCTGTCGGCAAACGACACATAATCCTCACCGCAGACGATGATATGATCCGCGAGCGTGATTCCTACGAGCAAAAGTGCGTCCCGGATGCGGCGCGTCGTGAGCTCATCCTCGCGCGACGGCAGCGCATAAGCGTCCACATGGTTGTGGCTGAGGATGACGGACACCGCCTTCTGCGACAGGGCCGTCTCGACGATGGCGCGCACGGACACTTCTGCGGCATTGACCACGCCGCGGCCGACCTCCTTACAGCTGATGAGGCCGCACTTGGCGTCCAGACACAGGAGGTAGACGACCTCCGTGCGCTCATACAGGTACAGCGGCACGAGATAGTTCCCGGCGTCCTCGCTCGAGCGCAGGATCGTCTGCTGGCGGCGCTTGGCCATCTGGTACCGGCGGCCGACCTGCGGGATGAGCGTGAGGAGCGTGGCCACGTTCTCCCCCACGCCGGGCACGCGCATCATGTCCTCGCAGCTTGCCTCAAAGACCGCGTCGAGCGTGCCGAAATGATCCAGCAGCGCGTGCGCGAGCTCGTTGACATCGCGCCGCGGCACGGCGTAAAACAGCAGCAGCTCGAGCACGCTGTGGTCATCGAAATTATCGAGCCCATTGCGCACGAAGCGCGCCTTCATACGGGCGCGGTGGCCGTCATGCACGCCCATAAAACGGCACCTCGGAGATCTCCATATTGGCCCAGGCGTTGAGTTCGCTGCCAGCACGCGCGCCGCGCAGATACTCATAATACGCCTGGCAGCCGATCATGGCGGCATTGTCGCCGCAGAGCTTCAGCGGCGGGACGAACAGGCGGATGCCGGCCGCGTCACACGCGGCCTGAAAATCTCCGCGGATGCGGGAATTGGCCGCGACGCCGCCCGCCACGGCGAGCTTGTCATAGCCGAGCTCGCGGACCGCCGCCATCGTGCGCGGCACGAGGCTCTCGCTCATGGCGCGGCAGAACGACGCGGCGAGCGAGGGCTTATCGAGCGGCTCGCCCTTCTGCTCCGCCGTGTGGGCAAGGTTGATGACGGCCGTTTTCAGACCGCTGAAGCTCATGTCATACGGGCAGCCGTCCACGTGGCCGATGGGGAGCTTGTACTTCCGGTCGTCGCCGGTCTTGGACAGGTCGTCGATGGGCTTTCCGCCGGGGTATGGCAGGCCGAGCACACGCGCAGTCTTGTCAAAGCACTCACCGGCCGCATCGTCGCGCGTGGCGCCGAGGATGCGCAGGTCGGTATAGTCGCGCACGTCGCAGATGAGCGTGTTGCCGCCCGAAATAGCCAGGCACACGAACGGCGGCTTCAGCTCCGGGTAGGCGATGTAGTTGGCCGCGATGTGGCCGCGCACATGGTGCACCGGGATGAGCGGCACGCCGAGCGCGAGCGCGGCGGACTTGGCAAAGTTCACGCCGACGAGCAGCGCGCCGATGAGCCCCGGCGCGCAGGTGACGGCCACGGCGTCGATGTCACCGCGGGTCAGACCGGTCACTGCCAGCGCGCGGTCGGCCAGCTGGGAGATGACCTCCACGTGCGAGCGCGAGGCGATCTCGGGTACGACGCCGCCGTAAATGGCGTGCAGGTCAGCCTGGGAAAAGACCTGATCGGTCAGCACCTCGCGCCCGTCGCGCACGAGGGCGACGGCCGTCTCGTCACAGGAGGATTCAATCGCAAGAATAATCATATCGTCTCTGCCTCTCTCCGGAACCAGGTCATGAGGAGCGCGTCCTCGTCCGGCTTCTGATAGTAATTTCGGCGCTGACCGACGGTCTGAAACCCGTGCTTGCGGTACAGCGCGATGGCGGGCGCATTGGATGCGCGCACCTCCAGCGTCAGGAACGCGAGATCGAGCGCCGCCGCCCGCGCGCACAGCGCGTCGAGCAGCGCGTCCGCGATGCCCTGCCGCCGGTGCTCCGGCGCAACGGCGACATTGCCGATGTCGCCCTCATCGAGCACGTGCAGAAAGTTTGCGTAGCCGAGCACCGTCTCCCCCGCAGCCGCGATGAGAAACACGTGCCGGTCGTCCGGCAGCTGGCCGGCCAGCTGCGCGCGCGTCCAAGGCGCGGAAAAGCACGCGCGCTCGAGCGCGGCGAGCTGCGGCAGGTGCGCCGCCGCGGCGTCGCAGATCGTATAGTCCATCAGTGCGCCTCCGCCCAGCTCGCGCCGATCTTCGCGTCCACGAGCAGCGGCACGCGGTAATCGACCACGTGCTCCATCTCCTCGATGAGGATGGCGCGAACCGTTTCGGCCTCCGCCGCCGGACACTCGACGATGAGCTCGTCGTGCACCTGCAGCAGGAGCTTTGCCTCCAGTCCTTCGGCGCGCATGCGCGCGTCCACGCGCACCATGGCAGCCTTGATGATATCCGCCGCCGTGCCCTGAATGGGCATATTGAGCGCCACGCGCTCGCCAAAGCTGCGGAGGTTGAAATTCGACGATCTCAGCTCCGGCAGGTCGCGCCGGCGGCCGAAAAGCGTCGTGACGTAACCGTCGGCCTTCGCCTGCTCGACAATGCGCTTCATATAGTCGCGCACGCCGTGGTACTTGGCAAAATAGCTGTCCATATACGCCTTGGCCTCGCTCTGAAACACGCCGATATCCTGCGCGAGGCTGAAGGCCGAAATGCCGTAGACAATGCCGAAATTGACGGCCTTGGCGTGTGAGCGCTGCAGCGGCGTAACCTCGTCGAGCGGCACGCCGAACACCTGCGACGCCGTGACGGCGTGGATGTCCTCCCCGCTGCGGAAGGCCGCGATCATGGTCTCATCATCGGCAATATGCGCCAGCAGGCGCAGCTCGATCTGACTGTAGTCCGCGTCGACGAGCACCTTGCCGGGCGAGGCCACGAACATGTTGCGGATCTGCGCGCCGAGCTCGCGGCGCACGGGGATGTTCTGCAGGTTCGGCTCGGTGGACGACAGGCGTCCTGTCGCCGTGACGGTCATCTGGAAGTTCGTGTGGATGCGCCCGTCGGCCGAGATCTCCTTGAGCAGCCCGTCGGCATAGGTGGACTTGAGCTTCGTGAGCATGCGGTAGTCGAGGATCTGGTCAATGATCGGGTGCTTGCCGCGCAGCTTTTCGAGCACGGCGGCATTCGTGCTCCAGCCGGTCTTGGTCTTTTTCCCGGCCGGGAGCATGAGCTGGTCAAACAGCACGTGGCCGAGCTGCTTCGGCGACTGGATGTTGAACGGCTCGCCCGCGCAGGCCCAAATGCTCTGCTGCAGCTGCTCGATGGCGCTCGTGAGGCTCTCGCCGAAATCATACAGCGCCTTGCGGTCCACGAGAAAGCCCGTGTGCTCCATGCGCGCCAGCACAGGGCACAGCGGCAGCTCGATGTCCGTATAGAGCGGCAGCATGCCGAGCGTGTCCATCTTTTCCCGCAGCACCGGCTGCAGCGCCCAGACGGTCTGCGCATCCGGCGCTTCCCCGCCGAGATACGCCTGCGCGAGACGCGGGAGATCATAGTTCCCGGCCGTGGCGTCGAGCAGATAGGCCGCCAGCGCCGTGTCAAACACGAACCCGTCCGTCGGCAGGCCCTCGGCGAGCAGCGCGCGCATGAGGTCTTTGATGTTGTGCCCCGCTTTATGCACGCGGTCAGAAAACAGCAGACGCAGGAATGCGTTATAGTCATCGCCAAGCTGCGCCCACGCAAGCGCATAACACGCCTTGCCGTCGCAGAGCGTGAGCGCGTCGAGCCCTTCGGACGCGAGCACCGCGACATACGGCGCCGCCGTGACCGCCTGCTCAAGCGCGTGCAGCGCTGTGCTGTCCGTCACGTCGACGGTCGGCAGGGGCGGCAGCGCATTTTCCGGCGCGGCCGCGCCGTCAGCCGGCTGCAGCCCCCACTTTTCCGAGAGCTTCAAAAAGCCCAGCCGCCGGAACCAGTCATAGAGCTCGGGGCGGTAGTCCCGATCCCAGACGGCGGATTCGGGCGCGAAATCAATGGGCGCGTCCGTGCGGATGGTGGCAAGGTCGAACGACAGCTGCGCGCTCTCGCGCCCTTCCGTGAGCTTTTTGCGCACGCCGGGCTTGATGTCCAGCGTGTCGAGATCGCGGTAAATACCCGCCACCGTGCCGAAGCGCACGAGCAGATCCTTCGCCGTCTTTTCGCCGATGCCGGGCACGCCGGGGATGTTGTCCGAGCTGTCGCCCATGAGCGCCTTGAGGTCGATCATGTGGATGGGGTCGAAGCCGTACTCGGCGCGAAACACTTCGGGCGTGTATTCGATCGTCTCCGTCTGGCCCATGCGGGTCTTGACATGGCAGACATGGGTGGTGTCCGTGATGAGCTGGAGGCTGTCCTTGTCGCCGGTGACGATCTCGCACGCCCAGCCGGCGGCCTCGCAGCGTTTGGCGACCGTGCCGAGCAGGTCGTCCGCCTCCCACCCGGCCAGCTCCAGCCGCCGGATGCCCATGTGGTCGAGCGTCTGCTTGAGCAGCGGCATCTGCACGACGAGCTCCTCCGGCATGGGCTTGCGCTGGGCCTTATAGAGCGCGTACTGCTCGTGACGGAACGTCGGCGCGTGCACGTCGAACGCCACGCACACCGCCTGCGGCTGCTCGAGCTCGAGAATGCGCTGGAAAATGGTCAGAAAGCCGTAGACCGCGTTCGTCGGCGTGCCGTCGGGCGCGTTGAGCATGCGGATGCCGTAAAAGGCGCGGTTGACGATGCTGTTGCCGTCGAGAATCATGAGTTTCATTCGGGTGTCCTCCTTGCACGTCACTGGCCGCGCAGCTCAATGAGCCGGTCGCGCAGCACGGCGGCGTACTCATATTCGAGCATTTCGGCCGCCTTTTTCATCTGCGCCTCGAGCCGCGCGATCTCGGCCCGGCGCTCGGCCTCCGTCATCTTCACGCCGTCGGCGCGTTTGGGCGCTTCGACGTCGCTCGAAATTTCAAGCAGCTCGCGCACGCTCTTGACGATCGTTTTCGGCACGATACCGTGCGCCTGATTGTACGCCGCCTGCTTGGCGCGGCGGCGGTTCGTCTCCAGGATGGCAGCGTGCATGGCGGCCGTTTCCTGATCGGCATACATGATGACCGTGCCCTCGGCGTTGCGCGCCGCGCGGCCGATCGTCTGGATCAGGCTCGTCTCGCTGCGCAGGAAGCCCTCCTTGTCCGCGTCAAGGATCGCCACGAGCGACACCTCCGGCAGGTCAAGCCCCTCGCGCAGGAGGTTGATGCCGACGAGCACGTCAAACGCACCGGTGCGCAGGTCGCGGATGATCTCCATGCGCTCGATCGCGCCGATGTCGTGGTGCAGATAGCGGCAGCGGATGCCCGCATTCGTGAGGTAGGCCGAGAGATCCTCGGCCATTTTCTTCGTGAGCGTCGTCACGAGCGTGCGCTCGTTTTTGGCGATGCGCGCGTTGATCTCGCCGATGAGGTCGTCGATCTGTCCCTCAATGGGCCGCACGAAGATCTGCGGGTCGAGCAGGCCGGTCGGCCGGATGATCTGCTCGGCAATCTGGCCCGCGTGCTCGCGCTCATAGTCGCCCGGCGTGGCCGAGACGTAGATGGCCTGATGCACCCGCTGCTCGAACTCCTCAAACTTCAGCGGGCGGTTGTCATACGCGCTCGGCAGGCGGAAGCCGTACTCGACGAGCGAGTCCTTGCGTGCGCGGTCGCCGCGGTACATGGCGCGCACCTGCGGCAGCGTAACGTGGCTCTCGTCGACGAAGAGCAGAAAGTCCTTCGGGAAATAGTCCAGCAGCGTCATCGGCGCGCTGCCGGGGGCACGGCCGCTGATGATGCGCGAATAGTTCTCAATGCCGGAGCAGTAGCCGAGCTCCTGCATCATCTCAATGTCATAGTCCGTGCGCTGGCGAATGCGCTGCGCCTCGAGGAGCTTGCCCTGCTGCTCGAACGTTTTCACGCGCGCATCGCACTCGGTGCGGATCTCGCTGATGGCGCGCTCCATCTTCTCGTGCGTCGTGACGTAGTGCGACGCGGGATAGAGCGCCACGTGGCTGAGCGTGCGGATGGGCGCGCCGGTGACGACGTTGATGTCCGAAATGCGGTCGATCTCGTCGCCGAAGAACTCCACGCGCACGGCATGGTCCGAGGAATAGGCCGGGAAAATGTCGATCGTATCGCCGCGGACGCGGAACATATTGCGCGCGAAGGCAATGTCGTTGCGCTCGTAGCGGATGTCGATGAGCTTGCGCATGAGCTCCTCCGGGTCGCGCTGCTGGCCGGTGCGCAGGGAGATGACCATGTTGGCGTAGTCGATCGGGTCGCCGAGGCCGTAGATGCAGGACACGGACGAGACGACGATCACGTCCCGCCGCTCAAACAGGCTCGACGTGGCCGAGTGGCGCAGGCGCTCGATCTCATCGTTGATGGAGGCGTCCTTTTCAATGAACGTGTCCGTGTGCGGGATGTACGCCTCCGGCTGGTAGTAGTCGTAGTAGGAGACGAAATACTCCACGGCGTTGTTCGGGAAAAACTCCTTGAACTCGCTGCACAGCTGCGCCGCGAGGATCTTGTTGTGCGCGAGCACGAGCGTCGGCCGCTGGACGCGCTCGATGACCTTGGCCATCGTGTACGTCTTGCCGGAGCCGGTCACGCCGAGCAGCACCTGCTCGTCGATGCCGTTTTCCAGCCCTTGCACGAGCGTGTCGATCGCCTCGGGCTGGTCGCCCGACGGCTCGTAGGGCGAAACAACTTCAAAATCCGGCACGAAACGGCCTCCTTTCGTGAAAAATCAAATCAGAATATTATACCACCATCCGCCTTGTTTCACAAGCGGAAAACGCCCGGAAGCGGCTGCTTCCGGGCGCACACATGTCTGCAATTATTCGCCGAAATCGAGCACACGGCGCATGCGGATGAGCGTCAGGCGGTTGCGGATGGCCGCCGAAACGCTGAGCATGTCCTCCGACAGGGCCGGATCGATACCGATCTGCTCGGGCTTGTAGAACGCGCCGAGCTTCTCGCACAGCGCGGCCAGCTCCTCGGCCGAGGGGATCTCGGCGATGATGGCGCGGATCTCGTCCCAGTGGTCGACGATGTTCTGCGGGTCGAACGTACCGAGCACGTCGTTTTCGTTCTCCTTCATGATGCCGTCGGCGAGCGGGCCGAACTTCTCGTCCACCCACGCGCGGCTCAGCGGCTCAAAGGGCTTGGCCTTCGGCGTCGGGAGCGAGGCGAGGTAGTGGTACTCCTTCGCGCACAGGTACGTGCCCACGCCGACGCACTGGCCGTGCATGCCGTGCGCATTTTCAAACCGCGGCGGCTTCATCTCCACCAGATGCGCCATCAGGTGCTCGGCGCCGGAGGCGGCGCGGGAGTGGTTGAGCAGCTGCATGGTCAGGCCGGAGATCATCTGCGCCATGGTCATGGCCTCAAAGTCCGGCTTGCCGCCGGCCGCCATATCGTCGGCCGCCTTGCGCATGATGGTCAGCGCCTCCTGCGCGAGGTCGGCGACCATTGGGCAGTAATACTCGCCCGAGACGAGGTGCGCGATCTTCCAGTCCGCGAGGGAAATGTACTTGGCCAGAATGTCCGAAATGCCGCTCACGGTCAGCCACAGGGGCGCGCCGGAGACGACGTTCAGGTCGCAGACGACGAGCGCCGCCGCCTGCATGGGGATGGACTTTTTCTGTCCGTCGATGATGATCGAGCAGATGTTGGCCGTGAAGCCGTCGGAGCTCGCCAGCGTCGGTACGGCGACGAACGGGATGCCGAGGTGGTAGGCCGGGTAGCGGCCGAAGTCCATGATCGTGCCCGAGCCGACCGCGACGATGACGTCCGGATGGTCAAGCTGGCGCATCATGTCCTCGATCATGCCCTTTTCGGAGTGCAGGCCCTCGGCGTTGAGGACGACCTCCTGGTCGGCGCGCACGTGCCTGAGCGTCGGGAGGTTGTAGGTGTTCGTATCGTAAATGACGGCGCGCTTGCCGCTCAGGCCGACCTCGTCCATGTACTGGTCGAACTTGTCGAGCGCATTATACTCCACGACGACCTTCTTCGTCTCCAGTGTGTGCTCGCGGCCGCAGCGGCACGGGCCGACATATTTGCTGCAATCGAGAATCATGCAAACATCGCTCCTATTCCAGATAGAATTTTTCCTTACCAGCATATTGATTTTTCCCGGCAAAGTCAAGCCCTCCGGCCGGATATCGCGCCCAAAACGCAGAAAACATTCTATTTTCGTTTTCATTGAAAAACATTCATCCAAAATTTTAAGGGTCGATGCCGCCGGTAACGGTTGCAAAATCCATGCGCACGGTGTAAGATTGCAAAGTCGCTTTACAGAGATTTTAAATCCTTTTTACACTCTGGCGAACTTTTTCGTCTTTTCTATAGATATTCTTTGTACCTGGACGGTGATTTCTTATGGAACTGACTGCGATCGCGCAGTGGCTCAACACCGCGTTTGCGGGCTATGACTACGCCATTTTGCAGGCGCTGCACAATCTGGCCGAAGCGGTCGGCGGCTTCTTCACGCCGCTGTGCCGGGCCATCACGCTGCTGGGCGAGAAGGGCATCCTCTTTCTCGTGCTCGGCATCGTGCTGATGCTGTTTCCAAAAACGCGCAAGGCGGGCATCTGCATGTTCGGTGCCGTGTGCTGCGGCGCGCTCATCACGAACTTCTGGCTCAAGGACTTTGTCGCCCGGCCGCGTCCGCTGACGGTAGAGCCCTTCCGCACCTGGTGGCAGGCCGCCGGCGCGTATGCCGAGAGCGAGTACTCCTTCCCCTCCGGCCATGTGACGGCCGCGATGGCCGGCGTGACCGCGCTCGTGCTCACAGGCAAAAAGCCCGCGCGCTGGTGGGCCTATCTGTTCGTGGCAGCGATGGGCGTGGCGCGCAACTATCTCATGGCGCACTACCCGTCCGACGTGCTCGGCGGGATGATCGTGGGGCTGATCGCCGCCGCGATCGCTTATGCGATCACGCTGCTGATCTACCGCATCGTGTCGGCGCACCCGGACAATCGCTTCTGCCGCTTTGTACTCCACGGCGGCATCGGCAGGAAAAAAGAGCGGCAGACCGCATGAGCCTGCCGGACAAGAAAGCCCGCTTCGCACGGCCATGCGAAGCGGGCTTTTTTTGTTCTTATGCCTCGGCGGGCGGGTTCTCCGCAGCCTTGGCGCGGATGGTATCGATGACCTTGCGGCAGCGCGCGGCATTGTACACGACCGGCACCGGATAGTTCGGGTTGGCCTCGGCCAGCGCCCAGGTGATGATCTGCGGGATGTCCTCTTCCTGAATGAAGTCAAAGCCCTTCGGGATGCCCATGCGCTCGTTCATGGCATAGATCTCCGCGATGAAGGCCTGCGCCTTCTCGGCATCCGTGCCGTCGGCCTTGACGCCGGCGATCTCGCACAGGCGCGCGAGCTTCGGATACACGGCCTCACCGTAGTCCTCGAGGACGATCGGCAGGATGACCGCGTTTGCCAGACCGTGCGGCGTGTTGTACAGGCCGCCGAGCGTGTGCGCGATGGCGTGCACGTTGCCGACGCCGGCGCGGGAGAAGGCAAAGCCGGCCTTGAAGGCGGCGATCATCATGTTCTCGCGGACCTTAAGATCCTCGCCGTGCTGGTATGCCAGCTCGAGATTATCGAAGATGAGCTTGACGGCCTCTTCGGCGAGGCGCAGGCTCTCCTTGGTGTTATACGTCCAGCTGATGTACGCCTCAATCGCGTGCGTGAGCGCGTCCATGCCGGTGGTCGCGGTCGTGCGCGGCGGCAGGCCGACAGTCAGCTCCGGGTCAAGGATGGCATACAGCGGCATGAGCTTGAGATCCATGAGCGCGTACTTGTGGTGCGTTTCGCTGTCGGTGATGACGGCGGCGATCGTCGTCTCGCTGCCGGTGCCCGACGTCGTCGGAATGGCGACGATGGGCGGCACGGTCTTGCCGACGCGCATGACGCCGGCCATATCGTCGCAGCTCTTTTTCGGGCAGGCGACGCGGGCGGCCGCGCCCTTCGTGGCGTCCATCGGGCTGCCGCCGCCGAGGGCGACGAAGCCGCTGCAGCCGGTGTCCGTGTACTGCGTGCGGATCTTCTCGACCGTGTTCACCGAGGGGTTGGCCTCGACCTCACTGAACACCTCGTAAGGCATGCCGGCGTCCTCAAGCGCGGCAAACAGCTTCGGCCCGAGCGACTTGACCACGTGCGAGCCGGTGACGACCATGACCTTCGTCACGCCGCACTTACCCAGCACATCCGGCACCTGCCGGATGCAGCCGGCGCCGGAGATCACGATCGGCTTGCGCCAGTGCAGGCAGCGCATGCCAATGTCAAACACCTGCTGATAAGTACGGTAATATGCTTTTTTCAGTCCATCCATAAACGATTCCTTCCCTCCGCCGGGGCGGATATATCCGTTTTCCATCCCTCTTATAGTACCGGATCACAGGAATTTGTCAAGCATTTTTGTGCAGAAACTGACAAAGCCTCCCGCTGCGGATCAGAGCATCCCGGCGAGCTTGCGGCCCATGAGCACGCCCATGGCCGAGGCCATCATCAGGCCGCGCGTCCAGCCGGAGGAATCGCCCAGGCAGTGCAGGCCGGGCACGTTCGTGTTCAGGTCGGCGTCCATGGCGATGCGGTTGCTGTAGAACTTCAGCTCCGGAGAGTACAGCAGCGTCTCATAGGCGGCAAAGCCGGGCACGACCTCGTCCATGGCCTTGATGAAGTTGATGATATTGAGCATGGCGCGGTACGGCATGGCGGACGTGATATCGCCCGCGACGGCGTCCGGCAGCGTGGGGCGGACGTTCGACTGCATGAGCTCCTTCTGCCAGGTGCGCTTGCCGTCGAGGATATCGCCGAAGCGCTGCACCATGATGTGGCCCGCGCCGAGCATATTCGTCAGCTCGCCGACCTTCTGCGCGTAGGCGATCGGCTGGTTGAACGGCACGGAGAAGTTGTGCGAGCAGAGGATGGCCACGTTCGTGTTGGGCGACTTGAGCTCCTTGTAAGCATGGCCGTTGACGACGGCGAGGTCGTTATCATAGTTCTCCTGCGACACGAAGCCGCCGGGATTCTGGCAGAACGTGCGCACCTTGTTCTTGAACGGGGCCGGGTAGCCAATGAGCTTGGACTCGTACAGCACGCGGTTGACCGACTCCATGATCTCGTTGCGCACCTCGACGCGCACGCCGATATCGACCGTGCCGGGCTTGTGCTCCACGCCGTTCTCGAGGCAGACCTTCTCCAGCCAGTCGGCGCCGCGGCGGCCGGTGGCGATGACGGTGTGCCTGGCCTCGATGGTGTAGTCCTGGTGCCCATCGTGCGCCACGACGCCGCAGCAGCGGCCGTCGCGCAGGATGACGTCCTCGCACGTGCAGCCGAAGAGCATCTCCACGCCGTGGTCGCGCAGGTAGTTTTCAATGCCGAGGTAGACCTCGTGCGCCTTCTCGGTGCCGAGGTGGCGGATCGGGCAGTCGACCAGGCGCAGGCCCGCGCGGATGGCGCGCGTGCGGATCTGCTTGATCTCCTCCGTATTCTCCAGGCCCTCGACGTGCTCGTCCGCGCCGAACTCCAGATAGATGCTGTCGGCGTAGTCGATGAGCTCCTGCGCCTTCTGCTCGCCGACGAGGGTGGGCAGGTCGCCGCCGACATCGCTGCACAGCGAGAGCTTGCCGTCCGAGAACGCGCCCGCGCCGGAGAAACCGGTCGTGATGTGGCAATACGGCTTGCAGTTCATACACCGGCCAGTCTTGGCCTTCGGGCAGCGGCGGTTTTCAATGGCCTGCCCCTGCTCAATCATGACGATCTTTTCCGGGGAGCCGCGGCGCAGCAGTTCCAGCGCCGTGAAGATTCCGGCAGGGCCCGCACCGACAATGACAACATCTGCGTTCATGAAGGTTCCTCCTTAGATTGTGTTTTCTTTCTCTGGGTCTGACCAAAAACGCGCTGCTGAGCGCAGCAAAGCACAGCAAAAACACCGCACTGTGTGCGGTGTTTTTGCTGTGTGTGGTTCTCGATCTGGAGCGGGCAACGAGATTCGAACTCGCTACCTCCACCTTGGCAAGGTGGCGCTCTGCCAAATGAGCTATGCCCGCATTTCGTGAATGCAAGCGTTATTTTACCACAAAAAGCCGACTTGTCAAGCCTTTTTTGATCTTTTTTGCGAATCCGGCGTTACAGCTTCTGTCCCTCGCGCCAGATGAACGACTGCGCCGCGCAGGCCGGGCAGCCCTCCGCGTCCCACTGATAGGTGCTGCGCATGCTCTCATCGCTGCGCAGCCACAGCGTCTCCGACTGCATGGACAGATCCAGATGATAGTAATTGCCGCCGACCTGCACGATGTTCCAGCAGCGATCCGTCCCCTGGAAGCGGCCGCTGACGACCTGGCACGGGATGTTCAGCGCGTCGCAGGCCGCCTTGTAGGCCATGGCCAGACCGTAACTGTCGGCAGAACCGTTCACGAGCGCATCATACGCCGTGCTCACGGGCGAGATCCGCTGCTCGCAGGCGCGCATGACGACGAGCGCCGCCTGCAGCGGTGTCTCCTGCTCGCCTGTCGTGAGCGCAGACGTGAGCGTGCGCACGCGGCCGTCGAGCTGGGTGCGGCGGTCATTGACCGCGGATTCGCTGACACTGTACTGCAGCGTGATGCCGAAGATCTTCTGGCTGTTGCTGCTGCCGCTGTAGACCGTCACGTCGATGCTCGGGAAATCCACAACGAGCTGCGGCTGGTTCAGGCACGCCGAGCGCACGAGCGCGGCCACATCGTCCGTTTCGAGCGTGCTGGTGCTGATCTGGATGGCAAACTGCGTCTTTTGCCGGTCGAGCGCATCGACCACGCAGTCGAGGATGCTCTTTTGCGTCTGGGCGCTGTAAATGGAGCGCACCTCGCTCTCCGGCCGGTTGTAGGTGATGGTGATGCTCGCCTCGCAGTAGGCGATCACCTGCTCGGTCTCATAGCTGACGCTCTCGATACAGTACGCGCCGATGGCAGTGCCGGTGCGCAGCTCCTCACAGGCGGCGGCCAGATCGTCGGCAATGATGCCGTCATAGTCGCCGAAGGCCAGCACGAACGAGCGCTCGTACTGCGCCGCCATGGTATTGAGCGCGCGCATGAGACCCGCATAATTGCGGATCTGCGTCGTGTCGGCATCCGTCAGGAGGTTCGACGGCTCCTCATACGGGCGCACCGACAGATATTCCTTGTCAAACACGGACGTGCATCCGCACAGCGACACCAGCAGTGCCGCCAGCAGGATGCCGGCGATGCAGCGTTTGTGCATACCCCGCTCCTTTCAATCGTCGCCGTAGATGTTTCCAAAGCCGCGGCCAAAGACTTCCTTGGCCTCGGACACGATGACAAATGCGTGCTCGTCCACCGAGCGCACGACCTCGCGCAGCTGAGCGATCTCCGGCCGCTTGACCACGCAGAGGATGACCTGCATTTCCTTGCCGGACCACGCGCCCTCGCCGCGCAGCAGCGTGACGCCGCGGCCCATCGTGCAGGTGATGGCGCTCTTGATGGCGTTGACGTTGTTCGTGATGATGTAGCACACCTCCGACACGCCGGGGCCGTAGAGCACAAGGTTGACGACCTTCGAGCTGATGAACATCTCGATCATGGTGTACATGCAGCTGTCGTACTTTTTGAACAGGAAGGCAAACGTCAGCACGACCACGACGTTCATGCCGAACAGCAGCGTGCCGAAGTTGATGTACGGATAGCGCCGGCGCAGCATCTTGGCCACGATGTCCGTGCCGCCGCCGGTCGTGCCAGTGGTATAGATCAGGCCGTAGCCCGCACCGTTGAGCACGCCGCCGTAAACTGCGCCGAGCATCGGCTCGTCCGTCACGACAAGGCCGGTCAGCGCGAGCGCGTCGATGAGCACGGAGATGAGCGCCATGACGCACAGCGCCAGAACGAGCCGGCGCGTGCCGAGGCGGTGCCGCCAGCCGAGATAGAAAATGGGGATGTTGATGAGGATCGACAGCACGCCGACGGGGATGCCGGTCAGCAGGCGGATGATCTGGGCGATGCCGGTCACGCCGCCGGAGACGATGCTGTTCGGGAACGTGAAGAACTGGAACGCCGCGGCCACGAGCGCCGAACCGACGACCAGCTTCATATAATCAAAAGCGGAAAAACGATGCAGATCCATATCTCTCTCTCCTCAGATCAGGCTCATCTGCTCCTCGCCGCGGTCGTCCTCGCGCAGCAGCGCGCCGGCGGCCGGCAGACTCCTGGCGCGGTAGCGCGCATGGTTGCGGATGAGCGTATCGGGCGCAAACTGTGCCTGCGTGACAACGGCCTTTTTCTTCAGCGCCATGACGGCGACGCCCTGCGTCGTGCGCGAGGCCTTGAGCGACACGGCCTCCGGCGGGAAGAGCAGCGCGCGCCCGTCGGACGCAAAGAGCACGACCTCGCTGCCCTCGTACAGCGGCAGCACGGCCACGAGCGGACTCTTGTCCGAATACGCGCCGGTCAGGCGGCGGCGGTTCGTCTTGGTCTCATACGCCGAGACGGGGATGCGCGCGACCTTGCCGTTTTCGAATACGAGCAGCAGCTCGCCGTGGTAGTCGCCGGGGTCGACCATGCACAGGACGTGCTCGTCGGCGTCCATGGACAGCACCGTCGGCAGGTACACGCCGAGCACGGACGCCTTCGTGTCCGCAAAGTCGCAGAGCTTGGCCTTATACACCTGTTGACGGTCGGTGAAGATGAGAAGTTCCCCGCGGTTCGTCGCGCCGAAGCTCTGGCTGAGCGCGTCGCCGTCCTTATACTTCTGCTCGCCGCTCATGCGCAGCGACTGCGGCGTGATCTTCTTGAAATAGCCCTCGCGCGAGAGGAACAGCTGCACCGGGTAATCCGGCACAAGATCCTCGGCCGGCATCTGCGCGACGGACTCCGCCGCGACGATGCCCGTGCGCCGCGGCGACGGGTACTTGCGGATGATCTCCTTGAGCTCGCGGATGATGATGCCGCGGATGCGGCGCTTGCTCTCGAGCGTCGCCTCAAGGTCGGCAATGTCTTTTTCCAGCGCGTCGGTCTCGGCCGTGCGCTTGAGGATGTACTCGCGGTTGATGTTGCGCAGCTTGATCTCGGCCACGAAGTTTGCCTGCACCTCGTCGAGATCAAAGCCCGCCATGAGGTTCGGCACAACGTCGGCCTCGCGCTCGGTATTGCGGATGATGGCGATGGCGCGGTCGATATCGAGCAGGATCTTGCCGAGGCCCTGCAGCAGGTGGAGCTTGGCGCGCTTTTTCTGCAGGTCGAAGAACACGCGCCGGCGGATGCACTCCATGCGCCAGGCGATCCAATTGTCGAGGATCTCGCCCACGCCCATCACGCGCGGGTTGCCGGCGATGAGGATGTTGAAGTTGCAGGCGAAGCTGTCGCACAGCGGCGTGAGCCGGAAGAGCTTTTGCATGACCTGCTCGGGGTCTGCGCCGCGCTTGAGGTCGATGGCGAGCTTCAGGCCGCTGAGGTCGGTCTCGTCGCGCATGTCGGCCACCTCACGCAGCTTGCCCGCCTTGACGAGTTCGGCCACCTTGTCGATGACGGCCTCGACGGTCGTGGAATACGGGATCTCGTAGATCTCGATGATGTTTTCCTTCGGCAGGTGGCGCCAGCGGGCGCGCACCTTCACGCTGCCGCGGCCGGTGCGGTAGATCTGGGCCATCTCATCGCGGTCGTACAAGATCTCGCCGCCGGTCGGAAAGTCCGGTGCCGGGAGCGTCGAGAGCAGGTCGTGGTTCGGGTCCTCGAGATAGGCGATCGTCGTGCGGCAGACCTCCTCGAGGTTGAAGCCGCAGATCTGGCTGGCCATGCCGACGGCGATGCCGAGGTTCGCCGACACGAGCACATTGGGAAAGCGCGTCGGCAGCAGGGCCGGCTCTTTCATGGAGCCGTCGTAGTTATCGACAAAATCGACGGTGTCGCTGTCAATGTCGCCGAAGAGCTCGGCGCAGATGGGCGCGAGCTTCGCCTCCGTGTAACGCGAGGCGGCATAGGACATGTCGCGCGAAAACACCTTGCCGAAGTTGCCCTTCGAGTCCACAAATGGCGTCAGCAGCGCGCCGTAACCCTTCGAGAGACGGACCATGGTCTCATAGATCGCAGCATCGCCGTGCGGGTTGAGGCGCATGGTCTGGCCGACGATGTTGGCCGATTTTGTGCGTCCGCCCGTGAGCAGATTCATCTTGTACATCGTGTACAGCAGCTTGCGGTGGCTGGGTTTGAAGCCGTCGATCTCCGGGATCGCGCGCGAGACGATGACGCTCATCGCATACGGCATATAGTTTTGCTCCAGCGTCTCGGTGATGGGCTGGGAGATGACCTCCGCCTTAAGCCCGACGACGTTGGGGTCAACGGTTTTCTTGATTTCCGGTGCTTTTTTTCTCGGCATAACGTTACCGTTCCTTTACGCAGGTTTTTCTCAGGAAATATCGGCCAGATCGAGAAACTGGCTGCCGCACTCGGCGATGTGCGCCTTGCGTCCGGCGAGATTGTCGCCCAGGAGCAGGTCGAACACCTGCGCCGTGCGCTCGACGTCCTCCGGCATGACACGGATGAGCTTGCGCGTGTCGGGGTTCATGGTCGTGAGCCACATCATCTCGGGGTCGTTCTCGCCGAGACCTTTCGAGCGGTTGATGTCCGCCTTTGCGCCGCCGAGGCTGTCGACGATGGCCGCCTTCTCACGGTCGGAATAGGCAAAGTAAGTCTTGCCCTTGCTCACGATCTCATACAGGGGCGACTCGGCAATGTACACATAGCCCTCGCGGATGAGCGTCGGCGCCAGCCGGTAGAGCATGGTGAGGATGAGCGTGCGGATCTGGAAGCCGTCCACGTCGGCATCGGTGCAGATGATGACCTTATTCCAGCGCAGGTTCTCGAGATTGAACGCCGAGAGATCCTTGGCCTGCTTGCTCTGCACCTCCACGCCGCAGCCGAGCACGCGCATGAGGTCAGTGATGACATCGCTCTTAAAAATGCGCGCATAGTCCGCCTTCAGGCAGTTGAGGATCTTGCCGCGCACGGGCATGATGCCCTGAAACTCCGCGTCGCGCGAGAGCTTGCACGCGCCAAGTGCGGAGTCGCCCTCCACGATGTAGATCTCGCGGCGGGAGACGTCCTTCGAGCGGCAGTCGACGAACTTCTGCACGCGGTTGGCGAGGTCGACGTTGCCGGTGAGCTTTTTCTTGATGTTCAGACGCGCTTTTTCCGCCGTCTCGCGGCTGCGCTTGTTGATGAGCACCTGCTCCATGACGCGGTCGGCCTCGGCTTTGTGCTCGATGAAATAGATCTCGAGCTGGGCGCGGAAAAACTCCGTCATGGCCTCCTGGATGAACTTGTTCGTGATGGCCTTTTTCGTCTGGTTTTCGTAGGACGTGATGGTCGAAAAGCAGTTCGTGACGAGGATCAGGCAGTCCTGCACGTCCTGAAAGCTGATCTTGCTCTCGCTCTTCTGGTACTTGCCCTGCTGCTTGATGTAGGCGTCGATGGCGGAGGTGAAGGCGCTCTTCGTGGCCTTTTCCGGCGCGCCGCCGTACTCCAGCCAGGACGAGTTGTGGTAGTATTCAATGTCATTGACGCGGTTGGAAAAGCAGAACGCCGCCGAGATCTTCACCTTATACTCCGGCTTATCCGCGCGGTCGCGGCCGCGGCGCTCGGTCTCGATGAACGTAGGGACGGTCAGCGCGTCCTCCCCGGCCAGCTCTTTAACGTAGTCGAGGATGCCGTCGGCGTAGCAGTAGTCCGTCGTCTCAAACGCGCCGCCGCGCTGCACGCGCAGGCGGAACGTCACGCCGCGGTTGACCACAGCCTGCCGGTGCAGCACGTCCTGAAAATAGCTCTCGGGCACGTCGATGTCCGTGAACACCTCCAGATCCGGCCGCCAGCGGATGGTCGTGCCGGTCTTTTTGCGGTCGGCCGGGGCGCTCTCGAGCCCGCCGACGACCTCGCCGTGGCGAAAATGCAGGGTGTATTTTTTCCCGTCGCGCCAGATGGTCACATCCATGTATTCCGAGGCGTACTGCGTGGCGCACGCGCCGAGGCCGTTGAGGCCGAGCGAGTACTCGTAGTTTTCGCCCTCGTTGTTTTTATACTTGCCGCCGGCGTACATTTCGCAGAAGATCAGCTCCCAGTTGTAGCGCTGCTCCTTCTCGTTCCAGTCCACCGGACAGCCGCGCCCGAAATCCTCCACCTCAATGGACTTGTCTTCGTAGCGCGTAACGGTTATAATATTGCCGAATCCCTCGCGCGCCTCGTCGATCGCGTTCGAAAGAATTTCAAACACCGCGTGCTCGCAGCCCTCCAGCCCGTCAGAGCCGAAGATGACGCTGGGGCGTTTGCGCACGCGCTCCGCGCCCTTGAGCATCGAGATGCTGTCATTGCCGTAAGTCGTTGTTGGGGCCTTTGCCATGTCGTTGGATCCCTCTCATATCACAAGATGTGGTAGCATTCGTTTCATACCTTAACTAATCTAGTATAGCGTATCAAGGCCGGAAATGCAAGGAATTCCAAAAAATAGACGGGGAACACGAAAAGTGTGCTCCCCGCCGCCCCGGAACTTTTTGGGCTGTCCCCTGCCGCTCCGGCACTTGACGCAATCCGTGCCGAACGGCGTTCCGGTGGTCCGGAGCGGGTCGTTCCCGCGCTGGATGCAACAGCCTGCAAAGCTCTTGCAGGGATCGGATGCTGCGCCGCGGCCTGTGTGCCGGGCGGCCTCCGCGGGTTTGCTTCGCTGCAGCGCGCGTCGGATATGTTGTCCAGGCACAGTATGCGCGCGTCACCCGCTGCTATACCTGGAAAATTTCGCTGCGCTCTGACTAAAACCACCGCCGCTGACATAGAATATACAGAAAAGCGAACGGAGGCTTTTCCATGTCCAGTCAGAGAAAGCAGCAGCGGGCGCACCGCGCAGAGGTGCAGCGCGTGCGCGCCGAGATGCTCGGCGTGCGCCGCGAGCTCGAACAGGCCTACAACGAGTTTGACAACATCACCGATCCCCTGCTGATGGAGGCGTGCATCTATGAGATCAACGCGCTGCGCGCAAAGTACAACTGCGCCGTGCACGATCTGAAAAATCTGACACAATAGGATGGTTTCTTATGTCGCAAACACTTACGGACATTCTGGTCGTGATCGCGGCCGTGTTTCTCGTCTGGCTGGTCATTCGGCTGTTCCGAAAGCCGATCCGCTGGATCCTGAAGCTGCTGCTCAACACGGCCATCGGCTTCGCGGCGCTGTTTCTGCTCAACTTTTTCGGCAGCGCCATCGGCATCACGCTCGGCCTCAACTGGATCAACGCGCTCGTCATCGGCGTGACCGGGTTTCCGGGGCTGGTGCTGCTGCTGCTCATCAAATATCTCTTTTAGCCTACATAAACGTTTCCCCGCATCCGAAGATGCGGGGAACTGCTTTATCCGGGCGCGCCGGCGCTCTGCGTCAGTTCCGACCACGTGCCTGCGGTATTGTAATTGTCGCGCGTGAGCGTCCAAGTGTACGGCGCGGCGAGCGTGATGTTCTGCGCGTCCACGGCTGCTTTTGTGAGCGCATAGCAAAAATCATGCCACGCATCGGCCTCGTCGCGCGTGTGCCCCGCCGCAAGGAAGGCCGCCTCCTGCGCCTGTGTGTAGCTTTCGAGCGTGAGCATAAGCTTGCGTGTCTCGAACATGGAGGCCCAGTAGGCATCCTCCGTCATGCCGGAGGCGCGGTTTTGCGTGCACATGTTTTCAAACGTGTGCGCCGTGATCGTGAAGTCCCCGCCCGTGATGCCCGGCGTCTCGTCGCCGGGCTGCTGGGACTCGGCATATGTCTTTCCCGCGTTGCGGTAGGCCGTGTCCTCTATCGGCCGCTTCGCCGCAATATACAGCGCAATGCACATCGCCAGCACCGCGATCAGCACGCACCAGAGGATGATCCTGCTCGTTTTCGACATGGTCGTTCCCTCCCAAAACCACGTTATGTAAACTTATCACTCCCATTTCCAATATTCAAAGTACCATATTCCGGCGGGAAAGAAAAGTAATTCCCCGATATTGGGGCAAAAAACACGCCGGGTGAAGTTTTGCTTCACCCGGCGTGTTAGTATATTCGTTCTATTTTCAGGCGGCGAACCGCGCGCCTGTCAGGGCTCAGTCATTGACCGTGACCACATTGTCCGCAACGACGGCGGACGCTTCACCATTCGGCTGCACCGTCTCCACATACGTGCCGGTGCTGCCTATGTAGGGGTTCATCTCGCGCGCTTTGAGCGCGGCGTAAATGCCCGCGCAGGCAACCATCATTGCGATGAGCAGGCCCCACAGAACTGCGATCTTAGTCTTTGCCATGACAGATTCCTCCTTTAAGAAATCAAACGTGTTTTTATTTTTTATCTTCTTGCGTTCCGCTTTCCACACTTCCCACACAGGCGGCAACAGCCGCTGCGGCGAATCGGAACGAACACTGTCGAGCTTTGTTATTTTCTTATCAACTGCATTGTAGCGCCATTTTTGCCATTTGAAAAGCCCTTTTTTGCATTTCTACTTTTTTAACAAAGCTGTTTGATTTTTAACGTTACGTTTTTGACGAATTGACGAAACACGAAAATACCGGGCGAAGCAATGCCTCGCCCGGCTGGAAATTCACTGTATTTGCTATGCAAAAGCACAGCAAAATGAGAAATGTGCCATTTCCTCGCCCCTGCGGGGCAACCAGAAAGGATGCACAAGGACTTCATGCACCGGCATTTGCACTTTTTCGTGGTGCAGCACGCATGCATGAAGTTTTACGCCTGTGTCAGCGCCTGAACGATGCGCTCAAACTGCATGCTGTGCGACGCTTTGACGAGCACGCAGTCCCCCGGCTGCAGCAGGCCCGGCAAGGCCGGGAGCAGCGCATCGAGCGTGTCAAACGACGCGGTCGCAACGGCGGGATCCTCTGCGGCAGCACCTGCAGCGATCTGCCTTGCCAGCTCCCCGCAGGTGATGACGAGCGACACGCCGGCTTTCGCCGCGCAGACGCCGGTCTCCCGGTGCAGAGCCGCGGCGTTCGTGCCGAGCTCACCCATGTTGCCGAGGACGGCCACCCGGCGGCCGGCCGGCAAGGTCGCCATGGAGCGCAGCGCCGCCGCCGTGGAGTCGGGATTGGCATTATAGCAGTCGTCAATGACCGTATAGCGCGCCGTGCGCACAACGCGCGCGCGGCTGCCGACCGGCTGATAGGCCGCGATGCCGCGGATGATCTCATCATCCGTCAGGCCGTATTCGATACCGACGGCCGCGCCCTCGAGCGCGGCATAGACCATGTGCTGCCCATAGGCCGAGATGCGCACCGGGATGCGCCGTGTACCCGCAATGATCGTGCAGGTGCTGCCCTCGTCGCCGAGGTCGCGCACGTCGACCGCGCGCACGTCGCACCCGGCCGAGAGGCCGAACGTCACCTTGCGCTGGCGGCAGGTCATGGCGCGCAGCAGGTCGTCGTCCCCGTTGCAGAAGGCGACGGCATCGTCCGGCATGGTGTCGAGCACGGAGGTCTTTTCCTGCAGGACGCCGCGGCGGTCGCGCAGAAACTCCAGGTGCGCGTGGCCGATGATCGTAAAGAGCATGGCCGTCGGCTGCACCATGGCGGCCAGCGGCGCCATGTCGCCGAAGTGCGACACGCCCATCTCGACGACCGCGGCCTCGTGCTCCGGCTCGAGCCGGAAGAGCGTGAGCGGCACGCCGAGCTGATTGTTGAAGTTCTTTTCGGTTTTCAGCGTGTTCCAGCGCTGCGAGAGCACGGAGGCGACCATTTCCTTGGCCGTCGTCTTGCCGACGCTGCCGGTCACGCCGAGGACCGGGATGGAAAAGCGGGCGCGGTAGGCGCGCGCGAGCGTCTCGAGCGCGGCGGCCGTATCCGGCACGCAGATGACCGGGCGGGTCTCCCCCGCCGGGACGCGCTGCGCAAGGCAGCAGGCCGCGCCGAGGTCGAACGCCTTGCCAATGTAGTCGTGCCCGTCCACCCGCTCGCCGGGGATGGCGGCAAAGAGCGCGCCGGGCGTGACGGCGCGGCTGTCGATGACGACGCCGGTCACAAGCGCAGCCCCGTCGCCCGAGAGCACGCCGCCGGTGATGGCGGCGATGTCCGATACGCAGTAGCCCGTCATCGGCTCACTTGTGCAGCGCGTCGGCGATGATCTGCTCGCACAGCTCGCTGTAGCTGATGCCGACGGCGGCGGCCTCCTGCGGCACGAGGCTGGTAGGCGTCATGCCAGGCAGGGTGTTGATCTCGAGGAACCAGAGCTCCCCTTCCGCGTCGAGGATGAAGTCCGCGCGGGAATAGGCCGACAGGTTCAGCGCGTGGAACACCGTGAGCGCGGCATCGGCCAGGCGCTGCTCGGTCTCGGCCGGGATCTCGGCCGGGGTGATCTCGCGGGCGGCGCCGGGCTGGTACTTGTTGCGGTAGTCATAAAAGCCCTCGGCCGGGATGATCTCGATGCTGGGCAGGGCCTTGTCGCCGAGGATGCCGATCTGCACCTCGCGGCCGCAGATGTACTGCTCGATGAGGATGCGGCTGCCTTCGTTGGCGGCTGCTTTCAGCGCAGCGCGCAGCTCGGCCTCGTCATTGGCGATGGACACGCCGATGCTCGAGCCAGAGTCGTCGGGCTTGACGACGCAGGGCAGCTTCGCCTGCGCGCAGACGGCGTCGATGTCCATGCCGTCGCTCTCGACGAGCATCCACGCCGGGGTCTTGACGCCAAGCGGTGCGACGACGCGCTTGGTCAGGTCCTTATCCATGGCGATGGCGCTGCCGAGGTAGCCGCTGCCGGTATAGGGGATGCCGAGCAGGTCGAGCGTCGCCTGCACGCGGCCGTCCTCGCCGGTGCGGCCGTGCAGGGCCAGAAACACGATATCCGCCATGGCGCACACCTCGAGCACGTGCTCGCCGAACAGGCTCGGGCTCTGGAGCTTGCGCTGCGCGCGCACGGCCTCCAGATCCGGCGCGCTCTCATCAATGCGCGTGCCGCCGAGCGCCGGCGGATCGTCAAACACATGGGCGATGTCGCCGGTATAGTCCTCAAGACCGAAAAACATATCCAGCAGCACGACCTGGTGGCCGCTCTCCTGGAGCGCGCCGGCAATTTTCGTGCCGCTCGAGATCGAGACGTTGCGCTCGGGGCTCAGGCCGCCGCAAAGAACTGCAATTTTCATTGGGAATACCCCCTTCGTTTTCTCATCGTACCGCCCACGGACGGTATTGTTTGATTATATCACACTATGCGCTTGCATTCAAATATAGAATTCCCGAAAAAAGGGCGTGAAAGTTGCGCCATTGTGTGCTATACTCCTAATGTTACAGGAAAGGACGGAAAGAGCCATGCATTATGTCGTGATGGATCTGGAATGGAATCAGGCGATGAGTTCCAAATCCTCCGTATTCAACAAGCTGCCCATTCACCTGCGCGGCGAGATCATCGAGATCGGCGCGGTGAAGCTCAACGAGGACATGACCCCCGGCGAAGAATTTCAGATCGATGTCAAGCCCATGTACTTCAAGCGTATGCACTACAAGGTCAAAAAGCTCACCGGCTTCGACCGCGAGCGCCTGGCCGCCGGCGTGAGCTTTCCGGAGGCGCTGGCGCAGTTTCGCGCCTGGTGCGGGGACGATGTGACGTTCCTCACCTGGGGCTGCGACGATCAGGGCATCCTCGAGCAGAACATCATCATCCACGATCTGGACTGGGACTGGATCGCCGGCTGGATCAACCTCCAGCTCATCTACAACCTCCAGACCGACGGCGACCGCAACCAGAAATCGCTCGCCACGGCGATGGAGCACTTTGCCATCGAACAGACGCGCATCGCGCACGACGCGCTCGGCGACGCGTACAACACTGCGCTCGTGTGCACGCACCTGAACATGGAGAAGGGCCTGGCCGATTACCACGACGCCGCGCAGAAGCTCACGACCCGGCTGCCGAAGGAGCACCACGGCGAGAATAACGGCCCCGATCCGATCGAGCACGTCGCGTCGGAGTCCTATGCCACGAAGTCGGAGCTCTTCGGCGACGCCGCGTTCGTCACGCCCTGCTGCCCGCTGTGCAGCGGCGAGGTGCGCTACAGCAAGTGGGTCAACCAGGGCGACCAGCGCTATATGGCGCTCGGCGAGTGCCCGACGGACGGCAAGCTGCTCGTGCGGCTGAAATTCCGCAAGGCGGACGACTGCACCTGGAGCGCCACGCGCCTGACCTATCAGGCGACGGACAGCATGGAGAGCTACTACAAGGCCAAGGCGGCCCAGCCGCGCAAGCGCGGCCGCGGCAAATCCCGCCGCCGGCCGGCCAAGACCGCGCAGTCAGCCCCGCAATAACCCAAAACGCAAACCCGCGGCCCCGGTACTGAGTACCGGGGCCGCGGGTTTTGTATGTTCTTATGCGTGCTGGGTCTGCGCTTCGAAATAGGCGCGGGTCGTGTTCGCATCGTAGAGGATGCGGGCCTTGAGCGCATCGACGGAGTCGAACTTCCGCTCCGGGCGCAGGAACTTGTAAAACTCCAGCCGCACCTGACGGTTGTAGAGATTGCCGTGGTAGTCGAGGATAAAGCTCTCGACGCTCACGCGCTGGCCGCCGCTGACCGTCGGCCGCACGCCGACATTCGTAACGGCGTAATGCTCGCTGCCGTCGTCGAGATACACCTTCGCGGCATACACGCCGTGGCGCGGCACGAGCACCCCGTCCGGGAACTGCATATTGATCGTGGGCGTGCCCATCTTTGTGCCGAGGCGGTAGCCATAGTGCACCGTGTCCGACAGCGTGTGCGGATGGCCGAGGAAGGCGTTGGCGCGCTCGACCTCGCCGTTTTCGAGCAGCTCGCGGATGTAAGTGGAGCTGACGACGCGGCCGTCGAGCGTGACGGCGGGAATGACGTCGCAGCCGAGCCCGTGCTCGGCGCAGTAAGCGGTGAGCTTTTCCGCCGTGCCCTCGCCCCGCCAGCCGAAGCTGAAATCGTGCCCGACGACGAACGCCGCCGCGTCCATCTCATCGACGAGCGTCTGGATGAACGTCTGCCACGGCATCTGCATGACCGTGCGGTCAAAGTGGATAAAGACCACGCTCTCAATGCCGAACAGGCGGCGGATAAGCTCCTCACGGCCATGGGCGCTGTTGATGAGCGGGACTTCCGTGCCGCGCACGAGCGTGTCCGGGTGCACGTCAAAACTCATGACCGTGGGGATGGCGCCCATCTCCCCGGCGCGCGCGACCGTGCGGCGCATGAGCGCGGCGTGGCCGATATGAATGCCGTCAAAAAAGCCCAGGGCAATGACCCGTTTCTGGTTTTCCATATGTCAAGAAACCTCGAAAAAACTTTTGATCGTGACGGCCATGCCGTCCGTGACCTGCGCCAGCAGGAGAAACTCCCCCGACGCAGCATAGATGCGATAAGTCCCGTCCGGCACGCCGAGTGCAAACGGATTGCCGCAGCGGGCAAGCCGCTCCGAGCGCGCATCGACGGTGATCCGCGGTGCGTCCGGCCAGAGGCTGTCCACCGGCAGGAGCAGGCGCTGCGCCGCCTCGCGCGGCAGCGCACACAGCGCGTCCATCGTGTGTGCATCACCGACGCGATACCCGCCGACTTCCGTTCGGCGCAGGGCGCTCATCACGCCGCCGCAGCCGAGCGCCGCGCCGATATCGTGGCAGAGCGTGCGGATGTAAGTGCCCTTCGAGCAGCGGACGCGCAGGACATAGTCCCCGTCCGCCTCGCCGAGCACGGTCAGTTCTTCGATCGTGATCGGGCGCGTTTTGCGCGCGACCTCGCCGCCGCGCCGGGCGATCTCATAGAGCTTCTGCCCGTCGACCTTGAGCGCCGAATACATCGGCGGCGTCTGCAGAATATCCCCGCGAAACTGCGGCAGCGCCGCCTCCAGCTCCGCGCGGGTGACGCGCCGGTCACAGCGGCTGAGCACCGTGCCGGTCGTGTCCTGCGTGTCGGTCGTGAGGCCGAGGCGCAGGCGCGCCTCATAGCACTTGCTGTGATTTTCGGAGAACGACACCGCGCGCGTCGCGCGGCCGGCAAACACGACCAGAAGGCCGGTCGCCATCGGGTCGAGCGTGCCGGAATGGCCCATGCGCCGCTCGCCGAGCACGCCGCGGAGCTTGGCCACAACGTCGTGGCTCGTCCAGTCCGCGGGCTTATCGACCAGCAGGATCCCGTTCATGCGGGCCACACCTGGTCGATGGCTGCAAGGATTTTCTCCACGGCCGTCTCCGTGCCGCAGTCGAGTGTGCAGCCGGAGGCCATCTTGTGGCCGCCGCCGCCGTAGACCGCGCAGATGGCGCACGAATCCACCTCGGGGTTCGAGCGCACGGAAATCTTGCTGCGGCCGTCGAGCAGCTCGCGGATCGTGACGCTCACGACCACGCCCTCCGCCCGGCCGGGCAGACCGGCGATATCGTCGCAGTCATCCTCCGTCGCGTGTACGCTGTCGATCAGCGCGCGCGTGACGACCGCGATGGCGACCTGACCGCCGCGGAAAAAGCGCATGCCGGAGTAGATCTGCCCCACGAGCGCCATGCGCGCGCGGGAGATCTTGCGGAAAAAGTCCATGCTGATCTTCCGGTTATCGGCGCCGAGCTCCAGCAGCCGCGCCGCCGCGCGCAGAGTGGCGGCGTTCGTGTTCGCGTACTGGAAGCAGCCGGTGTCCGTCGTAACGGCGATGTACAGGAGGTTTGCCTCCTGCTCGGTGACGCTGCCGGTCAGCAGCTCGATCACATCGAGTACCGCCTCGCCGCAGGCGGACTTTTCCGCGTGCAGGAGCGTATCGCCGGCATACAGCGCGTTCGACGGGTGGTGGTCGATGCACAGATCGACCGCGCCGGAAAAGCCCTGCGGGAACAGGTTCGGCGTCGCAATGTCGACCGCGACCACGCACGCAGGCACAAAATCCGCAGGCGCAAAAAACTGCGCCACATACGGCAGATAGCGTGCTGTCGTCTCCGGATTGGGGAATAGATACGCCGTCTTGCCCATGCGGCGCAGTGCGCTGCAAAGCGCCGCACCGCTCCCGAGCGTGTCTCCGTCCGGGCGCAGGTGCGACAGGATCAGAATCGCGTCGCGGTCGCGCAGCGCCGCGGCAAACTCCCGATCATTCATACTTCAAGCCTCATTTCCGGTGTCCTTGTCGTGCAGATGCTCGATCATGGCGCTGATGTGCGCGCCCTCCTCGATCGAGTGGTCGATCTCAAACACCAGTTCCGGGGTGTAGCGCAGGTCCAGCACGGTGCCCAGCTCATGGCGCAGCCAGCCGGAGGCCGAACGCAGCCCCTTTTTGAATTCCTTCTCGTTTTCCATGCCGAGCACGGAAAGCCAGACTTTTGAATAGCGCAGGTCGCCCGTCGTCTCGACGCGGGTGACGCTGATCATCCCCTGCTGCACCCGGGGGTCTTTGACCTGGGTGAGCAGGTTTGCCAGCACGCGCTGGATATCATCATTCGTTCTTGCCAATTTGTTGGAAGCCATAGGAAACTCCTTTTACTGCTTGATCTCCTCCATGACATACACTTCGATCACGTCGCCGACCTTGACGTCGTTGTACTTATCGACCTGCAGGCCGCACTCATAACCGGCGGCGACTTCCTTGACGTCGTCCTTGAAGCGGCGCAGGGACGCGAGGTCGCCCTCGAACACGACGATGTTGTCGCGCACGACGCGGACCTTGCTGTTGCGCACGATCTTGCCGTCGGTGACGTAGCCGCCGCAGACGGTGCCGACCTTGGAGACCTTGAAGGTCTGGCGGATCTCGACGTGGCCGATGATCTGCTCCTGGAACTTCGGGGCGAGCATGCCCTTCATGGCCGCCTCGATCTCGTTGATGCAGTCGTAGATGACGCGGTACATACGGATCTCCACATTGCTGCGGGCGGCGTTGTCGCGCGCGGCCGCGTCCGGGCGGACGTTGAAGCCGACGATGATCGCATTCGACGTGGCGGCGAGCATGACGTCGGACTCGTTGATGGCGCCGACGCCGGAGTGGATGACCTGCACGCGCACTTCGTCGTTCGAGAGCTTCTCGAGCGAGGACTTGACAGCCTCGGCGCTGCCCTGCACGTCGGCCTTGACGATGATGTTGAAGTCCTTCATCTCGCCCTGCTGGATGCGGGAGAACAGGTCGTCGAGCGAGACCTTCTTGCTGCCGGCGTTGGCGGCATCCTTCTTCTGCTGCTTGCGCTCCTCGACGAGCTCACGCGCCATGCGCTCGTCGGCGACGGCGTTGAACTTGTCGCCCGCGCTCGGCACCTCGGACATGCCGGCGATCTCGACCGGGATGGACGGGCCGGCCTTCGTCACGCGCTGACCCTTATCGTTGGTCATCGTGCGCACACGGCCGACGGCCGTGCCGGCGATGATGATGTCACCCTGATGGAGCGTGCCGTTTTGCACGAGCACGGTCATGATCGGGCCGCGACCTTTGTCCATGCGGGCCTCGATGACCGTGCCGCGGGCGGCACGGTTGGGGTTGGCCTTGAGCTCCAGAATTTCGGCGAGCAGGACCAGGTTTTCGAGCAGTTTGTCCACGCCCTCGCCGGTCTTGGCCGAGATCGGGCAGACGATCGTCTCGCCGCCCCACTCTTCGGGCACGAGACCGTACTCCGTGAGTTGCTGCTTGATGCGGTCGGGGTTCGCGCCGTGGACATCCATCTTGTTGATGGCCACGACCAGCGGGATGCCGGCGGCCTTCGCGTGGTTGATCGACTCGATCGTCTGCGGCATGATGCCATCATCGGCCGCGACGACGAGGATGGCGATATCCGTGACCATAGCGCCGCGGGCACGCATGGACGTAAACGCCTCGTGGCCCGGCGTGTCGAGGAAGGTGACAGGCTTGCCGTTGACCATGACGCGGTAAGCGCCGATGTGCTGCGTGATGCCGCCGGCCTCACCGGCCGCGACGTTCGTGCGGCGGATACGGTCGAGCAGGCTGGTCTTGCCGTGGTCGACGTGGCCCATGACCACCACGACCGGGGCGCGCGGGACGAGTTCGTCCTCGCTGTCCTCGCGGTCGTCGATCAGGCGCTCTTCGACCGTCACGATGACCTCGTGCTCGACCTTACAGCCGAGCTCCATGGCCACGAGCGCGGCGGTATCGTAATCAATGGTATCGGACAGCGACGCCATGACGCCCATCTTCACGAGACGGCGCACGACCTCGGCACCGGTCTTCTTCATGCGGGAGGCGAGCTCGCCGACGGAGATCGTGTCCGGGATCTGAACCTTGAGCTGCTGCTTTTTTGCGATCTCCAGCTGCAGCTTCTGCATCTTGTCGCGCTCCTCCTGGCGGCGCTTGGCGCCGGCGGCAGGATTCTGCGGACGCTGACGGTTGCGGTTCTGGATCTTCTGCTTGCCGCCGCGCTTATTCTGCGCGCGCTCGGGCACGAGATCGTCCAGACGCTGGTCGTACTTGGACAGGTTCGTCGTCGCGCCGCGGGTATCGACGACGCGGCGCTCGGCCACCTGACGCGGCTGGTGCGGCTTGTCGTCCTTCTTCGGCTTGTGCTGCTGCTGCTGCGGCTGGGCAGCCTGCTGCGGCTGCTTTGCCGGTGCGGCTTCGCCCTTGGGCGCAGCGCCCTGCGCGGCCGGGGCTGCCTGCGGCTTGGCCTTCGGCTGGTCCGGCACTTTGTAGAGCTCCTCCAGGCTGGCCGCCTGATGGTGCTGCGTGAGATACTCAAAGATGTCGTTGAGCTCGTCGTCCTCCAGCACCTGCATATGATTTTTCGGAGTGGTGGCATAATCCGTCAGGATCTGCGTGATCTCCTTCGAGGTCATGCCGAAATCCTTCGCCACCTCATGCACTCTGTATTTAATCAATCCGCTCATACTCGTTTCCTCCTCTTGCCGTTGCGCCCGCCGCCTGTCGGCGCCGTGCCCGTGTCTGTTCTCGTCTGTGCGGCAAGCTCTGCCGCCGTGTTGCTGTATTGCTCCGGATCTGCCTGCGCCAACGCAGACACAAAGGCCTTCGCCAGGCCCGGATCGGTGACTGCCGCGATGGCGCAGCCGGTCTTGCCGAGCCGGTCGGACAGCGCCTGCTTCGTGTACGGCAGGCGCAGCAGCGGCGCCTGCGCCGCATGGGCAAAGCCCTCGGCGCGCTTGCGCGCATTGTCCGATGCGTCCTGCGCCAGCAGCAGCAGGCACGCCTTGCCGGCACGCGCCGCCGCTCCGGCGTCATGCTCCCCGAGCGCGATGCGCCCGGCCTTGCGCATGAGGCCGAGATAGTTGGCTGCTTTATCCGTCGCCGAGCACCTCCAGTTCCGCTGCGAGCTGCTCATAGATCTCCGCCGGAATGGGCACGTCGAACGCGCGCTCGAGCGCGCGGTTCTTCTGCGCCTTTTTCAGGCACACGGCCTTCGGGCACAGATACGCGCCGCGGCCCGCCGCCTTGCCGCGCGCATCGAGCGAGATGGCCCCGTCGGGCGCGCGCACCACCCGGATCAGCTCCGGTTTGGGCTTCTTTTCACGGCAGCCGACACACTGCCGCTGGGGAATGGACTTGGGCATGGGTGACTGCCTCCTTTCGGTTTATGCCTCGCTCTCCGGCTTGATGTCGATCTTATAGCCGGTGAGCTTCGCGGCCAGGCGGGCATTCTGCCCCTCCTTGCCGATGGCGAGCGAGAGCTGGTTATCCGGCACGATGACGCGGCAGCTCTTGCCCTCGTCGAGCAGGGTCACTTCCAGCACCTCGGACGGCGCCAGTGCGGCCGCGATGAATTCCTCCGGCACCTCGCTGTACTTGACGATGTCGATCTTCTCGCCGCCGAGTTCGTTGACGACGCTTGCGACACGGCCGCCCTTCGGGCCGACGCACGCGCCGATCGGGTCGATGACCGGATCTTCCGCCCAGACGGCCATCTTCGTGCGGCTGCCGGCCTCACGGGCGATGGACTTGATCTCGACCGTGCCGTCAAAGATCTCCGGCACTTCCAGCTCGAACAGGCGCTTGACCAGGCCCGGATGCGTCCGGCTGATGAGCACCTGCGGGCCGCGCGTGCTGTTGCGCACCTCGACCACGTAGACCTTGATGCGGTCGCCCTCATGCAGCACCTCGCCGCGGATGCACTCCGCCGGGGCAAGCATGGCCTCGGTATAGTCCGAGTTGGAGCTGATCTTCAAAAACGCGCAGCCGGTGCGCGGGTCGATCTTATTGACGACGCCGGTAAGGATCTCATGCTCCTTGGAGTTGAACTCCTCGTAGATCATGCCGCGCTCCGCCTCTCGGATGCCCTGAATGATGACCTGCTTGGCAGCCTGCGCCGCGATGCGGCCGAACTGCTTGGTCTCGACCGGGACGCTGACCACGTCGCCGATCTTGGCGCGCTTGCTGATGCGGTGCGCCGCCTCCTCGCTGATCTCGACATACGGGTCGATGACGCGCGCGACGACCGTCTTCTTGACGACCATCTCGATCTTCTTTTTCGCCTCGTCGAGAATGACCTCCACGTTGTCCTCGCAATCGGGCGTGTCCTTGCGGAACGCCGTCAGCATGGCCTGACGGATCTTCTCATACATATATTCGCGCGGAATACCTTTTTCTTTTTCGATATCTGCAACTGCGTCAAAAAATTCTGCGTTCATGGTCGAATTCCCTTTCCTTATATGGTCAGGTGCAGGCGCACCTGTGCGATGGCGGATTTTTGAAAGACACGGCGGGTCTTGCCGTCAGAGACGGTCACGTCGCCGTTGTCATACTGCTCGAGCGTGCCAATGTGCACCTTGCTGCCGTCGACCGGCTGGTAAAGCCGCACCTCGACCTGCGCGCCGAGAAAGCGCTCGAAATCGCCCGGGCGCTTGAGCTGCCGCTCCGCTCCCGCGGACGACACCTCGAAAATATAGCTGTCGGGAATGGGGTCGGCCTCGTCGAGGATCGGATCGAGCGCACGGCTGAAATCCTCGCAGTCCTGGATCGACACGCCGTCCGGCTTGTCGATATACACGCGCAGGTAGCGGCTGCCCGCTTCCTTGACGTACTCCACGTCCCAGATCTCGCATCCCTGCTGCGCGGCCACAGGCCCGGCCAGCGCCAGGACGGCATCTGTCAATTTACTCATAGATCACCATTCCATTTTCTGACACTTCGAAAGACATCAAGAAAAAGAGTGGGCGAGTGCCCACTCTGTCAAATCCTGCTTCCTTCGTACGGCAATATCATACCATCCCGCGCCGGACAATGCAAGCCTTTTTTTGCGCCGCCGGACACTTACTGGTACAACGCCACGAATTCCTCCAGGCAGAGGTTGTGCTCGGTCATGAACCGCGCCGCCGCGTCGCCGACATAGCGCACGTGCCACGGCTCGTTGCGCCCGGTGATGCTGACCTTGTCCGACGGGTAGCGGATGACGAAACCGTAGTCCGCGCAGTTGTCGGCGAGCCAGGTCAGAAAGCGCGCGTTGACCGTGTCCACGCTCAGCGAGGAATAGTACTGGTCAACGATGTCCGCGCCGAGGCCGGTCTGGTGGTCGCTCGTACCGGGGGGCGCGGCCACGCGCGCTGCGGCCGTCTCAGCCTCGTCGCGCGTGTCGCCCTTGCGCATATTCTCGCTGACCTGATCCTCATACTGCTGCTCCTGCGTCAGGTACGGACGGTAGGCGCAGTAGATATACGGACTCCAGCCGGCGTCCCTGGCCGCTTTGAGCAGCGCATTGAGCGCGTCGACGGCGCGGGAATCGAACGTGGACTGCGAGCCGCTGATCTTGCTCACATCCGGAACATAGTCGCTGATATTATGCGCCTGACTCGCAATGAGATACTCCCAGGAGGAAATATCCACATCCGGCAGGTCGTCATACTTCTTCGTATCGGGCTGCGCCGTCGTCTGGATGTCCGGCGGGAGAATAAGATCCGTCGGCGCGGCGGGCGCGGCGTTGCTGCGCGTCTCGTTGATGCGCGAGAAGACGAGCATGGCGCACACGACGACCAGGACCGTCAGCGCCACCGACAGCCAGAGACGTTTGTTCTTCATGCAGATCCCTCCCGGACGAAAAATGAAAAGCAGCTCACACGAGCTGCTTTTCAGGATAGCATATTTTTCGCGTTCCGGCAAGTCCCCCGTCACAGATCGACCCGCTCGTAGTTTTTGGCCGCCTTCCGGTATGCCAGCCACGACAGCAGCGCAAACGCCGCCAGCCCCACGGCCAGTACCGGAAGCTGCCGCACCTGACCGGCCGCGTCGGTCGCATCGAGATACGGCCCGACGACCGGAAAATGGGACAGCGCCTCGACGAGCACCATGAGCACCGTCATCGGGATGACCGCGAGCAGAAACGCTCGCCCGGCGCGGATGGCTGTCTTATAAAACACGGGCAGGAACACAACGTTGAACACGCCGTAGATCAGCAGCACGCAGCCGAAGAGCGCGACGTTTGCGTCGATGCCGGCGAGGTTCGTGCCATTGGGATTGATGCGCGCGGAGAGGAACGCAAACGGGACCGCGATCACGAGCTCCGCCAGCTCCACCGCCACGACGAGCCAGGCGCGGGCGCGCACCTGGCCACGCTTCGTGACTGGCAGCACGGCGCAGTAATAGACGTCCTTGTTCTCGCGGCCGTTGAGAAACGTGAAGAAAATGCCGAGCAGGCCGTAGAAAAATACGACCGTGTACGGATAGTTCGGGATGATGAGCATGACGCCGAAGAGCGCGAACACGTACATCACCGGGTGCGCTGCAAGGCGCAGGTCCTTAGAGAAAATCTTCGCTGTCATAGCTTCTCCTTTCCACGCGCACAAGAATGTCCTCGAGCGACATCTGCCCGTCGCCGAACTGCGCGCGATAGCGCGCGAGAAACCCGTCGCGCGTGTCGCTGCACAGGATCTGCCCGTCCTTGATCATCGTGATGTGCGAGGCGCACTTTTCAAGGTCGGACGTGATGTGCGTCGAAAACAGGATGCTGCGCTCGCCGCTTTTGACCACGCCGCGAAACAGCTCCATGAGCTCGTCGCGCGACACGGGGTCGAGTCCGCTCGTCGGCTCGTCAAGGATGAGCAGGCGCGCATCGTGCGAGAGCGCAAGCGCGAGCATATACTTCACGCGCATGCCGGACGAGAGCTGCGAGACCTTCTTCGTCTCGTCGAGCGCGAACAGCTGCAGATAGTGCCGGTATTTGTCCTCGTCCCAGCGGTCGTAAAACGTCCGCGTCACGTTCGTGATGCTACGCAGCTTCTTATTCGGGTAAAAATCCACACCGCCGAGCACCACGCCGAGCTGCTGCTTGCAGGCCGGCTCGTTGGCGTAAAAATCCTGGCCAAACATGGTCACGCGGCCGCTGTCCGGGTGCACGAGGTTGAGCATGGACTTGATGGTCGTGCTCTTGCCGGCGCCGTTGCGGCCAATGAAGCCCATGATCGTCCCCGGCTCGACTGCGAACGACACATCGCGCAGCGCAAACGCCGGATAGGTCTTGCACAGGCCCTCCACTTCCAGAATGTTCACTTGCCGTCCCCCTTCTTCAGCTCCCGCTCCAGCGCGGAGGCAAACACCTTCGTCTCGGCCTCGGGCACATCCGGCGCGGCCGCCTGCGCGCCCTGATCGAACACCGCGCGCACGAACGAATCGTAGTAGCTGCTGCTCTGCAGCGCGATGCCGCGCTCGCGGTCTGCCAGCAGGATGAGCGAGTCCCCCGGCGCGAGCCCAAACATCGCGCGCACCTCCTTCGGGATCACGATCTGCCCCTTCGGACCGATGCGCACCGTGGTCATGAATTTGTCCTGCATGGTCTCCATGCGATCCGCCTCCTGTAAGAATCGTATTACTTTTCTTACTTTGTACCACAAGTTGAACGGATTGTCAATCCGGTTTTTTGCGTTTCAGCGCAAAAATAAGAGTTATGTAAACCAGGCAGGCAAAAAACGATCCCCTGCCGGCTGGCAGGGGATCTGTTGCATATGAGATAACTTAGAGCGCCTCGACGTCCTTGATGAAAGCCTGGATGGCATCTTCCGGAACGAGCTTCTTGCTGCGAACGAGATTGACGATGTCGCCGACGGTCTTCTTGTAGAAGAGCTTCAGGGGATACTTGGTCAGGGACGGAACCGTCTTCATCATGATCTCTTTGCCGTTCATGTCCTCGATAAACGTCTTCACACTCAGAGTTTTGTAATCCATGATATGTTCTCCTTTCAATTTTGAGCACACCGGCCATTTTTCAATCCGGAATGGCCTTCTGTTCAAAGATTAACGCTTTTTGGGCATTTTGTCAAGTATAACGTATGATTTTCTTCGTCGCACCGTCATTTTTTATTCAGTAATCAACGCTTTGTTGTGTAACATTTGCGCACATCCGGAAAATTGTGTGGCAGGCAAGTGTACTTGCAGCCGCCGAATAGAATGGCCACAGGCAGAAACGGAGGGCTGAAAATGCTGTACAGTACCCTGATGCTGATGATGAGCAGTGCATTTCTGATGCTGCGCCTGACGCCCGGCGGCTCGTTCCCGCGTCCGCTGAGCGAGGCCGAGGAGCGCAAATATCTCGACGCCTGGCTGCAGGGCGATCTGGAGGCGCGCAACGTGCTCATTGAGCGCAACCTGCGGCTGGTGGCGCACATCATCAAAAAATACTACACGCACTATGACGACACGGACGACCTGATCTCGATCGGCACGATTGGGCTCATCAAGGGCATCAACACCTACCGGCCCGACAAGGGCGTGCGTCTGGCGACGTACGCCAGCAAGTGCGCCGAAAACGAGATTCTGATGTATTTTCGCAGCACGCGCAAGAATGCGTCGGAAATGCTGCTCTCGGACGTGCTCGACACGGACGGCGACGGCAACAACCTGTCGCTGATCGACATCCTGTCCGAGGACGACGACATGGACGAACACCTCCAGGCAGACGAGGTCAGCCGGGCGCTGCGGCGCTGCATCGGCGAAGTGCTCGATGCGCGTGAAGCGGAGATCATCCGCCTGCGCTATGCCATCTGCGGCGGTGAGGCGCTGACGCAGCGCGAGACCGCGCAGCGCTGCGGCATCAGCCGGTCATACGTCTCACGCATCGAGAAAAAGGCCATCGAGAAGCTGCGCGCCGCGCTGCAGGCCGACGGTTACTGAGGTGTACATTGACAAGCGACGCAAAACACGGTAAAATTGCGGCGAAATGACAGGAGATGATACCATGGCGGAACAGGATCCCAACACAATGGTGCACACGCACGTGGACGAGAACGGCAACGTCATCACCCACTGCCACGGCGGCGAGGGGCACACCCACGCGCACCCGCACACCCACACGCAGACCAAGGCAGTCATCAACCGGCTGGCCCGCGCGATCGGCCATCTGGAGTCGGTCAAGCGCATGGTAGAGGACGGACGCGACTGTGCCGAGGTGCTCATCCAGCTCGCAGCCGTGCGCTCGGCGCTCAACAACACAGCAAAGATCATCCTGAAGGATCACATCGACCACTGTCTGGCCGACGCTGTGGAGACCGGCGACCAGCAGGCCATCGACGAGCTGAATCAGGCGATCGAAAAATTCATGAACTGAAGTCGTGCATCCCTCTGCCCCACCGGCAGAGGGATGCGCCATATCTGCGCGCAGCAAAAAAGGACGCCCGACCGGGCGTCCTTTTCGTTGCTTGAATTATGCGGACCGTTCCACCGAGAGCACCGTTCCGGTCTGCTGATCGACAGCCACGACGTAGCGGGGGTGGAAGTAGTACACCGTCGTAAGCGTCACGCGGTAGACCGGCTGCACACCACTCTCGTCGAGCTGAACATCCCACGCGGCCAGGTCGCTCTCCGAGATGCCGGCCGCCGCAATGGCGATCTTCAGCGCCTGCTCCTGCGTGACCGGGCCGACGGGCGGCGTCGGCGTCGGGGCAGGCGTCGGCGTCGGTGCCGGTTCCGGCGTCGGGGTGGGCGTCGGTGTCGGTGCCGGCGCCGGCATCGGGGTGGGCATCGGAGTCGGTGCCGGCGTCACGGGCGAATTTGGCCGCACCACCGGCGAGACCGGAACGATCTCCGCCTCTTCCGGCCGCTTCGGCTCATCGCCCGTCAGGCGGCAGACCTCAGTCGTTTCGGCATCGACGCTGCACACATAGTGCCGCTCGCCGTCCGAGAGCACGAACTCCATGACCATCTCGCCGTCAATGAGCGTAAAGCGCATACTCGCCCTGGTCACGTCATCCGTAGTCAGGCCGCAGCACGTAAGCGCCGCCTGCAGCGCCTTGTCATACGGAACATATACGCCGGTGCTGGCAGCGCCGATGGATTCGATGCCGGAAAGCTCCACCTGGTTGGACGCCGCCAGAATGTTCAGATCATTGATCGGCAGGCCGACCAGCTCGCTGCCGGTCAGATCCTGCACCTGGGCGCTGATCTGCCGGATCAGCATTGCCTTGCCGGCGCTGACGCCCACGGCAGAGGCATACGCCTCCAGCGCAGGATCGTCCTCGAGCACCTGTGCAAGGACCGCCGACTCCATGCCGCAGTCCGTCTGGGCGCTTTCCACAGCGTCCGCCAGCCGGCCGCACAAGCGCGCATCGCCCTTGCCGGCCTCGACCGTCACAAGGATCGAATTCGCATCCGCCGAGACATAGCCGTTCGCCTGCATATTGGCGACGATCGCGTCCGCCGCCGTCTGCAGGGACTGGTTGCGCAGCTCCAGACCGTCGAGCACAAACTGGGCATCCGGATTGCACGCACGGGCAGACAGGACGCGGCCGAGCTTATTGACCGTCAGCTCGATGCTGGGGTTGGCATCGAGCGTGGCGACGCCGCCGGGCACCTGCGTAGCATACAGCCCGCCACCGAGGATGACCAGGAAAAACACTGCCGCTGCGGCGACCCAGCCCCGCCAGGCACTGCGGCGCTTGCGCTCCGGCATCGGGACGACCGGCGCTTCCTCCGGCTGCTGCGCCGGAGACTGGACGCGCGCAAGGATGCCGCTCCAGCAATCCGGCGTTACGGCGGCGACCTCAGCCCGCAGCCGTTCCAGCAATTCCTTATCGGTCAAGATCGTCACCTCCCATCGAATTGCGCAGCTTTGCCAGCGCGCGGTTATAGCGTGAAATAGCGGTTGCCTGCGGGATACCCAGCAGGTCGGCAATTTCTCTGTGCTTGAGTCCGGACAGCGCGTGCAGCATCACGATCTGCCGCTCGCCGTCCGTGAGCGTATGCAGCACTTTTTCAAGCACCATATGGTTTTCCGTCGTCTGATAAGCGTCATGCGTATCCTCCACATGAAACAGCTCATCAAAGGACAGGTTCTTACTTTCTGCCCTGCGCAGGCGCATCAACGCCAGATTGCGCGCGATCGTCAGCAGCCACGCCATCGGTTTGCCCGATGGCTGATAGCCCGGTGCCGACTGCATCACGCTCACAAACGTGTCCTGCATCACGTCCTCCGCCGCCACAGGATCCCGAAGGATGGACAGCGCGAAGCCGTAAATGGAGGAGGACGTCTGGCGATACAGCACTTCCAGTGCAGCAGTATCCCCCTGCGCGATGCGCAGTATGAGCGCATCATCCGGCGGCTGGCCGCTGGCCATGCACGAACCGGCGCTGTGCATATCATCATTTTGCATAGAATTACCCCACATGAGAATAATGCCTGAAAACGAATTTTATTGCAAAAAAATCTGAATTCGATCAATTTTTCGGCGCAAAAGCCGTCTTCGGCTCACGAACTCTTCTTAACCAATTATCATACGTGAAAATTGTCGGTTTGTAAAGCGAGATTCCAAACTTTTCTAAGGAAGCAGGCACATCTACGGTTCTTGTTCCGCAGTCACCTCAAGCGCATGGTTGAGCAGCACGCCAAGGATCAGCAGCAGTCCGAACGCCTGAAACCAGAACAGCAGGATCACGGCCGAAGCGAGCGATCCGTACACGAGGGAATACTTTGTGCTGTTGCCGATCAGCCACGACAGCAGGATGCTCATGCACACGATCGCCACGGCGGAAAACACTGCCCCCGGCAGCACCCGGTGCTGCGGCCGGCGCGGCGTGGTGAGCCGGTAGAGGATCAGGATCATCATCAACAGAATGGCAAACAGGATCAAAAACCGCAGCCACGTCCATGACCAGACGATGCTCACATGCGGCAGCAGCGCATCGAGCCAGAGCAGAAAGTGCTTGCCGGTCAGCATGAGCAGGATGCACAGGTACAGCACCAGCAGAAACGCCACGGAAAAGGCCACGCTCACGATCGTGCTGCGCACGATGCCGAAGCGTTTGCCGCCGTGGATCTCGCCGACGATGGCGGCCATGGCGCGGAAAGCGGCCGACGCGCTCGTAATCATGACCAGCAGCGCGGCAAAGAACATGACCTCGCTCGTGTTGCCGGACACGTAAGTCAGAAAGTCCGATACGAGCGCCTGCGTCTCGCGCGGGAGCACGAGCGTCTCGACGATGCGCAGCACGGCGGCCGGGTCGCGCAGGATGAGCGCGAGCAGATCGTATATGCAGATGATGGCCGGGAACAGCGCCATGACCATGCAGTAGGCGAGCTCGGCCGCCGAGCGCGTCACGCGCCGGGCGAGAAACGTGTCCGCCATGGACATCAGAACGCGGGTAATGCGCCAGTTTTTCAAGCGGCTGCCTCCTCCGTTGGAATGCAAAAACCGCCTTCACAGGAGCGAAGGCGGTTTTGGTCAAAAAATGTCGAATTACTTGGAATTGAAGATCTTGAAGATGCTGTCGAACGGATCTTCCTCCGCGGGCGCGGCAGCGTCCGCAGCCGGGGCAGCGGCCGGAGCCGGCGTCGCCGGAGCGGCCGGGGCCGCAGCCGGAGCAGCAGCCTTGGCAGCGGTCGCCGCGGCCGTGTAGAGGCCGGCAGCGGGGGCCTGCGCCGGAGCGGCGGCAGCCTGCTCGGCCTGCGCCTTGCCCGGCTCGTCGAAGCCGGTGGCAATGACGGACACGCGGATCTCGTCGTCGAGCGAGGGATCGAAGCTCGCACCGAAGATGATGTTGGCGTCCGGGTGCGCAGCCTCCTGAACGAGGTTTGCGGCCGTCTCGACATCCTCCAGGCCCATATCCTCAGAGCCGGTGATGTTGATGAGCACGCCGCGCGCGCCGTTGATGGACGTCTCCATGAGGGGGCTGGCCACGGCCATGCGGGCGGCGTCCTCCGCCTTGCCCTTGCCGGCGGCGCGGCCGACGCCCATGTGGGCGAAGCCGGCGTCCTTCATGACGCAGGTGACGTCCGCAAAGTCGAGGTTGATGAAGCCGGTGTTCTTAATGAGGTCCGAGATGCTCACGACGGCCTGACGCAGGACATCGTCCGCGATCTCGAAGGCGTTGGCCAGCGTGACCTTCTGGTCGGTGGCGAACTTCAGCCGGTCGTTCGGGATGATGAGCAGGGAGTCGACCTTGCCCAGCAGCTCGTTGATGCCGACCATGGCCTGATCCATGCGGCGCTTGCCCTCGAACTTGAAGGGCTTGGTGACGACGCCGACGGTCAGGATGCCGGCCTCGCGGGCGATGTCCGCGATCGTGGGCGCTGCGCCCGTGCCGGTGCCGCCGCCCATGCCGGCGGTGATGAAGACCATGTCCGCGTTCTCCAGGCTCTTGGCGATGTTGTTGCGGCTCTCCTCGGCGCTGCGCTTGCCGACGTCGGGATCGCTGCCGGCGCCCTGACCATGGGTCAGCTTCTCACCGATCTGGATCTTCTGATCCGCGCTCGAAACGGCCAGAGCCTGCTTATCTGTATTGACAGCCACGTACTCAATTCCCTGAGTGCCGGACTTAACCATGCGGTTTACGACGTTGTTGCCGGCCCCGCCGACACCAACGACCTTGATGGTGACGACATTTTCCGGACCGGACTCGGTAGCAAAGGACATATTCGGTTCCTCCCTGTTGTTTCTATTTGTATCGGCGGCCGGCGCATGCGCGCTCTGGAAGCCGTTTTTTGGCGGGTTGCGTTTCTGTTTGTTCTTATTCTTTCCCATTTTATATCGTTTTCCTTATCAGGTCAATCTTTTTTTGTGAACAATCAGCCGGGGCTGAAATGTGCGCGTTTGTCGATCGACAGGTCGATGGTGCCGGCATCGCTGGCCGTGAGCTGGGAGACCGCGCTTTGCAGCATACCGAATTTGTACTCGACATTTTCATTCGCGCCGAGGCGCACCGTGAATCGTCCGTCATAGGTGAAGCCGGGGTTGGACGCATCCGACAGGTCGATGACCGTGACCTTGGACGCCATGTCGCGCGTGAGCAGCTGGCCGAGGATCGCCGCCAGATACGTGACCTTCGGCGCATCGGCCTCACCGGCGTTGAGCACCTCGCCGACCTTCGGCTCGACCGGCGTGATGCCGTCGACCCGGGCAAGGCCGGTCAGCTCGCTCTCCGTGACGGATTTGAGCAGCTTGCAGTTCTGGTCCAAAACCCAGTAACCGCCATCCGCCTGAACATAGGCCATGGCGCTGCTCTCCTGGATCGTGATGGTGACGCGGTTGGGCAGCGCGCGCGTGACCTTCGCTTTGTCCACATACGGGAGCTTGCTGAAGATGCGGCTGGCAGCCGAGAAACGGTTGATGAAAAACAGATTGTCGCCCGTGCCGATGCCGGAGGCCTCGACGACCTCCTCGGCCGTGTAGATGGAGTTGCCCACGACCTCGATCTTTGCAACACGGAAAAATACGCTCATGCCCAGGACGAGCGCCGCGCAGATCAGCAGAAAGATCAGCGGCTGCAGCAGCGACCTGCCCCGGCCGCCGGACGGGCGGCGGGGCCGGCGCGCGCGGCGCGGCCCGGGCTGCTTCGATTGTTTCATAGGCAGGTGATTCCTTTCACCGCGGCGCCGCGCAGCGCACATCGGCCCCAAGCGCCGACAGGCACGCATCGAAGCGGTCGTAGCCGCGGTTGATATAGCCGTTGTCGAGGATCTCGGTCTCGCCCTCGGCGGAGAGGCCGGCCACGATCATGGCCGCGCCGCCGCGCAGGTCGCTCGATGTGAGCGGCGCGCCGGTGAGCCGGTCGACGCCGGTGACATAGGCCACGCGCCCCTCGATGCTGACGGCTGCGCCCAGTCGCCGGAACTCCTCGGCATGACGATAACGGTTGGTGAAGATGTTTTCGGTGAACACCGTGGTGCCCTTCGCCTTCAGGCAGGCAGCCATGAGCGGCGGCTGTGCATCCGTGGGAAAGCCCGGATACGGCTGCGTGACGACCGGCCGCGGCGCGGTGAGCCGCCCGGTCGATGTCAGGCGCACGGTGGACGCCGTTTTTATTATAGCACACCCTGCCTCGGAAAGCGAGTCCAGAACGGTCAAAAAATGGTCCGGATCGACGCCCTGCAGCTCCACATCGCCGCCGCAGGCGGCTCCGGCACACAAAATCGTCGCCGCGACGATGCGGTCCGGCATGATCGTGTGCTCCACAAACGGCTGCGGCCGGAAGCCGCTGACCGTGACCGTCGACGTGCCGGCGCCGGAAATGCGCGCGCCCAGCTTGCGCAGGTAGCACTGCAGGTCGAGGATCTCCGGCTCGCGCGCGGCGTTGCAGATGACCGTCTCCCCCGCCGCCGCGCAGGCGGCCAGCATGGCGTTTTCCGTCGCGCCGACGCTCGGAAACGGCAGCAGGATGCGACGCCCCTTCAGATCGTGCGCGCAGCAGACGATGTCTCCGCCGCGCTCCGTGACCTCCGCGCCGAGCGCGCGCAGCGCGTCGAGGTGCAGGTTCACCGGCCGCGGGCCGAGCTCGCACCCGCCCGGCATGGACAGGCTCGCCGTTCCGAAGCGCGTGAGGATCGCGCCGAGAAAAATGACCGAGGAGCGCAGCTCCCGCATGAGATCGTGCGGGATGAAGTCGCGGTTCATGCCGCGGGAATCAATGCGCACCGTGTCCCCGTCGCGCTCCGCCGTGCAGCCGAGATGGCGCAGGATGCGCAGCGTGATCGTCACGTCCTTCAGGTCGGGCACGTTGTGCAGAACCGTCTCACTGCCGGCGAGCACGGATGCCGCCATGATCGGCAGCACCGCATTCTTGGCGCCCTGCACCTGGGTGCTCCCGGTCAGTCTGTTTCCGCCGTAAATGTGCCATATGCTCATAATCTTTCCTCCGCACAGCAAATTCATGCCATCCTATGCAGAGAAACGCGAGATTGTCATTTTGCGTGCCGGTCGGCCAGTTTCAGCACCAGATCAGTAATGCGCTCGGCGGCGTCGGCAACGCCGGCGGATTTCATGTTCTGCGCCATCTGCGCAAGCTGCGCGGGGTCGGCGAGCAGGTCGCTGACGAGGTTATACAGATCGTCCGCCGTGAACGCGCCCTCGAGCAGCACCTTCGCCCCGCCGGCGTGCTCGAGCACGCGCGCGTTGCGCTCCTGATGGTTGTTCGTGACGTTCGGCGACGGGATGAGGATCGCGGGCTTGCCGATGCACGAGAGCTCCGCGAGCGTGGACGCGCCCGCGCGGCAGAGCACGAGATCGGCCGCATCCATGACGAGCGGCATGTCATAAATATACGGCCGCACGTCCATTCCGTGCGCGGCGAGATCGGCCGGGCACTTTTCGAGCAGGGCCGCGTGCATCTTCTCATAGCCGTTGCGCCCGGCCGAGTGGATGAGCGCAAACGGCGCGTCCGTGACGGCGGCGCGCGTGATGAACGCCGTCATGACCTCGTTCATGTACGACGCGCCGAGCGAGCCCCAGACCGACACGACCAGCGGCCTGTCCGGGTCGAGCCCGAGCTGGCGCTTGGCCTCCGCCTTGGAGCAGGCCGTGAACGCGCCGCGCACCGGCGTGCCGGTGACGACGACCTTTTCCTGCTCGCTGTAGTGCTGCTTGCTCTCCTCGAAGCCGACGAGGATGCGGTCTACCGCGCCGGCAAGCATCTTCGTCGTCAGGCCGGGCACGGCGTTGGATTCATGCACGACGGTGGGGATACCGAGCTGCGCCGCCGCCTTGAGCACGGGGTAGCAGACATAGCCGCCGGTGCCGATGGCGACGTCAGGCTGAAAGTCCTCGATGATCTTGCGCGCGTCCTTCGTCGCCTGCCGCGCGTTGTGCAGCGAGCGGAAGTTATACGCGATCTCCGACGGCTTGAGGCTGCGGTGGATGTTCGTGACTTCCACGGTCACGATGTCGTAGCCCGCGCGCGGGACGAGGTCGGTCTCCATCTTGCCGTTGGCGCCGACGAAGAGGATGCCGCAGTCGGGCATCCGGTCGCGCAGGATGCCAGCAACCGCGAGCGCGGGGTTGATGTGGCCTGCGGTGCCGCCGCAGGTAAAGAGAAAATTCATAGCAATGCCTCCCAGGATCAAAAACGGAAATCGGGCAGTCCGCGCCGAAGACCGCCGCGGGCTGCCGGATATACACTTCAAAGTCAGAAACTAGCGCGCTTTTTTCGTCGGAATGTCGCGCGAGATGCTCAGGATGATGCCCATCTCCCCGAGCTGCATGAGCAGCGCCGTGCCGCCGTAGCTGAAAAACGGCAGCGAGATGCCCGTGCAGGGGATGAGGTTCGTGACGACCGCGATGTTCAAAAACACCTGGATCGACAGCAGAGTCGTGATGCCGATGCCGACGAGGAAGCTGTAGCGGTCGGGCGAGTGCGCGGCGATCCAGTAGCCGCGGCAGATGAGCAGCGCAAACAGGATCAGGATCGCAATGGCGCCGACATAGCCGAGCTCCTCGCAGACGATGGAAAAGATATAGTCATTGTGCTCCTCGGGCAGATAGAGGTACTTCTGCCGGCTCTGGCCGAGGCCGAGCCCGAGAAAGCCACCCGAGCCGATGGAATACAGCGACTGCACGATCTGATAGCCGGCCGCGCTCGTATCGGCAAACGGGTCGCGCCAGGACACGATGCGCTTGTGCACATAGGGCACGAATTTGCTTGCGATGAGCAGCAGCGCGCCCGCGCTGCCCATGCCGACGAGCAGGTACGAGAGCTTGATGCCGCCGACAAACATCATCACAATCGCAAGCGCCATGATGATGATGGACGCCGACAGATGCGGCTCGAGCATCAGCAGGCCGACGATGATGACCGTGACGACCATGAACGGCACGACACCGTAGCGGAACGTCTGCATCTGCTCTTTATAGGTGCAGATCATGCTGGAGAAAAACAGCACGACCGCGATCTTTGCGATCTCCGACGGCTGAAATGTCGTGAAGCCGAGGCTCAGCCAACGGCGCGCACCGTTGACGCGAGTGCCGATGTGCGGGATCCAGACGACGGCAAGCAGGAAAATGCTCACGCCCAGCACCAGCAGCGACAGACGGCGGTAGGTCGCCATGCGCACTTTGGACAGCAAGATCATGGCCACAACGCCGGCCACGGCAAAGGCCGCCTGGCGCACGAAGTAATACGTCGGCGACTTGCCCTGCGCATACGCGCGGGCGAAGCTCGACGAGAGTACCATGATGACGCCGATCGTCAGCAGCAGCAGCGTGAGCACGAAAAACGGCAGGTCGAAGCTGCCGCGCTTCGGCCCGGCGGACGCTTTCGCCTGGCGCGCGGGAAGTCTCAGATCGGAAATATTCATATAAGCACCTCCCTGCACCGCGGCGCGCGCCTCACACGCCGAAGCGGTGGAACACGCCGATGAACGACAAAACTGCAAACAGCACCGTCACGCCGGCAAACAGCGCCACGATCTGCGTTTCCTTCCACTTGTGGCCCGTCCAGCCGCCCATCTCAAGATGGTGGTGGAACGGGGACATTTTGAACACGCGCTTGCCGTGCGTGAGCTTGAAGTAGCCGACTTGGATGATATCCGACAGCGCCTCGATGATGTACATGATGCCGAGCGTCACAAGGATGAGCGGCATGTCGTAGGCAAAGGCCAGCGCCGCGACCGCGCCGCCGAGAAAGAGCGAACCCGTGTCGCCCATGAACACCTTCGCCGGGTGGAAGTTATAGATCAAAAAGCCCAGCAGGCCGCCGGCAATGCCGGAGGCAAACACGCCGAGGGACAAAAACCGCTCGCCCCAGAGCATGGAGATGACGGCGAAGAAGATGCACACCGGCATCGTCGTGCTCGCGGCGAGGCCGTCCACACCGTCGGTGAGGTTCACGGAGTTGACCGTTCCGACGATAACGAAGGCCGCGAAGATGACATACAGCGGCTCGGAGACCGGCACCGTCTTGTTCCAGAACGGGATGTACAGGCTGTCGAGCGCGACATAGCCGAAGCGGCGCATGAGGAAAATGAACGCCACGGCCGCCGCCAGCTGCAGCAGCAGCTTCTTGCCGGCCGTCAGGCCGAGATTCTGCTTTTTCCGGAGCTTTTCATAGTCGTCCAGAAAACCGATCGCGCCGAACACGAGCGCGAACGCCAGACAAAACAGGTGGCCGTATTCGCCCTCGGCCATGCACTCAAAGCCGACCGACAGGCACACGACCGCGATCGCGGCGATGAACATCAGCCCGCCCATGGTGGGCGTGCCCTGCTTGGACATGTGCCACGTGGGGCCGTTTTCCTTGATGCTCTGGCCCGCCTTGATGCGTCTGAGATACGGGACCAGGAAAAATCCAACGACGGCCGACACCGCAAACGCGATGACGAACGCCAGTATCAGCTTCAGTGTCATTTCTCTCTCTTCCTCTTCTCGAGTATTTCGGCGACGATCTCGCGCTCGTCCATGTGCACTTTCGTCTTGCCGATGATCTGGTAATCCTCATGGCCCTTGCCGCAGAGGATGATGACATCGCCGGGGCAGTGATTCTCGATCGCGTAGGCGATGGCCTCGCGCCGGTCGGGCCGCACGACATAGGGTGTGTGCGTCTCCTTGAGACCGGGAAGGATATCGGCGATAATCGCCTCCGGGTCTTCCGTGCGCGGATTGTCGCTCGTGACGATGACGAAATCCGCCTTCTGGCCCGCGATGCGGCCCATCTTCGGACGCTTGCCGCGGTCCCGGTCGCCGCCGCAGCCAAAGAGGAACACGAGCCGCGCGGGTGCGAACTCGCGCACCGTCGTGAGGATGTTGTCGATGGCGTCGGGCGTGACGGCGTAGTCGATGAGGATGGCGTAATCCCCGTCGGTCTCGAGCACCTCGGCGCGGCCCTTGACGGGCTTTGCCGTGTCGAGCGCGGCGGCGCAGTCGTCGAGCGAAATGCCGAGCGCGCAGGCGCAGGCAATGACGCTCAGCGCGTTGTAGACCGAGAACATGCCGGGGATGCCGAGGCGCATGCGCGCGATCGCATCGCCGTGCATGGCGACAAAGCGCACGCCCGACGCGCTCAGGCGGATGTCCTTGGCCACGAGGTCGGCGTCGTTGCGTTTGGCGGAATAGGTGTGCATCGGGCATTTGGCGTGCTCGAGCATGACGTGCGCCCAATCGTCGTCCGCGTTGACGATGCCGACGTCACTCTGCGCAAACAGCTGCGCCTTGGTCGCGGCATACGCCTCCATGGTCTTGTGAAAGTCCAGATGGTCCTGCGACAGGTTCGTGAAGATGCCCACCCGGAAGCGGATGCCCTCCACACGGTGCAGCACGAGCGAGTGCGACGACACCTCCATGACCGCGTGCGTGCAGCCGGCGTCGACCATCCGGCGCAGGAGCTTTTGCAGCTCATAGGCGTCGGGCGTGGTGTGCTCGGTGTGCAGCACCTCGTCGCCGATGACGTTCGCGTTCGTGCCGATGAGACCGACCTTCGTGTGCAGGCACTGCTCAAGCATATGCTTGATGAGCGTGGTGACGGTGGTCTTGCCGTTCGTGCCGGTCACGCCGATCATGGTCAGCTCGCGCGACGGGTTATCGAAAAATTCGCAGCAGATGCGCGAGAGCGCAAGGCGGCTGTCGGCCACGAGGATATACGGTATCTCGACCTCTGGCTTTCGCTGGCAGAGCACGACGGCCGCACCGCGCTCGGCGGCCGCGCCGATGAACCGGTGCCCGTCGGACTCATACCCGCAGACGGCGGCGAACAGGTCGCCGGGCTGCGTGGTGCGCGAGTCAAAGCTGATATCCCGGATGTCCAGTTCCGGATCGGCGGTGCATTCGCACACGTCCAGAACGGACAGCAGTCGCTTGAGTTTCATAAACGTACCTCCGTTGTTCGTCAGTATCGGCCCAGCATGCCCGAATCGCTGGTCACGAGCGTGACCTCCACGACCGTACCGTGATCGATCTGGGTGCCGGCGGCGACGCTCTGGCCGGAGATGACCTGCGCCGCGGTATCCGTGATCGAACTGCTGGTCTTGATATACAGCCCCAGTGCGGCCATGCGGTCGCGGGCTGTCTGATAGCTGAGATTGGACAGATCCGGCATCGTCTCCTTGTCGGCCGAGGGCTCTTTGCCGGCATAGAGCAGGATGGTGCTGCCGTTGGCCACGACCGCGCCGCTGCCCGGAAGCTGTGCCGTGATTGTGCTGCCATCACCGTAGATGCGCGCCTGCAGGCCCACCTCCGCGAGCGCGGCCTTCGCCTGCTCAACGGACAGGCCCGTCACGTTCGGTACGGTCTTATCCATATGCGTCTTTTCCGTCTCGGAGTACGACGGCTCCACGCCGAGGTACGGCAGGATGTCCGCCATCATTTTGCCGACGACGGGCGCGGCCATCTGGCCACCGCTGATATAGATGCCGGTGCTGTTGCTCGGCGTGTCGAGCAGCACGAGGATGACGATCTGCGGGTCGTCCGCCGGCGCAAAGCCGATGAACGAGACGATGTACTCCTTCGCGCCGCCGGCCGCGTCCTGCGCGACCTTTTCCGACGTGCCGGTCTTGCCGCCGATGCGGTAGCCGGCGACGTAGGCGTTCTTGCCGGTGCCGTCGACGGGGTCGCCGACGACCTGCTCGAGGATCTGGCGCACGGTGGCGCTCGTCTGCTCGCTCACGACCTGGCGCACCACGGTCGGCGAATTGGACACGACCGCTTCCCCGTCGCTGTTGACGATGCTCTTGACGACGTACGGCTTCATGAGATAGCCGCCGTTGACGCAGGCGCTGACTGCCGTGATGAGCTGCAGCGGCGTGATCGTAAACGTCTGGCCGAAGGAGGCCGCCGCGAGCTGGGAGAGGTTCTCCGGGTCGTAGAACGTGTTCTGGCTCCACCAGATGCTGCCGCTCTCGCCGGACATGTCGATGCCGGTCTTGGCGGTGAGGTTGCTGTCCACGTTGCTGGTCAAATTCAGGAAGCCGAACGCCTCGGCGTACTTGTAGAAGGTGCGTGCGCCGATGAGCTGGCCGATCTGCACGAGCGCCACGTTGCACGAGTGCTGGATGGCCTGCGTCAGGTTCTGACTGCCGTGGCCGGTCGTTTTCCAGCACTTGAGCGGATCGGTACGGCCGAGCACGTTCGTGCTGCCGCCGCAGTAAAACGACGAATTTTCATTGACCACGCCCTCTTCGAGCGCCATGGCCAGCGTGATGATCTTGAACGTCGAGCCGGGCTCGTAGGTGTCCGACAGGGCCTTGTTGCGCCACTGCTTCGTCTGCGCGGCGGAGAGCATCTCGGCCTTCTTGTCGGAATCCGTTTCGGCGTCGATGGCCTCCTGATCCTTGTCGCTGACCTTCTGATAGTCGTTCAGGTCAAAGTTGCCGAGCGAGACCATGCCGAGAATGGCGCCGCTGTTGGGGTCCATGGCGATGGCCGCGGCGCCATTTTGCACGTCATAATCCTCGACCGCCTGCTGCAGGTGCTTTTCGAGGTAATACTGGATCGTGGCGTCGATGGTCAGGTTCATGTCGTCGCCCTTTGTCTCATCGTAGTAGTCCTCGTAGTTGACAAAGAGCATATCCGTGCCGCGGTTATCCGTCGCGCGGATGATGCGCCCGGCGCTGCCGGTCAGATAGCTGTCATAGCGCTGCTCCAGGCCGTAGAGGCCGTTGTTGTCCTGCCCGACGAAGCCGATGACGTGCGCGGCCAGATTGCCGTAGGGGTAATAGCGCTTCGTGTCCGGCTCGATCTTCACGCCGGTGAGATTGTTCTCCTTCTTGAACGCGCGCACTTTTTCCGACACTTCCGGCTCGACCTTGCGCTTGACGACCTCATACCAGCGGTCGGTATTCTTCGTCATGGCCAGGATCTTATCATAATCGACGTCGAGGATCTCGGAAAGTTCGCGTGCGATCAGCTGCGGATCTTCTTTGTTCTTGACGATCTCGGCCGGGCTGATGAAGATCGTATCGACCAAGGCGTTCATGGCCAGGATCTTGCCGTTCGTATCGTAGATCGCGCCGCGCGAGGCCGTGATCTCCGTCGTGCGCACCTGCTGGTCGATCGCCATTTTTTCGTACTCGTCATGGTGTACGATCATGACATTGAACAGCTTGATGCCAAGGACAGCAAATGCAAGGATGCCGCACACAATCAAAAGGAAGCGTGTGCGGCGGAGCATCATGATATTCGGTGTTTTGGTACTTGCACGAAAAGGCACGCGGTTGTCCCGGCGCCCGGAAGTTTCATTCGCCATGTCTGTCTCCTTGTTCCTGCGGGGATAGTACTATCATACAGGCTGGCTTATCGAAAATATTCCAAAATGGAAGAGAAGAAATCGCCGAGGCGATCGGCAAGGCTCAGCGGTTCGGCCGCGTTCTGGTCAAGGACCACCGCCGTGTCCGTGGCGTCGCTGCTGCTGATATAATAGAGCTGATCGCTGCGCGGCTTCTGCATGCCGAGCTCGTGGATGGCGTAATCCTCGATCTCCGTGAGGTTGAACGCGCTCTCGTAATCAATGCGCAGGCGCGTTTGCTGCTCCTGCAGCTGGGTATACTGATCCTCCAGCGCCGAGACCTCCGCCGACGCCTGCGAGAGCTGCACGCGCGCGACCAGCGACACGACGATCAGCACGGCGGCAATGGCAAAGCCGAGCACGGCCAGCGGGGCGATCGCCTGCTTGGGGGTGGGAACGGACTCCGGGACGACGGCCTCCGTCGTCCGGGGAGCGTGCGGCATCTCGACCGGCGCACTGTACCGGTATTCTTCGGCAGCCGTGCTGTGCAGGTCATACGCCGCGTTGCCGTCCATGGGCACGGTATTGCGTTTTTTCGAAGCAGGAGATGCCATGATCGGCTCCTTTCTCAGACGCGCTCGGCAACGCGCAGCTTCGCGCTGCGGGCGCGCGGGTTACACTCCAGTTCTTCCTCGCCGGGCAGGATCGGCTTGCGGGAGACGCTGCGCAGCGTCTGCACAAAGCCGCAGGTGCACACCGGTGCCTCGCGCGGGCAGGTGCAGCCGTGCTCCCGCCGGGCGATGCCGGTCTTGACGATCCGGTCCTCGAGGGAATGAAAGCTGATGACGCACAGCCGCCCGCCGACGCGGAGCTTGTCCGGCGCGGTGTCCATCATCTCGCGCACCGCCGCCAGCTCGTCGTTCACGGCGATGCGGATCGCCTGAAAGCTGCGCTTGGCGGGATGCTGCTTTTCGCGCAGCGCCGCGCCCGGCATGGCCGAGCGGATCACATCGACCAGCTCCAGCGTGGTCGAGATCGGCCGCTGCGCCCGGGCACGTACGATCGCCCCGGCAATGCGAGGCGCATAGCGCTCCTCGCCGTATTCATACAAAATGCGTTTGAGCTCATTCTCCGGCCACTCGTTGACGACGTTCCACGCGCTCAGGCCGCTGGTCGCGTCCATGCGCATATCGAGCGGCGCGTCGTGCATATACGAAAAGCCGCGCTGCGTCTCGTCGAGCTGCGGTGAGGAAACGCCGAGGTCAAAGAGCATGCCGTCCACGGCGTCGATGCCGAGGCGGTCGAGAATGGCGGCCGTGTCGCGGAAGTTGCCGTGCACGAGCTGCACGCGTTCCCCGAACGGGGCCAGCCGCGCGCCGGCGCGCGCAATCGCTGTCTCGTCGCGGTCGATGCCGATGAGCGTTCCGGTCGTCAGGCGGCCGGCGATCTGCTCGGAGTGGCCGCCCATGCCGAGCGTGCCGTCCACGTAAATGCCGTCGGGGCGGATGTTCAGGTTGTCGATGCATTCGTGCAGCAGCACGGGGATATGTCCGGCGTCCATCAGAAATCCAGCTCCTCCATCACGGCGGCGATGTTCTCCGGCAGCGCCTCGAGCGGGCAGATCTCATCCCAGCGCGCGCTATCCCAGAACTCCGCATGGTTGTTGCTGCCGACCACGGTGACGCTCTTGGTCAGGCCGGCGAATTCACGCAGGTGCTGCGGCAGGAGGATACGTCCCTGTCCGTCGAGATCGCAGCGGGCCGCATACGCGAACAGCGGGCGCACCTTGCGCTGCTGCAGATTGGTCATGGCCGCCGCCTTCTCGGAGATCGCCTTCCAGTTTTCCTGACTGTAGGCCGACAGGCACTTTTCGGGCGAGACCGTCACATAGAACGTGTCGCCCAGTTCTTCACGGAGCTTGGCCGGGATGAACAGACGGCCTTTGGCGTCAAGCGTATGCTGATAGATACCGGTCATGCTGCATCCCCCCTTCTCCGAAATCGTGCACTTTCGCGCCCCATGCGTGGGCTTTTGATGCTTTTTAAACCACTTCGCCCCACGTGCAATCCTCATTATAGTGGCAGGATGGAAAAATTGCAAGGAGAAATTCCCGCCTTTTTCTTGCAATTTCCGACAATTCTGTCAAGCCGACTGTGGTTTTTCCGGCCACAAGCATTTGCGTTCCCCGCCGAAAAAAGGAAAACGGCGGCACAAGATGTGCCGCCGAAGCGTGAAAAAATCCCCGCCGGAAGCGCCCAAAGCGCGCCCGGCGGGGAAAAATTTCGGCAAAACGCACCACCGCCGCCGGACATACCGGCGGCGGTGCGGATGTGCAGGAAAAGCAGGTCAGTTGGTTTCCTCCTCGGGGGCTTCCTCGCCCTCGAAGCGGATCTCCGGCTGTCTGGCTGCAGGGGCAGCGGCTGGCGCAGCCGTGCTGCCGGCAACGTTCTGGAACGCGGCGTGCGCCTGCTGCACGCTGCCGAGCGCAGCGGAGATGGCCTCCTCCGTGCGGCGCAGCGCCTCATCGCAGAACTGGCTCGAGGCACGGCGCAGCGCGTCGGCCTTGGCCTGCGTGGAGGCGAGCATTTCGTTGCTGCGGGCCTTGGCGATGCGCACGATCTCCTGATCGTCCACGAGCGCGCGGGCGCGCTCCTCCGCCTGATTGCGGATGCCTTCGGCCTCGCGCTTGGCGTTGTTGATGAATTCGTCGCGGGCGGAGACCAGACGCTTTGCCTCGGAAAGCTCCACCGGCATGGCGGTCTTGATCTCATCGAGGATCTCGAGGACCTGGTCGCGCTCGACGATGCACTTTTCGTTGCCGAGCGGCACGCCCCATGCCTCCGACACCATGGTATAAAGCTGGTCAATGAGTTCCATGACTTCGTTGTCCATTTTGTTTCCTCCCAAAGCGTGTTCCGGCAGTGCCGGTGAAAAAGTCGATCTGAAACGGGTTTATTCGCCGCGCGTCGCGCGTTCGTGCACATCGTCAATGATCTCGCACGGGACGAACGGCGTCAGATCCGCGCCGTAGCCCGCGAGCTCCTTGACGACCGACGAGCTGAGGAACGTATATTTCTGACTGGCCGTCAGGAACATGGTGTCCAGCTCGGGATTGATCTTCTTGTTGATGAGCGCCATCTGAAACTCGTTTTCAAAGTCCGTGTTCGCGCGCAGGCCCTTGACGATCACCGCACCCTCCGGGAAGGTCTTGGCGTATTCGGCGAGCAGGCCGTCGAACGTGTCCACCTCCACATTGGGGAAGCGGCTGACGACGCGGCGCGCGAGCGCCACGCGCTCCTCGCGGGTAAACATGGGGTGCAGCTTGCCGGCGTTGGGCATGATGCACACGACGACGCGGTCGAAAATGCCGGACGCGCGGCGGATGATGTTCAGGTGGCCGAGGGTAATGGGGTCAAAGCTGCCGGGGTAGATCGCTGTTTTCATGCGTGGATTCCCTTTCCGTAGAGCGTGAGCTTGATCTTGCCGTAATTGCGCTCCGTGAGCAGATGATACGGCGCTCGAAGCTGCGGGAGCACCTTTTCGCGGCGGCTCTCACACACGATTATACCACCCTCAGCTAATATGTCAAACTGTACAACATTTTCAAGTGCTTTGTCAAGCAATCCCGTATCATACGGCGGATCGAGGAAGATCAGGTCAAATTTTCCGCACGTGCGCAGGTAGCCGAGCGACTCGCCCTGCACCACGTCGCCCTGCAGGCGGCAGAGTGCGAGATTGGCGCGCACGAGCTGCACGGCGGCGCGGCTCTCGTCGACGAACACGGCGCTGCGCGCGCCGCGGCTGAGCGCCTCGATGCCGAGCTGGCCCGTGCCGGCAAAGAGGTCGAGCACGCGCCGGCCCTCGATGTCGAACTGGATGAGGTTGAACATGGATTCCTTGACATTATCGGTCGTGGGACGGGTGGCCATTCCCTCCGGCTCGCGCAGCCTGCGGCCGCGGGCCGTACCTGTGATCACACGCATGGCGGTTCTCCTTTCGGGTGATAGTGGTCGTAGACCGCGCGGGCAGCACCCGCCGGAACGGCCGCGCACAGCTCCTCATACGAAGCCGCGCGGATGGCCTTTGTGCTGCGGAACGCCTTGAGCAGCGCGTTGCGCCGCTTCTCGCCCACGCCGGGGATCTGATCGAGCTCGGACGAGAGGCTCTCGCGCCGCAGCCGGCGCTGATAGTCGATGGAAAAGCGGTGCGTCTCCTCCTGGATCGTGCCGATGAAGGCAAACACCGCGGGGTTGGCGGAAATGCCGATCTCATACCCGCCGGGCGTGATGAGCGCGCGCGTGCGGTGGCGGTCGTCCTTGACCATGCCGAATACCGGCACGGTCAGGCCGAAGCCGTCGAGCACCGTCTGTGCGACCGTCGCGTGCTCCGCGCCGCCGTCGATGAGCAGCAGATCCGGCAGCGGGCAAAAGCCCGGATCGCCGTCCACATAGTGCTGAAAGCGGCGCGTGACCGCCTCGTGCATGGCGCCGTAGTCGTTCTGCCCGTCCGTCGTGCGGATGCGGAACTTCCGGTAGTCCGACTTGCGCGGCCGGCCGTGCTGAAACACGGTCATGCCGGCAACGATGCCGGTATCGCCGAGGTTCGAGATGTCAAATGCCTCGATGCGCTCGGGCGGCGCGTCGAGCTCCAGCGCACGCTGAAGCCATTCGAGCGTTTTGAGGCTGCGCTGCGCCGCGGTCGTCGCAATGAGGATCTCCTCGCGCGCGTTGTTCGCCGCCATCTCCGTCAGGCGGCACTTGTCGCCGCGCTGCGGCACGGCGAGCGCGACCTTGTGCCCCGCCGCCTCGGTGAGCAGGCGCTCGAGCGCTTCCTGCCCCTCGAGCGCGCACGGCAGCAGCACCTGCCGCGGATAGGCGCCGCGCCCCTCATAATACTGCTGCACGAGCGCGGCAAGCGCCTCGCCGTCCGGCTCCATCGGCTCGTCGAGAAACGACTTGTCCTTGCCGGTGAGGTTACCGTCCGTAAAGTGCAGCACGGTAAAGCAGCACTTGGCCCCGCGCTGAAAGCCGACGGCGTCCGTGTCGGAGTAGGCCGTGGCGATGACGCGCTGGTGGTTCTGCAGGCCCTGGATGGCGCGCAGCCGGTCGCGCAGCGACGCCGCGTATTCAAACCGCAGCGCATCGGCCGCGGCCTGCATCTGCTCGGTCAGTTCGGCCGTGAGCTCCGCCGTGCGGCCGTCGAGGATCATCTCGGCCTCGCGGATGGCCTTGAGGTACTCCGCGCGCGTGACGTCCTTCAGGCAGTAGCCCGCGCAGGTGCCCATGTGGTAATTCAGGCACGGGCGGGCGCGGCCGATGTCGCGCGGAAAGCGGCGCGTGCACGTCGGTAGGCGCAGCGTCTTGCATACGGTGTCGATGATCTCGGCCGTCATGCTCCGGCCGCCGTAGGGGCCGAAGTACTTCGCGCCGTCCTTCTCCGTATGATTGACGAGCGAGAACGTCGGGTACGGCTGCGTCACGTCCAGACGCACGAAGGGATAGCCCTTGTCGTCCTTGAGCAGGATGTTGTATTTGGGTTTGTGCAGCTTGATGAGCGAGTTTTCGAGCACGAGCGCTTCGAACTCGGACTGCACGACGATGACATTGAAATCCGCAACGTGCGCGACCATGGCCGCCACCTTCGGCAGGTGCTCGCCGCGAAAATAGCTCGTGACGCGGTTTTTGAGCGCTTTCGCCTTGCCGATATAGATGACCTCGCCGTGCTCGTCGAGCATGATGTACACGCCCGGCAGCAGCGGGAGCATATTGGCCTTTTCGCGCAGTTGGTCGGGTCGGAGTTTTTCCATAGTCTGCTCCTGCGATGCCGAAAAAAATCTGTGGTCAGGAAAACAGGGGCGTGCTGATGACACGCCCCTGTTTCGGTTTCATGTTGTTGGGATCACTCGGAAAAATCGGAATTGATCAGTGCGGTCAGGGTATCGATCGCTTCCTGCTCGTCGGCGCCGTCGGCCACGAGGGTGATCGTCGAGCCCTTCACGATGCCAAGCGACAGGACGCCGAGAAGGCTCTTGGCGTTAACGCGTCTCTCGTCTTTCTCAATCCAGATGCTGCTCTTGAACTCGTTTGCCTTCTGGATAAAAAAGACCGCGGGCCGTGCATGGAGTCCCTCCAGGTTGTTGATGACTGCTTCTTTCGTGATCATTTTCTCCACTCCTTATGCACTATTATGCTTGTATCATCTTATCAAAAACGCCCGGCATCGTCAACCGATTTTCGTTTTTTTGTTGCTTTGCACAGCGTTTTTTCGCCGGGTTTTTCTGTTTTTATTTCAGTTCGACAACGGTCACGCCGCTCTCGCCCTCGCCGTAACGGCCGAGCCGGTAGGACTTGACGGCCTTGTTTTTGCGCAGCGACTGCTGCACGGCGGCGCGCAGCGCGCCGGTGCCCTTGCCGTGGATGATGGTGACCTTCTCGAGCTTGGCCATGACGGCGTTGTCGAGGAAACGCTCGGTCGCGGCGACGGCCTCCATCGTGTCCATGCCGCGCAGGTCGATCTCCGACTCGGCGGCCACATTGCGCAGGCTGGCTGCGTGCGCGGCGGCAAACTTCTGCGCCTCGGGCTTCTCGTTTTCGAGCAGGTACACGTCCTGTTCCTTGGCCGTCACGTTCATGATGCCCGCGCGCAGGGTCAGCGTCCGGTCGGCGGAGATGGCCGTGACGGTCGCCTTGATGTCGCCCATCTTGCGCAGCTGCACGGTGTCGCCCACGCGCACCGGGCGGGCGGAGACTTTCTTCTCCCTGGGCTGCGGGTGCGCCGCGGCGGCGGCCGCGTCCTCGGCCACGTTCAGCTTGCGGCGCAGGGCGGCGCGCGCGTCGTTGGCGCGGTGGTGGTCGGCGTCCGTTTTCTCCATTTTGCGCAGCTCGTCGAGCTCGCGCATCACCTCGTCCGCCGTGCGGCGCGCGTCGCCGATGATGCGCTCGGCGTCGCGGCGGGCCTTCTCGTCCGCCTTTTCCAGCCGGACGGAGAGCTCCGCCTTCAGACGCTCGGACTTGCGGCGGTTTTCCTCCGCCTCGCGCAGCTGACGCGCCGCCTCAGCGCGGTCGCGCTCCATGAGCTGGCGCACCTGCTCGAGTTTTTCGATGGTGGCCTCCATGCTCGCGCTCTCGGTACTGACGCGGCTGCGCGCGTCGTCGATGATCTCCTGCGGCAGGCCCAGCCGCTCGGAGATGGCAAAGGCGTTGGATTTGCCGGGGATGCCGATGAGCAGGTGGTACGTCGGGCGCAGGGAGTCCACGTCAAACTCACACGAGGCGTTCATGACGCCGGGCTGCGTCGTGGCGTAGACCTTGAGCTCGGTATAATGCGTCGTGGCGGCGATGAGCGCGCCGCACTTGCGCGCGTGCTCGATGATGGCAATGGCCAGCGCCGCGCCCTCGGCCGGGTCCGTGCCGGCGCCGAGCTCGTCGAACAGCAGCAGCGACCGGTCGTCGCACTCCTTGAGCATGCGCACGGTGTTCGTCATGTGCGCCGAGAACGTGGACAGCGACTGCTCGATGCTCTGCTCATCGCCGATATCGGCCATGATCTCGTGGAACACCGGCATGGTGCTGCCGTCGGCACACGGAATGTGCAGGCCGCACTGCGTCATGGCCGCGAGCAGACCGATGGTCTTGAGCGTGACGGTCTTGCCGCCGGTGTTCGGGCCGGTGATGACGAGCGTGTCAAATTCGCCGCCGAGCGAAACATCGATCGGCACAGCGGTGTCCTTCGGCAGCAGCGGATGGCGCGCGCGGCGCAGCTGCAGGTGCTTGTCCGTCAGCTCCGGCGCGATCGCGTCGAGCTGGTAGGCGAGCTTTGCCTTGGCAAAAATGAGGTCGAGGCGCACGAGCACGTCAAAGTCGCTCGAGATGTCCTCCCGGTGCGCGGCGCACTCGGCCGAGAGCTCGGCGAGGATGCGCTCGATCTCCGTCTTTTCACGTGCGCGCAGCTCCCGCAGCTCGTTGTTCGCCTTCACGGCGGCCATCGGCTCGATGAACAGTGTCGCGCCGGAGGCCGACACGTCGTGCACGAGGCCGGGCACGGCGCCCTTGTGCTCGGCCTTGACCGGCACGACATAGCGCTCGGAGCGCATGGTGATGATCGGCTCCTGCAGCGCCTTGGCATAGCTCGGCGAGGAGATGATCTTCTGCAGCGCATCGTGCACGCGCGCGCTCGCGGCGCGGATCAGCCGGCGGATGGACGCCAGCTCGCTCGACGCGCTGTCGGCGATCTCGTCCTCGCCGGTGATGGAGGTGAAGATCTTCTCCTCCAGAAAGCGGTTGGCCTGCAGGGCGCTGAAGAGGTAGTCGATGCTCGTCTTGTCCTGCCGCTCGCCGGTGCCGTAGCTGCGCACGCAGCGCGCCGCCTGCAGCACGCCCGCGATATCCAGCAGCTCGCGCGTGTTGAGCGCGCCGCCCATGTCCGCGCGCTGCAGCGCCGCACGTACGTCCTTCACACCGGAAAACGACGGGCTGCCCTTGACGACCATCATCGATGCGGCGGCGCTCGTCTCGCCGAGGCGGGTCGCCACCACGGCGCGGTCGCCGCTCGGACGCAGGGCCATGGCCTGCGTGCGGGCCGTTTCGCTCACGGCCTGCGCAGCCAGCAGCGCCAGCACGGCCGGCAGCTCCAGCGTCTGCAGGGATTTTTCATAGGAATCCATAGGATGTCTCCTTTGCGGGGGGAAAATTCAAGATCAGATGCGCGCGACGCCGCTCGCGCGCGCGGCCTGTGCGACCGCCGCGGCCACGGCCGGGCCGACGCGCGGGTCAAAGGCCTTGGGGATGATATAATCGGCGCACAGCTCCTCGGGCGTGATGAGCGCCGAGAGCGCGTGCGCGGCGGCGAGCTTCATGGGCTCGTTGATATCGGACGCGCGCACGTCGAACGCGCCGCGAAAGATGCCCGGGAAGGCCAGCACGTTGTTGATCTGGTTCGGATAGTCGCTGCGGCCGGTGCTGACGACGGCCGCGCCCGCGGCCCTGGCCTCGTCGGGGAAGATCTCCGGCGTGGGGTTGGCGCAGGCAAAAACGATGGCGTCGCGGTGCATGGTGCGCACCATGTCGCCGGTCAGCAGGCCGGGCTGCGACACGCCGATGAACACGTCCGCGCCGCGGACGACATCGGCCAGCGTGCCGGCCTGGCGGCGGAGGTTCGTGACCTCGGCCATCTCGGTTTTGATCCAGTTCATGTTCTCCGGCCGGCCGGCATAGATCGCGCCCACGCGATCACAGAGCGTCACGTCGCGCGCGCCCGCGCTCAGCAGCAGCTTGCTGATGGAAATGGCGGCCGCGCCCGCGCCGGACAGGACGATCTTCACATCCTCGAGGCGCTTGCCGACCACGCGCAGCGCGTTTGTGAGGCCCGCGAGCGTGATGATGGCCGTGCCGTGCTGGTCGTCGTGAAAGACCGGAATGTCGCACAGCTGCTTGAGCTTGCGCTCGATCTCAAAGCAGCGCGGCGCGGAGATATCCTCCAGATTGATGCCGCCGAAGCTGCCGGAGAGCAGGTACACCGTGCGCACGAACTCGTCCACATCCTTCGTGCGGATGCACAGCGGGAAGGCGTCCACGTCCGCAAACGCCTTGAACAGCACGCACTTGCCCTCCATGACGGGCATACCCGCCTCTGGCCCGATGTCGCCAAGGCCGAGCACGGCCGAACCGTCCGTGATGACGGCGCAGAGATTGTGCCGGCGCGTGAGCGTGTAGCTCTTGTCCGGGTCGCGCTGGATCTCCAGACACGGCTGGGCCACGCCGGGCGTATATGCGAGCGACAGGTCGTCCTTTGTGGAGACCGGCACGCGGGTGTTGACTTCGATCTTGCCGCCCCACTGCTCGTGCAGACGGAGCGATTCCTTTGCGTAATCCATGCTTATGCCTCCTCCTGTTTCGGGTGCACCATATCCTCGGGCCGCACCCAGGCGTCAAACTCCTCGGCCGTGAGCAGGCCGAGCTCCACCGCCGCGGCTTTGAGCGTCTGGCCGGTGGCGTGGGCGTGCTTTGCGATCTTTGCCGCGTTTTCGTAGCCGATGTGCGGGTTAAGCGCCGTGACGAGCATGAGCGATGCGTCCAGATGCGCCTGAATGACGGCGTAATTCGGCCGGATGCCGCGCACGCAGTTGGCCTCGAACGAATCCATGGCGTCAGAAAGCAGACGCGCCGACTGCAGGAAGTTATAGATCGTCACCGGCAGGAACACATTGAGCTGGAAGTTGCCCTGCGACGCCGCGATGCCGATGGCCGTGTCATTGCCCATGACCTGCACGGCCACCATCGTGACGGCCTCGCACTGCGTGGGATTGACCTTGCCGGGCATGATGGACGAGCCGGGCTCGTTGGCCGGGATGATGAGCTCGCCGATGCCGCAGCGCGGGCCGGAAGCGAGCCAGCGCACGTCGTTGGCGATCTTCATGAGATCGGCCGCCAGCGCCTTGAGCGCGCCGTGGGCAAACACCATCTGGTCCTTGCTCGTGAGCGCGTGGAACTTGTTCGGCGCCGACAGGAAGGCGTAGCCCAGCAGCTCGGAGATCTCCTCTGCCGCCAGATCGCCGAACGCCGCCGGGGCGTTGAGCCCCGTGCCGACGGCCGTGCCGCCGAGGGCCAGCTCACTCAGCGCACGGCAGGCCTGCACGATCATGTCGCGGTCGTGGCCGAGCATGGCGCTCCAGCCGCTGATCTCCTGCCCGAGCGTGAGCGGCACGGCGTCCTGCAGGTGCGTGCGGCCGATCTTGACCACATCGCGGTACTCCGCGCTCAGGCGGTCGAGCGTCGCCGTCAGGCGGCCGATGGCGGGCAGAACCTGCTCCTCGAGCGCGACGCGCGCGGCCACGTGCATAGCCGTCGGAAACGTGTCGTTCGAGCTCTGCGAGCAGTTGACGTGGTCATTCGGGTGCACAAGATCTTCACCCAGCAGCTCATTGGCGCGGTGGGCAATGACCTCGTTGACATTCATATTCGTCTGCGTGCCGCTGCCGGTCTGCCAGACGGCGAGCGGGAAGTTGCCGTCGAGCGAGCCGTCGAGGATCTCATGGCAGGCGGTCTCGATCGCGCCGGCGCGGCGGGCGTCGAGCACACCGAGCTGCGCGTTCGCGCGCGCGGCCGCGAGCTTCACGACCGCGAACGCGCGGATGACCTCCGGCGGGATCTTCTCGGTGCCGATGCGGAAGTTTTCAAAGCTGCGCTGCGTCTGCGCGCCCCAGTAACGGTCAGCAGGCACACGCACCTCGCCCATGGTATCATGCTCCAGACGGTATTCCATCCTGTAACCTCTTTTCGCAAAAATCTCAGATGCCGCTATTATACGCCCATCTGCCCGCGCACCGCAACCCCGGAAACGCGCAAAAAGCAGCGCCGTCCGAAGACGGCGCTGCTGAAAACTGTCGGAAACCCAAGCGGTTTTCCGACAAAGGGCTTGCAGTCTGCTGCGCGCAGAATTTGTGTGCCGCCGGCGCACAAATTTCACACTTGCAGCCTGAGAAGTATTTTTTCCGCCGCACATATCGCCGGAAAAGATGACGGGATTTCCTTTCGCCGCTCCGGCGGCGAAACTCTGCGAGGCTTCTCCTTATCCGGCGCTTAGCCCGCGCGGCGCAGCACCCAGAGGCTCTGGATCTGCCCGGCGAGGGTGTCATAGTCCCAGCTCTTTTGGGAGTTCGTGGGGCTGTTCGGATCGTTGAGCGTGATCTTGTCGCCGTCGCGCCCGGTCAGGACGAGGAAGTGCCCGTCGGTCGTGAAATCGCCTGGGCCGACGACCACGATGATCGGATTGCCAACGTCGAGATTGCGGTAGATGCGGTCCTTGTCCAGCGGGATCTGCGTCACGTCCAGGCCGAGCATCCGCCCGCCCTCGGAGATGAGCGCCCACTTGCTGCCGCTGCCGGGCACGTTGAACTGGTGCGCTTCCGCGAACTGGCACATCCAGAGCGGGTCCTTCGTCGTGTCGCCGGTGAGGTAGATCGTGACCATGGATAGGCACGTCGGCCCGCAGCCGGCCAGGCCGATGATGCTCTCGTTGTATTCGCGGTAGCCCCAGCGCTCGTCCCACTGCAGCAGCAGCGGCACGGTCTCCGACCCGGCAAGGCCGCTGAGGTCGATCGTCGGGGTCAGATCTTTTTTCTTCGGGTAGTCGCGCACGAAATCGCGCGCGTCGGGATTGCGGGCATAGAGCTGCACGAGCGCGTCCGGATAATCATCGAGCGAGGCATCATTTTTCTCGGCATAGCTGTCCAGCTCGCGCTGCGCGCGCTCGGCCGTCGTCTTGCCGCTCGTGAGCAGACCGCGCGCAAACACGCCGAAGACGATCAGCGCCAGCAGCACCACAATGACCAGCAGCCGCCGGCGGCCGCGTTTTCTTGTCTTTCGGGACATGGCAGAGTTCCTTTCCGAATGGATGCTCCTGATTATACACGATTCTGGGCCGAAAATCTCGAAAAATTTCTGAAATCTTTTTTAAACACAAAACGGCCGGACGCTCTGAGCGTCCGGCCGGGAGGATCCGGGTGATTCAGTTGGCCGTCTCGCCGGACGTGCTCTGCGTCTGGCGGAACACATCGGTGAAGGCCTGATACGCGCCGTTGTTGCTCATCGGCGTGAGGTACATGAGCCCGTTTTCCAGCGTGCAGCGGAACATCTGCACCGTGCCGTTTTCGAGCGCGAGCGTCAGGTTGTCGCCGTTGAGCGCAAACTCGAAAGCCAGCGGCGTGCCGTTGGCATCCGTGTAAGTACCCGTGCCGTTGGTGCGGAATGTCAGCTCGCGGATCGTGCCGGGCTCCTTGACGTCCGTGGTCTCCTTGGCGCCGGTGTCCGTGCTGGGCAGGATCTGGCTGGCGCTGCCCTCATCCGTCTTCTTGTCGGCGTCCGTGCGCTCAAAAGTCCACGTGCCGGCCAGGATCTTGTTGACGGCGCTGTCGCCGGTCTGGATGCCGGACATAATATCTGCAGTGGCCGTCGGCGTCGCCTCCGGGGCGGCGGTCGCCTGCGCCTCGACGCCGCGGCCGGTGCAGCCGGCGATCAGAAGCGTGCAGAACAGAAAAATTGCGGTCGTAAGAAGCTGAAAACGTTTCATCAGAACAATCTCCTTTCCGGTGCACTGGCGATGCCGGCCTTGACCGGCGCCGCAGCGGTATCGGGCTGCCGCTCCACGACCACAAACATGGCCACCATGAGCAGCGCATTCGGCATCGGGCAGAACATGCCCGGGTTCGTCATGGAAATGAGCAGCATGGCAAAGTAGGCCAGCGCGAACGCCAGCGTCGTGCGGCTGCGCTTGCGCCAGAGCAGGCGCACGCGGTCATAAAACAGCCAGCCATAGCCGACCGCGCCGACAAGCCCCATACTGCCGAGGATCTGCGCGATGAGGTTGTGGTACCAGACGATGCTGCCCTCCACGCCGAGGAAGATCGGCGCATTGTGCATCGAGCCAAGACCGCAGCCAAAGAGCGGATTCTTCACAAAGTCCAGCAGGCCCTGGATGAAAAACGTGTACCGGCTGTCATCCGGGGAGATGAGCGCACCGTCGACCATGCGCGAGGCGAACAGCCGCGGCACGAGCGCAATGAGCAGCGCGACCGCCGGGACCAGGCTGATGAGCCCGACGCGGCGATAGACCGCGCGGCGCTCGGGATTGCAGTAATACACATAGGCAAGGCACAGCAGCAGCATTGTCGTACCGAAGATCAGGCCGCTGCGCGAGCCGGTCATGAGCATCATGAAGTACAAAAACGCGACCGCGAGGAAGTGCCGCCGGTCACGCGCGGCAAAGTACGACGCAGCGGGCAGCGAGATGAGCAGCATCGTCGCGCTGAAATTGCGGTACTTGAAATAGATCGTGGAAAAGTCCTGCACGAACTCCTGCATATGGCGCGCATAAAACAGCGCCACCACAAAGCCCGTGAACAGACCGCCGGCATAAAGGATCTGCAGCATCCGCTCGGCGACGTCATAGTCGCGCGTGCGGTCCGCCTCGCTGCGGCACAGCAGGTAGACCAGCAGCATCACAACACCGAGGCCGAGAGAATAGTACAGCGCCGTGGGCGCGAAATACTCCTCGCGGGAGATGAAGCCCAGGCCGCCGAGCAGCGTTGCGACCGACACGGCCACCATGCCGTGCAGGCAGCCGCCGTTGCGCGGCGCGCGGGCGTAAGCACCGATGTGCACGAGCAGCGCCGCCGCTGCCAGCAGGCCGATCCACCAGAAGCGCAGCAGGCTGTAGAGCTCATCATAAAACTCCGTGCCCACCATGGCCAGCAGCACGACCGGGAACAGGACGCTCAGCAGATCGTCGCAAAACAGCAGCAGGAAGATCAGCGTGGACATGACCAGAATGCCGCCCACGACCGGCAGTCCGGCCGCCATGAACACCGCGAGCATCAGAAAGCAGACCGGGAAATACAGCTTGCTGTGCCAGAAGCGGTCCGCCACGCTCTGACAGGCGGCGATCAGCGCCGACGCGCCGCCGACGCGCTCATCAAGAAACGCGCACACGCGGTCAAACATCCGCGCGAACCCATGGCCGCGCCCCGCCTGCTCCGTATTCGATTGGACAGGTTTATCAAAAGCATTCATAAGCATCAAAAATCGTCCGGAAAGCTCCGCCGGGGCACCCCGGCGCGGGAAGAAAAAAGGATTTGTGTAACCGGCTGATGCCAGCCTAAATCTTCCCATCTTTCATTCGCGGATGCATTATAGCGCGCCGCCTGCCGGAAGTCAATACTTAAAACAGATTTAACATTTCCGAAATCTTTTCGCGTGTGTTTTTGATGTATATTACTATATATTCTCCGTGCATTTTGTCGTATTTGCACAACAAAGCCGCAGTTTTCCAAAAACTGCGGCTTCCTACTTGCCGAATATTTTAAGAACTCGGGGCGCAAAAATGTTACAAAATCATGACGAAGTCATCTCACGCCTGCGGAAAATGCCCCGTTTTGCGCAGCGCACGCACGAGATACATGGCGGCCACGCCGGTGAACGCCCCGGTGATCACGCTCGCCGCGACGAGCGCGGGCGCATACACCAGAATGGACGGCGTGCCCGTGACCCAGACGGCGACCAGCAGCTGCCCGGCGTTGTGCCCGAAGGCCGCCAGCACGCTCACGACCCACAGCAGCCGCTCCGGCAGGCGGCGGATGGTCAGGCACATGACGAGATAGGCGAGCACGCCGCCCGCGATGCTGAAGAGCATCGCCGATACGCCGCCGGTGAACACGCTGCCGAGCACGATGCGCACGAGCAGGATCTCCCCCGCCTGCCGTCGGCCGAGCAGGGCCATGGCAATGAGCGTGACGATGTTGGCAAGGCCGAGCTTCACACCCGGGATCGGCACGACGGGCGGGATCTGCGCCTCGGCGACGAAGATCGTCAGCGCGATGGCGGTGAACATGGCCAGAACGGCCAGACGCTTCGTCCCCTTCATGGCAACCCCTCGATCTGCACCGTCAGGTGGTGCGGCACGCAGGCGATCGGGATGGCCGACGTAGTGATCTTCCCCTGCTGGACGCACAGAAGATCCGGACAATCGGCCTGCGTGACGGACACGCCGTCGGACTCGACGTGCACGGTGTTCGTGCCCCAGTCGGTCTGCACTTCGATATCATATGGTATGGTCACGGCGCGCAGGTCGATGCGCTGATAGACCTCGCCGTCGATGCGGATGACGGCCGTCTGCCCCGTCTGCCCATGGCCGCGCAGCAGCAAAAATGCGCCGCCGCCCAAAATGGCGAGTGCGGCGAACAAAAGGACCCAAAATTTCGTCTGTTTCATCATAGGTTCATTGTAGGATGCCCGGCAGTGGTTGTCAATGGATTTTTGCCGTGGTATAATGGTTTGATTTTTTATCGCTGTATTATAAATGTACCGCTCCCCGCGCGGGAGCTTCGGAAAGGAGGCGGACGCCGTGTCTGCCGTAACTGCCTATGCCGCGCAGGCCGCGCACTTCATTCTGCCGGTCATCGCGCTCATCGTGCTCATCCGCTGTGTCGCGTCCATGTTCTACGGCCGCGCCGAGCCGGAGACCTGGGGTCATCTCGTCACGCCGGACGGCAAGGTCTATCCCCTGCTGCACTGGGAGTGCCTGATCGGCCGCGCCCGCAGCGCGGACATCACGCTGCCCTATCCCGACGTGGCCAACGTCCACGCCGTGCTCATGCGCAACGACGCCGGCGAGTGGACCGTCAGCGACCTGAGCCGCAGCGGCGGCGTGTACCTCAACGGCGAACAGATCACCGAGCCGACGCAGGTGTTCAGCGGCGACATTCTCCGCTGCTCGACGCACATGCTCAAGTTCGCCGACATGAGCGAAGAGCGCCGCGCCGTGCAGGAGCAGCGCCGCACGATCGCCGGACGGAAGGTCTCCGCCGGCGGCACGCTGTTTTTCCTGACGGTGTTTCAGCTGCTGCTGGCGCTGGAGTTCGTGTCCTCGGCCGACAGCGCGCACCTGCTGGGCATTCTGATGTCGTTTGCAGCCCTCGCGCTCACGCAGTGGTTCTGCTACGTGCTCATGCGCACGATGGACCGCTCGGGCTTCGAGGTCGAGACGATCGCGTTTTTCCTGTGCACGCTCGGGCTCGAGATCTGCGCGACGAGCACGCCGGACGATCTGACCAAGGAGATCATCCTCATCATCGTGGGCATCGCGCTGTTTTTCCTGCTCGGCTGGTGGCTGCGCGACCTGAGCCATGTCAAGGCGCTGCGCTGGCCGGCGGCCATCATCTCGCTGGCACTGCTGGCGCTGAACCTGTTCGCCGCGCGCGAGGTGTTCGGCGCGAAAAACTGGCTGACGATCGCGGGCTTCTCCCTGCAGCCGTCGGAGCTGATCAAGGTCGCGTTCATCTACGTCGGCGCAACGTCGCTCAACCGGATGTTCCGCAGCAAGAGCATCCTGCTGTTCATCGCCTTTTCCGCCATCTGCGTGGGCGGGCTGGCGCTGATGGGCGACTTTGGCTCTGCGCTCATCTTCTTTGCGACGTTCCTCGTCATCGCCTTCATGCGCTCGGGCAGCATTGCAACCGTGCTGCTGGCCGTGGCGTCCGCCGCCATGGCGGGTACGCTGGTGCTGAGCATCAAGCCGCACGTGGCGCAGCGCTTCGCCACCTGGGGGCACGTGTGGGAGGACGTCTCTGGCGCGGGCTTCCAGCAGACGCGCGCGCTGAGCGCGGCCGCCTCCGGCGGTCTGTTCGGGCAGGGCGCAGGCTGCGGCTGGCTGAAAAATATCTTTGCTGCCAACACCGACATGGTGTTCGGCATGCTGTGCGAGGAGCTCGGCCTGATCGTGGCGCTGTGCGCGATGCTGGCCATCATCGCCCTCGCCATCTTCACCGTCAAGAATGCGGCCCAGGGCCGCTCGTCGTACTACGTCATCGCCGGCTGCGCCACCGTGACGCTCATGCTCGTGCAGATGTCGCTCAACGTGTTCGGCGTGCTCGATATCCTGCCGTTCACGGGCGTGACGTTCCCGTTCGTGTCCAAGGGCGGGTCGAGCATGCTCTCGTGCTGGATGCTGCTGGCCTATATCAAGGCGGCCGACACCCGACGCGGTGCGAGCTTCGTGGTGCGGCTGCCATCGCGCAATAAAAAGGAGGCGCAGGCATGAACAAAGTCAAACGCCGCGCCATGAGCGCGCTGCTCGTCGCCGTGCTGGTGCTCGGCGGCATCGGCGTGTACATCGTGCGCTACATCGAACACGGCGCCGAGTGGGCGACCTTCGCCGCCAACAGCAGCGTCTATACCAGCGGCGTGCTCAGCACCGGCACGCTCACCGACCGCAGCGGCGTCGTGCTCGCAACGGCCAACGGCGGCTCGCGCAGCTACGCCGATGACGCTGCCGTGCGCACGGCCTGCTATCAGGCCGTCGGCGACTACACCGGCAACGTCGGCACCGGCGCGCTCAAGGCATTTTCCAAGCAGCTGTCGGGCTACAACCCCATCACCGGCACCTACGCCACCGACGGGCACACCGTCGCGCTCACGCTCGATTCGAGCCTGTGCGTGACCGCCTATGAGGCGCTCGCCGGGCGCAAGGGTGCGGTGCTTGTGAGCAACTACAAGACCGGCGAGATCCTGTGCATGGCCTCCGGCCCGAGCATCGACCCCAGCAGCGACGGCGACGTGCCGGACGGCGCATACATCAACCGCTGCATCAACGGCTCGTTCACGCCGGGCTCCATCTTCAAACTCATCACCTCCGCCGCCGCGATCGAGAACATCAAGGACATCGACAGCCGCCGCTTTACGTGCGCGGGCAGCGTCGATGTGGCGGGCGTGACCGTCAAGTGCACGGGCGTGCACGGCAGCCAGACGTTTGAGGACGCGCTGGCAAACTCCTGCAACTGCGCGTTCGCGCAGATCTCGCTCGAGCTAGGGGCGGACACCATCGAGAGCTACGCCAAGAAGTTCGGCTTCCTCGATTCCCAGTCGCTGAGCGGCATCCCGACGATGGCCGGCAGCTTCACCAAGGGTGCGTCCGGCAGCGCAAATCTCGCCTGGTCGGGCATCGGCCAGTATGAGGACCTCATCTGCCCGTACTCCATGCTGCGCTATGTCTCGGCCATCGCCAACGGCGGCAGCGTCGTGGAACCATCGCTGCTGCTCGACACACCCAGCGGCTCGACCACGAGCCTGCTGAGCACCGCGACCGCCAACAAGCTGCGCGACATGATGAACTACAACGTCTCGGCCCACTACGGCACGAACCGCTTCCCGGGCCTGAACCTCTGCGCCAAGACCGGCACCGCCGAGGTGGGTGACGGCACGTCGCACGCCTGGTTCACGGGCTTTTTGCTCGACGATGCGCACCCGTACGCCTTCGTCGTGCTGGTGGAGAACGCCGGCGGCGGCCTGACGAATGCGGGCGCTGTGGCCAACACCGTGCTGCAGGCGGCCGTGAACAAGTAATTTAGGAGTCACACATGATCGATCTATCCGTCCGTGGGCTCGTCAAGGGCTTTGAGCAGGGCAACGATATATTAAAAGGTATCACATTCGACGTCAACGCCGGCGAGCGCGTGGGTATCCTCGGGCGCAACGGCTGCGGCAAGACGACGTTTTTCCGCATCCTCTCGGGCGAGCTGCAGCCGGACGCCGGCACCGTGTCCATCGCCTCCGGGCGGCGGCTGGGGCTGATCTCGCAGATCCCCGTCTACCCTGACGGCTGGACAACGGAGGACGTGCTGCGCGAGGCGCACCGGCGGCTCTACGATATGGAAGCTCGCATGAACGAGCTCACCGCGCGCATGGCGACGGACGACTCCCCCGCCCTGCTCTCGGAGTACGACCGCCTGTCGGAAAATTTCCGCCGTCTCGGTGGGTACGACATGGAGCACGAGCGCAACCGCGTCGCCAACGGTCTGGACATCCCGGCCGCGATGCGCGCGCAGCCGTTCGACAGTCTCTCCGGCGGGGAGAAAACGCGCGTGAACCTCGCGCGGCTCATCCTCGAGGACACGGACATTCTCCTGCTCGACGAGCCGACGAACCACCTCGACCTGCGCGCGACCGAGTGGCTGGAGGCGTACCTGCTGCATTTTCGCGGCACGGTGCTCGTCATCAGCCACGACCGGTATTTTCTCGACCGCGTCGTGCAGCGCTCGATCGACTTTACGTCCGGGCAGGCGGAGTTTTACAGCGGCAACTACAGCTTTTACGTCGTCGAGCGGCAGCGCCGCTTTGACGAGCAGCTCAAAAAATACGAGAAAGATCAGGCCAAGCTCCAGCAGCTCACGGAGGCGGCGGCCAAGCTGCACCTCTGGGCCTTCATGGGCAACGACAAGCTGCACAAGCGCGCGTTTTCCATCGAAAAGCGCATGGAAAAGCTCGAAACGACCGAGCGGCCGACCGAGGCACGCAAGCTCAACGTGCACTTCACGGCGCAGGAATTCCGCGGTGACGACGTGCTGACCATGTCGGGTCTGGGCAAGCGCTACGGCGAGCGGACGCTCTTTCACGACCTCGACCTGACCGTGACCGGCGGCGAGCGCATCGCCCTCATCGGCGACAACGGCGCCGGCAAGACGACGTTTCTGCGGCTCGTCATGAACGAAGAGACGCCGGATATCGGCTGGGTGCAGCGCGGGCCGTCCGTGCGCACGGCATACCTGCCGCAGATCGTCCGCTTTGCCGTGCCGGAGCGCTCCATGCTCGACACGATGCTCTACGAGTGCAAGTGCACGCCGCAGGAGGCGCGCGACCAGCTCGGCGCCTACGGCTTTTGCGGCGAGGATGTGCTCAAGCCCGTGTCGGCGCTCTCGGGCGGCGAGCTGTCCCGGCTGCGGCTGTGCATGCTCATGCGCCGGGAAATCAATTTCCTCATCCTCGACGAGCCGACGAACCATCTCGACATCGCCAGCCGCGAGTGGATCGAGGACGCGCTGAGCGACTATACACAGGCGCTGCTGTTCGTATCGCACGACCGGTACTTCATCGAGAAATTCGCCACCCGCATCTGGCTGCTTGAAAACGGCACGATCACGGACTACCGCGGGACGTATGAGCAATTCCGCGAATACCGCGCGCGCCAGACCGCCCTGCAGCAGACGGCCAAGGCCGTCGAGCGCAAAAAAGAGCCGAAGCCAAAGCCGAAGCGCGCCCCGAACACCACGCGAGCGCGCGAGCGCACGGAGCGCGAGATCGAAAAGCTGGAGGGGCAGCTCGCGGCGCTCGACGCCGAGAGCGAGGCCAACGCCACGGACTATCAGAAACTCATGGAGATCGATGCGCGAAAGCAGGCGCTCAATGCGCAGCTCGAGGCGCTCTACGAGGCGTGGGAGGCGCTGTGCGAATGAAACACAAAACATCTCTGATTGCCGCCATCGTGCTCGTCATCGCCGGCTGCGTGCTGCGTTTTGCGATGCCGGGGCACGACTTTCTGGGCTACACGCTCTGGGGCATCGCCGTGCTGGTATTTCTATTCCCACGGCTGCACCGCGTGGGGCGCATCGTGCTGGGCGTGCTCGTGTGCGCAGGGGTGATCGTGTTCGCGGTCTTTGAGATCCCCGTCGTGCGCGACGCGCGCACGGACACGGACGCGCACCCGGACGCGATCATCGTGCTCGGCGCGGGCGTCAACGGCAGCACGCCGTCGCTGTCGATGTGCAACCGGCTCGACGCCGCACTCGCGTATCTGGACGCGAACCCGGACGCGCTGGCCGTCGTCTCCGGCGGCCAAGGCGAGGGCGAGGACATCACGGAGGCCAAAGCCATGGCCGACTACCTCACGGCGCACGGCATCGACAGCGCGCGCATCGTGCAGGAGGATCAGTCGCGCACCACGCGCGAGAACCTGGAAAATTCGTTCGCCATCCTCCGTGCGCGGGGGTACGACCCGGCGAACGGCGTCGGCATCGTGACGAGCGAATACCACCTCTACCGCGCCAAACGCATGGTGCGGGCACTGGGCGCAGAGCCCGTCGGCATCGCTGCCGAGACGACGCTGCCGACCATGCGCGTCAATTACTTCATCCGGGAGGCCTTTGCCGCCGCGTATATGCAGCTGGCCGGCACCCTGTACTGAGAGGTGCCCTATGGAAAAAGTCAACGTATACGACTGGGACAAGACCATCTTCCCCGTGGACAGCACAGTGGCGTTCGTGCGCTGGTGTCTGCGGCGGCATCCCGGTGTGATCCGGGCGCTTTTGGGCACGCTGGTCCTGCTGCCGGGCTACTGGCTCGGCAAGGTGAGCAAGACGGCCATCAAGGAGCGGATGTACGGCTTTCTGCGCCGCGTGCCCGATGTGGACGCGGAGCTGGAGGCGTTCTGGGCGCAGAATTTTGCGCGCGTAAACCCGTGGTATCTTGCGCAGCAGCGACCGGACGACATCATTATCTCCGCCTCGCCGGAGTTTCTCGTGCGCATTCCGGCGCAGAAGCTCGGCGTGCGGCTGCTGGCCTCGCGCGTGGATAAACACACCGGCAAGACCGACGGCGAAAACTGCCACGGCGCGGAAAAGGTCCGCCGCCTGCACGAGGCTTATCCCGACGTCGAGATCGCGGAGTTTTACTCCGATTCCCGCAGCGACAGTCCGCTCGCGGAGCTGGCCGAGCACGCCTACCTCGTGCACGGACAGACCCGCACGCCCTGGTAAGGGCAGAAAGGAGAACGCCTATGTATTCCGCATCCGATTACCGCGGCATGGCCCGCCGCGCGCTGAAAAATTACTGGTGGCTCGCCGTCGGCGTGACGCTGCTGGCGAGCATCCTCGGCGGGACGAGCAGCAGCTTCACCCCGTCATTTGGCCTCACCGTCAACGGGGACGACCTGACGCAGTACTATCCCGAGGCCCTGCGCCACGCGCTGCAGGTGTTTCTCCCCGTGTCCGGAGTGATCTCGCTGGTGCAGTTCGTCATCGGCGGCAGCGTCTCCATCGGCCACAACCGCTTCTGCCTGAAGCTGGTCGACGGCGAGCAGGCACAGTTTGAGGATCTGTTTTCCGGCTTTGACATCTTCGGCAACGCCTTCGTGCTCAACCTGCTCATCACGCTCAAGGTGATCGCATGGTCGCTGCTGTTTGTCATTCCCGGCATCGTCGCCGCCTACCGCTACTCCATGGCGACGTACATCATGGCCGAAAATCCGGGCATGCAGGCCACGGAGGCCATCGAGCGCTCCAAGGCGCTCATGGACGGGCGCAAGGGCGACCTGTTCTGCCTTGACCTGAGCTTTATCGGCTGGGCGCTGCTAGCCACGCTGACCGCCGGCATCGGCTATCTCTGGCTCACGCCGTATATGACCGTGTCGCGCGCCGCGTTCTACCGCAGCCTGCCGCGCAGCATGGGCGACCGTGCCCCCAACGGCTGGCAGCCGAACCCTGGCCCGCAGCCGGGCGGCGACTGGTACAGCCAGAACTGAACACAAAAACATATCCCCGGCAGCATGGCTGCCGGGGATATCTGCATCTTCAGACAAAATAGCCCGCATTCTCCCGCACCGGGCAGGACGCGAAGAGCTGGCGCACCGCGCTCTCGTACTCTATCATGTCCTGCGCCTTGCGGATGCGGCGCAGCGGCCGCTCGGCATCCGCGAAGCTGCAGCCGAGATAGCGCCACGCCTCCTTCATGCGAAACAGCAGCGCGCGCCGGTCGGGAATGCGCGCGCTCGTGGCCGCATAGAGCCGGTCATGAAACGCCTGAAACTGCGCCGCCGTCGGCTCGACACCCGTGCGCAGCTGGCCGATAAGGCCGGGGTTGGCGGCCAGCCCGCGGCCGAGCATGATGCGCTCCACCGTCGGAAAGCGCGCCTGAAACGCGCGCACGGCCGGAGCGTCGAACAAATCGCCGTTGTAGCACACCGGGGCGCGGCTGTGCGCGAGCGCGTAGGCAAACATGTCGAGATCCGGGTGGCCGTGATACTGGTCGGCCTGCACGCGCGGGTGCACGATCAGCTCGCAGATCGGGTAGTCATTATACAGCTCCAGCAGCGCGGGGAATGTCTCCGCCGTCGTCTTGCCGAGCCGCGTCTTGACCGACACCGGCAGCGGACAGGCGGCAAACACGGCGTCGAAAAACCGCCGCAGCAGATTCGGCTCCGTGAGCAGACCTGCGCCCTTTTTCTTCACCGTGACGGTGTTCGACGGGCAGCCGAGGTTGAAGTTCACCTCGTCGTAGCCCATATCAGCGAGCTGCCCCGCCATCCAGAGAAAGTCCTCGGCGCAGTGGCCCATGAGCTGCGGCACGACACGGATACCCGCGTTGTGCGCAGGCTCGATCTCGCGCAGCTCGCGCGGGGAAAACGTGCGGTTCGCCGTCGGCGAGAGAAACGGCGTATAGTAGCTGTCCGCCGCGGGGAACGTCTGCCGCTGCGCCTGCCGGAACAGGTCGCCGGTCACGCCCTCCATCGGCGCGCAGAGATACTGCATGGTCATCACCTCATCATCCGGCCCATGATAGCGGAAAATCCACCCCGCGTCAAGCTTTACAAACCCGCCGCCGTCAGGTATGATAAAGGGTACACGCATCCAAGGGAGGGGTTACATGGGATATCAAAGCGATCTGGAGATCGCCCAGCGCTGCACGATGCAGCCGATCTGTGACATTGCACGCACCGTCGGCATCGACGATGCTGATATAGAGCCGTATGGCCGCCATAAGGCGAAGGTGGCCCTGTCCGTGCTCGGGCAGCCGCCGCGCGGAAAAGGCAAACTGATCCTCGTCACGGCCATCACGCCCACGCCCGCCGGCGAGGGCAAGACGACCACGACCATCGGTCTGGCCGACGCGCTGCGCCGCATCGGGAAGGACGCGGCCGTCGCGCTGCGCGAGCCGTCGCTCGGCCCGGTGTTCGGGCGCAAGGGCGGCGCGACCGGCGGCGGCTACGCGCAGATCGTGCCGATGGAGGACATCGACCTGCACTTCACCGGCGACTTTCACGCCATCGGCGCGGCGAACAACCTGCTCGCCGCCATGCTCGACAACCACATCCAGCAGGGCAACGCCCTCGGCATCGACCCGCGGCGCATCACGTGGCGGCGCTGCGTGGACATGAACGACCGGCAGCTGCGCTGCATCGTCGGCGGGCTCGGCGGCAGGGCCAACGGCGTGCCGCACGAGGACGGCTTTGACATCACGGCCGCCAGCGAGATTATGGCCGTGCTCTGCCTGGCAGAGTCCATGGCCGATCTGAAGGCGCGGCTGGGCCGCATCATCGTGGGCTACACGTATGACGGCCGACCCGTCACGGCGCGCGACCTCAAGGCCGTGGGCGCGATGGCGGCGCTGCTGCGCGACGCGCTCAAGCCCAACCTCGTGCAGACGCTCGAGGGCACGCCGGCGTTCGTGCATGGTGGGCCGTTTGCCAACATCGCGCACGGGTGCAACAGCGTGCTCGCCACGCGCATGGCCATGCACCGCTGCGACTACGCCGTGACGGAGGCCGGCTTCGGCGCGGATCTCGGCGCGGAGAAGTTTCTGGACATCAAGTGCCGGCTCGCCGGACTGCGGCCGGACGCCGCCGTCGTGGTGGCGACGGTGCGCGCACTGAAAATGCACGGCGGTCTGGCGCTGAACGAACTCGGCACGGAGGATCTCGACGCGCTGCGCCGCGGCGTGCCGAACCTGCTGCACCATGTGCGCTGCATCCGCGACACGTTCGGCCTGCCGTGCGTCGTGGCCATCAACCGCTTCCCCACCGACACCGACCGCGAGATCGCACTGCTGACGGAGCTGTGCGGGGAGCTGGGCGTCAACGTCGTGCTGTCCACCGTCTGGGCCGACGGCGGCCGCGGCGGCGAGGCGCTCGCGCGCGAGGTCGTGCGCCTGTGCGAAACGGAGAACCGTTTCCGTTTTGCCTACGAGCTCGACGCACCGGTCGAGGAAAAGATCACGGCTGTCGTGCGCCGGGTCTACGGCGGCGCGGGCGCGGAGATCCTGCCCGCCGCGCGCAGACAGATCCGCGAGCTGGAGGCGCTCGGCTTCGGCGGCCTGCCGGTGTGCATCGCCAAGACGCAGGCGAGCCTGTCGGACGACCCTGCGCTGCTCGGCGCGCCCGCGGGCTTCACCGTGACCGTGCGCAGCGTGACCGTGTCCGCCGGGGCGGGCTTTCTCGTCGCGCTCACGGGCGACGTGCTCACGATGCCCGGCCTGCCGAAAGTCCCGGCCGCCGAAAACATCGACGTCGATGACGACGGCCGCATCACCGGCCTGTTTTGAGCGTTTGCGCCCGCACACCGTTTCGTGTGCGGGCGTTTTTTCTGCGCATGGGCAAAAGTTATGTAAACCAATCGGCGCATACCGCGCACCCCCTGCTCATAGGATGAAGGCAGAAAGCCGGAGGTGGTGCAATGTACAAAGTGCGGCAAGCCGTCAGAAAACACCGGAAACTGCTGAGCGTGTGCGCGATGGTGCTGGCCATCGCGCTCATGTTCTGGGCGGTCAACAGCCCCGCGATCGTGGGCGTGAGCGCGGCCAAGCGCGTGCTGCCCATCTACAGCGTGCAGCGCGACGACCGCGTCGTGAGTCTGTCATTCGACGCGGCCTGGGGCAACGAGGACACGCAGATGCTCATCGACATCCTCAACAAGTACAACGTCCACGCGACCTTCTTCGTCGTGGGCGAATGGGTGGACAAATATCCGGAGTCGGTCAAGGCGCTCGCAGACGCGGGCAACGAGGTCATGAACCACTCGTCCACGCACCCGCACATGGCGCAGCTGAGCGCCGAGCAGATCCAGACGGAGGTCAACACCTGCGCCGATAAAATTGAGGCCGTCACCGGTACGCGGCCGACGCTGTTTCGCTGTCCCTACGGGGAGTACAACGACACGGTCGTGAGCACCATCAACGGCCTGGGCATGCACGTCATCCAGTGGGACGTCGATTCCCTCGACTGGAAGGGCCTGAGCAGCGACGAGATCACCTCGCGCGTGCTCACGCGCGTGCAGCCGGGCAGCATCGTGCTGTTCCACAACGCGGCCGAGCACACGCCGGAGGCACTGGCCGGGATCATTGAGGCGCTCATCGCCGACGGGTATTCCATCATCCCGATCTCGCAGATGATCCTCCCCGGCGACACGAGCATCGACCCCAACGGCCGCCAGTGCCCGGCGGCCGCGGACGAGGGCGCATAGGGCGCGCAGGGAAAGCGGGGCATGATCCCCGCTTTCGTTGCATTTTGCGCGCAAAAACGTTATAATGGAGAAAAAATCACCGCCCACGGGGCGGTTTGGGAGTAATATCTATGGAAAATTTCCAGAAAATCGCCGTGCTCATCGACGCGGACAACACGCAGCTGTCCAAGCTGGAGGCCGTGCTGCACGAGGTGTCGGCCTACGGCCGCATCGTCGTGAAAAAAGCCTACGGCAACTGGCGCAAGGACTCGCTGAAAAACTGGGAGCCGGAGCTCAAGCGCCTCGCCATCCGCGCCGAGCAGCAGTTTGACTACGTTGCCGGCAAAAACACGACCGACATCGCCATGGTCATCGGAGCCATGGATCTGCTGCACAACAATATGTATGACGCGCTCGTGCTCGTGTCGAGCGACAGCGACTTCACGCCGCTGGCCATCCGTCTGCGCGAGTCGGGCCTGTACATCATCGGCGCCGGCGTGACGACGACGCCGGAGTCGTTCAAAAATGCGTGCGACGACTTCATCCTCATCGACTACCTGTCCAAGGCAGACGAAAAGCCGGCAGCCGCCGAGCACGCCGCAGAGCCCGCGGCCAAAAAGCCCGCCCGCAAGACGAAAAAGACCACCCGCAGCACGAAAAAGCCCGCTGCCGAAGCCGCGCCTTCCGCCGAGCCGGAGCCGACGCCGGAACCCGAACCCGAGCCGGAACCGAAAAAGCCCAATATCGGCGAGATCCACAACCTGCTGCACATCGCGTCCGAGAAGTATCAGGACGCCGACGGCTTTGTCAACGTCAGCTCCTCGGGGCTGTACATCAAGCGCGTCAAGCCCGATTTCAACGTGCGCGCCTACGGCTACAGCAAGCTGCCGGAGCTGCTGGCCGCCTTCCCGAACAAGTATCAGATCAAGCGCTATGAGGGCAAGGGCGGCGCGACGATCATCGCCTATAAATGCCTGTAATATCAAGCATTGAAAAGTCTGATAAGAACCCGCTCAGATTTGCGAAAAGCCCTTGACTTTTGCTTTCGAGCGCGCTAAAATTCCTCTCCTGTTGGGGAAGGACACCACCGCGAAGCAACCCTCTTTCTTCGATGCCTCTGCGTCGGCACTCCCCGCAAATTTCAAGCAAGAAAGAAGGTCTTTCCATGACTGCTCAAATCCTTGCAGCTGTCATCTTCGTCGGCATGTTTGCGCTCATCATCATGGACAAATTCGAGCGCCAGTATGTCACCCTTGGCAGTGCAGCCCTCGTGCTCGTGGTCGTGTTCGGCATCTGCATGCACAGCTGGGACGCGATCAAAAATGCTCTGAACCTCGGTGCAATCTTCCGCGCCGACTTCTGGTACGGCGCTTCGGAGAGCGCAAGCTCCGGCGTCAACTGGTCGACCATCTTCTTCATCACCGGTATGATGATCATGGTCGAAGGCCTCGGCAAATCCGGCTTCTTCCGCTGGCTGTGCCTGTCGCTGGCAAAGCTCGCGCACTACCACGTCGTGCCGCTGCTGCTGTGCTTCATGGCCATGTCCGCGTTTCTGGCCATGTTCATCGACAGCATCACGGTCGTGCTGTTTCTTGCGACCGTCACGCTGGAGCTGGCACAGATCCTGTGCTTTGACCCTGTCCCGATGATCCTGTCGGAAGTCTTCTGCGCCAACCTCGGCGGCGCTGCCACCATGTGCGGCGATCCCCCTAACATCATCATCGGCACCGCGCTCGGCTATACCTTCACGGACTTCATTAAAAACACCGGCGTCATCATCGGCATCTGCTTTGTGTTCGTGCTGATCTTCTTCTGGCTGTGCTTCCGCAAGCCGCTCAAGGCGAGCGAGGCCGCCCGCCCGGCCGACGCCGTCTGCCCCGCTCCGGCGACCGCCATCGCCAACCGCAAGGCGTTCGTCGCGGATGTGATCGTGTTTCTCATCGCGGTCGCGCTGCTCGTGACGCACGCGCAGACCGGCCTGACCGTCTCGTGCATCGGCGTCATCGTCGCGTGCCTGACGCTGCTGGTGACCGTGTTTACCAACGGCGGCGCCGCCGTGAAGGAAGTCCTCCGCGGTGTGGACTACAAGACGCTGCTGTTTTTCATCGGCCTGTTCATCTCCGTCGCGGGCCTGGAGCAGACCGGCGTGCTCAAGCTCATCGCGCAGTTCATCTCCAACATCAGCGGCGGCAGCATCAAGGTCGTCATCCTCATCATCCTGCTGCTGTCGGCCGTGTGCAGCGCACTGATCGACAACATTCCGTTCGCAGCCACCATGGTCCCGGTCGTGCAGTCCATTGCGGCGACGCAGGGCATGGATCTGTCCGTGCTCGCCTGGGCGCTGTCGCTCGGCACCGACCTCGGCGGCAACGCCACGCCCATCGGCGCGTCGGCCAACGTCGTGGCCACGTCCGTGTCGGCCAAGAGTGGTCACCCCATCAGCTGGGGCAAATACTGCAAATACTGCGTCCCGGCCACCGTGCTGGTCATTGCGGTCTCGCTGGGATGCCTGTTCCTGAGATACCTGTAATTTTACATCAGAAAGGCGGTAACGCATCGTGAAACAGATCATCGTGACCGTCGGCCGTGAACACGGCAGCGGCGGCAAGTACATCGCCGAACAGATCGCCAAACAGCTCGGCATCGCGTTTTATGATAAGGAGCTGCTGCTGGCCAGTGTCTTCAACGCCGAGGACGCCGCGCGCTATGACGAAAAGCCCGTGCACCTGCTGTGGTCGCGCCGCATCGGCGAGAATTTCAACGCGCCGGAGGATGCACTCGCACACGAGACGTTCGAGCACATTCAGAAGCTGGCGGACAGCGGCGAGTCGTTCGTCGTGCTCGGCCGCTGCTCGGACTTCATCCTGCGCAGCAATCCGAACGCCGTGCACCTGTTCATCGCCGGCAAGCCCGACCAGAAGCGTCAGCGGCTCATGGAGGAAAAATCCCTCACGGCCGATCAGGCGGCGCTGGAAATACGCCGCGTCGACCGCGACCGCAAGGCCTACCACAACTACTACTGCGACACGAAGTGGGGCGACGCGCGCGGCTATGACCTCGTCGTCAACAGCGGCAAGCTCGGCATCGAGAAAACCGTTGACACGCTCGTGACCTACGTGCGTGCCTATCAGGCGCAGAACGAATAAGCATGAAAATGCCCCGGATGCATTGGCACCCGGGGCATTGCTGTTTTTCAGCCGCCGGTTTTCTGCGGCCGGCAGGACACCAGGATCCCGGCTAAAATCAGCGCGCCGCCGAGCAGGCCCGCAAGGCCGAAGTGCTCATGAAAGCACACCGCGCCCAGCGTTACCGCAACGAAGGGATTGAGCGCACAAAACAGCGCCGCGTGGTCCGCTGTCGTCCCGCTCTGCGCGACCGGCTGGAGCGTAAAGCCAAAGCCGCTGCACACGAGCGCCAGCGCCAGCACGACCAGCCACTCCGTGCCGCTGCCGGGCAGGTGCGGCGTCTCAAACAGGAACGATGCGATGAGCGCCAGCACGCCCAGAAAGCCCACCTGCACCACGCCGGACAGCAGGGGGTCCGCTCCGGCGTGCGTGAGCCGGTCGGTCACGAGAATGGCCGTCGAATACAAAAACGCCTCCAGAATGCAGTACCCGATGCCCGGCGTGAGCGTGAGACCGCCGCGCAGCGTCAGCAGCGCCACGCCCAGCAGGCACGCCAGCGCGCCGAACAGCACACGGCGCTCCGGCCAGCGGCGGCTGAGCGCCGCCTGAATGAGCGGCACGATGACGACCGCCGTGTTCGTCACGAACGACACGGTAGAGGTCTCCACGGTTTTCAGTGCCGTGAGCTCCGCCGTCATGACTCAAAAATAGATGCCGCCCATGGCAAGACCGCTCAGCAGCGTGCGCCGGTCGATCTGCAGCAGCCGCCGCCAGAACAGCGCCGCCAGAAATGCAAACGCCAGCAAAAACCGCACCGCCAGCAGCGTGAATTTGCCCATGTCCTGCAAGCCGACTTTTGTGAGCACATATGATGTGCTGCGCGCAATGATGACCGCCGCCAGCAGCAGCTCCGCCTGCGTGCGCGTCATGGTCCGGGTCTTCATCCGTATTCCTCCCGAAAATGTCTTGACGAAACGATACCACGGTTATATCATTGCGTAAAGAGACAATGTTTCAACGGTTCCTTGCGGAATCTGCAAGGGCGGAGGCAGCTTATGGACACGGAAAAATGCCGCGCACTGCTGGCCGTGCTCGAAGCCGGGAGCCTCTCGGCGGCGGCGGAAAAACTGGACTATACCCCCTCCGGCCTGAGCCGGATGATGGCGGCGCTCGAGCAGGAGCTGGGCTTCCCGCTGCTGAGCCGCTCGCACAGCGGCGTGCAGCCGACGCGCGCCTGCCGGACGCTGCTGCCGACGCTGCGGGAGCTGACGCACTGGAGCGGTCTGCTCGACGCGCAGGCAGCCGAGATCCGCGGCGTCGAGACCGGCACGATCGCCGTCGGCTGCGTCTACGGGGCGTACTACGGCTGGCTCAGCCGCTGCATCGCCCGCTTTTGTGAAGTTTACCCCGGCATCGAGGTGCAGGTCCTGCAGGGCAACAGCAGCCAACTCACGCGCGCCGTGTGCGAGCACACGGCCGACTTCTGCATCACGAGCTTCCGCGAGGGCGACTTTGACTGGATTCCGCTGTACGCCGCCCCCATGGTCGCGTGGCTGCCGCCGGAGCACCCGCTGGCCGGAGGCAGGACGTTCCCGCTCGCGGCGTTTGCGACCGAGCCGACCATTGCGACCTATATGCACCAGGACACGGACAACGCGCGCGTGTTCGCCCGCGCGGGCATCACGCCGAACGTCCGCTACACGTCCGTGGACAGCCGCGCCACCTTTGCCATGGTGCAGGCCGGTCTCGGCGTGAGCCTGAACAACCAACTCATCACCCGCGGCTGGGACACGACCGGCATCGTGATCCTCCCGGTCGATCCGCCGCAGTATGCCGAGATCGGCATCGCCGCGCCCGCGCCGGAGGAGCTGTCCCCGGCGGCGAAGCGGTTTCTCGCCTTTGCCCGGCAGACCTTGCGCACGGACCCCGAGGCCGCGGAACTTGGAAAGGAGCAAGCATGAAAGTATCCGAACTCCCCTACCGGCGCGTGACGCGCGAGGAAATGACCGAAGGGCTGCAGCGCGTGATCGAGCGCGTAAAGGCCGCGCAGAGCGTCGAGGAGATCCTCGCCGCGCGGGCGGAATATCTCTCGCTCACGACGGAGTACGCCACGGCGCAGTCGCTGTCGTACATGCGCTACACGATCAACACCGTAGACCCGTTTTATCTGGCGGAAAAGGACTACTACGACGAGATCGGCCCGGAGGTCGAAAATCTCGCGCTGCAGTACGCCTCCGCCGTGCTCGACAGCCCGTTCCGGAAAGAACTCGAGACGGCGCTCTCGCCGATCCTGCTGCGCAGCATGGAGCTGCAGCGGCGGAGCATGTCGCCGGAGATCATCGACGACATGGTCGAGGAGAACAAGCTCGTGAGCGAATACGCCCAGCTCATGGCGGGCATGCTCTTCCCCTTCCGGGGCGAGCAGCTGCCGCGGCCGATGCTGATGAAATACGCACGCAGCGCCGACCGCGCCACGCGCAGGGCGTGCTACGAAGCGCTCGGCACGACGCTGGAAGCACACAGCGCGCAGCTCGACGATATCTTTGACCGGCTCGTGCACGTGCGCGACCGGATGGCCAAAAAGATGGGCTATCAAAACTTCATCGAGCTCGGCTACTGCCGCATGGAGCGCATGTGCTATGACGCGCAGGCCGTGCAGACCTTCCGCGAGAACATCGTGCGCGACATCGTGCCGGTCGTGTCCCGGCTGCGGCTGGAAAACGCGAAGCGTCTCGGCATCGACACGTTCCGGCTCTACGACAACGAATTTTTCACCCCCGGCGGCGACCCGACGCCCTGCGGCAAGGACGACCTGTTTGCGGCAGCGCAGAAGATGTACGATGCCATGGGCGACGTGCCGGGCGCATTTTTCCGCATGATGTGCGAAAACGAGGCCTTCGACGTGGAGTCCCGCCCGAACAAGTGGGGCGGCGGCTACTGCACGGAGTTCCCGAAATTCCGGCAGCCGTTCATCCTCGCAAACTTCAACGGCACGTCCGGCGACGTGGACGTCGTGACGCACGAGGCCGGCCACGCGCTCAACGCCTACCTGATCGCGGACAACCGCTTCGCGCTGGAGCTCGGCTGCGGCGGCATGGAGACCGCCGAGACGCACTCGATGAGCATGGAGTTTTTCGCCTGGCCATATCTCGACGCTTTCTTCCCCAAGGCGGGCGACGCGGAGCGCTACCGCTTCCAGCACGCGCTCGATGCGCTCAGCTTCCTGCCCTACGGCACGATGGTGGACGAATTCCAGCACCGCGTCTATGCCGAGCCCGGCCTTACCCCGGCCGAGCGCAACGCCGTCTGGCTGGAGCTGGAGGCGAAATACCGCCCGTACATCGACCAGAGCGGCATCCCGTATCTCGAGCGCGGCACACGCTGGCAGTACCAGATGCACATCTACGAGACGCCGTTTTACTACATCGACTACTGTCTGGCGCAGACGGCGGCGTTCCAGTTCCTGCTCGCGTCGCAGGACGATTATGACGACGCCTTCGCCCGCTACCTGCACCTGTCGCAGCAGGGCGGCGAAAAGCTCTGGACGGATCTGCTGGCCGAGGCCGGCTTCCGCTCCCCGTTCGAGCCGGGCGCGCTCGCGCAGCTGGCAGCACGGGTAGAGCCGCTCATCCGCAAACACACCGTCTGACAAGGGAGGACACCGCCATGTATGAACTGACCCAGGTGGCCGGAAACAGCTACTACATCCAGAGCCCGGCCAAGATCGGCCTCGTACGCCTGAACGACACCGACGTCTGCCTCATCGACAGCGGCAACGACAAGGAGGCCGGGCGCAAGGTGCGCCAGATTCTCGACGCCAACGGCTGGCACCTGACCGCCATCTACAACACGCACTCCAACGCCGACCACATCGGCGGCAACCAGTACCTGCAAAACCAGACCGGCTGCAAGGTCTACGCCCCCGGCATCGAGTGCGATTTCACGCGCCACCCGGTGCTCGAGCCGTCGTTTCTCTACGGCGGCTATCCGCCGAAGGAGCTGCAGCACAAGTTCCTCATGGCCAAGCCCAGCGACGCGCAGGAGCTGACCCCGGCGTGCCTGCCGGAGGGGTTTGAGTGGCTTTCGCTGCCGGGGCACTTTTTCGACATGGTGGGCTTTCGCACGCCGGACGACGTGGTGTATCTGGCCGACTGCCTGTCGAGCCGGGAGACGCTGGAAAAGTACCAGATTGGCTTCCTCTACGACGTTGCAGCCTACCTGAACACGCTCGAAATGGTCAAGACGCTCACCGCCCGCGCCTTCGTGCCCGCGCACGCCGCGGCCACGGAGGACATCGCCCCGCTCGCGCAGTACAACATCGACAAGGTGCTCGAGATCGCGGACATCATCACGGAGCTCTGCCAGAAACCGCAGACGTTCGAGGCGGTCTTGCAGCAGCTGTTCCGGCGCTTTGATCTCGTGATGAACTTTGAGCAGTACGTGCTCGTCGGCAGCACAGTGCGCTCCTACCTCGCGTGGCTGAAGGACAGCGGCAGACTCCGCGCCGTCTTTGACGACAACCGCCTGCTCTGGCAGCAGGCATGAAGTGCATGCAAAAAACCTCCGCATCCGATCGGATGCGGAGGTTTTTTCATTCCAGAAGTCCGTATTTTTCTTTCACACGCGCGAGTTTACGCAATAGCGGCTGATACAGCAGGAGCAGAAACACGGCCGTCGCACCCGCGTGGATGAGGTTAAATACAAACCCCGATGCACAGGTCGCAAGCCACAGCTGCCACGAGGGCACGGCGTTGTACATGAGCATGCTCGCCGTATCGAGCAGCACGCCGTAGACGATGAGCACCGAGAAAAAGCCGTAGAGCAGCAGCGGCACGAGCCGTACCTTCCGCCCGGCAAACAGCACGCCGCCGAGAAAGCCCACGAGCCCGAAGCCGAGCATCTGCCACGGCGTCCACGGCCCCTGGCCGAAGAAAAAGTTCGAGATTAGGCCGGCCGCCGCGCCGGTGACGAAGCCCGCCTCCGGCGTGAAGGCCACGGCCGTGAGGATCACAATCGCGCACACGGGCTTGCACTGCGGCAGCCAGTAAAACGCCGCGCGCCCGGCCACGGCCAGCGCCGTCATCGTCGCGAGCAGCACGAGCTCGCGCGCCTGCGGCCTGCGGCCTTCAAACCGCAGCACGAACGGCACGAACATCAGCCCCACGAGCAGCAGCGACGTGAGGTAGTACTTCCGCTCGTCCCACACGCACACGAACACCGCCATCAGCGCCGGGATCGCCACAAGCAGGATGCCGAGCGCGGCCCAGGTGCGCCGCGTCAATCGGTGAGACATTGCACGACCTCCCCGCACAGCACCGCGCCGGGCGCAGCGGTGCGCGCGATGCGCGCGGCCGCCGTGGTGTAAAAATAATTGCCGGAGAAAAACGCGCGCGCGTCGTTTTCCGTCACGACCTCGCCGCGAAAGAGCAGGCCGCAGCGGTCGGCGTACTGCGCGCAGAACTCCACATCGTGGCTCACGATGCACACGGCCGTGCCCTGCGCGCAGAGCGCGCGCAAAAGCGCGCCGAATTCTTCTTTGAACGCGCCGTCCATGCCCTTCGTCGGCTCGTCGAGCAGCAGCACGCGCGGCTGCATGAGCAGCACCTTCGCCAGCGCGGCGCGCTGCTGCTCGCCGCCGGAGAGGTCAAAGGGATGCCGGTCGAGCAGCGGCGCGAGCGCCATCTGCCGCACGACCGTGTCCACCAGCACGGCGTCCCTGCCGAGCGACGCGAGATCGGCGCGCACCGTGTCAGCCGCGAAGAGCGTGCGCGGGTCCTGCGGCACGGCGGCAATGCCGTCGCGCAGGGGCCGGAGCGCGCGCTGTTTTTTTCCGTCCAGATACACACTGCCGCGATACAGACGCAGCTGCCCCGCAAGCACGCCGAGCGCCGTCGTCTTGCCGCTGCCGTTGCTGCCGGTGAGCGCATAGAGCTCGCCCGGTCGCAGCGCGAGCGAGAAATTGCGCAGCACGTCCGCACCGCCCTGCGCGTAGCGAAACCAGCCGTCGCGCACGGTGAGCACCGGGGGCGTGTCCACGGGCGCGGGCGCTGCGTCCGGCATCGGGTGCGGAGAAAAGCGCCCCAGATACGCTCTGCCCGCGCGCACGGTGAGCGGCAGGCGCTCCGTCTCGCCGAGGGCAGCGGCAATGCGCGCCGCCGTGGGCATGGCGGAAAAGATCGCATGGCCGCGCACCGCAGCCGCCGCCTCCTGCGGCGCACCGGCGGCCAGCAGCCGCCCCTGCTCGAGCACGATGAGGTGGTCGGCCAGCGGCACGGCCTCCTCCAGCCGCTGCTCGGACAGCAGGATCGTCAGCCCCAGCTCCTCATTGAGCTTGCGCAGCGTGTGCAGAAAGGTGCTCGCCGCGATGGGGTCGAGTTGGCTCGTCGGCTCGTCCAGAATGAGCACGTCCGGCCGCATGACCACGACGGACGCGAGGTTGAGTATCTGCTTCTGGCCGCCGGAGAGCGCGGCCACGTCGCGGTCGAACCAGTCGGCAATGCCGAAGTAGCTCGCCATCTCGGCGACGCACAGGCGCATGGTTTTTTCATCGCACCCAAGGCTCTCGAGCCCGAACGCCAGCTCGTGGGACACCTTGTCCGTCACGATCTGGTCGTCCGGGTGCTGGAGCACGAAGCCAATGCGCCGCGCCTGCTCGGCAAACGGGATGTCCTGCAAGGGCGTGCCCCCAAGGCGCACCGCGCCGCTGACAGTGCCGTGCGGCGTGAGGCAGGTCTTGAGCTGGCGCAGGAGGGTGGATTTCCCGCTGCCGCTCTCGCCGCAGAGGACGGTGACCGCCCCCTCCGGGATCGTGAGCGTGAGGTCACTCAGCGCCGGGCGCGTCTGGCCCGGATAGGTAAACGTCAGATGTTCGAGCGCAAACGACGCCATGTCAGCGCCTCCTTTCCATCAAGCAGCAGCGGCAGAAAGCACAGCAGCGCAAAGCACGCCATGCACACCGCGCCGAGCACGCCGCTGCCGCCGATGCGGATCGACGGGTAGTAGCGCACATACAGCGCGCCGCAGCCGACGCCCGCACACACGCCCGCAAGTGCGAGCGCAAGCACGGCGCTGAGCACGCCGTCGCGCCGGGTGAAGCGGTAATTGCCGAAATACGTTCTTCTGCCGGCACCGTAGCCCCGGCTCTTCATGGAGTCCGCCGCCGTGATGCCGCTCTCAAGCGCCCACGAGACGGTGATGGACAAAATGCGCGCGCCATTGCGCAGCCGCTGCCACGCGCTGCCCTCGCGCGTGCCGCAGCCGAGCGACGCCTGCGCCGCGCGCACAGAGCGGATGTGCGCGGAAAATTTCGGCACGAACCGCAGCGCCATGCTCAGCAGCAGCGACACGCCCGGCAGCGCACTGCCGAACACGTACAGATATTTTTCCGCCGTCATGACGACATTGCAGCACTGAAACCACAAAATCACGGCCGCGAACATCGCCGCCGCGGCCGCGCCGTAGCACAGCGCCTCGCGCGTGACGGGGTTGCCGTTCGGCAGGTAGAACAGCATCGTCACGCCCGCGTGGTTCAGCAGCGCGTTGAGCGCCGCCATCAGTACCAGAAACGGCACGAGCCAGCCGAGCGTCCGCCCCAGGCTGCGCCAGCCGCGCAGCACCGCGCAGTAGCCCAGCGCGCCCAGCAGGCTCAGCGCCAGAAACACCGGGTGCAGCACGAGCATCGTCAGCAGCAGCACGGCCGCAAAATAGCAAAAGGTCAGCGCCGGGTGCAGCGCCGAGAAGGAATCGTTCATGGTTCTCCTTGCAGGGCGCCGACGTCGCGCCCGAGATCGCACGTATAGCTCCAGACGACGGTGTCGCCGTCATGGAGCGTGTAGCCGCTGCAGCCGTAATCCGGCCAGACGCCGTTGACGCTGTACATCCAGCCGGACAGCTCGCCGCAGTCAAATTCGTAGAGGTTGCCGATGCCCTCAATATAGGCGCTGTTGTACGCGGGCGTCCAGGTCGACTCCATGTGGATGCCCTGCGCGCGGCAGACCTGCTGCAGCACGTCAAACACCGTGTCCCCCTCCGAAAAGGCGACCGTCGTCTCCGGCAGGAGCACGCCGTCGGACGGGACGATGTCCGCCTTGCCGGCCTTCAGGTCGTCCATGTGCGCGAGCACCGTGCTGCACTCGATCCGCACCGTGCAGTGCAGCGCACCGGCATCCTCCTGCGCCTGCCCGCCGCAAGCCGTGCACAGCAAAAGCAGCAGGCACAGCAGCAGCGCGAGCGCGCGCTGCTTAGCCACGCTGCACCGTCGCATTCACGACCGTGAGTCCGGCCGTCGTCGTGGCAAGGCTCTCTGATTCGTCCGCGGCGGCCAGCACGGCGTCCGACACCGTCAGCGCCGCCTCCGCCACACCGTCGGCAAGCTGAAAGCGCAGCCGCACGAGCACGCTGCCCGTCGATGTGGCGAGCGTGCCGCCCGCCTCCGGCAGGCACAGGGCGCGCGCGCTGCCGGTCTCGTTGGCGCGCTCGGAGTCGCTCTCCCACTCCGGCAGGCTGCCCATCACGAGCGGGATGTCCCCGTCCGCCGTGCCGAGAAACGTGATCTGCGTCGGGTCAAAGGCCACGGCGAGGCTCGCCGCCTCGTAGTGCGCACCGTCCGGCAGACCGGAGAGCACGACATCGACCGTGCACGCGCCGTCCGCGTCCGCGCTCTGGCACGTGAGCGTGAGCGTGGGCTCGGTGTCCTCGACGCTCTTTTGCCGCAGGGCAATGCACAGCACCACCACCGCCGCGACCAGCAGCACGGCGAGCACGATGGCAATGTTCTTTTTCGTCCAGAAAGTCTTCATTGTCCGTCCTCCTGCGCCGTGGGCAGCGCCGTATTCTGTACAAAGCTGTCGGCCAGCGCGCGCACATCCTGCGCGTCGACGCGGCCGTTAAGATCCACGTCCATCGTCAGCAGCAGCTGCGTCTCCGGGACCGTGCTGGCGGCGCAGGCCGTGCGGATGTTCAGCGCGTCCTGCGCGTTGATGACGCCGTCGGCATTCACATCGCCGGCGGTCAACACCGGCCCCTTACCTTCCGTCACGGTGTAGTTTGCCGTGTCGTTGAGCGCATCATCCGTCACGTCCGGCGCAAAGAGCCAGACCCACGTCGGCGTGTCGCTGCGCTCAGAGAGCACGGGGCTGTAGAGCAGCTGCGTCCCATCGGAAAACGTGACCGTGCTGTCCGCCGCCGCATCCGGCAGGCACACGGCGACCGTGCGGTATCCGGCCGGGATGAGACCGCTGCCGTCCGCCGTGCAGAGCACGCGCGCGACCGGCTCGTCGGGCTCGGCGGGCGTTTCGACCGTGGGCGCGTCTGTCTCCTGATAGAGGCCGCTCTGCCCGCGCTGGAAGCGCGAGACGGCCACGAGCGCATACACCGCCTGCTCCGTGGCGAGGCTGTCAACGCCGCCAGAGGCCTTGTGGCGGAACGCGGCCGCGCCCGCATCGTAAAACGTCAGCAGCGCATCGACTGCCGAGCCGCCGTCTTTGACGAAGCGGCTGTCCGTGTCCGGGTCGATGCCCAGCGCCGTGCAGGCAACGATGACCTGCGCGACGCTCTCGGCGTTGGCAGAGCCCCACGAGGTGAAGCCGCCGTCGCCGTTTTGCATGGCAGAGAGCGTATCAACGCCGCGCGACACGGCCGCCGCGACGGCCGCCTCCCCGCGGTACGACGCCAGCGCCTGCAGCACCATGGCCGTCACGTCCGGATCGGCCGCCGCGCCGTTCATCGCCCAGCCGCCGCCGGAGAGCTCCGCCGCGAGGATCGCATCCACGCACTGGCGGCGCACCGCGCTGCCGGACAGGTAATTGCGGCTGTCGAGTGCGAGCAGGGCAAACACCGGGCCGTTGATGCCCTGATTGCGCACCCAGGCAAAGTCGGTATACGGCGCGGTGAGGTCGCAGCCGCCGACCTGCGTCGCGTCGCGCCCGATGGCGGACAGCGCGAGGATGACGCGCGAATTGTCCGTGGATTTATAGGCGTTGAGCGCGCCGGCCTTGCCGGACGCCGCCGTGAGCTCCGGTGCTTTGGATGCGACGTCTGCATAGTAGCGCGCAAAATAGTCGCTGTCCACAGCAAAATACCCGCCGCGGGCCAGGCCCAGCACCGTCCACTCGTCGCCGTAGCCCGGCGAGGGGACGGCCGCCGCCTGATGCGCCAGCGCGGCCGAGAGCACCGGCTGCACATCCGCGCCCTGCGCCGTCGGGGCCGGCAGCACCGCGCACACGAGCAACAGCGCCAGACACAGCGCCAGAAACCGTTTGTTCGTTTTCATGATCTGCCTCCTGAAGGGGTCTTCTACGCACGCGGCCAGAGCGCGTGCGGGTTTTCCGAAATCACGCAACATTATACCAGCCGGATCGCGCAAAAGCAACGCTCTGCGGCATTTCCAGCCCCGGCGATGCATGGACTTTCTGTCAGGTTTTCCGGCAGGCCGCTTTTGCGCAATTTCCCACGCGCGGCGTGCTAGGATACCCCCATGGACGTCATCTATCTCGACAGCCTGTTCGGGCTGAATCTGCTGATCGACTACTGCCTCGTGCTGGTCTCCGCGCGCGTGTGCGGCGTGGTGCTGCACCGCTGGCGGTACGCGCTCGCAGCGCTCATCGGCGCGCTGTATGCCGCCCTCATGGTCCTGCCCGGCTTCGGCTGGCTGGCAAACGGTATGATGAAGCTCGCGCTCGGCGCGGCCATGGCTCTCATCGCCTTCGGCGGGGAGGCGCACCTCGTGCGGTGCACGGTGGTGTTTTTCGCCGTGTCGGCTGCGTTCGGCGGCGCGGTGTACGCTGCGAGCATGCTCGCGGGCGTATCGCCGGGCAGCGGCGCGCTCGTGACGGTGTCGGGCCGGGTGCTGGCGCTGTCGTTCGCTGTGTGCTATGCGGCCGTGTCGCTCGTGTTCCGCCGGCGGGCCAGGGCCGCCGACCGCGAGGTGCGCACCGTGACGGTCACGCTCGCCGGGCGCAGCGTGACGCTCAGGGCCCTGCGCGACAGCGGCAACGACCTGCACGACCCGGTGTCCGGCCTGCCGGCGGCGGTGGTCGAGCGCGCGGCGGTGCTGCCGCTGTTTCCGGCGGTGCGCGCACTGCCGGACGACGCGGTGCAGGCACTGGAGGCGCTCAGCGCGCTGCCGGAGTGCACCGGCCGGGTCGTGCTGCTGCCGTATCGTGCGGTGGGCGTAACCGGCGCGCTGCTGCCGGCGTTCCGGCCGGACAGCGTGAAGATCGACGGCGCGGCAGAGCCGATGCTGCTGGCGCTGAGCGCGCAGGCGCTCACATCCGACGGCGCATTTGCCATGGTGCTGCCGCCAAAAAGCTGAGGAGGGGTTTTTCGTGCCAGGATTTCTGGAAAGACTACATACGCTCTGGGCGGCGCTGCAGCTGCGGCTGCGCGGCGGCGCGCCGGGGCTGTTTTACATCGGCGGGAGCGACACCATGCCCGCCCCGCTCGACCGCGCAGCCGAGCAGCAGGCCATTCAGGCGCTCGCCGCCGGCAGCGAGGAGGCCGCCTCCCTGCTCATCGAGCACAACCTGCGGCTGGTGGTGTACATCGCGCGCCGGTTTGAAAACACGGGCATCCACATCGAGGACCTGATCTCGATCGGCACGATCGGCCTCATCAAGGCCATCCACACCTTCAAGCCGGACAAGAACATCAAGCTTGCGACCTACGCCTCGCGCTGCATCGAAAACGAGATCCTCATGTACCTGCGCAAGTGCAGCGCGCAGAAAACGGAGGTGAGCATCGACGAGCCGCTCAACACCGACTGGGACGGCAACGAGCTGCTGCTCTCGGACATTCTCGGCACGGACGCCGACGCCGTGAGCCGCCCGCTCGAGGACGACGCGGAGCGCGCCATGCTCCTGCGCGCCATCGAGGCACTCGGCGAGCGCGACCGGCAGATCATCCTGCTGCGCTTTGGCATCGGCGGCGCGCGCGAGGCGACGCAAAAAGAGGTCGCGGACCTGCTGGGCATCTCGCAGAGCTACATCAGCCGGCTCGAAAAGCGCATCATCGCGCACCTGCGTCAGGAAATGCTCAAGCAGATGCAGTGCTGAAAATATGCCAAAGCGGCGGCTCCGGTCGGAGCCGCCGCTTTGTCTGTCATTTTTTCACGCGGCACTGAATGCGCTGCACACCGCAAAAGAGCAGGAACACCACAAGATCGACCACCACGACGCTCGCGCCGGACGGCGTCTCGAGCACATAGGACAGCACCATACCGAGCAGGAAATTCACCACTGACACCACGGCCGCGCAGATCGTGACCGAGCGGAACGTGCCGAACACGCGCATGGCCGTCAGCGCCGGGAAGATGATGAGGCTCGAGATGAGCAGCGCGCCCATCATGCGCATACCCAGCACGATCGTGACCGCCGTGAGCACCGCAAGCAGCATATTATACGCCTGCGTGTGCACGCCGGTCGCGCGCGAAAACGTCTCGTCGAACGTGACGGCGAAAATGCGCGGATAGCACAGCACGAACAGCGCCAGCACCGCCGCCGACAAAATCAGGCTCAGGCGCAGGTCGGCCGACGACAGCGACAGGATGCTGCCGAACATGTAGTTATTCACATCGGTGTTCATGCCGCTGGTCATGGACACGGTCATCACGCCGATGGCCAGTGCGCTGCTCGAGAGCAGCGCGATCGCGGCGTCGCCCTTGAGCTTGCCGTTTTGCGACAGGCGCAGCAGCAAAAACGCCGCCACGACCACGACCGGCACCGCCACGGCCAGCGGCGCGAGATTGAGCGCCGTGGCGATGGCGAGCGCGCCGAAGCCGACATGGCTCAGCCCGTCGCCGATCATGGAATAGCGCTTGAGCACGAGCGACACACCGAGCAGCGACGCACACAGCGACACGAGCACGCCCACAACGAGCGCACGCACGAGAAACGGATACGACAGCATTTCGAGGATGACTTTCATAGCTTCCGCCCCCCCAGAAACCGGCACGCGGCATCGCTCTGCTTATACTCCGCCGCCGTGCCGAAAAAGAGCTGCTGGTGGCCCAGGTGCAGCACGTGCGTGGCGTAGCGCAGGGCGGCGTCGATGTCGTGCGTGACCATGATGACCGTGATGTCATTGCAGAGGTTCACGAGCTTGATGAGGTTATACAGTTCCCCCGTCGCCACGGGGTCGAGCCCCGTGACCGGCTCGTCGAGCAGCAGGAGCTTGCGCGTGGCGCACAGGGCACGCGCGAGCAGCACGCGCTGCTGCTGGCCGCCGGAGAGCGCCTGATAGCTGTGGTGCGCCAGATCCTCGATGCCCATGCGCTCCATGTTCTCCTGCGCACGGGCGCGGTCGGCCCGCGAATAGAATGGGCGGCCGTGCATCTGGTTGATGCAGCCCGAGCGCACGACCTCCGCCACGCTTGCGGGAAAGTCGCGCTGGAGCTGCGTCTGCTGCGGCAGATAGCCGATCTCGTTGCGCACGAGCCCGTCTCCGAGCGTGATGCTGCCCTGCTCCGGCGCTTTGAGCCCGAGCAGGCCCTTGATGAGCGTGGACTTGCCGGAACCGTTTTCGCCGACCACGCACAACAGATCGCCGCGCGAGACCGTGAAGTTCACGTCGCGCAGCACCGTCTGCCCGTCGTAGCCGAGGCAGACGTGTTCACAAGTAATGAGTGCCATAATTAGTTCAATGCCTCCCGCAGCGCCTGCACATTGCGCTCCATGAGCTGCAGGTACGTCGCGCCGTCTGCAAATGCCTGCGCCGTCACGTTGTGACAGGTCGCAAACTCCAGTTTTTTCGCGCCCGTGGCCTCGCAGATCGTGTCGGCGAGCTTGCCGTTCGACAGCTCGATCGTGAACACGACCGGGATGTTCTCCGCGCGCACCTTGTCGATCAGAAACGCCACCGTGGCCGCCGATGGCTCGGCCGCATCCGCGCAGCCGGGATAGGCGGCATAATAGTCCAGACCATAGGCCTCGGCAAAATACCGCAGTGGGAAACGGTCTGCAAAAACCATCGTTTTTCGCGCTGCATGCGCCACTACATCCTGAAATTCCGCATCCAGCTGGTCCAGCTTCTCCACATAGTCCCCACACCGCTGCGCATACGCCGCCGCGTGCGCGCTGTCGGCCGCAGCAAACGTATCCGAGAGCTTCTGGCAGATGCGCGCCGCGTTGCGCGGCGACGTCCAGACGTGCTCGTCCGGCTCCGTGCCGTCGGCCTCGTGGTCGTGCTTTTCCGTCTGCATGCCCTCGACGGTCTCCTCGTCGAGCAGCTCCACGCAGTCCATGAGCGTCACGACGCGCAGGTTCGGGTTGTCTACACCCTCAAGCACGGTCTTGACCCAGGCATCCGACTCGCCGCCGACGTAGACGAACACGTCGGCATTGCGGATGGCAATGATGTCTTTCGGCGTCGGCTCATAGGAGTGCACCTCGCAGCCGGGGCGCAGCAGCATCGTGACCGACACATCGTCTCCGCCGACCTGGCGCGCGAAATCGTAGGGCGCGAAGATCGTCGTGACGACGTGGAGCTTGCCGTCGTCCGCATCCGGATTCTGCTGCACGGTGCAGCCCGAAAACGCCGACACGGCCAGCACCATTGCCAGCAGCACACACAGGCTCTTACGCATGGCCGTCACGCTTTCTGCCGCAGGCGGCGCACGTGCCGTAGATCGTCGTGCTGCGGCCGTCGACCGTGAAGCCGGCCGCGCGCAGCAGGTCCGACTGCAGCGCATCGGACACGTCCTCGTCCAGATGGATCAGCCGCCCGCAGTCCACGCACTTGAGGTGCAGGTGCGCGTCGCAGTGGCCAGGGTCCATGGCCTGATAGGCCGCGCTGCCGCCGCTCTCGGGCGCGAAGCGGCGCACGGTACCCTCTTCGACCAGGCGGTCAAGCGCACGGTAGACCGTGCTGCGGCCGGGAGCTTCGTCGCCCATGGCCGCGAGCAGCTGCTCGACCGTGAACTGCTCGTCCGCGTGCGCAGACAAAAACGCCAGCAGCGCACAGCGCTGCTGCGTGTGATAACTGTTTCGCATGGTTTCGCCTCCAAATCGGGAATGAATCCCGAATTCAAGCCGTAGCATACACGCAGTTTGCCCGTCTGTCAAGGGGAAAATGTAAAAATGTAAAAATTCCCGCCGGACATTGCGTCCGGCGGGATCTTGGGTTTGGATTCAGGCGAGGGCGGCCTCCGGCTCGCCCGCATCGCCGAGCGTGTCGCTGATGAACTGCGGCACCTGCTCGCGCGGCATGTCCAGCGCGATGGCAAGCTCTCCGTGGAGCATCTCCTCGGCGCGCTTCATATAGCGCTCGTCGACGAGGCCGAGCTTCTTGCCGCGCTCGGTCATCCGGCGGCGCTTGGCGCGCACGTCCTTGATCAACTGCAGAAGATCTGCGCAGGTGTAATCCTGAATGCACTGCTGATAGTGCTCATTGAGAAAGCGGAGGTTGGAATTTTCATAGACCTGCGCGGTCATCTGCGGAATGCGGTCAATGAGTGCGAGCGCCTCCTCGCGCGTGATCACAGGCCGCATGAACACCTTGCTGTCCACGGGTGTGAACACCTTGCCCTCCCGGTAGATGGGCGCGAGCGTATAGTACTCCCGGTGCTTGTCCACACCGGAGATCTTCGGCGTACCGATCTCCTCCACGCGGCAGACGCCCTCGTTGCCATACACGATCAACTGACCAATTTCGTACATTTGAATATCCTTTCCTCAGCCAAACAAAACCAAAAACAAACAAAGCAGGGCGGCATTGCAGCCGCACTGCGGCCGCAATCCTGCCCCCTGATAGATAGTTTAGCACAAAATTTGCAAAAAGGTAAGACTTTTTTCATTTAGGACTTGATTTTTTTACGGAAACGGATAGAATAAACAATTTATAGAGCGTAAAGGCAGGAAGGAAAATCCGCATTTGCTACTTTGAGGGGGAAAATCGGGATGCATATCGGGTGGAACCGCATCTGGAAAGTGCTGCTGGGCTGTGCCTGCGTCATCGGGAGCATCGTCCTGCTCGCCTGTGGGCAGGTCGGCTGGGGCATTGCGGCATTGGAAGCAGCCGTGCTGCTGCTCGCGCTGCAATATGCGCCGCGCGCGGCGCGGCTGCGGAAAACGTGGTGGTTCGTGGAGCTGGTGCTTGTGCTCGCCGTCACCGTGGGGTACGCCGGCTTTGCCGCCGTGCGCGCAGCGCAGACACCGGCGTCCGCCGTCGTCATCACGACGGAGCGCAGCGTGCCGCCGGTCACGCCGGCGCCGGAGACCGCAGCGCCGGAACCGACCGCCACACCGGAGCCGACGCCCGCACCCGACACGGCGGAGGCGACCTGTGTCGCCAGCCGCAAGGCGAAGAAATACCACCGGCCGTCGTGCCAGTACGCCGCCAAGATCAAGGACGAGAACCTCGTGACCTTTGACAGCGCCGCGCAGGCGCAGGCCGCGGGCTATGCGCCCTGCGGCGCGTGCAAACCATAAGAAAAACCGCGCTCCCGTGTATCGGGAGCACGGTTTTGCCGTTTGGAGATCACATGTGCAGATCCGGGTAGAGCGGGAAGCGTGCGCACAGATCCAGAACCTGCGCACGCACGGTGGGCACGGCGGCCTCGCCCTCGTCGATCAGGCGGCAGATGAGCGCGCCGATCTCGCGCATCTCCCCCTCGCCCATGCCGCGGGTCGTGACGGCCGGCGTGCCGAGCCGCACGCCGCTCGTGACGCGCACGGACTGCGTGTCGAACGGGATGGTGTTTTTGTTGGCGGTGATGTTCGCCGCGTCGAGCAGGTCCTGCATCTGCGCGCCAGTGCGGCCGCGGCTGTAGACGTCGGCCAGCATGAGATGGTTGTCCGTGCCGCCGGAAACAAGGCGCACACCGCCCTGCTGCAGCGTCTCGGCGAGCACGGCGGCGTTTTTGACCACCTGCTGCTGATAGGCGCGGAAGGCCGGCTGCAGCGCCTCGCCGAAGCAGACCGCCTTGCCGGCGATGACGTGCATGAGCGGGCCGCCCTGCGTGCCGGGGAAGACGGCGCTGTCGATCTTTTTGGCAAGCTCGTCGCGGCAGAGGATGATCGCACCGCGCGGGCCGCGCAGGGTCTTGTGCGTCGTGCAGGTGACGACATCGGCATACGGCACCGGGCTCGGGTGCACGCCAGCGGCGACAAGGCCGCCGATGTGCGCCATGTCGACCATCAGGTACGCGCCGACGGAATCGGCGACGGCGCGAAAGCGCGCAAAGTCGATCACGCGCGGATAGGCGCTCGCCCCGGCGATGATGAGCTTCGGGCGTACCTCCTCGGCCACGCGCGCGAGCGCGTCGTAGTCGATGGTCTCGGTCTCGGGGTCAACGCCGTAAAAATGCGCCTCAAAATATTTCCCGGACAAGGACGCCTTGCTGCCGTGCGTCAGGTGGCCGCCGTGGGAGAGGTTCATGCCGAGGATGCGGTCGCCCGGCTGCAGCAGCGCCGCATACACGGCCATATTCGCCTGCGAGCCGGAGTGCGGCTGAACGTTGGCGTGATCCGCGCCGAAGAGCCGCGTCACGCGGTCGATGGCCAGACGCTCGACCTCGTCAACATAGTCGCAGCCGCCGTAATAGCGCGCGCCGGGATAGCCCTCGGCGTATTTGTTCGTCAGGTGGCTGCCCACGGCCTCCATCACGGCCGGGCTCGTGAAATTCTCGGACGCGATCAGCTCCAGATGGTCGCGTTGGCGCCCCAGCTCCCGCTCCATGGAGGCGTACAATTCTGGGTCGGCCAGCTTCAGGTGTTCATAATTCATATCGGAAACCTCCGTTTGTGTCAAAATCGCACAGATAGTTTACCACGACTCGCACGTATTTTACAAGAGGCCGCCGCGTAAACTAAAGCATCCCGATTTCACCCGAGGTGATGCAAGTTGAACAAATGGAAGCGTATCCGCCCGTATGTCGCCTTCAGCGCGATCGCGCTGGCCGTTGGCGGCGCGTCAAGCTTTGCCACCCGCGCGGGCATGGCTGACTTCGACCTGCTGACAAAGCCGCCGGCCGCCCCGCCGGACTGGCTGTTTCCCATCGCGTGGACGATCTTGTACCTGCTCATGGGCATCGCCATGGGGCTTGTCTGGCGCAGCAGCACCGGCCGCGCGCGCCGGGAAGCCACCGCGCTCTGGAGCATCCAACTGGCTGTCAACGGCCTGTGGCCGGTGCTGTTTTTCCTGCTGGGCGCGCACGGGCCGGCGTTTTTCTGGCTCGCGGGGCTGATCGTGCTCGTGTTGTTCATGATCGCGGATTTTTCCCGCCGCAATGCCGCGGCCGCGTGGCTGAGCGCGCCGTATCTGCTCTGGCTGCTGTTCGCGGCGTATCTGAACCTCGGCATCTGGCTGCTCAATCGGTAAGGTTTGGGTAAAGATCACGTCAAGAATGTGTTTGCATGGTGCGGAAGATTGTGGTACACTGCCCCCTGAGGAGGGAACTGCCCCATGAAAAAACCGCTCAAGATCATACTCATCATTCTGGCCGTCCTTGTCGGCCTGGTCGCCGCGCTGCTCATCTGGCTGACCGCCACGCAGCTGAATGTCAAGACCGAGACCGCCGTCGTGACGAACGGCGAGAACAGCACCGCCAGCTTCGCCCCGGGCGACAGCGTGTCCATCCTGACGTGGAACGTCGGCTACGCCGGACTGGGTGAAGAGTCCGATTTCTTCATGGACGGCGGCAAGCAGGTGCGCGCGCCGAGCAAGGCCATCGCAGAGAAGAACATGGACGGCATCGTCAGCACCGTGAAGGAGCTGGACGCCGACTTCACGTTCCTGCAGGAGATCGAGGCCGACCCCTCGACCCGCTCCTACGGCATTGAAGAGGCCGAACGGATGCGCACCGAGACCGGACTCGACACCGCGCACGCGCGCAACTACAAATGTGCCTTCGTGCCCTACCCCATCCCGCCGATCGGCAAGGTGAGCTCCGGCATCATGACGCTCTCGACCGCGCCCATCGCCTCGGCCGAGCGCATCGCCCTGCCGAGCCCGTTCAAGTGGCCGGTATCGGTGGCCAACCTCAAGCGCTGCCTGATGCCGGTGTATATCGACCTCGAGGGCACGGACGCGCAGCTCGTGCTCGTCAACCTCCACCTGGAGGCGTATGACGACGGCGAAGGCAAGGCCGCGCAGACCGCCGCGCTCAAATCGTTCCTCGAGCAGGAATACGCCAAGGGCAACTACGTCATCGCCGGCGGCGACTTCAACCAGACGTTCCCCGGCGGGCTGGACAAGTACCCGATCAAGAACGCCGATCTCTGGACGCCCGGCACACTCGACGACAGCATGCTGCCCGACGGCTGGCACTTTGCCTACGACACGGCCACGCCGACCTGCCGCCTCGACAACCAGCCCTATGACGCCGAGAGCGACGCCACGCAGCACTACGTGATCGACGGCTTCATCCTCTCGCCGAACGTGGAGCTCACGGGCGTACAGACGCAGGACGACGGCTTCCGCTTCTCCGACCACAACCCCGTGCTGCTGAATATCCGGCTCAAATAAAGCATATCAAAAAGCCCGCTTCCAACCGGAAGCGGGCTGATTTTTTATTTTGCGCGCGTGATGTGCAGCTCGCGGCAGGAATTTGGGCCGAAGAGCGCCTCCATCCCCTTTCGGTACGCGGGGAAGGCATCGCGCGGCATGAGCGCCTGCACGCACCCGGCAAAACCGCCGCCGTGCACGCGCCACGCGCCCACGCCGTCGAGCAGCGCGGCCGCGCGCGCCAGCCCGCGCTCAAGCCGGTCGTCGCCGCCCGGGGCGCGGATGTTGCGCAGCAGCTGCTCCGACGAGCGGCCGGAGTCATTCATCAGGCGCAGGTACGTCTCGGCGTCCCGGTGCACGAGCGCGTCGCGCATGAGCGGCACGCGCGCGTTCTCCTCAAAAAAGTGCGCCGCGCGGTCATCGGCAAGGCCCGGCTGCCGGTGGGCATAGAAATCCGCCGGATCGACCTGCGAGAGCGTCTCGGCGCCGAAGCGCCGCGCCACGCGGCACATATCGGCCGGCAGCGCCGCATACGCCGCCGTCAGCCCCGCGTGGCTGCCGCCGGTGTCCGTCAGGCTCAGCGTAAGGCCCATGTCGGCAAACGGCGCCGCGACCGGGGCGATCTCCCCGGCGGCGAAGTCGATGTACACCGCGCCGTCGAGCGCGCACGCGAGCTGATCCATGAGGCCGGACGGCTTGCCGAAGTGGCGGTTTTCCGCCTGCTGGCCGAAGCGCGCGAGCTGCTCGGGCGAGAACGCGCCGCCGTTGTAGAGCGCGTTGAAGATGCGGCCGACGAGGATCTCAAACGCGGCCGACGACGACAGGCCGCCGCCCGGCTTGAGCGCGGAGGACGCCCACGCCTCGAAGCCGCCGACAGCACCGCCGGCGTCCAGAATGGCCGCCGCCATGCCGCGCACGAGCGCCCACGGCTTGCCATACGCGCGTGGATCCACGGCCAGATCGTCGAGCGCGACCGTGAACGGCCGGTATCCCTTCGAGTGGATGCACACGCGGCGGTCGCGCCGGCGCGTCGCACGCGCGGTGATGCCCACGTCCACGGACGCCGCCAGCACGCGGCCGAGCTGATGATCGGTATGGTTTCCGGCCAGCTCCGTGCGGCCGGGGGCAAAAAATCGCTGCATGATCTTCCTCCGAAAAAAGCCGGCAGGCGTCCTGCCTGCCGGCTTCCGTGCAAAAACTCAGTGCTTGCGCGCGAGCACCCGCTCGATGCCGCGCACGACGCCGGCCGCGTCCACGCCGTACTTGGCCAGCAGGTCGGTGTACTTGCCGGTCTCGGTGAACGTGTCGGGGATGCCGACAAACTCCGTCGGCGCGCCCGTGCCGCCCCAGGCAAGCACTTCCGCCACGGCGCTGCCGAGGCCGCCGTAGATGTTGTGCTCCTCGGCGGTGACGATCGCGCCCGTCTCCTGCGCGCAGCGCAGGATGAGCTCGCGGTCGATGGGCTTGATGGAGTACATGTCCACTACGCGCACGGACACGCCGCGCGCGGCCATCTGCTCGGCCGCCTCGAGCGCCTTGTGCACGAGGATGCCACAGGCGATGACGGTCACGTCCGTACCGTCGCGCACGATCGCGCCCTTGCCGCACTCGAACTTCGTGCTCTCGTCATACAGGTCCGGGTACACGTCGCGCGACAGGCGCAGGTACATCGGGCCGTAGGTGTCCACGGCGTACTTCGTGGCCCAGCGGGTGCTGGTCGCATCCGACGGGACGAGCACGGTCATGTTCGGCAGTGCGCGCATGACGGCGATGTCCTCCGTAGCGTGGTGCGTCGCGCCGTCGAGCGCGTCGGACATGCCGCAGTAAGCGCCGCCGAACTTCACGTTCAGGTTGCCGTAGCACACCTGCGCGCGCGCGGAGATGAGACCCAGCGTGGTCAGAAAGACCGTGAACGTGTTCACGAACGGGATCTTCCCGGTCGTGGCAAGACCCGCCGCCGTGGCGACCATGTCGGACTCGGCGATACCCATATTGAAATGGCGCTCGGGGTGCGCCTTGGCGAAGATGCCGCTCTTGGTAGAACCGGACAGGTCAGCATCGAGCACGACAATGTTCTCATTGGTGTCGCCAAGCTCGGCGAGCACGGTGCCGTAAACTTCACGAATGGACTTTCCCATCACACGTTACCTCCCAGTTCCTGCATTGCCTGCGCGAATTCGGCGTCCGGAATGGCCTTGCCGTGCCAGGCGGACTTGCCCTCCATAAAGGACACGCCCTTGCCCTTGATCGTATCGGCGAGGATCACAGTCGGCACGCCCTTGCAGGCGGCGGCCGCGTCGAGCGCAGCGTCGAGCGCCGTCAGATCGTGCCCGTCGCAGCGCAGCACGTTCCAGCCGAAGGCCTTCCACTTGCCGGGCAGGTCGCGCAGCGGCATGATCTCGTCGGTCGTGCCGTCGAGCTGCACCTTGTTCCAGTCGACGATGGCGGTGAGGTTGTCGAGGCCGAACTTCACGGCCGAGGCGGCCGCCTCCCAGACGGCGCCCTCATCGAGCTCGCCGTCGCCGAGCACGGCGTACACGCGCGCATCGGAATGGTTCAGCTTCAGGCCGAGGGCCATGCCCTGCGCGGCGGCCAGGCCGATGCCCAGCGGGCCGGACGGCATATCCACGCCCGGCGTGCGCATGCACGGGTGGCCCTGCAGGGGGCTGCCGGCCTGGCGCAGGGTGTTCATGCTCTCGGTGGGCAGGAAGCCCTTGCCGATCAGGTTGCGGTAAAGCATGGGCGCGGCGTGACCCTTGCAGAGCACGAGCCGGTCACGGTCCGGATCGTCGGGGTGCGCGGCGTCCACATGCATGCGCTGCTGATACAGCAGCGTGAGGATCTCACAAACGGACAGGCTGCCGCCCGGGTGGCCGGACTGCGCGCCGTGGATGGCGGTGAGTACGTCGATCCGATACTGCCGGCAAAGCTCCTGGAGCTCGGCCGTGCGTTCCGGGGTCAAAGACATGGTGGTTTGTCCTCCTGTTTGATGTTACTTAATAAAGATACAACGCACGTTTTTTGATGTCAACGGCGCGAGCCGATTTTTCGCGCGTTTTCCCTTGTTAATTTTATAATCGTTGCTTTACCGGGCGACAATCGTTATAATTAAAGAGAATATATTTATTGTCTGCATCCCCGCAGACCATTCAGGAGGCGAGGTCAATGGACCCCAACAAAGCGCTCAACATGACTATGCTCTGCGATTTCTATGAGCTGACGATGGGCAACGGTTATCTTGAGCACGGCATGCAGGACCGCATCACGTATTTTGATGTGTTCTTCCGCAGCGTGCCGGACGACGGCGGCTACGCCATCGCCGCCGGTCTCGAGCAGATCATCGACTACATCGAGAACCTGCACTTCACCGACGAGGACATTGCCTATCTGCGCAGCCGGAAGCTGTTCAGCGAGGCATTTCTGGACTATCTGAAAAACTTCCGCTTCACCGGCGACATCTGGGCCGTGCCGGAGGGCACACCCGTGTTCCCGCGCGAGCCGCTCATCACGGTGCGCGCGCCCGCCATCCAGGCGCAGCTCGTGGAGACGTATCTGCTGCTGCAGATCAACCACCAGAGTCTGATCGCCACGAAGGCCAGCCGCATCTGCCGCGCGGCACAGGGCCGCACGGTGCTCGAGTTCGGCTCCCGCCGCGCACAGGGCGCGGACGGTGCGATCCTCGGCGCGCGCGCTGCCTACATCGGCGGCTGCGCCGGCACCGCCTGCACGATCTCGGACGAGGTATACGGCGTGTACGCCGGCGGCACGATGGCGCACTCCTGGGTGCAGATGTTCGACTCCGAGCTCGACGCCTTCCGCGCCTACTGCCAGACGTACCCCGACAACGCCACCCTGCTCGTGGACACCTACAACAGCCTGCAGTCCGGCGTGCCGAACGCCATCCGCGCGTTCAACGAGGTGCTGCGGCCGAAGGGCATCACGCACTGCGGCATCCGCTTCGACTCCGGCGACATCGCCTACCTGACGAAGAAGGCGCGCAAAATGCTCGACGACGCCGGCTGGCCCGACTGCAAGATCACCGTGTCCAACGCGCTCGATGAGCGCCTGATCGCGGGGCTGCTGCGCCAGGGCGCGCAGATCGACAGCTTCGGCGTGGGCGAGCGGCTCATCACCGCGCGCAGCGAGCCGGTGTTCGGCGGCGTGTACAAGCTCGCGGCCATCGAGGACGAGAACGGCAACATCATCCCGAAGATCAAGATCAGCGAGAACGTCGGCAAGATCACCAACCCCCACTTTAAAAAGGTCTACCGCTTTTACAGCAAGGACTCCGGCATGGCCGAGGCGGACTACATCTGCCTGCACGACGAGGTCGTGGACGACACGCAGCCGCTCGAGATCTGCGATCCCGACGCGACGTGGAAGAAGAAAGTGCTCACCGACTTCACGGCGCGCGAGCTGCTCGTGCCCATCTTCCGCGGCGGCAGGCTCGTGTATCAGAAGCCCGCGCTCGATGACATCCGCGCCTACTGCGCGCAGCAGCTTACCACGCTCTGGCCGGAGGTACTGCGCTTCGACTACCCGCACAACTACTACGTTGACCTGTCGGAAAAGCTGCTGAAGATCAAGCTCGAGCTGCTCAACGCCGGCGGAAAGTCGCAGGGCTGAGCCGTGGAAGCTGCTGCCCGCCGTCAGGCCATTCTCGACCGGCTCCGGACGGCCGACCGGCCCGTGAGCGCGTCGAGCCTTGCCGCCGAGCTGAATGTCAGCCGCCAGATCATCGTGGGCGACATTGCGCTCCTGCGCGCCGGCGGTGCCGGGATCTCCGCCACCCCGCGCGGCTACGTGCTGCCGCGGGCAACGGACGGCATCACGCGCACGATCGCCTGCCGCCACACGCTCGAGCAGACCGGGACCGAGCTCGACATCCTCGTCGACAACGGCTGCACCGTGCTCGATGTCATCGTCGAGCACCCGGTCTACGGCCAGCTCACCGGCCAGCTGCAGATCAGCAGCCGCTACGATGTGGAGCAGTTTCTCGCGCGCGTGCAGGCGCACGACGCTGCCCCGCTGAGCATGCTCACCGGCGGCATCCATCTGCACACGCTGCGCTGCCCGGACGCGGCCGCCTGCGAGCGCGCCTGCGCCGCGCTGAAAGCGGCCGGCCTGCTGCTGGACGATTGACAGAAGTTTAATTTAGTTGACAAGTGCACAGGAAGACTTTATAGTATGCTTTACAGGTGTCATGACACCTGTAAAGCATACTTATTTTCTGGAGGAATGCACTATGCAGCGGTTCCGGGACTTTCTGAAGCGAAAGGATATTGAGATCTCTCTGCGGCGCTACGGTATCGACGCGCTCGGCGCGATGGCACAGGGCCTGTTCTGCTCGCTGCTGATCGGCACGATCCTCAACACGCTCGGTCAGCAGTTCCACATCGGTTTTCTCAACGCGATCATCTTCACCCTCGGCAAGGGCGACGCCGCGGTCGGCTACACGATCGGCGGGTGCGCATCGCTCATGGTCGGCCCGGCGATGGCGGTGGCCATCGGCTATGCGCTGCACGCGCCGGCGATGGTGCTGTTCTCGCTCGTCCCGGTCGGCTATGCGACCAACGCCATGGGCGGCGCCGGCGGCCCGCTGGCCGTGCTCGTGACGGCGATCATCGCGGCCGAGTTCGGCAAGGCCGTGAGCAAGGAGACGAAGGTGGATATCCTCGTCACGCCCATCGTCACGATCCTCGTCGGCATCGGGCTGGCCATGCTCGTGGCCGCGCCCATCGGTAAGGCGGCCAACTGGGTCGGCACGCTCATCATGTGGGCGACCGAGCAGCAGCCGTTCGTCATGGGCATCCTCGTGTCGGTCATCGTGGGCATCGCGCTCACGCTGCCGATCTCGTCGGCCGCCATCTGCGCGGCGCTCTCGCTCACGGGGCTCGCGGGCGGCGCGGCCGTGGCCGGCTGCTGCGCGAACATGGTGGGCTTCGCCGTGCTGAGCTTCCGCGAAAACGGCTGGGGCGGCCTGGTCAGTCAGGGACTCGGCACGAGCATGCTGCAGATGGGCAACATCGTGCGCAACCCGAAGATCTGGATCCCCGCCATCGTGACGTCGGCCATCACGGGCCCGATCGCCACGTGCGTCTTCAAGCTGCAGATGAACGGCGCGGCCGTTAACTCCGGCATGGGCACGTGCGGCCTGTGCGGCCCGATCGGTGTGTGGACCGGCTGGGTCGCACCGAGCGAGGCCGCCGTCGCCAACGGCGCCGTGGCCATCCAGCCCGGGGCGATGGACTGGATCGGGCTCGTGATGGTCTGCTTTGTGCTCCCGGCCGTGATCTGCTGGGCGATCGGTCTGCTGTGCCGCCGCCTCGGCTGGATCCGCGAGGGTGACCTGAAGCTGGACTAAATCCACGTACATACAAAACCCCGCACAGGACGGTGTCCCGTGCGGGGTTTTCTTTACATCCCAAAGAGCCGAATGCCCTTGACGAGCATCGACAGCCCCAGCGTCACGACCAGCACGGCGCTGCCCTTGACGATGTATTTCATCCAGCCGCGCGGCAGAAACGACTGCAGCGCGCCGAACAGAAACAGCAGCGGCACCGTGCCGAGCGAGAACACCAGCATCACGAGCGCGCCGCGCGCGGCGCTGCCGCTGCTCATGGCGCAGAGCCACATGGCGCTGAGTGCGCCGCACGGCATGACGCCCGTGAGCAGGCCGATGATGAGCGGCCGGCCGGCAAAGCGGCGGCGCGTGCGCGCATTGAGGCTGCACGCACCGGGCAGCTCCGTCTCCGTACTGCGCAGGCCCGGCAGGATGCCCGCCATGCGCAGGCCAATGAGCAGCACGAGCGCGCCCGCAACGGTAAAGACCATGCTCTTGATGTTCGGCGTGTAGGTGATGACCGCGCCGAGCGCGCCGCAGAGCGCGCCGACCGCCGTGTACGACACGACGCGCCCGCCATTGTACGCAGCCGAGGCGATGAGCCCGCGCTTGCTGCGGCCGGTCACGCCGCGCGCATCCGTCGTCTGCGCGAGCAGAATGCCGCCGCACATGCCGATGCAGTGCGTGCTCGTGAGCAGGCCGACGAGAAACACGAGACCGAGCGAGGCATTGTCCGCGAGCGCCGGGACTTTCACGAGCGCGAGCAGCTTCGGCAGCCCCCAGTAGAGCACGCCCACGAGCGCAAGACAGATCCCATCGACCACCACGCCGCCCATGCCGTGCGTGCCCGGCGGATAGCCGGCATTCGTGAGCACCTGCCGCAGCGTGTCCTCCGTGACGATGTTCGGATCATACGTGATCGTCACGCGGCCGCGCCAGTAGTGCGCCTGTGCGGAGACGACGCCGCGCGTGTGCAGCAGCGCATCCGCGATGGCGTCCTCACATGCCCGGCAGATCATGCCGGACACATTCAGCTCCAGAACCGTGGTCGTCATGGCCGCTCCCCCTTCGTTTCGTTCCCGCGCAGCGCACACAGCAGCACGCCGCCGGATGCACCGCACGCAAGCACCGCCGCCGCGCCCGGGCCGATCACCCCGCACGCAGCCAGCGGCAGACACACGGCATGATACGCCAGCAGCAGCCAGATGCCCCGGCGCACGGTGCGCGCCGTCCGCGCGGCCGACGCCTCCGCGCCGCACGTGAGCAGCTCGCCCCGCTCGGCCGCTCGGCCGATCTCTGCCGGCGCGGCGACACCCGCGGCCTGCCCGGCCGCGCCGGGACACGTGGCGGCCAGCACAGCGCACGTACAGGTCAGCGCGCGGGCCAGATCGCCCGGCTGCCGCCAGAAAAGCCATACGACGCCAACGCCGATCGCCAAAAGGACGAGCAGCGCGGTGAGGCGTGATGCCGCCCGCTCGAGCCGCACCTGCTCCGGTGTGCGCACGGTCTGTGCGCGCTGCAGGGCTGCGATCGTCCGCTGCAGCACCGTCGCGTCGCCGATCGCCGTGGGCGTGATGAATGCGCTGCCCGCGCGGTTGAGCGTGCCGGCCAGGACTGCGTCCCCCACCGCCTTTTCCACCGGCCGGGCTGCGCCCGTGAGGGCGGATGCATCGACTGTGCAGGTGCCGGAGCACACGACGCCGTCGACCGGGACACGCTCGCCCGGCAGAACGCGCACCACGTTGCGCGGCGTGAGCGCGTCGGCGTCCACCTGCGTCCCCACGCCGTCCCGCACGACCGTCGCCGTGCGCGGGCGCAGATGCCGCAGCCGCCGCACCGCTGCGTGAAGCGCCCCGCGCACCAGCTGCGCCGCGTACTTCCCCGCCAGCAGCGCGCAGACGATGCCGCACGGCGCGGGAAAGCACGGCCGCAGGCCCGTGAAGGCCGCATAGGCACTGTACGCAAACAGGATAAGCGCTGCGAGCAGACCGGGTGCGTCCGGCCCGAGACTGCCGCCGCGCAGCACGCGCCACGTGCCGCGCCAGAGCGCTGCGCCCGCGCCGAAGAGCACCGCTGCCGCCAGCGCAAGCTGCACGAGCTCCGGCAGCCGCCACAGCATCAGCGCCGTGAGCAGCACGCCAAATCCCAACCGGCGCGCCAGCCGCTGGCGCGTCCGGCCCTGCTGGGCCTCCTCGCCGCCGCGCTGCGCCGTCAGCTCCGCGCCCGGGCCGAGCACCGCCGGGAGCACCGCAGCGTCCGTGCCGACCGGCCAGAGCGTCACCATGAAGGTATCGCCCGCGCGCGCAGCGCTGCGCACGCCGAACACCGCCCGCAACCGCGCCTCCGCCCCGTCGTCCGCGCCCGGGCAGCGCAGCTCCGCCGTCTCGACCGGCACATCAAAGCCCGCGCGCTGTACGCAGCGCGCGATCTCACCGAGGCCGACGGCCGCCTCGTCATACGTCAGGCGTGCGCAGCCGGCCGTGTCGCTCACGAACACCGCATGCACCCCCGGCAGCCCCCGCAGCGCGCACACGATGCGCACCGCGCAGGCGCCGCAGTCCATGCCCGAGATGCGCAGGATCACGTCCGTCATTTTTGCCGCCGCCTTTCGTAATTTACCAACTGGTCAGTAAAAAAGATAGCACGCTGCCACAATTTTGTCAAGGCGCGGCGTGGATTTTCCCGGCCATTTGACGGACGTCGAAAATCGCAGTATAATCGAGACATCCCAGTAGCCCGGAGGCGACCAAGATGCCGATCATTGTCGACCGTGACCAGATCCGCATGGACATTCTCATGGCGTTTCAGCGCTGCATCGAGCGCAAGCCCATGATGAACGTG
>ERZ1673752.191-NODE-191-length-114545-cov-11.936964_pt1 | contig 114545 bp, 104 predicted proteins | sample MGYA00580195_ERZ1673752 | MGnify/ENA primary metagenome ERZ1673752 (study PRJEB41218, sample SAMN15661744) | gut metagenome | host: Homo sapiens | place: Canada: London | collected 2015-08-20/2019-03-30 | study: EMG produced TPA metagenomics assembly of... | reverse complement strand
GGGTTTGACCTGCCCTTACACCCCTAAAACGGACACACTTTCTTGCCTATAACCCCATTCTGCTCATTACGAAGCATGGAGCACCTTTTGGAGCGCATGTCCTTCTGCAATATCGTTCTGCAATATCGTTCTGCAATGTCCTCCTGCAATGTTCTTCTGTAATGTCTTCCTGCAATATCCTTCTGCTGTGGTCTTCTGCAATGAATACGCACTTTTTTGCAGGAAAAATACGTTCGTACGCACACTTTAACGGCCTTGAGGAAATCTGACCTGGCCTTATAGCCAATGAAGCTACCGCGATCATATCGATCCGCACCCAGATCACCCTATATCGAGCGATTTTGTGCGTACAAGCGCATTTTTGCTGCAAAAATCAGCTCAAACGCTGCAAATCAGGAGTTGCGCGCATCATCACCCGAAAACCCTAACGAGCCACGAACGATCTAATAGCCCGAACGAACGGCCCTGGATGTTCCAGGGCCGTTCCCTCTTTCGCTTTATATATGGATGCCTAGCGCACGAACCTAGAACAAACGACTATTGAATACCCTCCAGCTTCGGGATGTACTTGAAGCCTTCTTCTAGGTCGGCATCGGTCGGGATGTAGTCGGTCATCGTGCCTTCGCGATACGCCTGATAGGCCATCAGGTCGAAGTAACCCGTACCGGTAAGGCCGAACACGATAGTCTTCTCCTCGCCCGTTTCCTTGCACTTGAGGGCCTCGTCGATCGCGACACGGATCGCATGGGAGGACTCCGGTGCAGGAAGCGTTCCTTCGACGCGCGCGAACAGGGTCGCTGCTTCGAACACCTTCGTCTGCTCGACGCTACGCGCTTCATCGATGAAGCCATCGTGGTAGAGCTGCGAGAGGATCGGGCTCATGCCGTGATAGCGCAGGCCACCTGCGTGGTTCGGACTCGGGATGAACCCAGAGCCGAGCGTGTACATCTTAGCGAGCGGCGTGACCTTACCTACGTCACAAAAGTCGTAAGCGAACTTGCCGCGCGTGAGCGTCGGGCAGCTCGCCGGCTCGACCGCGATGAAATACGGAGCTTCCTTGCCCTCCAACTTATCAGCCATGAACGGCGCCATGAGGCCGCCCAGATTCGAGCCGCCGCCCGCGCAGCCGATCAGGATGTCAGGCTTCACGTCGATCTTCTCGAGCGCCGCCTTCGTCTCCAGACCGATGATGGACTGATGAAGCAGCACCTGATTGAGCACGGAGCCGAGCGTATAACGGCAACCTTCGGTAGATACCGCCTCTTCGACCGCTTCGGAGATCGCGGTACCGAGCGAGCCGGTGTTATCGGGGTCCTTCTCCAGGATCGAACGACCGACGTTGGTCTCCATGGAAGGTGACGGCGTGACGCGCGCATTGTAGGTCTCCATGACCGCCTTGCGGAACGGCTTCTGCATGGCCGAGCACTTCACCATGAAAACATGCAGGTCGAGACCGAAGAAACCGGTCGCCATCGAAAGCGCGGTGCCCCACTGGCCCGCACCTGTTTCGGTGGTAAGGCAGCTCAGGCCCTGCTGCTTGGCATAATATGCCTGCGCGATAGCGGAGTTGAGCTTGTGCGAACCTGAGGTGTTGTTGCCCTCGAACTTGTAGTAGATCTTCGCAGGCGTATCGAGCGCCTCTTCCAGGAACTTCGCATGGATGAGCGGGCTCGGGCGATACATGCGATAGAAATCGCGCACCTCATCCGGGATCGGGATGAACTTATCGGTCGCATTGAGCTCCTGCTTCGCGAGCTCAGTGCAGAAGACCGGCTCAAGATCGGCCACCGTCATCGGCTCGAGTGTCGACGGGTTCAGGATCGGCGCGTGATCGGTATTCATGAATGCGCGGATGTTCAGCCATTCTTTGGGCAATTCATCCTCTGCGAGATAGGTCTTGTACTCGGTACTAGTGCGGTTGGTCATGTGTTCTCCTTTCCGAAGACCGGACATAAAAAAACGCCCTGTCTCCTTTCACGTTTCCGTGCAGGGACAAGAGCGAACTCCTGCGGTGCCACCACTGCTTGATGCTTTCGCATCCTCTCATGAACTGCTCGCGCAGCGCGCGAACACCTCTGCTCTATTACGGGAGCTCCCGTTCTTCACTACTGCGATGTCGAACGTATCGGTTCGCAAAGACCCTCCGAGGCCCATTGGTCAGTTCGTTCGCTATCAGGCTTCCACCATCCCTGACTCGCTTGGAGCACGTTACTGCCGTCTTCCCCGTCATCGGTTTAGAACCATGATAATCACGCTGCCACGCATTTTCAAGCAGAAAATGGCGGACGTGCAACTAGAGGCGCGCCGAACGCTTGAGGTGCTCGAGCAGCGCCGTGCAACCCGCGTCCACATCGTCGAAGGTCGTCTCAAAATCGCCCGTGTACCAAGGGTCGGCCACGTCACGCGAAAGCCCCACCCAATCGAGCAGCAAGCTGCACTTCTCTTCGGGGTCGTTCTTAAACAGACGCATCATGTCGCGGCGATTGTATTCGTCCATGCCGACGATGTAGTCGAAGCGATCATAGTCTTCGCGCCGGACGAGATGCGCAGCGCGAGGCGCGAACGGGATGCCATACTGCTCGAGGATCTTGCGCGTACCGCGATGGATGTCCGAGCCGATCTCGTCGGTATGGAGTGCCGCGGATTCCACCTGCACCGCCTCGCCCAATCCCGCGCGTGCGAGCTTATCCTTCATGACGAACTCCGCCATAGGAGAACGGCAGATATTTCCGTGACAGAGAAAGAGGATCGCAGTCATATGATTCCTTTCAGGCACCGTGAACGATCTCGTAAGCGTCGTTACGCGAAAGCCCGTACGCTTCCCGCAAGTGCGCCACGATCTCCTTTTTGGAAAGCTCACCTGCTACCAGTAGGGCCGCTGCCTCTGCAGCCGCATCATTCTTGCTCGAATCTGCGCGCGAACGCGCCTCCGCCTCACCAGGCGCATCGATCACGAGCACGATCTCGCCTTTGATAGAGGATTCCGCTGCGCGTGCAGAAAAAATGGCGGCAACTTCAGCGGCGCTTCCGCGCACCACTTCTTCGTGCAGCTTGGTGAGCTCACGGCAGACCGCTACCCGACGCTGCGGCAACACCTCTACTACCGCCTCGAGCGCAGAAGCGATCCGCTGCGGACTCTCGTAGAACACGAGCACCACATCGAGCGCCGAAAGCGATTCGAGCACCGCGCGCCGCTCGCCCGCTTTGCGGGGAAAGAACGAACCGAAATAGAAGCTTGGCGCCGTGAAGCCGCTCGCCACATACGCGGTCGCGACCGCGGTGCCACCAGGCAGGACCTCGACAGGAAGATCGCGTTCGTAAGCGCGATCGATCAAGCGCTGACCAGGGTCGGAGACTCCAGGCATGCCCGCATCCGAGCAATAGCAGACACGCTCCCCCGCCTCCACGCGGTCGAGCACCGCATCAGCCTTCGCCGCGATGCTGGCCTCATCCAAACGCTCGAGTCGCTTCGAAATGCCCAGCGCCGAAAGAAGCTTACCCGTCACCCGCGTATCTTCACAGCAGACCACATCACACGCTTCGAGCGCCTCACGCGCACGCACGGTCATATCGCCCAGATTCCCCAAAGGAGTCGGGCAGATGATGAGTTTGCCAGCGCTATTCGACAACCGCGACGACCTCAACCTCGACGAGCGCATCCTTCGGAAGCGCCGCGACTCCGACTGCAGAACGCGCCGGGAGATTCTGGTCGAAATAGCGCGCGTACACTTCGTTGAATGCGACGAAATCGTTGATGTCGCCCAGGAAGCAGGTGGTCTTCACCACATGGTTCAGATCGGTTCCCGCAGCCTCCAGCAAGCCGGTCACGTTCTTCATGACCTGCTTGGTCTGTTCCTGGATGGTGCTTCCTACCATCTCGCCGCTCTGCGGATCGAGTGCGATCTGTCCTGACGCGAACAACATCCCGTTCACGACGATCCCCTGCGAATACGGCCCGATCGCCGCTGGTGCATTGTCCGTACGAACTACCTTCATGCCTTGCTCTCCCACTCTTACCAACTAATGCTTTAAATTGCGCTTCACTTATTTACAATAGAAAAGACGTTTTCATTATTCCACGAAAACCCAGTCCCGGCATGAGAAATGCCCGAAACGACAACACACGAAGGATGCGACGCACCATGCTCACGATCGATACGTTCGAAGATGCTTCTAAGCGAGTCAAAGAGGTCACTCAGGAAACGAAGCTCATCTACAGCCCGCACTTCAGCAAAGAGACCGGAAACGATATCTACCTGAAGCCGGAGAACATGCAACGAACGGGCGCGTACAAGGTGCGCGGTGCCTATTACAAGATCTCGACGCTTTCTGACGAGGAGCGCTCGCGCGGGCTCATCACCGCTTCAGCTGGCAATCACGCGCAAGGCGTGGCCTACGCAGCCAAGAAGTTCGGCGTGCCCGCTACCATCGTCATGCCCACTACCACGCCTTATATCAAGGTCGAACGAACCAAGGCGCATGGTGCTGAAGTAGTGCTGGCAGGCGAAGTCTACGATGAATCCTACGAACACGCGCTGAAGCTAGCTGAAGAGCGTGGCCTCACCTTCATCCATCCCTTCAACGACCTGCAGGTAGCCGCAGGCCAGGGATCGATCGCGATGGAGATCGTGCAGGAGCTCCCGCTGGTCGATGCGATCCTCGTTCCCATCGGTGGCGGCGGCCTCGCATCGGGCGTCTCGACGCTCGCAAAGCTGCTCAACCCGCGCATCAAGGTGATCGGCGTGGAACCCGAAGGTGCTGCGTGCATGAAGGCCTCGCTCGAGGCTGGCCATGTCGTAAAGCTGCCGAACGTCAGCACCATCGCCGACGGCACCGCGGTGCTCGAACCGGGCGACAAGGTCTTCCCCTACATTCAGGAGAACATCGACGAGATCATCACCGTGAGCGACGACGAGCTCATCGTCGCATTCTTGGATATGGTCGAGAATCACAAGATGGTCGTGGAGAATTCCGGGCTGCTCACCATCGCAGCGCTGAAGCACTTGAACATGCTTGACAAGAAGGTCGTCTCGATCCTCTCGGGCGGCAACATGGACGTCATCACCATGGCCACCGTCGTGCAGCATGGCCTCATCCAGCGCGACCGCATCTTCACCGTTTCGGTGCTGCTGCCCGATCGTCCGGGTGAATTGGTGAACGTCGCTTCGATCGTTGCAGAGCAAAACGGCAACGTCATCCGTCTCGATCACAACCAGTTCGTCACCGCGAACCGCAGCGCTGCAGTGGAATTACGCGTCACCATCGAAGCATTCGGCACCGACCACAAAGGTCGCATCGTGCACGCCCTCCAAGAAGCGGGCTACTCCCCCCAGCTCATCCAAGCACACCTGTAAGCATCAAGGACGTCCCTGAGCAGGTCGAGCGATTCACTCTGTGCACTCGAAACTGTCACGCAGGTCGAGCAGAGATCGAGCGGCGCAGCGAGACTGAGCCAAAGCGAGGAAGAAATCCACTTCGCGAAGCGAAGTTAGTTCGACCGAAGCGACGCTGTCTCGCGAGCTGCGCGGTCTCTGCTCGCTCCGATCAGATACAGAAGCACACCACAACGGAAAGCTTGTCATTCGCAGGCATGGAGAGCGGATTGGCCTGCTCAGTATCGTAGCCCATTCCCTGGCTGAAGAACTGCGCGTTCGTTTCAGGATTGGGGCTGCGCAGCCACCAGTTGAGCGAGCTCTCCCCCGCCAGCTGCTTCTCAAGATCGGCTCTGAACGAATCGCTCTCAAACAGGAGATACTGCGAGCCTTCAGCGTTCAGCACTTCCGCATACCCAACATTACCCTCGGATACGCCCATCAACTCGACGAACGAGAGCGCGAAGAGCTTGTCGTTGGTGATCGTGACCGCATCGCTCGATTCGGTGCTTCCCGCATTATTGGTGGACTTCTTCACCTCGACGATGTAGTTCTGCAGATCCGCAGGAAGCGATGAGAAAAGGTCACTATTGAGAGATTCGCGCAGCTGTGCACCTTCCCAACCACCTGCGTTGGTGGCGGTCATATTCATACCCGCTTCGCTCACGGGCATGGTGACGATGAACGTCATGCCCGCATTGCCCGAATTGTTGCTGCGCGGATCATGGTAGACGTCGATCAGTTGTGCTTGCGCTTTCGTACCATCAGCAAGCTCGAATTCCTTGGTCAGGTCAGTGCGTAGCGACCCATCCTCGGCAACGAACCCATGCTTCTTGGCCTCCCGCATCGCACCATCCACATTACCCGCGAGCGTCATATCGCTCGAGATGGTAGCCAATTCTTCCCATGAATAGTCGTTGAAGGACTGGGGTTCATCTTCGGCGAAGATACCGACCTTGTTGCTGTCCATATAGATGAACGCGAAGCCAAGGATTCCCAAGATGATCAGAACGATGCCACCGACGATGATCTGCTTCCAGGTGGTCTTCGGGACGACCTTGATCATCTCGCCACATTCCGTGCATTTGAATCCATCTTCTTGATGCTTGGCACCGCAGTGCGGACAACGCATGAACATCTACTCCTTCGTGCTGATAGCGACGTCGGTCACTTCGAAATCTTCGACCTTGTACGGTTCGGACTCTTGCTTCAGGGTCTTCGAGAAGAGCACCTGGGTCTCTTCGCTGTGCCCTGAATTCTGAGCCTGCGCTTGTTGTTCAGCCAGATTCGCCTTCGCGACCGAGATCATGAGCTTGATACGGTTGAGCTGGTTGACCTCAGATGCGCCCGGGTCGTAGTCGACCGCGACGATGTTGGTACCCGGATAGCGGCGACGCAGTTCCTTGATGGTCGCCTTGCCCACCACGTGGTTCGGCAGACATGCGAAGGGTTGCGCGCACACGATGTTCGGCGCGCCCGAGCGAATGAGCTCGACCATCTCGCCGGTAAGGAGCCAGCCTTCGCCCATGGAATTGCACAGGCTCAAGATCTCTTTGGCATATTCAGCGACCTCGTAGATGTTCGCTGGCGGCTCGAAGCGTTGGCTCTTCTCGAGCGCTTTGGTGACCGGGAGCCTCAAGCGACGAATCGCCTCGAGACCGATGCGACTTCCGAGCGCGCTCTTGGCGGATTTGCCGATGTCGCGCTGGAAGATGCCGCCCGCGATGCCGAATAGGAAGAACTCGATGAGTCCTGGCACCACGACCTCGCAGCCTTCCGCCTCGATCTGATCGACCACCTGGTTGTTCGCGGTCGGATGGAACTTCACCAGGATCTCGCCCACGACGCCGACCTTCGGCTTCGTACCTTCGCCTTGCAACGGCAGCGTGTCGAAATCCTCCACGATCTTGTTCACCGTGCGTTTGAATTCAGACATCTTCACGCCACGCATCAGCTGTTCTTTGCACTTCGCCATCCAGTAATCGAAGAGGCGCTCGGCGCTTCCCGGTTCGATCTCGTAAGGACGCGTGCGATACAGGCACATCATCAGCAAGTCGCCATACTGCAGCGCGTAGACTGCCTGATAGAGCATGGAAGGCGTCACCTTGAAACCAGGGTTGACCTCGCCCAAATCTTTGAACGAGATGGCGATGACAGGAATATGCCCCAACCCGACCGACTTCAACGCCTTTCGGATGAGCGAGATGTAATTCGTCGCGCGGCAACCGCCACCGGTCTGTGTGATGAGCACCGCCAGTTTGTCGGTGTCGTATTTGCCGCTCATCACCGCTTCCATGATCTGGCCGGTGACGAGGATGGATGGATAGCAGATGTCGTTATTGACGTACTTGAGACCCGCATCCACGGCGCCATGATCGACGCTCGGTAACAGCTCGACGTTGTAGCCGTTACGCTTGAAGATCGGAACGAGCAACTCGAAATGATAAGGCGCCATCTGCGGCGCGAGGATGGTGTAGCCCTCTTCCTTCATCTGCTCCGTGAACTGCGGACGCTCGAATTCGGTAGAGGTACCTTCGCGCTGTTCGACCTGCTCATGCGTACGAACGCCATCAGCCTTCTCGGTGAACGAATCCGGTACGAGCGAGTCGATATCCTCGATGCAGATGTTCGCTGCAGGGCAGCCGATCTGCTCGGCACGCTTGTCCGCGAGCGCTTCGCTGATCTGATCCTGGCGATCCTTGAGCGCCGCGAGCAGACTGCGCACGCGAATGCGCGCGGCACCAAGATTCGACACTTCGTCGATCTTGAGCACGGTATAGACCTTGTCAGCCGCCTCGAGCACTTCTTGCACCTGGTCGGTGGTGAGCGCATCAAGACCGCAACCGAACGAATTCAGCTGAATGAGATCGAGGTCGTCGCGTTGCGTGACCACCTTCGCGGCCGCATAGAGACGCGTGTGATACATCCACTGGTCGACCACGCGGATCGGGCGCTCGAGCTGACCCAAGTGCGCGATCGAATCTTCCGTGAGCACCGCCAAGCCGAAGCTGGTCAGCAGTTCAGGAATAGCATGGTTGATCTCGGGGTCCTGATGGTAAGGCCTGCCCGCGAGTACGATGCCATGCGTGCCGGTCTCTTCCATCCACGCGAGCGTTTCGGTGCCCTTACGACGAATATCGCGCTTGAATGCCTCATCCTCTTCCCAGGCAGCATCGACCGCAGCGTCGATCTCGGCCTGCGTGGGAAGTGACGCGTGCTTGCTGAGCGCGTCGGCGTATTCACCCGAGAACGCATCGTGCAGACGCTTCTTCAGCTTCTCCTTGTCGTGGTACGGAAGCCACGGCGAGACGAAGGCGGTATCGGAATCTTGCAGCTCGTCGATGTTCAGGCGCAATGCTTCAGGATAGCTCGCGACTATCGGGCAGTTGAAGTGGTTGCCCGCGGTCTCGTCTTCCTGGCGCTCCCACTTCGAACAGGGCATCCAGATGAGATCAGGCTCCTTCGCGAGCAGATTCATGATGTGACCGTGCGAGAGCTTCGCCGGATAGCAGACCGATTCGGACGGCATCGATTCGATGCCCGCTTCGTAGGTCTTCTTCGTGGAAGGATCGGAGAGTACCACGCGATAGCCCAGCTTCGTGAAGAAGGTGAACCAGAACGGGTAGTTCTCGTACATATTGAGCGCACGGGGCATGCCGACCGTACCGCGCGGAGCGTTCTCGAGCGCGAGCGGCTCGTAGACGTCGAACAGGCGCTTGGTCTTCCACTCGAACAGATTCGGGACCGTGCTCTTTTCCTTGCCGGAACCGAGGCTCTCCCCTTTTTCGCAACGGTTGCCCGTGATGAAACGGCGACGCTTGCCGGTCTCTTCGTCGAGGCCGAAATCGTTCACCGTGAGCATGCAACTGTTCGAACAGCCTTTGCAGCGAAGCGTCTTGTGGCTGGGATCCAACGCCTCGATCGCGTCGAGCGAGAGCATGTTGGAAGCGATGGGATCGATGGCGCCGTGGAAGCGATCGCGCGCCAGAAGCGCAGCGCCGTAAGCGCCCATGTTGCCCGCGATGTCGGGACGTACCGCATCCACGCCGGCGAGCTGCTCGAACGCGCGCAAGACCGCATCATTCAGGAACGTGCCGCCCTGCACGATGACCTTCGTACCCACGTCGTGCGGGTCGCGGATCTTGATGACCTTGAACAGCGCATTCTTGATGACCGAGATGGCAAGGCCGGCAGCGATATCGCCCACCGTCGCACCTTCCTTCTGAGCCTGCTTCACGCGCGAGTTCATGAACACCGTGCAGCGGCTGCCCAGGTCGACCGGGTTCTCCGCCCCGATCGCACTCTGAGCGAACTCGGAAACATCCAGGTTAAGGCCGGTCGCGAAGCTTTCGATGAAGCTGCCGCAACCAGAAGAACACGCTTCATTGAGCATGATGTGATCGATGACGCCATCCTTCACGCGCAGGCACTTCATATCCTGACCGCCGATGTCCAGGATGAATTCAACGCCAGGCAGCATCTCTTGCGCACCGCGCAGATGCGCGACGGTCTCGATCTCGCCCGAGTCGAGGCGCAGCGCCTCGAGCAGCAGGCCTTCGCCATAGCCCGTCACCGTGGCATGACCGATAGTGACCAGCGGCTCGCCCGTTTCAGGATCGCGCGGCAGGGCCTGATAGAGCTCGGCCATGCGCGCCTTCGCGCACCCGAGCACATCGCCCTTGTTGTTCGCGTAGCTCGACCACAGAAGCGCGCCATCTTCAGCGATGAGCGCCGCCTTGAAAGTGGTCGAACCCGCATCGATGCCGAGGAATGCCGTGCCGCGATAGCTCTCGAGCTCGGCGCGACGCACCGTTTCGGCGTCGTGGCGCGTCTTGAATTCTTGTAGCTCATCGTCGTTTGCGAAGAGCGGCGCCAAGCGCACGACCTCCGAACCCTGCACGTCGCCCAGATTCTCAAGGCGCGTGACCAGGTCGGAGAGCTTTTCGGGCTTGGCATTCTCTGCCTTCGCGCCTGCGATCGCGCAACCGCTCGCAACGAAGAGGTGTGCGTTCTCGGGCACGATGGTGTGGTCTTCGTCCAGCTCGAGCGTTTCATAGAAGCGCTCGCGCAGCTGCGGCAGGTACTGCAGCGGGCCGCCCAAGAACGCGACGTTGCCGCGAATGGGACGACCGCACGCAAGACCCGAGATAGTCTGCGTGACGACCGATTGGAAGATGGATGCCGCGATATCCTGCTTCTTCGCGCCTTCGTTCAGAAGCGGCTGCACGTCGGTCTTAGCGAACACGCCGCAACGCGAGGCGATGGGATACAGGATGGTATGGCTTTCCGCAAGTTCATTGAGGCCAGTGGCATCAGTGTCGAGCAGCGCAGCCATCTGGTCGATGAATGCGCCCGTACCGCCTGCACACGTACCGTTCATGCGCTGTTCGATGCCATCGTCGAAGTAGATGATCTTCGCGTCTTCGCCGCCCAGCTCGATGGCCACGTCGGTCTTCGGGATGAAAGTCTCCACCGCCGTCTTCGACGCGATGACCTCCTGTACGAATTCGATACCGAGCCATTGAGAGAGCAGAAGACCACCGGAGCCGGTGATAGCTACCGTGACCTCTTGATCGGGAAGTTGTTGTGCTGCCTCTTTCAGCACCTCAAGAACAGTAGCGCGCACATCGGCGTGGTGGCGTTTATAGACCGCGAATACGATTTCATTTTGGTCGTTCAACACCGCGGCTTTCACGGTGGTGGAACCGACATCTACACCAAGGTGCAGATTTGGTAAGGTAGTTGAATCATTCATATGGCTATTTTACTGAACATTATTTATCCTTAAACAGTCAACAGCCCTTTTTCGAAGGAATACCATGCAAATTACACCTGAAGAGATCGCTGAAACGCTCGCGATGGTGAGCAAGCAACACCTGGATATTCGCACGATCACGCTCGGCCTCAACCTGCGCGGTTGCAGCCACGAAGATGTCGATACGATCGCGCGCAAGGTCTACGATCGCCTCACCACAGCGGCAGAGAATCTGGTGCCAACGGCAGACCAGCTCGAGCGCGAATATGGCATTCCGATCGTGAACAAGCGCATCTCGGTCACCCCGATCGCAGAGATCTGCGCTGCAGCCACCTCAGCCGACCTCTCTCCCATCGCGCGTGCGATGGATAAGGCGGGCGCTGAAGTGGGCGTCGATTTCATCGGTGGTTTCTCTGCGCTCGTGCATAAGGGTGCCTCCGCTGCCGACCACAAGGTCATAGACTCGATCCCCGAAGCGCTGGCCACCACTGAACGCGTGTGCGCATCCGTGAACGTCGGTTCGACGCGCGCAGGCATCAACATGGATGCTGTCTTCAAGATGGCAGGCATCGTGCGCAAAGCGGCGGAACTCACGGCCGATCGCCAGTGCATCGGTGCTGGTAAGCTGGTTGTTTTCTGTAACGCTGTGGAGGACAATCCGTTCATGGCGGGCGCATTCCATGGTTCGGGCGAAGCCGATTCCGTCGTGAACGTGGGCGTGTCCGGTCCTGGCGTCGTGAACGCCGTGCTGCGTGGCATCTCGCCGGAAGCTGACCTCACCAGCATCGCGGAAGCCATCAAGGCAACTGCGTTCAAGATCACGCGCGCAGGCGAGCTCATCTCACGCGAGGCGAGCAAGCGCCTTGGCGTTGAAAAGGGTATCCTCGACCTATCGCTGGCACCTACCCCTGCTGAGAGCGATTCGGTCGCCGAGATCATCGAGGCGATCGGCGTTGGCCAATGCGGCGGTCCCGGCACCACGGCAGCGCTCGCGATGTTGAACGACGCCGTGAAGAAAGGTGGCGTCATGGCCTCTTCTTCGGTCGGTGGTCTGTCGGGCGCGTTCATTCCGGTCTCGGAAGATGCCGGCATGATCAAAGCCGCAGAAGACGGGGCGCTCTCCATCGAGAAGCTCGAAGCGATGACCTGCGTCTGCTCGGTCGGCCTTGACATGATCGCTGTGCCAGGAGACACGAGCGTGGAGACGATCTTCGGCATCATCGCAGATGAATGCGCGATCGGCATGATCAACAACAAGACCACCGCCGTACGCCTCATCCCTGCTATCGGCCACAAGGTGGGCGATCAGCTCGATTTCGGCGGTCTGCTCGGCTATGCGCCGGTCATGCCCGTGAATCAGTTCGCAGGGACCGTGTTCGCTCATCGCGGCGGTCGCATGCCTGCCCCGCTCAACTCGCTCAAGAACTAGCTCAAGAACGAAGTCAGAACTAAACGCGAACACGATACAGTCGATTTCAAACCAACTCAGGCGGTATGAATTCGTATCCGCGACCAACCGAAGCCAGCTTTTGCAGTGAAAACACGCTTTTCTGCTAGAGAAATACGATTGTATGCACTTGGCATCACGATGATCGAACTGCAACCTGCGATTTTACGCTCACATCGTTAAATTGCCGAAAGAATAGGGTACAAAACGAGCTCATTTTGTACCCTTTTGTGCATACGAACGCAAATCTCTTGCATTTTTTAGCCAAACCACTGCAAAAGTGCTGCGAATTTGCGGTTGTACGCACAGTTGCGGTCGCACGCACGACCGAGCACGATTCAGCGTCCAAGCTGAAGGGAAACCAGAGCCGACAAATAACAATATGAACAGCGAAACGACTTAAGTACTAGCGGTAGAGCGCGTAGACCAGGTACTCGATATTGCCTTCAGCACCCTTGAGAGGCGATTCGATCACGCCCTCGATGTCAAAACCGACCGCTTCGAGCGCGGTCTCGACTTCGGCGACCACGCGCGCGCGGACCGCGTCATCAGTGACGATACCACCCTCGGTCTCGTCATGCTGGCTTTCGAATTGAGGCTTGATCAGTCCCAAGAAGATGCTTCCGTCATGCGCGAGCGCAGCGAATACGGCTGCAAGCGACGCCATGCCGATGAACGAAAGATCGCACACGATCACATCGAAGGGCGCGCCCAGGCTTTCCGGAGACGCAAGACGGATATTGGTACGCTCGAACACCTTCACCCGTTCGTCCTGACGGATCTTCCAAGCGAGCTGTCCGTAATTCACGTCAACGCAGGCGACTTCAGCTGCTCCTGCTTGTAAAAGACAGTCCGTGAAACCGCCCGTTGACGAGCCGATATCGATACAGCGCCTGCCCGAAACATCGACCGCGAACGCATCGAGCGCGCCTTGCAGCTTATGGCCGCCACGCGACACGAACGATCGCCCGTTCGCATCCGAGGGATTCCTCCGCTTCTTCGACTTGATGAAGATATCAGCATCGGGCGAGACCTTGAGGGCAGCGCTCGAGACGTACACGTCGTCAACGCGCACCTCGCGCGCGATGACCGCGCGCAATGCCGCGTCCGTATCAGGGAAATAGCCCTGTTCAACGAGTATTTCATCGAGTCGTTGCTTCTTCATCGCATCATGCGCTCAAGTCGTCGGGGATACCACCTTCATCGAGGATGCGCAAGAATTGTCGTTCGGTCAAGATCGGCACGCCCAGTGTCTCCGCTTTCGTGCGCTTCGATCCCGCATCTTGCCCGCAGATCACATAGCTCGTCTTCTTCGACACGCTGCCCGAGACCTTCGCTCCCAGCGCCTTCAAGCGCTCGCCTGCTTCATCGCGCGTCATGCCCGATTCGACCAAGCTTCCGGTCAAAACGAACGTCAAACCATCAAGAGGCTGCTCCCCCTTCTCGACGATCTCTTCCGCGAGCACGAACCCTTCGGATTCCAAACGTGCCAGCACCGCCTGGTTCACCTCGTTCGCCAAGAACGAATGCACGCTCTCCGCGATGACGAGCCCGATGCCAGGAATGGCCGAAAGTTCTTCGACGCTAGCCTGCGAAAGCGCAGCGATGGATGGATAGGCCTGCACCAGCATCTCTGCCGTAGTCTTACCCACATGACGAATACCCAGTCCGAACACGAGACGCGCGAGCGGACGCGTCTTCGATTCGGCGAGCGCAGCAACGAGCTTCTGCGCCACCGTCTCGCCGAGCAGGATCGGATCGCCGTCTTTGTTCACGCGGTTCATATCGAGCGCAGCTAGCTGCGTTTCCGTAAGCTGATAATAATCAGCAACATCCTTCACCTTGCCCGTCGCGAGCAGGCGACCGATGATCTCATCCCCCATGCCCTCGATATCCAGCGCACCACGGCTCGCCCAATGGAGCAAGCGTTCCTTCGCCTGTGCCGGACAATCGAGCGAAACACAGCGGTAGACCGCCTCGCCTTCCTCACGCACGACCGGAGAACCGCAGCTCGGACACGTGGTGGACATCTGCCACGGCATCGAATCAGCAGGACGCAGCGAAAGGATGGGGCCGAGCACTTCGGGGATCACATCCCCCGCCTTGCGCACCACGACCGTGTCGCCGATGCGCAGATTCTTCCGCTCGATCTCGTCGCTGTTATGGAGCGTCGCACGCGCCACGACCGAACCTGCAACGCGTACGGGTTCGAGTTCCGCGACTGGCGTCTGCGCGCCCGTACGACCGACCTGAATCGTGATATCGCGCAGAAGCGTCGTCTTCTCTTCAGGCGGGAACTTGTACGCGATCGCCCAGCGCGGCGCGCGCGCAGTATAGCCCAGTTCACGCTGCTGGACGAACGAATCGATCTTCACGACCACGCCGTCGATGTCGTAAGCGAGTCCATCGCGCATCTCGAGACAGTGCTTGCAGAAATCGAGCACTTCCTTGCGTGATTCACAGCGCTTCACATCAGGGTTGACATGGAACCCGCAAGCACGTAGCCACTCGAGCAATTCCCATTGTGAATTCGCGGTGATACGCGCATCGTCTCCGATCGCATAGATGAACGTCGAAAGATCGCGATCAGCCGTTACGTGATAATCCTTCTGACGCAAGCTGCCTGCTGCAGCATTGCGCGGGTTCGCGAAGACCGCCTTACCCTCTTCTTCGGCCTGACGATTCAGCTTCTCGAAGCTCGCTTTCGACATGTAGATCTCGCCACGCACCTCGATGGACTCATCCGCATTCACGATGCCCGCCATGCCAGCCTTCGAAAGCTGCAGCGGCACATCGCGCACCGTGCGCACGTTCACGGTCACATCTTCGCCCGTGGTACCATCGCCGCGCGTCGCCGCGACAACGAGCGATCCCTGGTCATACGTGAGCGCGATCGAGGAACCATCGATCTTGAGCTCGCACACGACTGGTACGAATCGCCCGAAATGACCCTCCATGCGATCCATCCACGCTTCAAGCTCGTCGGTATCGAGCGCGTTGTCGAGCGAGAACATGCGATTCGCATGTCGTACAGGGTTGAACTGCGTGGCTACCGCACCACCCACGCGCTGAGTCGGCGACGAAGGATCGAGGAACTGCGGATGCCGCTTCTCCAACTTATCCAGATCACGCAGAAGCGAATCGAACGCCGCATCGGAGATCTCGGGCGCATCCTTCACATAGTAGAGATAGCTGTGATGCTCGATCTCGTCGCGCAGTTTCTGAATGCGCTGACGAGCATCGTCCTGACTCGAACCGCTGGTCATCGCACCGCTCCTTCATCGTCGATCGAATCCAGATATTCATGAAGCGCCTCGGGTAGCGCATCGATCACATCTTCAGCGCACACGCTCACTTCCGTCATGCATTCCGCTGCGATCAAGCCCGCCTTCGCATGGAGCGCAACGCCCAAGAACGCCGCCACGAACGGATCGAGCCCCTGCGCCAAGAGACCACCGATCGAGCCCGAGAGCACATCGCCCGTCCCCGCCTTCGCGAGCGCAGGCGTGCCGTGCGTGAACACTTCGGTCCGCGATCCATCGGAGATGATGGTCTCAGGACCTTTCAGAACGACGATCGCCTTATATGAGCGCGCGAGCTTCTCGGCTGCCTTGTAGCCATCGTCGAGCGAGATGCCCGCAGGCTTCGCAAGCCGCGCCGCCTCGCCCGCATGAGGAGTGAGCACGGTGACGCGCTTCTTCGCTGCGCGCTTGCGCAACGCCTTACGGCCCTCTTTCGTACCGATGAACGACAGCGCTCCCCCATCAAGCAACAGCGGATGCTTCACACGAGCGACCAGATTCGCGCACAGCTCTTCAGCGAGCTCATCATCCGCATCGATGCCAGGGCCGCACACGACCGCACCAGGGTGACCAGGTGATATGAGTCGTTTCGCTTTGCATTCCTTGAACGAGCGCACCACCAGCGACGGCCTGCGGATCTGCAGGATCTTCCGATTCTGAGGCGCAGTGAACACCTCGGTATAGCCGGCGCCCACGTATTGGGTCGCCCACGCTGAAAGACAGGCTGCCCCGGGATACGGTTCAGAACCTGCCACCACCACGCATTTTCCGCGTGAATACTTATTCGCTTGAGGATCGGGAAGCGGAATCGCCCGTGCAAGATCCGATTTGATGAACATAGGTCTTCCTCTCGTTCGAGACGATACAGAAGATTATAGTTCATCGAGCATCGAACGAACCTCTTTGAACTGACGATGAAGGTCTTGCAGCGGGTCTTCTTGCTTGGGCTGTTCTTCAGGCTCGCCTACCAAGGCCAGCACGCATGCGACCGCATCGTCTTGCGTGTACGAGAGCGAGATGGGAATATCGCGTATCTCGAGCTCGCGCGCCTTTTCAGCAGCGCGACCGAACAGCTTCACCTGCGGCTTTCCCTTCGCATTCAGCACCACTTCGACATCGCGCACGCCGATGCCTTCGCTGAACCCCGTACCGAGCGCTTTGAGCACCGCTTCTTTCGCTGCGAAACGCGCCGCATAGTGACATTCCGGGCGCGCGGTCTTCTCGCAGTAGGCGCGCTCTTCCTCGGAGAACACGCGCGTCTTGAAGCTGGGCGTTCGCTCGAGGATGGAGCGCATGCGCTCGATCTCGACGATATCCACGCCGATCGAATGCGGACTCTCGAGACTGATGCTGTCGTCGAAATTCTGCGCGATCGCCTCTGCGACCGCAGTATTCTCTTGTGTCGACTCTGATACGGATGCCTGATCGATCATGAAGTTCCCCTACTCCACCGTGACCGATTTCGCCAGGTTACGCGGCTGATCGACGTCACAGCCGCGATTCACCGCGACCGCACGCGCCAGCAGCTGCAGCGGCACGCTGGCCGTGATGGGCATGAACGAGTCGCGCACGCGCGGGATATAGATGACCTTGTCGGCGACCTTCTTGATGTCCAGATCGCCTTCGGTCGCGATGGCGATGATGGTCGCGCCACGCGTCTTCGATTCTTCCAGATTCGAGATGGTCTTATCATAGGTCGGGCTCTGCGTCGCCACCGCGACGACCGGGAACCCTTCCTCGATCAGTGCGATCGGACCATGCTTCATCTCGCCCGCGGGATAAGACTCAGCATGCACGTAGCTGATCTCCTTCATCTTGAGCGCGCCTTCATGGCAGGTGACCGCTGCCAGATCGCGCCCGATATAGAACGCAGAAGTCTTGCCCTCGAAAAGCTCTGCCGCCTCTTCGATGGCCTGCGTATCTTGCAGGATCTCTTCGATCTGCTCGGCCGTGTCGGCGAGTTCCGTGAACAACATACGCGTCTGCGGAAGCGTGAGCTTGCCCTTCACGCGACCCAACATGAGCGCCATGAGCGTGAGGCTGACCACCTGCCCGATGAACGATTTGGTGGAAGCGACCGCGATCTCCTTGTTCGCCTTCGTGTAGATGACGCCATCGGATTCACGCGCGACGGGCGATCCGATCACGTTCGTGATACCGAACACCTTCGCGCCGCGAATGCGCGCGTCGCGAATGGCTGCCAACGTATCGGCGGTCTCACCCGACTGAGACACCGCCACCACCAACGTGGTAGGCGTGATGATGGGATTGCGATAGCGGAATTCGGAGGCTACCTCGACCTCGGTCGGAATGCGCGCCCACGTCTCGATGAGATTCTTCGCGATGAGGCCGGCATGGTAGCTAGTGCCACACCCGATGATGTAGACGCGATCGACATAGTTCAGCTCTTGGCGCGTAAGGGAAAGCTCGTCGATCACGATCTCCTGATCAGAAAGACGACCTGCCAAGGTATCACGCACGACGCGCGGCTGTTCATGGATCTCCTTCAACATGAAGTCGGGATAGCCACCACGCTCCGCCACGTCGACATCCCAATCGATGTGCGTCACCTCGGGCTCGATAGTATTACCGAAACGATCGTAATACTTGATGTCTTCAGGTGTAGCGACCGCGAACTGATTGTCTTCCAGGATGACCACATCGCGCGTCGCCTGTACGAGCGCCACGATATCGGAAGCCACGTAAGAGCCCGTGTCGTCCTTACCGATGACGATCGGCGAATCCTTGCGGGTGATGACCAGCTTGCCTGGCTCGTCAGTGCACATGACCGCGATGCCGTAAGCACCGATCAACTGCGAAGAAGCCTGTTGCACCGCTTCGAGCAGATCGCCACGGTACAGGTCTTCGACCAAGTGCGCGACCACCTCGGTATCGGTGTCCGATGAGAAGACATGTCCTTTCAGGATGAGACTCTCACGCAGTTCGTTGAAATTCTCGATGATGCCGTTATGAACAACAGCGATATTATCCGAACAGCTGGTATGAGGATGGGCATTGCGTTCGCTCGGCGCGCCATGCGTCGCCCAACGCGTATGACCGATGCCGCACGTACCCGTGCAATCAGAATCACCAAGAGCGGCCACTAATTCAGCGACCTTACCCTGCCTGCGCACGACTTCGATCTCTGATCCATCATATACTGCGATGCCTGCTGAATCGTAACCACGGTATTCAAGATGCTGCAAGCCATCGATGAGGATGCCCTTGGCCTGCTGCGATCCCGTATAACCAACAATTCCACACATACAGGAAACTCCTTTAGTTCGAATAACCGCCTTATTCTACAATACCCGCACGCAGCTTTTCTACAGTACGCAGGTCGTACGGCGCTTCTCGATGAATAAAACAAAAGGAAGCCGCCACATGGGCAGCTTCCTTCATATCGATGGATTCGGATGCGCGTGGAGCGCTATGCTTCGCGCTGCTCCACCGTGATCTTCGCGTTATCCAAGACCCAATCGCCCGCCTTCATGCGGCTGGCTGCTTCCTTGAGCAGGAATGCGCGACCGGATGCCTGCATCTGATCGAAAATCTCTTCTTCTTGACCAGGTGCCATAGCGGTGAGCGTGCGCTTCAGATCTTCCACGGTGACCTCCAGGCCTTCATGACGGAAGATCGCATCGAGCACGAAACCTTGGATGAGCTGGGCCTGCGCCTGATTCGCCAGCGATGCGCGGATCTGCTTTTCGTCGGTCTTCTGCTCGAGCATGAAGTCCATGAGCGTGCGGCCCTGCTGCGCGAGCTCCATCTTGAAGCCCTCCAGCATGTCGGTGGTCATCGCATCGATCATCTTCGGAGCGATCTGGCCATCGAAACGCTTGGCATATTCAGCCATGACCGCGTTGGTCTTGGCGGAATCGAGCTGCTCTTCCTTCACCTTTTCGGACGTGGCACGGAACTGTTCGCGCAATTGCTCGACGTTCTCGACACCCATGCCCTTCAGGTTGGTAGCGACCCATTCATCGGTGACTTCAGGGATGATGGTCTCTTCCTCGCCCGTTTCAGGATCGACCTTGACCGTTGCGAACTGGCTCGCCAGCATGTGCAACTGCAGGTCGATGTCCTGTTCGGTGACGTCGAGCGGAGCGAGCACGGAAACCTCGACCGGATCATAGCTGGTAAGCTCGTATTCAGGCTTCGCGAGGATCTTCACATTGAACGTGAATTCCTTGCCCTCTTCCGGATCGGCTTCCGCGTTCACATCTGAAGATGTCATCGGGATGATGTTCGCTTCATCGAGCGCGAACGGGATGAGATAGCTGATGACCGCAGAAGAGACCGCATCGCGCGCCTCTTCAGGGCTCATCGCGTTGTAGATCTTCTGCAGCGCGGTCTCGCCTTCAAGGCCGTGCAGCTGGAACTGGTCGATGAACACATCGAGGCCATCCGTGAAGGCCTTGTCGACCTCTTCAGGCGTTGCCGTGATGGCGAGTTCTACCTCGCCATCGACCTCTCCGACCTTCTCGACCTTCATGAGCGAGCCGCCTTCGCGACCTCGACGAGCGCAGCGAATGCCTGCGGATCGTTGATGGCCATGTCGGAGAGCACCTTACGGTCGAGCTCGACGCCAGCCTTCTTCAAGCCGTCCATGAACACGGAATAGGAAAGGCCGTTCATACGAGCAGCTGCGTTGATGCGGGTGATCCAAAGACGACGGATCTCGCGCTTCTTGTTGCGACGGTCGCGATAGGCATACTGGAGAGAATGCTGGACCTGCTCTTTAGCAGCGCGGTAGGAACGAGACTTGGCACCGTAATAACCCTTTGCGCGGTTGAGAACGGTGTGACGCTTTTTGTGTGCTGAAACAGCGCGTTTTACACGAGGCATGCTGAATATCCTCCCTTACTTATCGAAGACCAAGATTACGTGCGATTACTTTCTGATCCGCAGCGGAAACTTCGGTCTCGTGACGGAAGTTGCGCTTACGCTTTTGGCTCTTTTTGGTCATGATGTGAGACTTGTAAGCCTTAGCACGCATGATCTTGCCAGATCCGGTGACGCGAAAACGCTTCGCAGTGCCGGAATGAGTCTTCATCTTAGGCATTATTCATCCTTTCCTTTTTCATCTTTCTTCTTCTTGACCGTTGTTGGCAACGGCGAGATGAGCATATGCATGTTGCGACCTTCCATCTTCGGTTGGTTCTCGATGACCGCAACATCTTTCAGATCGTCCGCCAGGCGCTCGAGGATGCTGAGACCCTGTTCAGGGTGAGACATCTCACGTCCACGGAACATGATGGTGATCTTGACCTTGGAACCCGCCTCGAGGAAGCGCATGACGTGCTTCTTCTTGGTGGTGTAGTCGCCCACGTCGATCTTCGGGCGGAACTTCATTTCCTTGGTCTCGACCTTGCTCTGGTTCTTGCGAGCCTGCTTAGCACGGATCGCCTGGTCGTACTTGAACTTTCCATAGTCCATGATGCGACACACGGGCGGTTCGGCCTGAGGCGCGATCTCCACCAGATCGTAGCCCTCGTCATCAGCGATGCGTTGGGCCTGCTCAACAGGATAGATGCCCATCTGAGTTCCGTCGTAAGCGATCAGACGGCACTCTTTTGCGCGAATCTCGTCGTTGAGCCGTGGTTCTTGGGCTGCTATTGCGCCCACCTCCTCTTTCCTTTTCGCTTTCGGCGCGCTTTCGGCGACACCGAACTACGTTTCCCTGCTGATAAACGAAAGACCTGCACACGGCAGGCCACAAGAATATCCATCCAAAGACGTCTTATTCGAATGACCCATCGGCTTGCATGAAGCACCGAACCAGGTGAAGGCGAATGCCTTGCTTGTGTTCAACAGCTTGTGCATCATAGCACACAACGCACGTGCGTGCGAGCAGATTTTACGAATCGACCGAATTGATCGACACGAGCACCGTGCGAACGGTCTTCGCGAGGTTGTTCTCCTCGATGGCTTGCGCGTAATCATAGTCGAGCAGTACGCTCCATTCGAGTTGCTGATCGGCCACATCGCTCCCCGTTCCGACGAACTGATAGCGCTCCTCTACGATGGTCTTACCGCTCGAATCGTAGTGCGCATACGCATCCTTCGCGGGAGCCGTGACCGGATCGGGCTGGATCGCCACGAGACCCGCGCCTTCGAGCAAGCGCTCGATGAGATGCGCCTCATCGACGATGCGATCGAACGGCAGGTTCGCGCATGAGAGATCGTTGATGTTGATCTGGTAGTTCGCCTGCACCACGCGTCCGCTCTTATCGAGATAGAGATGCGTGAGCGCCATGCCGGTCTGGATGGAAGCGCTCTCTTCACCCAAAAGAACCGTAACCTCGGTCAGACCACCTGCGACCAGCGTCGGGTCGCCATCGATCTCGGCGCCATGGCCGATCAGCTCGAGCGCTTTGTCAAGATCGGCTCCCATCAACTCGGTCAGATCGACCACCTCGATAGGATCGGTATCGTAATAGCCTTCTTTCTCAGCCTCTTTCAATGCTCTCTCTTCCGCTTCGGCCTCTGCCTGCGCCGAATGTGAGACGGTCTGCGCTTGAGGTGCGGATGCGACGACCAGGGCGACGACGAGCGCGACGAGAATGACCGCGAGCGCCACGATAACGCCTATCAAGATCTTCGTCGTATGTTTCCCTGAATGCTCCATGCCGCTCTCCTACCTGATGAAGTTGAAATACACGAGGAATGCCACGATGAGCACGATCAAGCAGACGATGATGATGCCCTGCATGCGCTGGAAGGGGATCTGGTCATCGTCGCTTGCATCATCATCCTGAAGCAGCTCCTCCGATCCGCTGAACACCACAGGGTCAGCGTCAGAGCGAGCACGATCGCCCTGAGACGCAGCGACACGACCCGAGTCCGAAGCGGTCTCTGTCGGCTCGCTCGCCACCGGTGCGGCCGACGAAACGACGATCGTCTCTTCCCCATCGACGACCTCGCGTCTCGTACGTACGCCCGCTTCTTCTTCAGCGACACCCGTATCGACCGAGATGAGCGAATATTTCTTATCTTCTGATGCCACGTGCGACCTTCGTTCGAATGCGTACGATGCCTACTGGAACGACGCCGAGAGCTCTGCAGCCAGTTCATCGCCCACCTTAGCGGCAGCTTGCGCGCTCTCACCCGTTGTGAACAGGTAGATCTTGATCTTGGGCTCAGTACCGCTCGGGCGAACGATCACCTTGCAACCATCCTGCAGGTCGAACTCGATCACGTTCGCGCTCGGCAGATCGCCCACGCCCTCACGATAATCGAGCGTCCGAAGCACGTCCTTGCCCGCAATGGAACTCATGCCATTCGCGCGCAGATCGTCCATGATCTGCGCCATGCGGGCAGCACCCGCTGCACCCTCGAAGGTGAAGGAGAGCGTGCGATTATGGTGATAGCCGTGCTTCTTGTACAGATCCTGCATGGCTTGGTAGAGATTCTTGCCTTGCGCACGATAGTAACGCGCCATCTGACAGATGAGCATAGAAGCAACGATCGCGTCCTTATCGCGCGCGTGGCTGCCTGCCAAATATCCATAGCTTTCCTCGAAACCGAAGATGAATCGGTCGAGCTGTCCTGCTTCTTCCAATTCGCGCTGAATGCCGCCGATATACTTGAAGCCGGTCAGCACGCGCTTCACTTCCACACCATAGTCCGCTGCGATAACATCCGCCATACTGGTCGAGACGATGGTGGTGACCGCGATAGGATTCGCGGGCATCTTACCCAGTTCGTGTCGCATGCGACAAATGTAGTCGAGCAGGAGCGCACCGGTCTCGTTACCGGTGAGCAGCTGATATTCATCGCCATCCTTCACCGCGATACCGACGCGATCGGCGTCCGGATCGGTAGCCAGGAGCAGATCGGGCTTCACCTGTTCGCACAGCGCGATACCACGCTCGAGCGCCTCGCGGATCTCAGGGTTCGGATAGGGGCAGGTTGGGAAATTGCCATCTGGGTACGCTTGCTCGCCCACGATGAACATATCGCGCACGTCGATGCGCTCGAGGATACGATTGACGCACTCGAGACCCGTGCCGTTCAAAGGCGTATAGACCACACGCAGATCGCCTGTTTCACCTGCCGGTTCGAGGCTCTGCTCGTAAACCGCATCGAGATAGGCATCGAGCACTTCTTCGTTGATATAGGAGACCAGACCGCTCTCGATAGCTGTCTGGAAGTCCATCACGCACACGTCTTCGAACACGTCGACCTGCTCGATGGCCGCCGTAATGGCATCGGCGATCTCGTCGGTGATCTGACAACCATCGGGGCCGTACACTTTATACCCGTTGTAAGCGCTAGGATTATGACTCGCCGTCACGTTGATACCGATCGCGCAACCGAGATAGCGCGTCGCGAACGAGAGCGCCGGGGTGGGCTCGAGACGCGAATAGAGATGCGACTTGATGCCGTTGGCCGCCAGCACACCCGCAGCGGTCTCGGCGAACAAGCGCGAGTTGATGCGCGAATCGAAGCAGATCGCCACCGTGCCACTCGGACCGACATGGGTCTTGATGTAATCCGCGATTCCCTGAGTCGCACGACCGACCGTATGGATGTTCATGCGGTTCGTCCCCGCTCCCAACACCCCGCGCAAACCCGCCGTACCGAATTCGAGCTCTTGGTAAAACGCGTCCTCGATCGCAGCAGCATCTCCTACCGCCTGCATCTCAGCAAGCTGTGCTGCCAAGATCGGGTCCGTGACCTTCTCGCACCATCGAGCGAATTCACGCTGGAAATCCATGACACCTGCCTTTTTCTTCTCGTCTTTCATCTTCTACATGCAAAATGCTTTCAACGAAGGCTCCGAACAGGCAAAACCTCGTTCGCCTTTCGTCATCGCCATACGTTTTCATACCTTTAAAAGTATACGACAAGATGCATCGTTCACCATTAGTAAACAGATCAGCACATGTCCGATGATCTCTCTTGATAATTCCTACTAAAATGGTAGTATTTTAGCCCATGAACGGTCGCATTCAGCATCGGAGGGTGTCAATGCCCTAACAGAAAGGCGCTCGCCGCATTCGGAACTGCTATAGTGACCATGAGGTTTTTACCAATAACACGTACGTTATGAGGAGAGAACGTGCTTGAACTGAAGAATATCGTGTTCGAGGTTCCCGTTGCGGAAGGCTCGAACGAAACGAAACGGATCATAGATGACATCTCGCTCACGATCGATGCGAACAAATTCGTCGTCATCACCGGCCCGAACGGTGGTGGCAAGTCGACGCTCGCTAAATTGATCATGGGCATCGAACAGCCCACGTCGGGCAAGATCTTCTTCGAGGGGCAAGACATCACGCATATGTCCATCACCGAACGCGCTCGTCTTGGCATCGGCTATGGCTTCCAGCAGCCAGCGCGCTTCAAGGGCATGAAGGTGAAGAAGCTGCTCGAACTGGCCGCCGGCAAGCGCCTTCCGATGCTCGCCTGCAACGAATACTTAGGCGAAGTCGGCCTGTGCTCAGCGAATTACCTGACGCGCGAGGTCGACAAGAGCCTCTCGGGCGGCGAACTGAAGCGTATCGAGATCGCGACCGTGTTGGCCGCTAATCCCGACCTGGCTATCTACGACGAACCCGAAGCAGGCATCGACCTATGGAGCTTCGATCGTCTCACGCAAACATTCGAACAACTTTACAAACAAGATAACGGCAAATCGATCATCATCATCTCGCACCAAGAACGCATCATCGAACTTGCGGACGAGATCATCTGCCTGCGTGCAGGCAAGATCGAATCGCAGGGCACCGTGGAAGAGATCCTTCCCCAACTGGGCCTTTCAGCGAAGGACAATTCCTATTGTTCATTCACCGAGCCGCCTGACCTGCATCTGACCGAGATCTCTACTACTTGTTAGGAGCAACCATGGCTGTTGATCTTTCACCTATCGACGCGGATCTGCTACAAACGCTCACTGACGTTCACGGCATTCCTGCAGGCGCATATAACATCCGTAAGGATGGCGAGCTGCTCACGCGCAGCTCTTCGGCGAACATCGAGATCGCGACGAAGACCGATAACCCCGGCATCGATATCTTCATCAAAGAAGGTACGCGGGGCGAGAAGGTCTACATTCCCGTCATCCTTTCGAAGGCGGGCATGACCGACGTGGTCTACAACACTTTCCACATCGCGGACAATTGCGATGTCACCATCATCGCGGGCTGCGGTATCCACAACGATGCGCACGAAAAGGCCGAACACGATGGTATCCATACGTTCGAGATCGGCAACAACTCGCGCGTCAAGTACGTCGAGCGTCACTACGGCGAAGGCGCGGGCGATGGCGAGCGCGTGCTGAACCCGGTCACGAAGGTCTACATGGGAAGCGACTCCTATTGCGAGATGGAGCTTTCCCAGATCGGCGGCGTCACTTCCACTCAGCGCGATACTGATGCAGTAGTGGGCGAAGGCTCGAAGCTCGTGCTGCTCGAGAAGCTGCTGACCGAGAACGAACAGGTCGCCGTCTCGAACATGAAGGTCGAGCTGAAGGGTGACGATTCGAACGTGCAGGTCATCTCACGCAGCGTTGCGAAGGACGACTCGAAGCAGACGTTCAATCCGCTCGTCATCGGCGAAGCGGCCTGTAACGCGCATGTGCAGTGCGACGCCATCATCATGGGCAACGCTACCGTCACTGCCATCCCTGGCATCGAAGCTGCCCACGAAGATGCGCAACTGGTGCATGAAGCCGCCATCGGCAAGATCGCGGGCGAGCAGATCACGAAGCTCATGACGCTCGGTCTTACCGAAGAAGAAGCCGAAGCGGAGATCCTGGACGACTTCCTAAGTTAAGGCTCTTGCCGCTCCTCCAAAAGCGCGTGCCACCGTCGCGTAAGAGCGCCCTTGCGCGCTCTTCCCTCGCTATAGTGAACACTGTAATGATCGTTCACTAACGCGAAAGGGAACACTCGTGGCTCAAGAGACACTGAACGAGAGCATCACCGTGAACGTTTCGAGCACCGAAGCGCTCACGCCCGCCCAGATCACCACAAAAGCTGAAGACCTCGGCATCACCAAGACCGAAATGTCGTTCGGGCGCAGTTTCATGCTTTCCATCATGGCGGGTGCGTTCATCTCGATGGGCGCGATGTTCTTCTGTTTGGTAGTGGGTGACCCGAATCTCCCCTTCGCGATCCAACGCGTGTTGGGTGGCTTCCTGTTCTGTCTCGGCCTGATCCTCGTCGTGGTGGCTGGCGCCGAATTATTCACGGGCAATACCATGATCGTCATGACCGCAGCCAGCAAACGCATCAGATGGAGCGCAGTCTGGAAGAACTGGATCGTCGTCTTCATCGGAAACTTCATCGGAGCACTCGTCATCGTCGGGCTCGTATTCCTCTCGGAGATGCCCAACATGAACGGTGGCCAGATCGGCCAGACCATGGTCAGCGTCGCAGCGGGAAAGATGCATGCAGGTTGGCTCACACTGTTCGCCAAGGGCATCATGTGCAACTTCCTCGTATGTCTAGGCGTTTGGATGGCGTACGCCTCGAAGACCGTTGCAGATAAGATCCTCGCGGTGCTCTTCCCCATCACTGCGTTCGTGGCTTGCGGTTTCGAACACTGCGTGGCTAATATGTTCTTCCTGCCTATGGGCGCGCTGCTCGCCTCGCTCGGCATCGCTCCTGCAGGCATCGATCCTGCCACTGTGGACATGGTGGGCGCGCTCTACAATTGGTCCGCGACCGTCCCCGGCAATATCGTCGGCGGCGCGATCTTCGTCGGCCTTGCCTACTGGTTCATCTACCGCAAGAAGCAGCGTTAAGGGCGATCCATACAGGCATCGGATCACCAGGTGATCGACCTTTTTCGAATGCGGCTTTCGGGCCGCATTCTCTTTTGGCAGGATCCTGCATATTTCCACTTGACAGCGATCCTCTTCTTGATAACATATGAACAGATGTTCATATGTAAGGATGTAGCATGACAGAAGACAAGCATACTGCAGAGAACCTCATGAGCGTGGTAGGCGAAGGCGAGACGCTGCCTGATGAAGAACTGCTCTACGATCTGGCCGATCTATTCAAGACCTTTGGCGACACCACACGCATCAAGATCCTCTATGCTCTCATGAATGGCGATCTCTACGTGAACGATATCGCAGAGATCGTAGGCGTATCCCAAAGCGCTGTATCCCACCAGCTGCGCGTGCTCAAGCAAGCACGCCTGGTGAAGTTCACGCGCGATGGCAAGAACGTCACCTATTCCCTAGCAGACGACCACGTCTACGCCATGCTCTCGCAAGGCCTCACGCATATCTGCGAGTAGCTGCAGAATACGAACACCGATAGCAGATCGAACGACCGATGCGCCCGGTGCGCGTCGACGCGAGAAAGGATCCCTCATGAAGAAGTCGTACAAGCTCGAGAACCTCGGTTGCGCGAACTGCGCTGCGCGCATGGAAGACGACATCAACAAGATCGATGGTGTGGACAAAGCGCAGGTCGTCTTCATGACCTCGAAGCTCAAGATCGAGACCATGCGCGACGATATCGAGGCGATCCTAGACGAAGCGCAGCGCATCATCACGTCGTACGAAGAGGATTGCGTCATCCTTGGCCGCTAGACCACTTCGCATCATATACACCACTCCAGCACCAACGAAGAACGAGGACCACCGACCATGACCAAACGAGGAAAAGAGATACTCCGTGTTGCGATCGGCGCCGCACTGTTCGTGGTAGCGCTCATCGCGCGATCGCTCTTGGAGCCGACGCTGAACGGTCTCCAAGCAGCGCTTCCCTATCCTGTTGCAACGCTCATCCTCTTCCTCATCCCCTACCTCGTGCTCGGCGCGCCCGTGCTCGCGAAGGCAGGGCGCAACATCCGCGCTGGCCACATCTTCGACGAGAACTTCCTCATGTGCGTCGCCACCATCGGCGCGCTCTGTCTGGCAGAATTCCCCGAAGCGGTCGCGGTCATGCTGTTCTATCAGATCGGCGATCTGTTCGAAGACTATGCGGTCGACAGATCGCGCGACTCCATCGCCGAGATGATGGACATCTGCCCTGAACAGGCCTATATCGAACACGATGGCGAGATCGAATCCGTGAACCCCGACGAAGTCGAGATCGGCACCACCATCGTCGTACGCCCTGGCGAGCGTGTTCCTCTCGACGGCATCATCGTGAAGGGTGAGACCGAGCTCGACACCGCCGCGCTCACAGGCGAATCACTGCCGCGTAACGTCTTCACGGGCGACCCCATCGCGAGTGGTTCGATCAACCTCTCGAGCACCATCTACGTCGAAACCACCAAGGAATTCGACGACTCCACGGTCAGTCGCATTCTCGAGCTCGTAGAAGATGCCGCTTCCGAAAAAGCGCCCATGGAGAACTTCATCACACGGTTCGCGCGCTACTACACGCCTATCGTGTGTCTGCTCGCGTTGCTGATCGCTATCATCCCACCTCTCTTCACGGGATTCGACTGGGCGAACTGGATCCAACGTGCGCTCATCTTCCTGGTCGTTTCCTGCCCGTGCGCTCTGGTCATCTCCGTGCCACTCTCGTTCTTCGGTGGCATCGGCGGTGCGTCGAAACGCGGCATCCTCATCAAGGGCAGCAACTACCTTGAAGCGCTCTCGCACGTGAAGACCATCCTCTTCGATAAAACCGGCACCATCACCAAGGGCACGTTCTCGGTCTCGAAGATCTCTCCAGTCGGGATGCCCTCCGAAGACCTGCTGCGCATCGCTGCTATGGCCGAGGCCTACTCCAATCACCCCATCGCGCTATCGATCCGCAAGGAACACGAGGCGCCGCTCGATCTTGATCTCGTCTCTGAAACGACCGAGATCGCAGGTCAGGGCATTCGTTGCATCATCGACGGTCAGGTAGTGCTCGCGGGCAACGCACGCCTGATGGAAGCGAACGGCATCGAAGCGACCCTCAAAGAGACGAAGACCACGGTGCTGCACATCGCTATCGATGGCGCCTATCGTGGCTCTATCGAGGTCGAAGATACGATCAAGGAAGATTCCGCAGCCGCTATCGCGCGCATCAAGGAATTGGGCATTCACCATACCGTCATGCTGACGGGCGACCGAGAAGAGGTCGCAGCTCACATTGCGAAAGAAGCAGGTCTCGACGAATACCATGCTGGCCTGCTGCCTGAGGGCAAGATCGACTTCTTGCGCAGCTATCTGGATGAAACCCCCAAGGGCGACAAGGTCGCGTTCGTAGGGGATGGCATCAACGATGCACCCGCGCTCATTCGCTCGGATGTCGGCATCGCCATGGGTGCGATGGGCTCGGATGCGGCGATCGAGGCAGCCGATGTCGTCTTCATGGACGACAAGCTCTCTCGCCTGGCTGACGGCATTGGCATCTCGCGCAAGACCATGCGCATCGTCTATCAGAACATCGTATTCGCGCTCGGCGTGAAGCTGCTCGTGCTGGTCATGGCTGCGCTCGGTATCGCGAACATGTGGGAAGCGATCTTCGCTGACGTAGGAGTGTCGGTCATCGCGATCCTGAACGCCATGCGCGCGCTGAAAGCGAAGTGAAGCATCATCCGTTATCGAACGCCCAGCTATCGACACCATGATCGCACCAAAACAGAACGCCCCCGCTCATTGAGCAGGGGCGTTCTTCATAGAGCGAAGCGCTCATCGTATGATCGATCGAGCCTCGTATCGGAGACTATCGTCAGGCAGCATCGCGCTGTTTAGTGGGATCCTTCTTGCCATCGGCTCCAACATAGAACTGATCCTTATCGACCCATGAATCAGTGGCCATGATGCCATCGGAACCGACATAATAATCGCCTACCCATTTGCTCACCTGCATAACGCCTGACTCATCGAAGTAGTACCATTTGCCCGAAATAGCCTTCCAGCCAGACACCATCGCACCCGACTCGACGAAATAGTACTTCGCATCCTTATCTTCGAGCCAGCCGACTTGCATCGCACCGCTCTCGCGATCAAGGTGATACCAGGCATTCTTAAGATAGACCCAGCCCGTCTGCATCGCACCTGAATTCTCGTAGTAATACCAGATGCCATCTTCCTTGTTCCAGCCGGTCACCATCGCGCCAGAGCTCGAAAGGAAGTAGGTCTTCTCCTTTATGACATGCTTGCCCGTGAGCATCTTGCCGTCTTCGGGATCAAGATAGTACCACTTGTTCTTCACCTTCGCCCAACCGGTGGTCATCGCACCAGAAGTCTTGAAGTAATACCAGGTACCGTCGATCTTCTGCCAACCGGTCTTCATGGCACCAGAAGCATCCGTATAGTAAGTTGCCTTACCATCATCGACCCAACCAGTGAGCATCTTGCCATCGGAAGCCAGGTAATACCAAACGTTCTTAAGCTTTACCCAACCTGTTTTCATCGCACCTGAATTCTCGTAGTAATACCAGATGCCATCTTCCTTGTTCCAGCCGGTCACCATCGCGCCAGAGCTCGAAAGGAAGTAGGTCTTCTCCTTTATGACATGCTTGCCCGTGAGCATCTTGCCGTCTTCGGGATCGAGATAGTACCACTTGTTCTTCACCTTCGCCCAGCCCGTAGCCATAGCTCCCGAAGCTTTGAAGTAATACCATGTGCCATCAACGAGCTCCCAGCCGGTCTGCATCCATCCTTTTTCGTCGAAGTAATAGGTGCCGGAATCGAGCTTCAGCCAGCCGATAGCCCACTTGCTCTTGCCATAGTCGTACCACCAGCGATCACCGCTCTTGACCCATTTGCCCGTAGGTGGGTTCACTGGCTCAGGATCGACCACTGGGTCTTCGTCATCTGACCCAGAGCCGTTATCGTCGTTACCGCCCTGTTCAGTGTCGTTGCCGCTTCCTTGTTCGTTATCCGAGTCGTCTCCCCCGGTACCCGAGCCGTCACCGGCACCAGAGTCATCGGAGCCATCTCCTTCTTCAGAACCGCTCTCGTCTCCTTCTTCAGGATCCTTACTGGTGGTTGCCTGATCAGCTGCAGAGCCCTCATGTCCATCCTGCGCAAGCCACGCTTCGATCGCGGTAGTATCGGCGATACGGTTGTTATTGCAAGCCAGATATACGAGTGCAGGATTCTTGCTGATATCGAGAGCGGTCAATTCGTTACCTGCGCAATCGAGCGATTCGAGTGCGGTCGCCTTCGACACATCCAAAGAAGCGAGCTCATTGTTAGCGCAATCAAGATCGGTAAGAGCTGTGCACCCCGTCAAATCGAGCGAGGAGATCTTCGTTGATGAGCAGGTAAGCTTCGTAAGGCTTGCACAGCCAGCGACCTTCAGCCCCTCAAGATCGACATTCGAAGCCTGAAAGATCGTGAGCGCTGTGCACTCGCTCACATCGACTGATCTGATAGCGCCGATATCGGAGCCCATCTCGATGCTTCGAACAGGGAATGTCTGGTCAGCGGCGGTCTGGATACCAGACTCTCCACCTTCATCGCCACTTCCTTCTGTTTCCGTCCCCTCAGGGTCGGTAGGATCAGTAGGATCGACAGGATCGGTCGTGCCTGGATCAGGGTTTTCAGGTGTGTCTGCGGTCGAAATGGTCAGAGATGCAGGAACGACCACATCGGTAACGGTCGAGCTCGTCATGCTAACGACATCGATGCGATTCGCATCTTCATCGACCACGCATACATACGTAACGCCATCCTTCTCCACCGATACAGGATCAGCAGCATATGCGAGCGATGGAGACGCGAATGAGAAGAGCGCAGCAGCGAGCAGGCATGCCACGGCGAACACGACACCGCACCGAGCAAGAACGCTCGTCGCGAACGTACGCTCGCCTGTCCCTTCTGATGCAACACCCCCTCTCTGAATATCGCTCATAGAGAGAAAAGAATCGTGAGACATTTCATACTCCTTATCTAGGGGTTGCAGAAAATATCATCTCTATCTTATCGAATAGCGCAAAAGATAACAAAGAACAGCTGAAAGAAACCATGCCTATGAACGACGAGGAGCCGAAGCTCCTCGTTACGATATCGAACATTCTGTCCAGTCAGCGATCATCGCTTCGCGCTCTTGATCCACGCTCCATTCGCACCGACATAGTATTTGTTGTTATCAACCCAGGAACTCGTTACCATCACGCCATTGGAACCGACCCAATACTTACCCCCGATCCACTTGCTCTTCTGCATAGCGCCCGACTGAGCGAAGTAATACCACTTGTTGGATATCTTCTTCCAACCAGTCTGCATCGCTCCCGAGCCATTAGAGTAGTAACGCGATCCTTTCACGTCATAGAAACCGGTCTTCATGGTGCCACTGGAAGGGTCGAGATAATACCACTTATTCTTCACCTTCGCCCATCCTTTGCTCATCGCCCCAGAGCCCTTGAAGTGGTACCACTTCCCGCTCACCTGGCGCCATCCAGTCTGCATAGCGCCAGAAGCATTGGAATAGTAACGCGATCCGCTCACATCATAGAAGCCCGTCTTCATGCGGCCGTTCGCCGGATCGAGGTAATACCATTTGCTCTTCACCTTCTGCCAGCCGGTCTTCATGACGCCAGATCCCGTGTAGTAATACCAACCCGAACGCTCCTTGTTCCACCCGGTCTTCATGGCACCAGAAGATGGATTCAAGTAATAGATCTTGTTCGCGATGAGCTTCTTACCCGTTTGCATCTTGCCATCGGAAGCCAGGTAATACCACGTACCTTTCACCTTCTGCCAGCCGGTCTTCATAGCGCCATCTGAGCCGAGATAGTACCAGGTAGAACCACTCTTGAACCAGCCAGAATTCATATAACCGCTTCCATTGAAGTGATAGCGCTTACCTTTGATGGTGACCCATTCGTTCTTAGGCCACGACTTATTATTCTGAGCTTTCTTGGTAGCGCTATCGTACGAAAACCACCATTTGCCGCCCGACTTCTTCCAGGTGTCCGTAACGGTCGGGGCGCTCGGCTTCGCTTGCGTCGTGATCGTAGTGGCACCAGCACCAGAAGCGATGCCTGACTGATTCACGTTGCTCGAACCATTCGAGCTACCTGAACCGCTCGATCCGCTCGTATTGCTCGAGTTGCCCGAAGAGGAGTTTCCTCCGCTCGTAGAAGGCACCTGGCGCTCGATCTTGAACATGAAGGTTCGTGTGCCCGTATAGCCATTCTTGCCCGTTACCGTGACCGTCGCTGTACCAAGCGCGGTGTTGTTCAAATAGGTGATGTCGTAATCGCGCCCCTTCACCAGGTTTCCATACGCCTGCTTGACGCCCTTCGGATCGGATGTGTACATATTGCCCGTGATCGTCACATCGGGCGTGATCGGTTTGCCTGTATAGACAGCGCTCGTAGGATACGTCCACTTGTATCCTGTCGTATTGATATCTACGGGGAAAACGAGATACGTGATAGGGTCGGACGAGGATCCGTCCGACCCGTGAACCGTAATGGCAACACGACCATAGCCCAATGGGCTATCCCCTATGCCTGTCAGGATCATGGTCGCCTCATTGTATTTAAGGCCATCAGCCCCATCAGACCCATTCACGACGCGCAGGATATCAGGGCGATCCGTCGTCCAAGTGTACGTGACTCCCGGAGTTGGATCTTCCACTGAAAGGTTGAATTGCCCACTATTAAGATGGATCGCAACATTATTAGGCTTGTTTCCGATCGCATCGAGGATCACGAGCTTCTTCTGCTCCGCCTGGGTCGACAACGAATCGGCAGAGGCCTCGATAGATTCCGGTACGCTCGTCGTAGCTTCATCAGCAGAAGCGATCGAGACGGTACCGATCGAAAGCATGAACGCGATGAAAAGAGAAACGAGGATCGAGCGCGTTTTCGTCATGATCTTCATCTGGATCCCTTTCAAGAAAAGATACTAAAAACTCGCCCAGTTTAACAAACCAGGCGAACGATATGAAGCGCTTCCAAGCGTTATGAATCAAAAGAACATGCGAGCATAAGCGTGCTACAGGAGAGCCAAGATGACGCGTGAGCGGCATTTGCCCATCTTGAAATAGAAAGCTTTACCTGCGAGCGACAAGAATACGCTGTTTACCAGCGAGATCATCGACGATGCGGGTGTTAGCGAAGCCATGATCGAGCGTGATGGCACGAGCGGTTTCGAGCGAGTCTTCGAAGAGCTCGACCGCCAGGATGCCACGGGGTTTCAGGAGTGCGAATGCATCATCGATGAAACGACGGAAGAGATCGAGCCCATCCGCTCCCCCGTCCAACGCGAGACGCGGTTCGAATTCGCTCACTTCAGCATCGAGCATATCGACAACGGATGATGGAATATACGGCGGGTTAGAGACGATCGCGTCAAAAGCACCGATGTTCGCAGGATCCTGCATAAGAACCGAGAGCAGATCGCTCTCGAGCACGGTAACGCGATCCGCCACGCCCTGAGCCTCTGCGTTGCGTTGCGCGAGGTCGAGCGCCTCAGACGCGATGTCGAGCGCGACCACTTCCATGTTCGGATGTTCGGTCGCGAGCGCGCACGCGATGCAACCCGAACCCGTGCACAGATCGATCACTCGAATAGGTTGATCCCCTTCACCGTCAAGAGCGATGGACAAACTTCCCTCTGCGGAGGCTCTCGTCTCTCGTTCCGCAGGATCAGTTTCTGAAGCACTTTCAGCCGCGACCTCAACAGTGGCCTGAACGCTATCGCCTATTTTGCGCACAGGGATGAGTTCGCCTGACTCCCTAGGCTCATTCCCTTCACTGGGTTCAGCCTCGAACGCGAAGGCGCTCACTTGCCTGGGGACCGGGAACTGTGCGAGCACCTCGCTCACCAGCACCTCGGTCTCGGGACGCGGGATCAGCACGCCTGGCGCGACCTCCAACACCATATGGCGAAACGGTGCCGTACCGCAGATCAGCTGCAGTGGCTCACCTTGGCCACGGCGCGCGACCCATGCACGCATGGTAGTACGTTCTTCTTCTGAAAGCGGTTTATCGAGATTGGTATAGAGCTCGATGCGCGAAAGCCCCATAGCCTCACCCAGCAACCACTGGGCGGACAAACGCGGCTGCGCATCGCCCTTGTTGGCCAGATAGCCCTCGCACCAATCGAGAATAGCTTTAACGGTCCACGTTTGATCTTGTGGAGCCACGAACTAGACCGCGCTCTCCAGCTTCGCAGCGCGATCGGCCGCCTGAAGCGCGGTGATAAGATCCTGCAGGCCAGCACCGCCCGAGCCCAGCAGTACGCCATTGTAGGTGCCGTTGTAGCCGATGCGATGATCGGTCACGCGATCCTGCGGGCCATTGTAAGTGCGGATCTTCTCGGAGCGATCGCCCGTGCCGATCTGGCTGCGGCGTTCGGCACCTTCAGCAGCCTGCTGATCGGCCAGCATCTTCTCGTACAAACGTGCGCGCAGAACGCTCATCGCAGCGATCTTATTCTGGAGCTGGGATTTCTGGTCCTGTGATTGCACGACCAGACCCGTCGGTAGATGCGTGATGCGCACTGCGGAGTCCGTCGTGTTGACGCACTGACCACCAGGTCCACCCGCACGATACACGTCGATGCGCAGGTCGTTCTGGTTGATCTCGACTTCAACCTCGTCGGCTTCAGGGAGCACGGCGACGGTCGCCGTAGAGGTATGGATGCGACCCTGGCTTTCGGTCTTCGGAACACGCTGCACGCGATGAACGCCCGACTCGAACTTCATGATGGAATAGACGCGGTCGCCCAGCATCTTGAAGGAGATCTCCTTGAAGCCACCGGCTTCAGAGGCGTGCATATCCATGGTCTCGCACTTCCAGCCTTGATCGGACGCGAAACGCGTGTACATGTTGTAGAGGTCGCCTGCGAAGATGGCAGCCTCATCGCCACCCGCACCTGCGCGGATCTCGACGATGATGTCCTTCTCGTCCGCTGGATCGGACGGGATGAGCATGAACTTGATATCCTCTTCGAGCTGCGGCAGACGTGCCTCGATGGTGGAGATCTCTTCTTGCGCGAATTCCTTCATGTCGGAATCGCCCAGCATCTCCTTCGCGGCTGCCAGGTCGTCGAGCAATCCGAGGTATTCCTTGGCCGCACGCGCCAGTTCACCCTGGTTCGCATAGTCCTTCGCAAGCTTGTTGTATTCGGTCTGGTTCGCGACGATGGCGGGATCGCCCATCTTCGCTTCCAGCTCGCCATATGCTGCTACGATCTTCTCAAGCTTTTCGCGCATGATTCCCTCTGTTGACTCGGTTCTTATCGATGAAAAAGCAGGCCCGCCAGAGGGAGCCTGCTTCGAAGATTCTCACGTACTGACAAGTGAGAATCATATCATATTTCGACCTGGCAGTTATTCCGACAGGTACGCTACTGCCGCTTCCGCCGCAAGAGCGCCGTCCGCGGTGGCGGTGACCACCTGACGCAGCGGCGTAGTGCGCACATCGCCTGCGACATAGACGCCTTTGAGCGACGTATGACAATCGGCATGCGCCTTCACGTATCCGTTCTTGTCGAGCTCGACCGTGCCGTTCAGCCATTCGGTCTCAGGCTTGGAGCCGACCGCGATGAACAACCCCTCCACCGCGAGCGTGTGTTCTTCTGTGGTCTTCGAGTTGCGCACGGTGACCGCCTCGATGCGATCCGCATCGCTCATGATGACGTTCTGCACTTCACTGTTCCAGTAGATCTCGACATTGGGAAGATGCTTGACCTTCTCGACGTACCAAAAATGCGCACGGAAATCTTCCCTGCGATGAACCAGATAGACCTTGTGGCAGATGCGCGAAAGATAGATGCATTCCGCCAGCGCCGAGTCTCCCCCGCCCACGATCATGACGTCTTTTCCGCGATAGAAATTGCCATCGCAGGTCGCACAGAACGAGAGACCTTTACCCTCGAGGTTCAAACCCTCCAACTGGGGTAACTGCAAGGGCTTCGCACCGGTCGCGATGATGACCGAACGCGCCCACAAGCTACCTTCGGAGGTGATGAGCTCGAACACATCGCGATCTTCATAGCGCGAGAGCGCACGTACCTGCTCGCTCAAGAATTCGACGCCGAAACGCTCTGCCTGATGCTGCATGGCGAGCGCGATCTCATACCCGTTCACGCCACCACCGAAACCAGGGTAGTTCTCCAGTTCATCGATGGAGGTGAGCTGGCCACCTGGAATGAGCTCTTCGAGCACGATGGTACGAAAACCTGCGCGCGCAGTATAGAGCGCAGCGGTCATACCAGCAGGACCGGCGCCCACCACCGCGACATCAGTGATGCGCGTCTCTTTTGCTTCGTCCGTCATCGTGAACGCCTTAAGAGAGCGCGTTGACGAGGATCTGCTTGGGCTGCACGCCGACGAACTGCTTAATCGGCTGACCGCCCTGGAAGACGATGAGCGTCGGCACGCTCATGACGCTGTAAGCCTGAGCGAGTTCGATCTCGCGATCGATATCGACCTTGTAGACCGAAGCCTTGCCGGCGACCTCTGCCGCCACCTCGTCGAGCACGGGTGCCATCATCTTACAAGGACCGCACCAGGTCGCGAAGAAGTCGACCAGAACTGGGCCGTCCGCGCCGAGCACTTTGGTTTGGAATTGTTCTTCAGTAAGCTGTTCCGCCATGATAATCTCCTCCTCGAGATCATATTCGTGATAGATCGCCAGATCGCGCTTCCTACGCAAGGTCTAAGCGATTGAACCCATTGTAGAGCCCTCAAAAATAAGGACACCCGCGCAGGGTGTCCTTGAAAACGAGCCGTTACTAAATATCCAACGAAACGAAATACGTATGAACGACAGGAAGTCTGTGTCGGGCGGTCGTAGACCGACTCGCTGCTTCTAACTTCTTTTTCTAAAGTGAAGCAGCGCAGCGACGCATGAGCGAAACTGCCTGTCAGTTTCGCGAACAGGGAAGCGGGTCGGGTCGAGACCACCTGACGCGGACTCCCCTATCGTTACAGCGACGCTTCCTTGATGATATCGAGCAGCTGATCGACTTCCCAGGAACCGAGGTCGCCTTCATGGCGTTCACGGACAGAGATGGTGCCCTCTTCGACTTCCTTGTCGCCTACCACGCACATATACGGGATCTTCTCGTTCTGCGCCTTGGCGATCTTCACGCGCATCGGTTCGTTCTGTTCGTAAACCTCGACGCGACCACCAGCAGCCTTGATGCGCTTGGCGATATCCTTGCACGCATCGAGATGACGATCTGCCAACGGTACCATGACCACCTGCACGGGAGCGAGCCACAACGGCAGCGCGCCAGCGTAGTGCTCGATGAGGATGCCGAAGAAACGCTCGATCGAGCCGAAGATGGCACGATGGAGCATCCAGGGGCGCTCTTCAGTGTTGTCCGCCGTGCGATACGTCAGATCGAAGCGCTCGGGGAAGTTGAAGTCGACCTGGACGGTGGAACACTGCCACGTACGACCGATCGCATCCTTCACCTTGATGTCGATCTTCGGGCCGTAGAACGCACCGTCACCTTCGTTGATATCGTATTCGAGATCGTGCTGTTTGCACGCCTCGATGAGCGCATTGGTGGCATGTTCCCACATCTCGTCCGAGCCGATGCTCTTCTCGGGACGCGTGGAGATCTCTGCCATGTATTCGAAGCCGAAGGTGGACATGATGTGGTCGACCAGGTCGAGAATAGCGATGACCTCGGATACCACCTGGTCCTTCGTGCAGAACACATGCGCATCGTCCTGCGTGAATCCACGGGCGCGCAGAAGGCCATGCACCGCGCCCGAAAGCTCATGACGATAGACCGTGCCGAACTCGAAGAGACGCAGCGGCAGATCGCGATAGGAACGGATGTCGTTGCGGTAGATGAGCACGTGGCCCGGGCAGTTCATGGGTTTCACACCGTACTCTGACAGACGAGGATTCTCTTCACTGCCTTCATTGATGTTGAAGAAGTACATGTTCTCGCCGTAGAAGTCGTAATGGCCGGAGGTCTTCCACACATCCGACTTGTACACATGCGGCGTGATGACCTCTTCATAACCGCGCTCGTACAAGTCGCGGCGCAGCCACTCCTGCAAGATGCGGATGACGCGCGCACCCTTAGGTGGATAGAGCGGCAAACCCACGCCCGCGTCTTCGTCGAGCATGAAGTAGCCCAGCTCCTTGCCCACGCGACGATGGTCACGCTTCTCGGCTTCCTCCAGGTTATGCAGATAGGTGGTGAGCTCCTTCTTCTTGAAGAACGCCGTACCATAGAGGCGCTGGAGCATCTCGCGTTCGGAGTCACCCTTCCAATACGCGCCTGCGATCTTCATGAGTTTGAACGCACCGATCTGCGAGGTCTTCGCGATGTGCGGACCCGCGCACAGGTCGACGAATGCGCCATGGCGATAGATGCTGATCTCCGCATCGGGAGCCAGCTCGTCGATGTGTTCGACCTTGAAGCGCTGGTCGGCGAAGATCTCCTTCGCGCGGTCGCGCGTGACCACTTCGCGCACGAAGGGTTCGTCGGCAGCGATGATCTCGGCCATCTTGGCTTCGATCGCCTCGAAATCGTTCTCGGAGATGGAGTGCGGCAGTTCGAAATCGTAGAAGAAGCCGTCTTCCGTAGCAGGACCGAACGCGATGGATACGTCGGGATAGAGCTGCTGGACCGCTTCTGCCATGATGTGAGCCGCGGAATGACGCATGATGTTCAGCGCTTCAGGGGATTTGGTCGTGATGATCTCGACCGTATCGCCATCCGAGAGCACCGTCGTAAGATCGACGAGCTTGCCATCGATCTTGCCAGCTACCGCATCGCGCGCAAGACCTGCACCGATGCTGGCTGCCAGATCGTAGACCGTGCTTCCCTCTTCGAGGGAACGGGATGATCCGTCGGGGAGCGTGATTTCCATATCAACATCCTTTCTGGCACCGGATGCATACCAAGCATCTGCACCAATGGGGGTTCAAAAACATATTCACGAACGTATGTGAGTGAGGGAGTTTGCGCGCTTAATTCGCGCGACGACGTGAACCGTCGCCCGGCGTTCGCTCGCGCCTGCGCGCACCTTGTTGTGGAGCGCCGCCATGGATCTGCGTCGTGCAATACGGACAGATGGACCATTCAGGGTTGAGCGCGTGATGGCAGGTCGGGCAAAGATTCTTCAGACGCGTATGGCAATGCGGGCAGAGAACGTAATCCGCTTCGACCGGATAGCCGCAATGCATGCATTCGCCGAACTGCATGAGCTGTCGGCGCTTGAGTGCGATCTCGAGATCCTGTTCGTCGCGATCTTCGGCCGTGAGTGGCGGACGAGCAACGCACCATGCGATAAAGCCGACCAGCGGGATGAGCGAGATGACACCCCACAGCTGCCAGCTCGCGCCGCGTTGACGCGCGTCCTTGATGACATAAGCGATGGAGAGGATGTAGAGAATAGCAACGATCACGCCTGCAACGATAGCGACCGTCTGAATGGCTGAATTCATAGGTTAGTGCAACTCCCTGTTGGTTCGTTTCAAATGCTACATCTCAGCTAATTGTACGCGAAGCTTCTCAAGACGGTCGGTGATGTCGGCAAGTTTCGCAGAATCCTTATCGATGATCTCTTGAGCGGCCTTGGCGAGGAAGCCCGGATTCGACAGTTTTTTCTGGAATTTCGCTTGATCCTTCTCGAGCGTCGCGATCTCCTTCTCGATGCGCGCACGTTCGACCTCGAAGTCAACCAGACCCGCCAGAAGCACGAATACCTCGGTCTCCCCTGCGATGATGAGCGCTGATTCATGCGGCTTCTCGCATGAGATGGATGCGTCCTTCACCGTGATGAGCGCGAGCGCGCAGATGAGCGCATCCTGGTCTTTGAACAGCTGCAACGCTTCTTCGTTCTCCGCCGAGACCACCACTTCGAGCGGCTGCTTGGGCGAGATGCCATAGCGAGAACGCGTAGATCGAACGCCCGAGACCGCGCTAGTGACCATGCCGATAGCCTTATCGGCCGCAGGGTCGAGATACTTCGCGAGCTCATCCGCATCGGGCCATGCAGCCATCATGAGGTACTCGCTCTCCTTCGGACCAGGAAGTTCCTGATAGATCTTCTCGGTGACGAAGGGCATGATGGGATGCAATAGGCGAAGCGCCGTGTTCAACACGAAGATGAGGTTGCGCTGGCAAACGAGCTTGTCTTCCCCACCCGCCTGCAAGCGCGCTTTAGAAAGCTCGATGTACCAATCGCAGAATTCGTTCCAGAAGAATGCGTAGAGCTCGCGCGTGATGGCGCCGAAATCGTATTCAGCATACGCAGCGTCGAGCTTCGCGACGAGCGTGGCTAAGCGCGAGAACATCCAACGGTCCGCCAGCGTTTCGGGCTGCGGATCACCCGGCGTATAGCCATCCAGATTCATGTTCACGAAGCGCGCGGCGTTGCGGATCTTGTTCGCGAAGTTACGGCTGCTGACGAGCTTGTTCTCGTCGAAGCGCATGGCTTGCGAGCCCGTTACCTGCATGAGCAGGCCGAAACGCATGCCATCAGCACCGTAATCTTCCATCAGCTTCATGGGATCGACACCGTTGCCGCGGCTCTTCGACATGGGTTTGCCGTCCGCGCCCATCACCGTAGGATGGATGATGACGTCTTCGAACGGAATCTGGCCCGTGCAGTATTCGGAGGCCATGACCATGCGCGCAACCCAAAGCCCCATGATGTCACGTGCCGTGGAGAGCATCTGCGTCGGATAGTACTTCTGCAGGTCAGGAGATTCCATGCCCGCATCGCCCCACCCTTGCGTGGCGAAGGGCCACAGCTGAGACGAGAACCATGTGTCGAGCACGTCTTCGTCCTGGCGCACGGGCGCACCGCAGTTCGGGCACACCTCGATATCATCGACGCTCGCGTCTTCCCAGCCGCACGCGTCGCAGTAATACATAGGGATGCGATGGCCCCACCATAGCTGGCGTGAGATGCACCAATCCTTCAGGTTATCGAGCCAATCGAGATAAACCTGCTTCCAGCGAGCTGGATAGAACTGGATCTGACCGCTTTCCACCGCCTCTTTCGCGGCGCCCTTCAGGCCATCGACCGCGACGAACCACTGCTCGGAGAGCCAAGGCTCGAGCTTGGTGTGACAGCGATAGCAGTGCATGACCGAATGGGCGTGGTCTTCGACCTTGTCGAGCAAGCCGAGCGCTTCGAATTCAGCGACCACGGCTTCGCGCGCTTCGTCGCGCGTCATACCCGAGAACTTACCGAAACCATCCACGACCACGGCATGTTCGTCGAAGATGTTGATCTGCTCGAGGTCGTTGCGCTGACCGATCGCATAGTCGTTCGGATCATGAGCAGGCGTTACCTTCACACAGCCCGTACCGAATTCCTTATCGACCACGAAATCCGCCACGATGGGGATCTCGCGATCGACGATGGGCAGCATGACCGTCTTACCCACCAGATTCTTATAGCGTTCGTCCTGCGGACTGACCGCGATGCCCGTATCGCCCAGCATGGTCTCGGGGCGCGTGGTAGCCACGACCAGATAATCCATGCCATCTACTGGTTCGGTGAGCGGATAACGCAGGTGCCACAGGTGGCTATCCTCGTCTTCGTATTCCGCTTCATCGTCGGAAATGCCCGTAGTGCAGGTAGGACACCAATTCACGATGCGACGGCCGCGGAAGATGAGATCGTCGTGATACCAATCGCAGAAGACCTTGCGCACCGCACGCGAGAGCGACGGCGACATGGTGAACTGCTCGTGCGCGTAATCGCATGAGCACCCCATGGCCTCGATCTGGTCGAGGATGATGCCGCCGTACTTGTCGCGCCATTCATAACAGGCGCCGATGAAGGCTTCACGACCGATCTCGTGACGGTCGATCCCCTGCTCGGCCAGGTGCTTGTCCACCTTGGTCTGCGTAGCGATGCCCGCATGGTCGGTGCCGACGATCCACCGCGTCTGATACCCCTGCATGCGCGCACGGCGAACGCACGCATCCTGGATGGTGTCGTTGAGCGCATGGCCCATATGAAGCACGCCCGTAACGTTTGGCGGCGGGATGACGACGGTGTAGGATTCGGTGCCGTTCTTGCCGAAACCAGGTGTGCGCTCGAAGAATCCCTGATCCTTCCACGCATCGAAGATCGGCTGCTCCCATTCCTTGTATGATTGTTGCTCTTGTTTCTTTTCCGTCGTCATGAATGGTCCTTGGTCTTTCGAACGGGTTGACTATTTCTTGGTGGCGCTCTTCTTCAAAACCTCGATCTGGGGTTTCGTCTCGCCTTCGATATCGTTGCGGCGAACGACGACCCGCGTCGGTTTGTGATAATCGGGCAATTCGTACATGGCGTCCATGAGCACATCTTCGCAGATGGTACGAAGACCACGCGCGCCCGTCTTATGATCGATCGCCTGCTCTGCAATAGCCTCGAGCGCTTCGGGCTCGAAGATGAGCTCCGAATTCTCGTAGCTGAACATGGCGGTGTACTGCTTCACCAGCGCATTCTTAGGCTCGGTGAGGATGCGCACCAGGTCTTCCTTGTTGAGCTGCGAAAGCGACGTGATGACCGGGATACGACCGACGAATTCGGGGATCATGCCGAATTTGTGCAGGTCTTCGGGCAGTACCTGAGAAAGGAGCGCCGCATCCGCTTCCTGCTTGGACTTGGGCATGTCGGAGCCGAAGCCGATGTTCGTTTTGCCGATGCGCTGCGCGATGATCTCGGGCAGGCCGACGAACGCGCCACCGAAGATGAACAGGATGTTCGTCGTGTTGATGTGGATGAGCTCCTGCTGCGGGTGCTTGCGACCACCTTGCGGAGGCACACTGGCTTCACAGCCCTCCACGATCTTCAACAGCGCCTGTTGTACACCCTCACCCGACACATCGCGCGTGATGGAGACATTCTCTGCCTTGCGCGCGATCTTGTCGATCTCATCGATGTAGATGATGCCGATCTCGGCGCGTGATACGTCGAAATCAGCTGCGGTGATGAGCTTGAGCAGGATGTTCTCGACATCTTCACCGACATAGCCAGCCTCGGTGAGCGTGGTGGCATCCGCGATGGCGAACGGAACCTTCAGCGTGCGCGCGAGCGTTTGCGCTAAGAGCGTCTTACCCGAGCCGGTGGGGCCCAGCAGCATGATGTTGCTCTTCGCTACTTCAACATCGCTATCGGCAGCTTCGCCCATGCTGATACGTTTGTAATGGTTGTAGACCGCGACGGAGAGCGCTTTCTTCGCTTCCTCCTGCCCCACCACATGCTCGGAAAGCTGCTGGTAGAGCTCTTTAGGAGTCGGAAGATCGGTGAGCATATCGAGCGGACTCGCGTCATGCTGTGCTTCGATGGCGCGCAGCGACTGATTGCCCAGCACCTGGTTGAGCGCGTCCGATTCGAGGCCTCGCATGGAAAGGTCCGTGAGCATCGCGTCGACCGAGACCGAAATGCATTCATCGCAGATGAAGATGCCATTCGGTCCCGAGATCATAGCGTTGACCTGCTCGGGGACCTTCCCGCAGAAGGCACAATAGATATCTCCGTGTGGTCCAGTTGGAGTTTTGTCTGACATGTATCGCCTTAGTTTTCGGAGTTGAAGCGAGATGCGACCACCTGATCGACGATGCCATAAGCGCATGCTTCGTCGGCGCTCATGAAGTTATCGCGCTCGGTGTCCCTGTGGATGGTCTCGATGGTCTGGCCCGTATGGTTCGCCAAGATCTTGTTCAGCTGCTCGCGATTGTAGAGGATCTCTTTCGCGACGATCTCGATCTCGGTCTGCTGACCCTGAGCGCCACCAGAGGGCTGGTGGATCATAATGCGAGAATTCGGCAGTGCGAAGCGCTTGCCGGGCGCACCGCATGCGAGCAAGACCGCAGCCATAGAAGCTGCCATGCCCATGCAGATGGTGGATACATCGCACTTGATGTAGTTCATGGTGTCGTAGATGGCCAGACCAGCAGTGATGACACCGCCCGGTGAATTGATGTAGAGCGAGATGTCCTTGTCGGGATCGGCCGACTCCAGATGGAGCAGCTGAGCGACGACCGTGTTGGCCACCGCATCGTCGATCTGTTCGCCCAAGAAGATGATGCGCTCGTTGAGCAAACGAGAGTAGATGTCGTAGCTACGCTCGCCACGGGGCGACTGCTCGATGACGTACGGGATGAGTGCGGATTGATTAGGATTCGTGTACATGCGTGCCTCACTATTCTTCTGCGCAAGATTCGTTGCACAAGATGCGTGCTTTCATTACCTATTTAGTTGTAAATAAAAGAGTTGCGCGATTCAAGAGCGTCCACGAATTCCACGGACGCGATCGCGCAACTCGAGAGAGGCTATTTAGCTTCTTCGGTCTTCTTGGTGGTCTTCTTCGCAGGAGCTTTCTTAGCAGCCGGCTTCTTGGCAGCTGGTTTTTCGTCCGCAGCCTTTTCGGTCTTAGGCTTCGCTGCCTTCTTGGCCTTCGGCTTCTCTTCCTTGACAGCAACCTCCGTGACCTTAGCCTTTTCGACGATGTCGTTCAGGGCCTTAGTGCGAATGACACCTTCACGGATGAGCGGGATGCGACCGGAAGCCTTCCATTCAGCCTCGACAGCCACCGGATCGTCCACGTTCGCCTTCTGGAATTCAGCGGTGATCTCCTTGGCGGTCGCGTCGATCTTGTTGTGGCGAGCCCATGCATCGAGCGCCATATCCTGACGGACGACGTCGTCTGCCTGCTGCTTCATATCCTGCTTGAACTGATCGCTCGAGATGCCCATAGTGTCGAGGTACTGATCGAGCGTGTAGCCATTCTGGGAAAGCTGCTGATAGAAAGACTGGAGCAAGTTGACTTCCTGCAGTTCGCACATAGCAGGAGGCATCTCGCCTTCGACACGAGAAGCAAGGGCTGCCAAGCATTCGTTCTCGATGCGGCGGCTCTTGTTCATCTCCTTCTGATCCTTGATGGACTGAGCGATCTGCTCGCGCATGTCCGCAAGATCCTTGAAACCGAAGTTATTGTGAGCCCATTCGTCAGAGAGTTCTGGCAGGACCTTCTTCTTGATGGCGTCGACCTTCACGTCGAAGTGCAGCACGCCGCGTTCTTCACCCAGCGTCTGACCGAGCATGGAAGTGTCTTCGGAGAAATCGATGTCGAAGGACTTCTCTTCGCCCTTCTTCATGCCGATGAGCTCTGCGTCGAATGCTGCCGGGAAGAGGTTCGCACCCAGTTCATAGAGGCGATTCTCGCACGAGAGCTGCGTGAGCTCCTTGCCATCCTTATCGGTGACCTTGATGGTGAGCTCGACGAATTCCTTCGGCTTGACCTTGGTATTGGCGTTCGCGTCCTTGAAATCGTTGTAGTAGTTGCGCAGCTCTTCGATCTGCTGATCGATCTCTGCGTCAGTCGCGGTAGCTTCAGGGATCTCGACCGCGATATCGTCGTAGGAGGTGAGCTCGAATTCGGGCTTCACGTCGATGGTAGCGGTGAATGCGAAGGGCTTACCGTCTTCGACCATCTCCGTTTCCATATCGAATTCAGGCTTGAAGAGCGGGACGAGATTGTGTTCGTCGAGCGCGAGCGGATAGACTTCATTCACCAGATCTTCGGTGAGCGCCGCTTTCACGGTCTCTGCACCCATCATGTTGTCCACGACAGGACGAGGCGCTTTACCAGGACGAAAACCAGGGAAGTTATAGCGCTTCGCAAAATCTTTGTAAGCTTGCTTGATGCGCGCATTGATCTCTTTTGCGTCGAGTTCGAAAGAAAGCTTGACCTTATTGTCCTCGAGGGCCTCTACTGTAGTGTTCACTCATTACTCCTTCTGGGTATGACTTCAACCGAGGTGGTGCGGGTGAAAGGACTTGAACCTTCACGGGGGTTGCCCACCAGAACCTAAACCTGGCGCGTCTGCCAATTCCGCCACACCCGCGTCTTTTCGGCACCGTTCAAAGCTTTGAACGACAATTCGTAATAGTAACAAAAGATGCGGATAACGTCAGCAAGAAGCGCCAAAAGCACACCGTACGGGCGGTGAACTTCGCGCTGGTCGTTCGGTACTGCTCCGAAGGCCCGCGAGACGGCGTCGCTTCGGTCGAGCTAACTTCGCTTGCGCGAAGTGGATCTCTCCCTCGCTTTGGCCAAGTCTCGCTGCGCCTTCGAACCAGTGCCGAACCTACAGTTCGCTGATGTCCTTCGCAGAGATGACCTTGCTAGGAGAGATGAGCAGCGTCCCGACTTCGCCGACGAGCGCCGCATCGTTGAAGAACACGCCATCGGAAGAGACGCCGACGGGCTTCAAGCCCTCTTCCTGGGTCGAAACGACGATGTCGATGCCTTCGTAATCGGGCACGCGTGACAGGTCGTCGACCACGGCGATGATGAAGTCGACATCGGCATCTTCGTATTCCTTGATGCGCGTGGAGATGTAGTGAGGGAGCGCCGATGCCTCATCGATGGCGAGGATGCCGAAACGGTACTTCCCTGCCTTCACGATGGTTCGGTCGATGTAGACCGTAGGATCAGAAAGGTTGAGCTCGTAGACTGAAGCGTTCTTCTGCAAGAAGGAGTTGCGCACCTTCGCTACGCTGATCGATTCAGCCTTCGTCTCTTCTGCGGTCTGGGTCTCCCCGTTCGACTTTGGTACCACATCCGATGCCACCACCTCGTCGCTATTATCGGGAGCATCGATAGCTTGGTCCTTGCCGAGCTCGAGCGTCTTGTTGATGCCCTCTTGAGCGATGCTGTCCAAGCCCGCTTCGTTGAGCGCCTTCTTCTTCTCTGCCGTGCCTTCGTACACGATGGCCGTGTAATCATCCAGGTCGCCAGCAACGTCGTCGATGGTGCTGGCCGCAACATTGAGCGAATGGCCCAATCCCGTGATATAGAAGATGAGCGCGCTCAAGCCGAACACCACGAGCACGGCGAAGAAGAGCAGCGCGATTCTTTCACGAGATAACTTTTTCATAATCGCTATTGTAAGTCACCCGTCTCGCTTTTGAAATGCAGCGGGCGCTGCTCACGCATAAGCGGTCTTGCAGCGATCCTCCACCAACACGCGTTTCAGGAAGCGACCCGTATGACTTTCCGGCACCTCAGCGACCTGCTCGGGCGTACCTTTCGCAACGACCGTGCCGCCATTCGCACCACCTTCAGGCCCGAGGTCGATCAGATGGTCGGCCGCCTTGATGATATCGAGATTGTGCTCGATCACCAGCACCGTATTGCCCAGGTCGACCAGACGCTGCAGCACCTCGAGCAACTGTCGAACGTCATCGAAATGAAGGCCCGTGGTCGGCTCATCCAGGATGTAGAAGGTCTTGCCCGTCTGGCGCTTCTGCAATTCGCTCGCGAGCTTCACGCGCTGAGCCTCGCCGCCCGAGAGCGTAGTGGCAGGCTGGCCGAGCTTGATGTAGCCCAGACCTACATCGTGCAGCGTTTCGAGCTTGCGACGCAGCGACGGGATCTTGCCGAAGAACTCGAGCGCTTCATCGACGGTCATCTCGAGCACTTCGTAAACGTTCTTGCCCTTATAGGTGACCTGGAGCGTTTCACGGTTGTAGCGCGTACCGTCGCACACTTCGCAGTTCACGTACACATCGGGCAGGAAGTGCATCTCGATCTTCTTCTGACCGTCGCCCTTGCAAGCCTCGCAACGACCACCCGCGACATTGAACGAGAAACGACCTGGCCCATAACCACGCGCCTTGCTCTCCTGCGTGGATGCGAAGAGATTGCGGATATCGTCCCAAAGTCCGATGTAAGTGGCAGGATTCGAACGTGGCGTGCGGCCGATGGGGCTCTGATCGATGCTGATGACCTTATCGATCAACTCGACACCTTCGAGCTTCTTGAACTTGCCCACCTTACGATGCGCACGGTTGACGCGATTAGCGAGCGCCGGCGTGAGCGTGTCGGTAACGAGCGAGCTCTTGCCCGAACCCGAAACGCCCGTCACGACCGTGAGCGTGCCGATGGGGATCTCCGCTGTCACGTTCTTCAGGTTGTTCTCGCTCGCTCCTTTGATGACGAGCTTACCGCGCTTGGGGTTGCGTCGCTTCTCGGGGATAGGGATGCACTTCTCACCGCGCAGATATTGCGCGGTCAGCGATTCATCCACCGCCATGATCTCTTCTGGCGTACCCTGCGCCACCACTTCACCGCCATGCTCGCCTGCGAGCGGACCCATGTCGATCACGTGATCCGCACAACGGATGGTGTCTTCGTCGTGTTCGACCACCAGCACCGTATTGCCCAGATCGCGCAGGTGTTCGAGCGTCTTGATAAGGCGTTCGTTGTCGCGCTGATGAAGACCGATGGAAGGCTCGTCCAGAATATAGAGCACACCCATCAAGCCTGCGCCGATCTGCGTCGCTAGGCGGATGCGCTGGGCTTCACCGCCCGAGAGCGTCGCCGTCGCACGCTCGAGCGTCAAGTAATCGAGGCCGACGTTCACCAAGAAGCGCAAACGCTCGGTGATCTCCTTCACGATCGGAGCGGCGATGACCTCTTTGCTGTTCTCGAAATGCAGGTCCTCGAAGAACCGCAGCGAATCCGCAGCGGAAAGTTCGCAGACCTCATGGATGTTCAGGTCATTCACGGTGACCGCGAGGATGGAAGGATTCAGGCGCTTGCCCCCGCACGTCGCACACGGGATGATGGAGAAATAGCGCTCGTACTTCTGGCGCTGACGATCGCTCGTCGCCTCCTTGTAGCGATGCGTGACCGCAGCGCTGATGCCTTCCCACTCCACGAACCAATAGGTCTCGCGTCCATCCACGGTGACGTAGTCGACGCGGATCTTCTCTCCCGGCGCACCGTAGAAGAGCTTCTTGCGCACGTTCTTCGGAATGTCTTGCCAGGGTGTATCGGGATCGACCTTGTAATGCTTGAGAACCGCGCGCATGACCTGCGGATAGTAGTTACCCGACTTGAACGGCACGACCGCGCCTTCGTTGAGCGAGAGCGTCGGGTCGGGAACCACCAGATCGGGGTCGACCTCTTCCCTGCTGCCGATGCCCAAGCAATCGGGACACGCGCCATACGGTGCATTGAACGAGAAATCGCGCGGTTGCAATTCATCCATGGAATGGCCATGCTCGGGGCAGCCGAGCGCGAGCGAGAAGATGTATTCGCCTTCAGCCAGACCGCCGGTCGCTCCTGATGAAACAGCACGCTCGCCACCGAGCGGTTTGCCATCCCGGTCGAGCAACTGCACGAGCACGCGCCCATCGGCAAGCTTCGTGGCCGTCTCGACCGCCTCAGCGATACGGCTCTGCGCCGAAGGCTTCAGCACGACACGATCGACCACCACGTCGATGAAATGCTTGATCTTCTTGTTCAGTACGATGGGGTTCTCGTCGAGCTTCGTGATCTCGCCGTCGATGCGCACGCGCGAGAAACCTTCTTTCAGCAGGTCTTTGAAGAGCTTCGTGAATTCGCCCTTGCGACCGGTCACCACTGGTGCCATGATAATGCACTTCGTCTGACCGTCTTCCGAAAGACGCAAGATGTCGTCGGTGACCTGATCGGTCGTTTGCGTGCGGATCTCGCGCCCGCATTCGGGGCAATGCGGAATGCCCGTACGCGCGAACAGAAGACGCAGATAGTCGTAGATCTCCGTGGTGGTGCCCACGGTCGAACGTGGATTCTTGCTGGTGGTCTTCTGGTCGATGGAGACCGAAGGCGAAAGGCCGTCGATCGAGTCGAGGTCGGGCTTGCTCATCTGCCCCAAGAACATGCGGGCATAGCTCGAGAGACTCTCCACATAGCGACGCTGGCCTTCAGCGTAGATGGTGTCGAACGCCAGCGAGCTCTTGCCCGAGCCTGACAAGCCGGTGATGACCACGAGCTCGTCGCGCGGGATGGTGACGTCGATGTCTTTAAGGTTATGTTCACGTGCGCCTTTGATGACAATGGACTGTTGTGCCATAGCTACACACTACTTTCTTATACGCGATTGATTCATCGAACCGATGTTCGGCTCACCATAATAACGCGCATTCTGACGCGGGGCAATTTCCCCCAGCGCGCGTTCACGTTTCCCCCATGTTTTGTTCGAACGACTAAGAGGTGCGCGAGCTGCTAGCGCGTGGATGCGCCTGCAATTGCACCTTCTTCAGATGGTCGGGCGAAAGATGAGTATAGATCTGCGTGGTCGAAAGGCTCGAATGCCCGAGCAGTTCTTGCACACTACGCAGGTCCGCTCCCCCTACCAGAAGGTCGCTCGCGAACGAATGGCGCATCGCATGAGGCGAGAGCGCAGGGTCAAGGCCCGCAGTCGTGAGCGCTTCCTTGAAGATCGCACGAATGGCGCTGGTTGAAAGTGGATTACCACGCGTCGAGAGGAAGCAGGCATCCGTAGGCTGCTTCGCCTGAGCTGCGAGTTTAGGGCGCGATTCGCGCAAGTAACGCCGAAGCGCATCGATCGCCTTCGCATAGATGGGAACGAGACGCTCCTTGTTACCCTTGCCGACGACCGAGACGATCCCTTTATCCAGCGAGAGACGAGTGCGCGTGAGCCCTGCCACCTCAGAGACACGAAGACCGCAGGCATACAGAAGCTCGAGCACGGCCTGGTTGCGCAAAGCGACCACTGGATCGCGCTCCATCGCCTCATCGCTCGCGTACACCCCGAGCAAGCGATCCATATCCTGTTGGGCGATCGTCTTTGGAAGCGTTTTCGGCTGCTTCGCGCCTTGCAACACCGCAGCGGGATTCGCCGTGAAACCGTGCGCGATCATGAGCCACTGATAGAAGCCCTTCAGCGAACTAAGATGGCGATTCGATGTCTTGCGCGAAAGACCTTGCATATCGAGCGAGCCGAGATAACGACGGATCTGTTGATGGGTCGGCGATTCGAAGGAGACGTTATGACCCGCGCACCAGCGCAAGAATGATTCGAGGTCGCTGCCGTAGGCTTTGATGGTTCGATCGGAATGTTGCAGCATATGCAGGTAATCGAGGTATTCGTCGATCAGCTGAAGGCTTGCATGGTCGAGCGCCTCTTCGTGCTCGGGAGCTTCTCTTTCTTGCTTCATGAGGTTCGCTCCAGGGTTTCGAAGAGCGGCGCGAGTCCCTTATCGGCGAGAGCCTCCGCATAGCCGCGCATCGCTTCAGCGCCACGCTGCGCATATCGCTCGTAGCGTTCCTGCTTATTACGAATGCGCTGTTCGAACGGCGGCAAGATGCCGAAGTTCACGTGCATGGGCTGGTAGTCTTCTGTTTCTGGGTCGGTCGCATATGCGATGAGCGCGCCGAGCGCGGTCTCGCGCGGCAGCGGATCGATCTCGACTTCGGCTGCCGCAGCACGCACGCTCAGACTCGCGAGCAGCCCCGATGCGATCGCCTCGACATACCCTTCCGTACCACCCAGCTGTCCAGCGACATAGATCCGCGTTGGCAGCGAACGGGACTTATCGGATCTCAAACGCAGATCCGCGTCCAACAATGCGGGCGCATTGATGAAGGTATTACGATGCATGACCCCGTAACGCGCGAATTCTGCCTGCTCGAGGCCAGGGATCATCCGGAACACGCGCTGCTGTTCCGGCCATGTGAGATTCGTCTGGAATCCGACCAGGTTATAGCACTGCTTGTCGATGCCTTCTGCACGCAATTGCACGACCGCCCAGGGCCTGCGATCGGTGCGCGGGTCGGTCAGACCGACCGGTTTGAGCGGTCCGAATCGTGGCGCATCGAAGCCCTTCCGCGCGATCTCTTCGATCGGCTGACACGCCTGGAAGAGGTCCTTGGACTCGAAATCCTTCTTGATGACGCATTGAGCATCCAGGAGCGCCTCGATGAACGCTTCGTACTCTTCCTTATCGAACGGGGCGTTCAGATAGTCGCCCACCCCATCCTCATAACGGCTCTGCGTGAAGACCACGTCCTCATCGAGCGAATCAGCGAACACGATAGGGGCAGCCGCGTCATAGAAGGCAAGGTGATCCTGCCCCGTCAGTTCGAGTAGCGATGATGCGAGCGCATCCGAAGTAAGAGGGCCCGTGGCGATGATGCAGAACGGCGCTGGGTCCTCGAGGCGATACGGCCCTTCATGAGCTTCATCTTCCAGCAAGAACGTTCCGTCGTCGTCGATTGCGACGACCTCTGCGGCGATACACGTGACGCCCGCTGCTTCGAGCGCTTCAGTGATGCGAGCTGCGAACCGATCGCGATCGACCGCGAGCGCTCCCCCTGCAGGAACTTTGGTCTCATATGCGAACGAGAGCAACTGCGATCCCAAAGCGGTGAGCTCCGCTTTTAACATACCAGCAGCACTTGCTGGCTTGGTCGATTTGAGCGAGTTGGAACATACGAGCTCTCCGCAAAGATCGCTCTTATGCGCGCCGGTCGTACGGAACGGGCGCATCTCGATAAGGCGCACCGAAAACCCTGCTGCTGCCAGCTGCAATGCAGCCTCGCTTCCCGCAAGGCCACCGCCGATGATATCCACTCGTTCTTCCATGATGACAGGGTACTACAACCCCATCACGCCATGACTTCCGTTCGATGATCTCTCTATGAAACCCTCATGTTCGCATCGCACCCATTCGATCACGCGTCAGATCGATCGCCAGGACCCTGAAGGCTCCTCTTTCCTGAGCGCTTGAGCGAGACGAAACAGGCGATACCGACCACTATGAAGCCAATGCCACCGATGATGCCAGTGGGTGCAGGGCCGATGAACGGGTTGGCTATCACAGCGAACAGCGCAGGAGCATTGCCGCAGCCATTGAGCGCACCATGAGCGAACACCGCAGGAAGGCAGCTTTTCGCTCGCAGCGTGAGCCAACTGAAGAAACAGCCGATCACGACGGTGAAGCAGCACATGGCAACGATACCGAGCACGGGCCAGCCAAGATAGCCGAGCCCATAGTTGTGCCCCAACACCGTGATGGGCGCATGCCACAATCCCCAGATGATCCCGCTCAGCAAGATCGTGGACGTGACAGAGCGCTTTTCCAGCATATGCGGAAGCAGATAGCCGCGCCAACCCCACTCCTCACCGAAGCACGTGAACACATTGAGCGCCGGGGCGATGAGAACGAGCACCAACTGGGCATAGGCCATGGTTGCAAGATCGGAGTCGGGCAAAGCCGGTTGCCCCGTCGCCGCGAGCTGAGCCTCCATCGTCTCTTTGAAGTACGGCATTGCAGGATCGAAGCTGCTCGGTATCGCAAGAAAGTAGACGATGCTTCCAACGGCCACCAGGACCATGGGGCCGAACCAGCCGGCAACATAGTATTTCCAGGTGTGCTTGAACTGCTTCGGCTTGATCCAGGCGTTTCGGAAGCCTTCGCCAGTAAGAAGACGTGTTACCGCGACGCTAAGAGCCGGGAAGAACATGCCCGCACCTACCGCGAGCATGACCTCGAGCGAGCCGAGCGGGTTACGCCCTTCCGCGAGCGCCGGAAGTGCTTGCGGATACACCACGACTAACCAGAAGCTCCAGGTGAGCACGAAAGTCATCACGCAGTAGACTGCCACGCGATGATGCGCGAGCTTGTTCCTAATCGCAGTCATGGTTCTCACCCGCCTTCGCTTCACAAGCCTCGTGGCAGGTGCCTGGCACGCATTGGCCAGGGGCAAGATCGATCGGCAGAGCATGATAACGCTCCACGCACCAGTCCTTCTGATGACAGCAGGGACAGGTGAGCTTGCGGGTTCGTGGCGTGTGATTCGACCAGAAATAGGCGCTCATCTTCGGACGGAATTCCGCTCCGCAGATCGGACAGACATAGGTGCAGTGGCGGCTGTTGTACGCCACCATCCACGCACCCGCTACCACCACGAACACGAGCGCCACCGGGAAGGGCCACCATACACCTGTAAGAATGCCAAACACCAGCGTGCCGATCCAGGCGATATCCATGAAGATGCCGACCACGATCATGGCCGCCCACCAACGTCGCCTCGCTTTCTCGTCATTCATTCGTTCCACCATGGCAGGTTCGGTCGTAGCCATCAATTTGCCGAAGTGCTCAAGATCCGTGCGCGCTGCGTTCAATACCTGCAATCGCTCGCTACTCGCCTCGATCTCACGCTCAAGGCTTTCCGCCTGCTCGTCCAGCAGTAGCTTCAACACGACATCACGATTCGGGCTTTCCAGCACACCCTTGATCTGCGCGAGCCGAAGCCCCAGCGCCTTCAGCATGAGGATGAAGCGGAGTCGCTCCGCATCCTCTGCCGAATAAAGCCGGCGACCGCCTTCCGAATAGCTCGAAGGCGTCAGAAGACCTTTGCCATCGTAGTACTGCACCGTGCGCACCGTCGTACCGCACGCCTCAGCGAGCTCGCCGGTCTGATATAAGTTGTTCTCAGCCATGGTTCTCACCTCCTTGATGGCTGTTCTACAACGTGACGCCGCGTCACGAGCAAGCATTTTCTTGGATGAGTTCGAGAATATTCTACGTTATGCTGTAGAACAAGATAGAGGCTTGGCCTTCTGTCCACGCTTCCTCTTGTTTTGTTGCCCTCAATCGTCCAAAAGCGGATCGTACTTCATGCGAAAAGCACGATCGAGGGCCGCAAGGATACCAGCGATTCCTAATGCGATGTTCGCCCACCCCGGCAACGCAAAAGTTCGAACCGAAAAACCAACCAAGCAACCGATGCTATTCAGCACTACTGGCAGCTGCGTCACTAGAGCGACGACCAAAACGATCCATGCGAGGGCAGCGAGAACACGGCTTATCGCAGGATGCTGCTCAGCAAAACGAAGGCGAAGATATTCAGCGCTACCAGGTGCCGGAATAAGTGAATATGCTTTCTCGTCGCTTTGCTCTCCCAAGATCATCCGAGCATGCTTCACGCCATAGAGCGCCATAGCGATCTCGATCCTACCCCCTTCTTGAAGGAGAAAAATAGCGGGAGACTTTTGTACGTCGACCAGCACGCCATCGCGATAAAGAGCGATCTGTTCTCGGATATCGAAGTAGTCGATATCTACGATATAAGAATGCTCTTCGATTCGAGCTTCGTAGAGACCCCTCCAGAAAACATCGGTCCACCGTGCTTCACGAAGCATATTCTGCGATTCTTTCACCCTATTTGCCTTTCTAATACAGTTGTATTAATACGATTGTATTAGAATATTCTTCAGAAAGGAAGCGCATGCCACGAAATATCGATACCGAAGAAAGAAAACGACTCATCGCCAAGACTGTCTGGGATCTTGTTGCTACGAGCGGGCTCAAAAGCGCTACAGTACGCAACATAGCAGAAGCCTCGCACCTATCCGTTGGCTCTGTCCAGCACGTTTTCAAGAGCACGAAAGACATCTATCTCTTTGCCATGAATCAAGCGGTAGAGAATGCTGCAACCCGCATCGATGCAGTGTCGACTTATTCCAACGATCCGCTCACCATGGTAGAGCGCACGCTTTTAGAGTTGCTCCCTCTTGACGAAACACGAGAAGCAGAAGCAAGAACATGGCTCGCTTTCACTGCAGAAGCACTCGTTGATCGGTCACTCGCAGAAACGAGCGCCGCGATGCAAGCACTCCTTAGAAACACGGCACGCTCTTGCATTGAATCTTTAATAGCAGCAGGGCTGATGCGCGTCGACTTAGACATTGAACTTGAGGCATCGAGCCTGCAGGCATTCGTCGACGGACTCACCCTCCAAATACTCGCCGCCCCCGCGACCATGTCGCGCCCAAAAGCAAATGAGGCCCTGCGCGCGTACCTACAAAAACTATGCACTTAGCGGGACAGAACGATCAACCTGATCTCGAGCACAGCACTACATCACCGTCGCGCCATAACATCCATTCGGAAATCTCTCTATGAAACCCTCATGTTCGAGCTTCGCAAGCTCCACCATTAGCCACGCAAGGCGTTTGCTGCCATCGGGCGCACCGATACCATCGCGTTGCATGAGCGCATCGATCGAGAGCGTTTCAGCTTGAAGCGCCTGATAGAGCAAGGACTTATTCTCTACCTCGGCTTGCCGCATATCCTGTATCTTCATGCATCCGAACAGATCGGTGATCACGTCTTCGAACGTCTCGTCATCCACGATGGGTGTCGCACCCTGATAGAGCAGCCTGTTCGCACCGCGCGAATGAGGCGAGGTGATAGCCCCTGGCACCACCAGTACATCGCGATTCGCGGAGAGCGCATCATCCGCCGTCGAAAAGGTTCCTGAAGGCAGCCCCGCTTCCACGATGAGCGTCGCGCGACTGAGCCCGGCGATGATGCGATTGCGTGCGCGGAACGTATAGGGCATGGGCGGGAACTGCCACTGCTGTTCGGAGATGACCGCCCCGCCCTTGGTGATGATCTCTTGGAACAGATCGCGATTCGCTTCAGGATAGAGCTGATCGCATCCGCCACCCAACACCACCACCGTAGCGCCTCCTCCTTCCAAGCAGCCCACATGAGCCGCTGTATCGCATCCGAGCGCACCACCCGAGATGATGGTGATGCCGTGTTCGGCAGCCGCTTTCGCGAATTTCTTGGCGACCGTGCGCCCATACGGTGTCGCTTTTCGCGCGCCGATGATAGCAAGTCCCGTGTCGAGCACACCTGGATTCCCCACCCCATAGAGCTTGCGCGGCGGATCGGGCACGTTCATGAGCGCATCAGGATAGCCCTCTCCTCCATAGGAAAGGACGAAACGGTTTCCTTCGAGCGGTTTTGTCGGACGCAGTTCTCTCATCGGTATCCTTTCATGGTCAGTGATCATCGCTCGTCTGAAAGCGCAGCGCATAGGCCTCTGCGATATGTTCCTCTTCCACCGAAAGCGACCGAGCGAGATCGGCTATCGTGCGAGACAAAGAGAGCATCTTGATGATCGAGCGCGTGCTCAACCCGCTCGTCTGGACGGCGAGCTCAAGAAACGCTTTCGCCTCTTTGCTGAGCGAGCAGGCATCGAATAGATCGAGCAAGGTCTTGCGCTTGCTCGTCTGTCCTGCTGCATGCGAAGAACGCGTAAGAAAGTTCTTCGCCGTCCCCTGTTCGAGACAGCGTTCATTCTTGAACGCTCTCGCAGCGAGGATCTCTTCTTTCAGTTGCGCAGAACTCTTCCCCGGTCGCACCTGCTCGAGCTTGGAGAGATCGGTACGCTCAACATCGATGCGAATATCGATACGATCGAGCAACGGACCACCGATCTTGGCCTGATAGCGCTGGATCTGGTACTGACTACACGTACATTCATGTTCAGGGTCGCCGAAGTAACCGCATGGACAAAGATTGGTGGCCGCGATGAACATGAATCGCGCAGGAAAGACGAATGACCCTTCCGCTCGCGTCAGATGCACGATACCTTCCTCGAGGGGCTGTCTGAGTTGCTGCAGAACATCGTTTCGCATCTCGGAGAGCTCGTCGATGAAGAGCACGCCATTGTGCGCGAGAGAAACCTCGCCAGGACGAACGGGATTTCCGCCTCCCAAAAGCCCTGCTGCAGTGACGCTATGGTGCGGCATGCGAAACGGACGCAGGCCACCGTATATCTCACGCAGATCGCCATCCAACACCGAATGCACGATGGCGGTCTGGATCTTCTCTTCTTCAGTAAGAGGAGGTAGGATGCTCGGAACGCATTGCGCGAGCAAGGTCTTGCCTGCGCCAGGCGACCCCATCATGATGATGCCATGGTCGCCCGCCACCGCCACCTGGAGCGCGCGCTTCGCCGCATCATGCCCGATCACTTCCGCGAAGTCGTAGCGGTAGGCGCAGTTCTCAGGAGCCGAGAACGGCATGAGAGGAAGCTCTTCGCGCGTGATCTGACGGAGATGCTCGAGCGCGTAGCAAGTGACCCCCGAAACAGGGATCGCCCCATGATCGGTGTTGCCGGTGAGCAGCGAACGACCCAACTCCCGCGCACACTGCTGGTACGGGATGAGTCCTGCGACGCTGCGTACCGATCCTTCGAGCGACAATTCACCTACTACGAGCATGCGTTCAAGATGACACGTAGGTATTTGACCTGTGGCCGCGAGCAACGCGAGCGCGATGGGCAGATCGAAACCAGAGCCGGTCTTACGAAGCGAGCTGGGCGCAAGATTGATGACGATCTTATCCGCAGGAACGCGAAAGCCCGCCGAACGAATGGCAGCTCTCACGCGCTCTCGTGATTCCTGAATCGCCACATCCGGCATGCCCACGATCGAGAAGGACGGGATGCCGCTACTGATGAGCACTTCGACCTGGACGGGAAGCGCCTGCACGCCATGAAGGACCGCGCTCTGGACCTTGAACGATAACTGCGCCATGGATGCCTCACATCGAGCCGAAAGCGTTGATGTGGTGACGCAGGAACGCACGGTCGGGGCCGAGCACGAGGATCGAGATCACGTCGAAACGAACGCGCAGGTCTTCGTAGGCATGTTCCTTCAGATAGCAGGCAGCTATCCGTTCGTAACGATCGCGCTTACGCTGGTTGACCGCTTCGGAAGGAAACCCCTTTTTGACGCTCGTGCGCGTCTTCACTTCGACGAAGCACAACGTGTCTTCCTGCAAGGCGATGATGTCCGCCTCTCCCGCAAAACACGTCCAATTGCGTTGGAGCACTTCGAATCCGCGGCGCTTCAGATACTTCGCGGCCGCTTCCTCTCCCCTCCTACCGAGTTCTTTCGAAGGGCAAGAAGATGCAGCTTCGGCAACTTCTTCATCTTGTTCTGTGGCTTGGGTCAGTTCCATTCCTACCTCCTTGTTCTCAAGGATAGGGACGAAACCTTAACTGAATCTGAAGATAATCTCACGCGCTCGCGCGCAAGAGCTCACGTTTTTCTGAAAGAAATCTCAAATACGCAGATGGGCTGCTAGAACAAGGTATCCTGAACGAAGTTCGTACAGAATGAAGCGCGATGGATAGGGCTCAACCCTTTTCCCTCGATCGCCTGACGATGCGCTGCGCTTCCATAGCCTTTCGAGGAAGCGAAGTCATAACCTGGATATTCGGCATCATAGGCCACCATGAGCGCATCACGCTCGACCTTCGCGATCACCGACGCGGCCGCGATGGACGCGCATTTCGCATCACCCTTCACGACGTTCACCTCGCGCGCATCGATGCCGAGCGGATTTCCGTCGAGCAGGATCGCGTCGACCTGCACGCCTTGCTCTTCGATCCGAGCGACCGCCTGCGTGAAAGCGCGCTTCAGACACGCCATGATGCCGAATTCGTCGATATCGCGAGGCGGGATATGAACGATCGCATACGCGCGCGCAGCCTGCTTGACCGCTTCAGCGACAGCAGGACGATCCGCTTCTTTGATCTGCTTCGAGTCGTTCAGCCCCGGTATGGCTTCAACGGCAGGATCGAGCACGACAGCGCCGACACTGAGCGGGCCTGCCAGCGGGCCACGGCCCACTTCGTCGAGGCCGACCGCTACCTTGCCGTCGGTCAATTCTTGCTCGAAGCGATAGAGCTCAGCCAAACGCTGCTGTTCAAGAGCTTCTTTCTCGAGGCGTTTGCGCGCCGATGCGAGCGCACTTCGCACGCCCTTGCGGGAGTCCTGCGCGAATTCCGCCTCGAGCGCAGAAAACTCGTCAGCATTCGCTGCCTTCAATCGTTTCTGTATTTCAGCGATGGATGCCATCTATCGTTTGCAAAGGAGCGACCCGAACGAGCAGCTGTTCGAAGCTTCCCTAGCGGGCATGCTTCGCGTGCGCGAACGCCTTGCGACGAAGCGCTGCTCGGTGCACTGCGATGCCCGCGCCTGCAAGAAGGACGAGACTCGCGAGCATGAGCATGCTATCACCCATAGCAGGAAGGACGCCTGCTGCGGAGTCGCCACTCTCCTGATCGGGTTCAGCCGTTTGATTCGGTGCAGAATCGGCGCTATCCGGATCCGCAGCCTCGTTATCCGGGGTCTCGTTATCCGTGGTCGCGCCGTCGCCCGCAGGTGGTTGAGACCCCGGCGTAGAAACCGTATAAGAGACCGTGAAGCTATAGGTCTGCCCCGTCGGCCCCACGGGCGCACCACTGAAAGCCCCCGGCGTGACCGTGAAGCCATCGTCAGCCACGAGCGCGAAACCGTCATCCCTGACCGCATCGCTGCCGAGCGCGACATCGACCGAGAACGTGTAGGTATTCCCCGCAACGAACACATCGTTACCGTTCGCATCCTTCGCGAAACTACCGTTCCAGGAAGCATTCACAGCACTCGATGCGAGCAGACCAGCAGTAGCCTCGAGCTTCGCATCGATGGGCGTTACCGCAGCCCCTGCTACAGGAGCCTGAACTCCGGCCAGCTTCACGTTCTTGACGAGCGCGACCTTACGATAGGTATCCGCCAGATCGTTGCGATCCTGTGCGATAGCATCAGCTGTATAGACCTTATCCTTGTCAGCAACCTCCGAAAGCCAGCTACCCGTGGGCAACGTGGCCATCACGGCCCCATCCATGCCATTCGCACCCTTGAACGAGAACTGAGCGCCCAACTTCACGGTCTTGAGCATCGAACAACCGCCCAACAACGAATTCATGTTGGTCACTGCCGAAGTGTCGAACCCAGAAAGGTCGAGACTGTTGATCGACGAGCAACCGCGGAACATCCACTGCATATCCGTTGCAGAAGAAGTATCGAAGTTCGACACATCGAGCGTGGCGAGCATCGAACAGTTACGGAACATCTCGCTCATGTTCTGCACGTGCGTCGTGTCGAAGCTCGAAACAACAAGGTTCGAAAGAGAGGTGCAGCCGAAGAACATCTCCGCCATATCCGTGACGGATGCAGTATCGAAGGACGAGAGATCCAAGCTCGTGAGCGAAGAACAACCTCTGAACATCAAACGCATATCGATGACTGAAGCGGTATCAAGACCTGAAAGGTCGAGGCTCTTGAGCGCGGAGCAGTCTTTGAACATGGCAGACATTTCGGTCACAGAGATGGTATCGAGATTCGAAAGATCGGCAGAAACGAGCGCGGAGCAAGAATTGAACATGCCCCGCAACTTTCCCGATGCTACGATGCGGCTCGGAATCTCTACTGAACGGATCTCATGTCTCCATTCCTTCCATGGCGCAGCTTCGCCTGAAATGGGCCATTCCACTTGGAAGCTATTGCCCGTTCCCGGCGTGATGGAGAGCACGCCATCAGCATCGATGGCCCAATTACAATCGCCCAGCGTTCCACTGGCGATATCGTCAGCTTGCGTGGTGAGCGCGGGTTCTTCGCCATCCTGCAGAGTCGTCTCATCGATCTGCGAAAGCACGCTGTTCTCTACATCTTCGCCATCCGCATACGCTACCCAGGGTACCTGAGTGAACGCCAGCGAGAGCGTGAGCATGATGACCAAGAGTGCTGCGATTCGTTTGCGATTGATGAGCTTGTCCATCGAGGATTCCTTTTCATTCATTCTTGAAGCGTCTTTTCGAGCATCGCTCGAACATGAAAAAAGGCACCAAAAGGTGCCTTTTAATAGTATCAGATCGCAAGGGCAAGACTTAGAATGCCTTTTCCTTGATCTTCGCAGCCTTACCGACCTTATCGCGCAGGTAGTAGAGCTTGGCACGGCTGACATCGCCACGACGAACGACCTCGATCTTCTCGATCTTCGGAGAATGAACAGGGAACGTACGCTCAACGCCAACGGAGAAGCTGATCTTGCGAACCGTGAAGGTTTCGCGGTTGGATGCACCGTGACGACGAATGACGTCGCCCTGGAAAACCTGAATACGCTCGCGGTCGCCTTCCTTGATGCGATAGTGAACCTTCACCGTATCGCCAACATTGAAGTCTGCGACCTCGGGGTTGATCTGCTGTTGTTCGATCGCGCGGATGATATCCATGTCTAAATCCTTCTATATCCAATTACTTGATGTATGAGTACATTCGTGATGTCAGAGACACAGCTGATAATTATACGTTCAGGTATGTACGGGCGCAAGCGACTTTTTCAAAAATTCTCGCTCGAACGGACGAACGCGCACATCCAACGGTGAAAGCACCTTCCCTAGACCCGTTTCCCGCACCGTACGACCATAATGCGCACGATCTCGCACTAGATGAGCAGGAGCAATCCGTACGACCCTACCCCTGCGACGATGCTCCACACCAACGACTTCGTCTTGACGGCGACCGGAATGACGATGAGCGCCGCGATGATCGGAATGGCTGCTGGCCACAATCCTGCATCGAACATGCCGGGGTTCAGGATATCGTTCGCGATGAGCGCAGCGAACGCGGCAGGCGGGATGAACGCGAGCGCTTGAGCGAGCCAAGCAGGCAGCTCGCGACCGCGCAGCGCGAAGAGCGGAACCGTGCGGAAGATGAGGATGGTGATGGCGCACCCCAATCCTATGAGCGCGAAATCAGTCCAACCCATGGGCGGAAACACGCTCCTTTCGCACGACGATCATGCCCGCAGCCACACCGAGCAGCGCGCCGATCAGAATGGCAGGACCTGAAAGTCCTACGCATTTCGCCAGATAGACACCGAGCACCGCTACCACCGCGGCAGCGATATTGCCCTTCGTTGAAGGCTGAGAGAACAACAAGCACAAGAAGATGCTGGTCATAGCGAACGATGCGAGAGCAGTAGGCACCGAGAGTAGACTGCCCAGCAGCACACCGAGCACGTTGGAGAGCGCCCAAGAACTTTGCGAGAAGAGATTCACGAGCGTCGCACCCTTGATGTTCCACTTCCCCTGCTCGAGCTTCACGACGTTCACCGCGAAGGATTCATCGGTGACGGTCGCACCATAGAGGAACGTGAGCGGCTTGCTCACGTTCTCGCAGAAACGCGACAGCGATGCGCCATAGAGCATCTGACGGGAATTGACCAAGGTCACGCTGGCGATGATAGCTGCCATGGGAGAACCGAGCAGCCACATGTTCGGGATCATGTACTGGCCTGCGCCGGAATAGAAGAGCGCCGAGAGCAGGAAGACCTGCAGCGCATCCATACCGACCGATTGGCTGAGGATACCGCAGGGTACGCCCAGAAAAAGATAGCCCACCATGATCGGTGCGGCCATCTTGAATGCTTCTTTGACGATGCTCGGGTTTTTCATGACCGAACCAGTATACTCTCACGTCTGGCGTGAGCAAGAAGCGGATGAGCTAACGGTGCGCCTTCATCCGCGCTGGGCAGAAGGCATGAGGGCGCTACTGATGCTGCGCGTTCCAGGACTTCGGAACGAACATATCCTCGAAGAAGTTGATCGCATAGCGATCGGTCATGCCCGCAACATGATCCGTGACCGCGCGCAATGGATCGTCCCCCGCCAGCGCACGATATTCCGCCGGCACTTCATCGTAATGACGAACGAAGTAGTTGAACAAGTCCTCGACCAAATGGCGAGCCTTGTACACCTCGCGCATGACCTGGTCGGACGTGTAGACCTTATCGAAGAGGAAGCTGCGCAGCTCCATCATGGCATCCCAGATCGGCTCGCTCATGGCGATGTCGCCCTTCGCATCGGACGTGACGATCATGTCTTCAACGAGCGTCTGGATGCGATCGGCATGGTTCTCGCCGATGATGCGATGCGTGGATTCGGGCAGATCGGACTCGAGCAACGTTCCAGCGCGCAGCGCGTCATCGATATCGTGATTCACGTACGCGATGCGGTCAGCCGTAGCGACGATGCGTCCTTCGAAGGTCTTCGCTCGCGTCGAACCCGTATGACAGACGATACCATCACGCACCTCTTCGGTGAGATTGAGGCCCTTGCCGTCGTTCTCGATCACTTCCACCACACGCAAGCTCTGCACGTTGTGGCGATAGAGCGTCTTGCTTTCGGGAGCTTCAGGATCGAGCCCGCGATGGATAGCAAGACAGCGACTGATGGATTCTTCGCCCACATGCCCGAACGGCGTGTGACCCAGATCGTGACCGAGCGCGATGGCTTCGGTGAGGTCTTCGTTCAGCCCGAGCGCACGCGCGATGGTGCGCGCGATCTGTGCGACCTCGAGCGTATGGGTGAGGCGCGTCCGATAATGATCGCCCACAGGCGCGAGGAACACCTGCGTCTTATGAGACAGACGACGGAACGCCTTCGTATGCAGAATCTTGTCGCGGTCCTTCTGATAGACGTTGCGGAATCGATCCTCCTCCGATGCCCGATCGCGCCCAAGGGACCTATCCGAATGGGCTGCCTGGTCGCTGAGCATCTGATGTTCTTGAAGGATGCGATCGTCACGCGTGGTCAATTTCATGAAGGGCGGTTCCTTTGCTCTAAGCCTTGACGAGGAGGAGTCTTCTGCAAGACGGGCACCGCGATACGGGCTCGTCCTGCTTTATTTTAGCCAATTTGGGCGAATCGAACGCGCTGCGACACGCGCTGCAAGAACTATCCACCAATTCTGCGATGCCGATGCCACCACATTCGTTGCATGCACGCTCATACGCGCGATAGAGCTCGGGGCTCAGAGCGGCTTGATACTTCTTATGATCGGCATCAGCTTGAGCGAGCGCACGCTGGAGCGCACCACCCTCCTCTTGAAAGGACGCGATGGCAGCTTGTTCACGCGCTTCGAGCTCTGCGCACCCCGCCATGATCTGGTCCATGAGCGGCTTGATGCGATTGATCTGCGCATCGACGCGCTCCATATCGCCAGCCAGCTTCTCGCGGCGCTTGGCGACCCCATGCAGATCCTTGCTGTACGACTCCACGCTGCGATAATCGCCTTTCACGCGATCGAGCGCTTCTTGGGTCTCGGCCTGCTTCTGCGCGAGCCGCTCGTCTTCGGCCATCAAGGAAGCAAGTTCATCTTCCGCTTCGTCGACCATGTCTTGAACCTGGGTCTTCTTCTTGACCACTTCCGCCAGCTTCTGTCGCGTCTGCAAGATAGCTTGGCGTTGGGGTAGCTCTTCGAGCTTCTTCGTATTGCGAATGACCTCGGTATCGACGCGTTGGAGCGCTTCGAGAACTTCGAGTTCCTGTTCTGTTGCTTGCATGCGATCCTCTCTGATCGGGTGGATTCGACTCGTTACTGGCGGATGCTTTCGGGGGTATACCAATTCTTCGACTGATCGACCACCATGACGCATGAATCAGGCAGGCCTGCTGCGAGCGTTTTCGTAGCGAGCAGCGCACAGAGCGGCAATTCCGATACATCGTGTCCGAGCTCGATGATGGTAAGACCCGATTCACGCGCTTCGAGCGCCGTATGGTACTTCACTTCACCGCATACGAGGCAGTCGATATTGCTCTCCAAGCAGAGATCGACCATGTCGGTCGCAGAACCGCCGCAGGTCACCACCGTTTCGAGCAACGTGTCAGGGTTGCCCCATACGCGCGGCACCGCACCGAACACGGAAACGCAACGCGCGGCAAGATGCTTGAGCGAGGTGGCTTCTCCACCGCACGAACAAACCATGCCGAAACCCTTTTCGGCATTGCCCGCCAGCGGATCGAGCACGTATTGCGGATTCAAACGCAGCATCGCAGGCAGGATGGCGAGCGCTTCAGGAGAAACGTCGCAGGCGGTGTGGAAGTTCATGCAGTTGATGCCGTGCGTGAGCGCGTAATTGATGACCGCGCCGGGCTTGCAACCCTGAACGGATTCGGGCATGAAGCACGAGACCGGCTCGATGAACACAGGATGGTGCGTCAAGACGACGTTCGCACCCAGTTCATGCGCCTGCTCGAGCGTGGCGATGGTGGGATCGAGCGCCACCACGACGCCCGTCACCTCCTGGCCAGGAGCGCCGACCAGAAGACCCGTGCGATCCCAAGGACATGCGTCCTCTCGTGGAAAGACGTGCAAGAGCTGCTGCTCGAGCTTGCCCACCGTCATACCCGTCTTCACAGGAGCGAGCGGACCGGTGGGCACTTTGAACAATGCATTGATAGCAGTATCTGACATGACTACCTTCTTTCAGGCTACGTGAGCGGGATCGCTCTGCGCTCACCACCCGGTAGTATTGCCGTGAGTTCACGATATCCCGCTTCGTGTAAGAGTTTGAGGCCAGCTTCGATGCCGCGATCGACGAAACGCGGCTCGTGGGCATCTGTTCCTAGTGTAGCGGGCACGCCTGCTTTTCGAAATTCTGTTAACAAATCGATATGAGGGAACATATCTTCGCAGGCATAATATGCGCCGGAGGTGTTGACCTCGATCATGCGACCACCCGCCTGCGCTGCCTCTGCCGCACGCGCATAGGCGCGCTTGCGGTCGAACGCGCGCGAAGGATACTTAGCGAACTTCTTCACCAGATCGGGATGCGACATGACCGTATAGGGCATCTTGTCGACGCACGCCTGGCAAAACCGCTCGAAGTACAGTTCCCAGATCGCATCGTTGCCGACCTCTTCCCAATGTCCGACCTGTTCAGGGTCGTCGAAGGGCCACAGATCGAGATAGTGCACCGACCCGAGGATGATGTCGAAACGACTCCAATCGATGGCATCCAGATCGCGATCCTCATCAGCACCGAGCCAATCGAGCTCGCACCCGACCAGGACATCCATGTGCGGATAAGCATCGCGCAGTTCGATGATCTTCTCGCAATACGGATCGAGCGCCTCCCATGACATCGAGACGAAATTCGTCGGATCGATGGCCTTCGAGAGCGGGAAATGCTCGGTCAATGCGAGCACCGAGATGCCAGCCGCATCCGCTGCTGCCACCACTTCCTCTATCGTGCCATCGCCGTGTCCGGTCAAACCCGTATGCGTATGCGTATTGACTAGTTCCATGTCGTCTCCAAAACCTCTCGAACCATCTCGATGCAACGATCGATCTCTTCTTCGGTGGTGGTGGGTCCGAGCGAAAGCCGAAGCATCCCTAGCGCCTGATCGCGACCGATCCCCATCGCGGTGAGCACATGCGACGGGTCGAGCGAATGCGACGCGCATGCCGAACCACCCGAAACGCAGATGCCGCGCTTGTCGAGCTGCAATATGAGCGTTTCGCTCTCGAAGCCCTCGCACATGATACTGACGATGTGAGGGCCGTACGCGCCATCATGCGGATCGACCACCGGAGTTACGCCGTCGAGCGCGCACAAGCCTGCGAACAGCCGGTCGCGCAAACCCTCCATGTGACGCGTCCGTTCGTCCTGCTGCGAGACCACCTCGCGCACGGCAGCGGCGAATCCCACCACGCCCGCGATATTCTGCGTACCGCTGCGTCGATTCGCCTCCTGACCTCCCCCGACCAGCTGCGCAACATACGGCGTGCGCGCCTTGAGATAGAGCGCACCCACACCCTTGGGGCCGCCGATCTTATGGGAAGAGAGCGAGAGCGCGTCGACATCCCACTTCTTGACCGAGATCGACAACTTGCCGAGCGCCTGCGTCGCGTCGGTATGGAAGAGCGCACCGGATGCGTGCGCCGCTTCAGCGAGCGCAGCGACATCCATGATCGCGCCCGTTTCGTTGTTCAGCGCCATGATGGACACGAGCAGTGGATCATGCGCGCGATCGAGCGCGTCACGCAGTGTCTCGACCGTGATGAAGCCTGCTCGATTCGGCTGGATGGTGCTGACCGTAATGCCGCAGCGTTCGAGCGCCGCTGCCGCTTGCAAGACCGCGTCATGCTCGATGGCTGAGACCACGATGCTGGGTGCCTCTTCGGCCTTGATCGTCGCGAAGCTTTGACCGCGCTTCTTCAGAAGACCCTCTACGATACCGACCAACGCAGCATTATCGGCCTCGGTCGCACCCGAGGTGAAGATGATCTCGTCGGGGCGCGCACCGATGGCACGAGCGATATCGCGACGCGCCGCTTCGAGCACCCTGAAGGCATCGCGGCCCGTATGATGCAAGGAATTCGCGTTGCCGTTACCCTGCTCCAGACCGGCAAGACCAGGAGCGAAGAACGGCAGCATGGCATCGTAGGCCGCTTCGGAGAGCGGCGCGGTAGCCGCCCAATCGAGATAGATCATTGGGGCGCTCATGGAACCTTAGCGCTCCTTCGCAGGCTGTGCGTCCGTACCCGCAGCGCGGATCTCGTCCACCGCACGCGCAGGATCGTCAGCCGCGAAAACGCCTGAGCCCGCCACCAGCACGTCAGCACCCTTCGCGCAAACGAGCCCTGCCGTGCGCGAAGCGCTGATACCGCCATCCACCTCGATCAGCAGATCGGGATTGCGCGTCTCAGCGAGCTTGGCCACGTGCGCGACGCGCTCTTCGCTACCGTCAATGTACGATTGCCCCGAAAAGCCCGGGAAGACGCTCATGATCAGCACCATGTCCACGTCCTCGATGAATGGGTCGAGCGACTCGATGGGCATGTCGGGCTTCAGCGTGAGCACCGGATGAGCGCCACGCTCGCGAATATGATGCAGCAATCCATGGAGCTCATCTTCATCGGGCACCGCCTCGATATGGACCGACACGTAATCGGGCTTCGCATCGAGATACCAATCGATCTGCTCGAGCGGATTGGAGATCATCAGATGCACGTCGATGGGCAACTCCGTGATGGCCCGCAACTGCTTGATGAACGGCACGCCGATGGTGAGATTCGGAACGAAATGCCCATCCATCACATCGACGTGGATCACATCGGCACCCGCTGCTTCGAGCATGCGAATATCGTGCTCCATATCCATGAAGTTCGCGGACAGAATAGAAGGTGCGATCTTTACTTCACCGAACATCTTGAGCCTACCCCTCCGAAATCGCGTCCTATCGATGAGCCTGCTCGAGGTCGAGCAGGAACTTCTTGATCTTGAGCCCCGCAACATAGCCGACCAAGTCCCCGTTCGCGCCGATGACACGATGACACGGGATGATGATCGGAAGCGGGTTCTTGTTGTTCGCGCCACCCACCGCGCGCATAGCCTTGGGCTTGCCCAGCATCTGCGCGACCTGTTGGTAGCTTCGCGTTTCACCATACGGGATGCGCTGGAGCGCATCCCAGACATGCTGTTGGAAGGCCGTACCCTGCGGGTCGAGCGGAAGGTCGAATTCCGTGCGCTTTCCTGCCAGGTATTCCTGCACCTGATTGGCCGCTTCGTTCGTGAGCGCTGTGGGCGTGTTGGTACCAGCTAGTTCCACCGCTCCGAAAGCGAGCTGCGTCAAGGACGAACCGTCGCTCGCGAGCGTGATCCTGCCCATCGGAGTCGGATAGACGAAGTAGGTACGCTCACTCGCCATAGATCGGCCCTTCGTGCTCGAGTCCCCAGAATTCCGTGGTGAGCGGGCGGTCGAAGAGCTGCATGACCATCTCTTCGATGGAAGCCTTATCCCACACGACGCTGCGCACCGCTTTCGTGATGGGAAGCTCGACGCCATACGAACGCGCGAGCGGCTCGATGGTCTTGCAAGCGATGGCGCCCTCCACCACCATGTGCGTTTCGCGCTCGTACTGCTCGAGCGTCTTGCCTTGCGCGACGTATTCTCCGAACGCGCGGTTGCGCGAATGCTTCGACGTGCACGTGGCGATGAGGTCGCCCGCACCGGCGAGGCCCATCACCGTGAGCGGATCTCCCCCGCGCGCGTACACTAGACGGCTCATCTCCGCCATGCCGCGCGTCATGAGCATCGCGGCGGTATTATCACCCATGCCCATGCCGTACGAGATGCCCACCGCGATGGCGATGACGTTCTTGAACGCGGCGCACAATTCGACGCCGATGTAATCCGCTGAAGTGTAGCAGCGGAAGTTCGGTGCAGAGAAGAGACCACGGAAGAAGATGGCGGTCTGTTCCGATGGCGCCGCGATGACCGTGCCCGAGGGGGTCTGCAGGACCACTTCTTCAGCATGGTTCGGACCCGAGAGCACCGCCAAGCGATCGCGGTTGCCCAGTACCTCTTCCAGCACTTCGACGGGCAGATACATCGTCGTCCCCTCGACGCCCTTCGAGCACACGATGATGGGCGTGCACGGGTCGACGAGGTCCTTCATGCGCTCCGCGAAATCGCGCAGCGTGCTTGAAGGCGTGACCAGCACCACTGCCCCCGCACCCTGAAGAGCCTCTTCGAGGCTGGTGGTAGCGACGATGGAAGCTTCGAGCCCGACATCGGACAGATAGCGCGGGTTACGATGCTCGTTGGTGATGGAAGCGGCAACTTCGGGCTTGCGCGCCCACATGCACACTTCGTTGCCGCCGAGAGCGAGCGTATTGGCAAGTGCGGTTCCCCAGGAACCAGCGCCGATCACTGCGACCTTCATGATGCCTGCTTCTCCTTCTTCGCGCCGATGCGGTTCTCGTTATGCGCGAGCAAGCGCGCGATGTTCTGACGATGCGCGAAGATGACGAGCAGCGCCGCGATGGTCATGGCCGCGATGGCGGGGATGTTCCCCCAGAATAGGTAGAGCGAGAGGAACGGACAGAGCGCTGCTGCCGCGATGGAACCGACTGAAACGTAGCGCGTCGCCAGAACGAGCACCGCGAAGAGCGCGAGCTCGAGGATGGACGGCCAAACGCCCAGCACGAAGAAGAGCGCACCGATGGCGACCGCGATGCCCTTGCCACCATGGAACTTGAGCCACGGCGAATAGATATGACCGACCACGCACCCCAGGAATGAAAGCGAAAGGAGGAATTGACCTGCAGCGATGCCGTGCGTTGGCTCAGCCATCGCCGCGAAGACGGTGCCCAAGAAGCCCGAGAGTAGGCCTTTGCCGAAATCGAGCAGGAAGACCGAAGCGCCGCCTACCTTACCGAGCGAGCGCATGGCGTTGGTAGTGCCGATGTTGCCCGAGCCTTCGTTGCGAATGTCCTTCTTGAAGAACAAGCGCGAGATGATGACCCCGAACGGGATCGATCCGAGCAAGAAAGCGATGACGAAGATGAGGATCGCCAGTAGAGCCAGATTCATCGACTAGTCCTTTCGTTTGAAACGAAGACGAACGGGCGTGCCTTCCAGATCGAAGGTCGAGCGCAGACGCTTCTCCAGGTAGCGCTCGTAAGAGGGTTCGATTATATCAGGATGATTGCAGAAGAACGTGAACTGCGGTGGGCAGGTTCCTGTCTGCGTGACGTACTTGATCTTGAGCAGTTTCTTGCCCTTCGAGATGGTGTGACCAAAATCGCGGATCTCTTGGAGCCAGTTGTTGAGCTTCGATGTCGAGATGGTGGAACAGTAGTTACGATATGCCGTATCGACTGCGCTCCAGATGCGATGGACGTTCTTGCCCGAGAGCGCGGAAATGGCGATGACCGGGGCATATCCGACGAACATGAGGCGGTCTTTGATGCGCTCGCGGATCTCCGCCTTCGCTTCAGGGCCCTCCACCAGATCCCACTTGTTCAGGATGATGACCATGGCGCACCCACGCTCGGCCGCCATGCCAGCGACGCGTTGGTCCTGGTCGGTGAGGCCGATGGTGCCATCGATGACGAGCAGTACCACTTCTGCGCGATCGATCGCGCGCAGCGCACGCACGTAGCCATAGTATTCCACGTCCTGGTCGATGACGCTCTTGCGGCGAAGACCCGCCGTGTCGATGATGGTGTAATGCTGGCCTTCGTGTTCGATGGTGGTGTCGATCGCATCGCGCGTCGTACCCGCCACGTCGGAGACGATCGAGCGATCGTTGTTCGTCATCTTGTTGGTGAGCGAAGACTTACCCGCGTTCGGACGACCGATGATGGCCACGTTGATGGTGTCGATCTCGTCCTCTTCGGTTTCGGTCGGCTCGGGGAACAGCGTCACGACCTCGTCGAGCAAGTCACCCGTGCCCGTTCCGTGCAGCGCGGAGACCGGCCAAGGATCACCTAGACCCAGCTGCATGAATTCCCACATCGCGTTCGTATCGCCCGGGTTATCGAGCTTGTTCACCACCAACAGCACCGGCTTGTTCGAACGACGCAGGATGTTCGCGACCGCTTGATCATCGGCGTTGATGCCCGTCTGACTGTCGACCAAGAAGAGGATGACATCAGCCTGATCGGCTGCGACGAGCGCCTGGGCGCGAATGGACTCCTGGAAACTGTCGTCCTTGTTCATCTCGATGCCGCCCGTGTCGATGAGCGTGAAATCGCGCCCATTCCAATCGGCTTCATGATACGAACGATCGCGCGTGACGCCGCGCATCTCGTGCACGATGGCTTCGTTATTCTCCGCAATGCGGTTGACCAGGGTCGATTTCCCGACATTCGGGCGACCCACTATTGCAACGACGGGCAAGGCCATGTGAGGATCCTTACTCTTACAGCGTCTCCAGATAGGAAACGACAGCTTGTATCTGATCTTCGGGAGTGGATGCTCCCGCGCTGATGCCGACCGAAGACACCGACGCGAACCACGCAGGATCGATCTCTTCAGCGTTCTCTATATGATAAACCGCATTGCAGCACTGCTGGCACATTTCGTACAAACGGGTGGTGTTCGAGGAATTCCTGCCACCGATGACCAACATCACATCCACCTTGCTTGCCAGATCACGCGCCGCATCTTGGCGCTGGATGGTCGCGAAGCAGATCGTATCCTTCACCAAGGGTTCGATCCCGCGAGCAGAGAGCGCGTCGACGATCTCGGCGAGCTTCTGATGAGACTGAGTGGTCTGCACGACGATGCCGACCGGCTCAGCGAGATCGGCCGGGATATCCTCCACCGATCCGACGATGGTGCAGCGCTCCCCTTCTTGGCGCGCATGCGCGAGGATGCCTTCAACTTCCGGATGACCCGCCTCGCCCACGACGAGCACATGATAGCCCTCGCGCGCGAGCTTGGCTGCAGCCCGTTGAGCGCGCAGCACATGCGGACACGTCGCATCGATGACCTCGCGACCACGTGCTTCGAGCGTGGCGATGACCTGGGGAACGACGCCGTGCGAGCGGATGACCACCGCTTCTTCCGTGCAATCATCCACGCTGCCCGCAACGCGAATGCCACGCGCTTCAAGATCGGCCACCACCTGAGGATTATGGATGAGCGGACCGAGCGTGCAGGCTGCTTTGTTGTCGTTGGCCGTCTCGAGCGTAAGATCGAGCGCACGCTGAACGCCGTAGCAAGCGCCTGCATATTCCGCACGGGCGATCGTGAACGTACCCACGACTACTCCTTGGTCTTTGGTTCGTAGTCCGGCAACGTGGAAGGGTCGAAGCGCGGGATGGGATGTTCGGCGAACACCGCGCTGTAATCCTTATTGTCAGGAAAGAGCGCCACCATGTCGACTTCTTCAGGGGCGATGTCATGACTGAGCGCGAATGCCTCGCGCAGCACGTACCACGTAGCCGCTTCAAGGCGTTCTTCTTTCGGCAGAAAATCGAACGACACGAGCGCGATCGGCTCGCCGTACACAGCGGTGAGCTTCGGAAAGCGCACGCGCTCGCCTTTGCGCTTGATCCTATCGACGTTCTTGAGGCCGAGCGGAACGAGCGGCGCACGTCCGAGCTTCGCGATGAGCGCAGCGCCACCATGGATAGCAGGAACGATGTTTCCCTTGCCACGACGTGTGCCTTCGGGGAAGATGCCGACGATCTCGCCGTTCTTCAAGAACTTCGCCGCGCGCTTGACGGTGGACATGTCTGCCGTATCACGCTTCACCGGAAACGCTCCGACGCGCGCGATGATGAATCCGAGCAGCCCATGCGCGACCGTGAAGAGGCTCTCACGAGCGATCAGGCGCGTCCAACGTTTCGGCCATGAGGCAAGGAACATCATGACCACGTCGATGTAAGACGTATGGGGCGAGACCACCACCGCGCCCGTCTTCTTACCGTTGAACTGAAGCAAGATATCACGATTCTTCACCGTGAACCGAAAGATGATCTTCATGAGCGCAAGCACGATGGCAGCGACCACATTGCCGACGGCATGGCTTTCGCGGTTCGAGCGGTCGTTACCATCGAACGACATATCCCACAGTTGTTCGCAAGACTTCATTCGGTGCGTCCCCTTCTCTACGAAGTACGCGCGAGCGAACAGATCTGATCGATGATCTCTTCGATGTAGCAGTTCGTCGAATCGATATGCACGGCATCTTCGGCAGGTTTCAACGGCGAGACGGATCTGCTGGAATCCACATCGTCACGGCGGATGATGTCGGCCAGAACCTCTTCGTAATCGATCGAGCCGAGGTCGCGATCGACATTCTGACGAACGCGACGATGCGCACGCTCCTCCGCCGAAGCGGTGAGGAAGATCTTGCACGCCGCATCCGGGAATACGGTCGTGCCGATATCACGACCCTCCACGACGTAATTGCCCTGCGAACCGATGCGCTGCTGCTGTTCGACGAGCGCAGTGCGCACCGCAGGCGTAGCAGAGACCGGTGAGACCGCTTTGTCGATCTCGGCAGTGCGGATGGCGGACGTGATGTCCTTGCCATCGATGAAGACACGGCGTGGGATGGGATCGTCTCCTTCGTGTTCGAAGGATATCTCGCACCCGCGCGCGAGCGCACCGAGCGCTGCTTCGTCCTGCAGGTCCACGCCATCAGCGAGCGCCTTCCACGCGATCGCACGATACATTGCGCCCGTATCGAGACACGAGAAGCCGAGCTTGCGCGCGACCGCTTTGGCTACGGTCGATTTCCCTGCACCTGAGGGTCCATCTATTGCAACGATCATTGAGCGAGCCTTTCCAAGCTTTCGAGGAATTGTGGGAAGCTGACCTTCACGGAATCAAAGTCGACGATATCGACCGGCGTGTTGCCGCACAAGCCGACGAGCGACCAGGTCATGGCTAAGCGGTGGTCCTTGCGCGAATCGAACGTGAGGCCTTGCGGAACGACCAGGTTAGGCTGGCCGTCGATGAACAGGTCGTCATTCTCGCACCACGCATCGACACCCAGAAGACCCAGGCCTTCGATGATGGCATCGAGGCGGTTCGATTCCTTCTTCGTGAGTTCGCTCACCTGGCGGAACACCGTCCTACCCTGCGCATGCGCAGCGACCAACGAGAGCACGGGGATCTCGTCGATGACGCTGGCGATATGCTGCTTCGGGATCTCGCAACCCGTCAACTTCGGCGTATAGGTGGCTTCGATGATGCCGTTGGGCTCTTTGCCCTCCTGGCCCATATGGCGCACTTCGATGGAAGCACCCATGCGCTCGAGCGTACGAACGAAACCAATGCGCGCTGCGTTCAGGCTGACGTTCTCGACCTGGATCGAACTGCCGCGCTTCAGAAGTGCCGCGCAGATGAGGAATGCAGCAGAAGAAGGATCGCCCGGGACATCGACTTCGGACGCCTGGAGCGTGAAGGGGCCCTTCACCATGGCGGTACGATATGCAGCCGAGGTGGTCGCGCCGAATTCAGGGAGCATGAGCTCCGTATGATTGCGCGAGGGAGCAGGCTCGTTCACGCGCGTCTCGCCCTTGGCACCGAGACCCGCCAGCAGCACCGCAGTCTTCAACTGGGCGCTAGCCATGGGTGCATCGTAGGTGATGGCCTTCAGGTTCGAATTGCCGATCTCGGTGACGGGCAGATTCTCTTGCGCCTCAGGCTCGAAGCGCACGCCCATCTTCATGAGCGGCGCGATGATGCGACGCATGGGGCGCTTCTTCAACGAGTCGTCGCCCGTGATCTCGACGCGGATTGGCCACGGCGCGAGCAAGCCCATCAATAGGCGTGCCGTCGTGCCGGAATTACCGCAATCAAGCGGACCATCGGGCTGCTTGGGGCCTTCAGCACCCCAGCCCGTTATGCCGCCCGACAGCGACCCATCCACGCCGACTTCCAAGTTGACCTTGGCGCCGAGCGCGGTGACCGCATCGATCGAAGAACGCACATCCGCTGAATCGAGCACGCCGGTCAAGCGCGAAGTACCCTCCGCCATAGCAGAGAGCAGGATGGCGCGATGAGAGATCGACTTATCCCCCGGAACCGTGGTAGCACCATTGAGCGGCCCAGGTAGCGGCGCGATGTGCATGATGTTTTCAGCAGCCATCGGTATTACTCCTTAGAACTTAAGGGACGAAACGAAATGCTGAAGCCCGCTTTGATGAGCTGGGTCGAGAGCTTTCCGACGTCTCCTTCATCGGTCAAGATGAGCACGAGATCCGCACTTGATGAGGTGATATGATCGATCTCGATCGACTGGATGTTGCAGCCGACCTGGCTTGCGATGGTGGTGACCTCCGCGATGATGCCCGGACGATCCGTAAGAGGGATGCGCACTTCCAGCAAGTCTTCGGTGGCAGGGATCCACTTCGAGGGCAATGCCTGACGCGCTTGCGCAGCGCGATCGAGCAGCGTGGTGAACTCCGTGCGATCGGACTCTTCCAACGCCGCCGCGTACTGCCCCAAGATCTCTTGCATCTCGTGCAGGCCATGCGTGATGGCCTGCGGATTCTCGAAGGCGATGCCCGTCCAGAGCGCAGGCGATCCCGCCGCGATGCGCGTCGAATCCTTGAAACCGCCTGCGGCGAGACGGAAGAGCGCCTCTTGATCGCCCGCATGACGAACCGCGAGCTCCACGAGCGACGAAGCGACGAAATGCGGCACATGGCTGATGATGGCCACTGCTTCATCGTGGCCTTCGCGCGTCAGGCTGACGACGCGCGCACCAAGCGTGGTGAGCACTTCATGCAGCGCCGCGTAAGCATCGGGTGAAGTATGTTCATCGGGGCACAGCACCCAATGAGCGTTCTCGAAGAGCGTGTCGCGTGCGCCGAACACGCCGCTCTTCTCCGAACCTGCCATCGGGTGGCCGGGAATGAAGTTGTTCGGACGGGGCAAGATAGCCAGCGCTTCTTCGACGATCTGCGCTTTCGTCGAGCACGTATCGGTGATAACGCCCTGGTAATCCCTATCCGCCAACATCTGGAAATAGTCAGGAGCAGCGGTGACCGGGGTCGCCAACACCACCAGATCGCACGAGTCGAGGCGCTCGCCAAGATTCGCATCGGTAGGTTCGAAGCCCTCCGTGATCCAGCCGCGCTCGAGCAATTCGTCGACCGCTTCGCGCGAGGTATCAACACCGACGATGGTCGCATCAGGATACGCCTTATGATAGGCCCCCACGAACGATGCCCCGATCAAACCGAGACCTACGACTGCGACGGATTCGAACTGCTGATCCATGGCTTCTTTCAGACTCCCCTTTTGGTCGAACGAACGAGATGTTCTCACGTATCCTTACGTTCAACCATTCTATCACGGGAAAGCCCTGTTGCTGCGAGGAGTGCAGCCTGTTCATCTTCGGTCAGAGAACGCCATCGTCCCTGCACGAGACCAGAGAGCGAGAGCGGCCCGAGCGCGACGCGCCGAAGCGTCTGCACAGGATGGCCCACCGCATCCCCCATGCGCCTGACCTGACGGTTGCGCCCTTCGTAGATGGTGATCTCGAGCAAGGTCGTTCCATCGCCCCTCTCGAGCACTTCGACCTCAGCCGGTTGCGTGATGCCATCGTCGAGCATGACACCTTCGCGCAGCGCCTTGAGCGCCTCTTCGCCGACCGCACCGGCCACCTGCGCATGGTAGGTCTTCGGGATGTGATGGCGTGGATGGATGAGCGCATTGCCCAATTCGCCGTCGTTGGTGAACAGAAGAAGCCCTGTCGTATCCTTATCCAAACGCCCCACTGGGAACAGGCCCGCGTATTCATCGGTCGGGATCAACTCGGAAACGCAGCGTCCACCGTGCGCATCGGACATGGCGCTCAGCACACCAGCGGGCTTATCGAGCATGATGACCACATGCTCCGAGGGGAGCACCACTACTTCCCCATCGACTTCGACCACATCCGCGCCAGGCACGACCTTGGTGCCGAGCTCCGTCACCACACGGCCGTTCACACGCACGCGTCCTGCCACGATGATGTCTTCCGACGCACGTCGCGACGCCACGCCACAGCGCGCGAGATATTTCTGCAAGCGCATGGGCTCCATCATTCTTCGTCGAATCGGATCGTGTCGAAATCGATCTTCTCGACCGCACCGAGCGCGCCGGTCAGCGCTTCGAGCATGTTGTGATCGCTACCCTCTTCCTCGATGTCGATCTCGTAGGTCTGCGTTTGCTCCTTGACCAAGCCCAAACGCTCGGAGATGAGATTCCTCGTCGCCTCATCGGGCGCGAACGATTCGAGATCGGGCAGTTCATCGACCGATTTCAGGCCGAAACGCTCGAGGAACATCTTGCTGGTGCCATAGAGCGTGGCATTAGAAGGCGGATCCTGCACGCCTACCTCGCGCACGTAGCCCTTCTCAAGCAAGGAACTGAGTGAACTGTCCGAGCTCACACCACGAATGGCCGAGACATCGTTGCGCGTGACCGGCTGGCAGTACGCCACGATGGCGAGCGTCTCCAGCGCAGCCTGCGAAAGCTTGCGCTTGTCCCATGAGACCACGTAGTGCTCCAGCAGTTCGTGGTAACGCGGGTGCGTGACGAAGCGCCATCCGCCCGCACGTTCGTTCAACTGGATGCCACGATCCTGCATGTTGTAGGTCTCTTGCAGCTCGTGCAGCGCCTCTTCCACGCGATCGATATCGACCTCGAGGAATTCCGCGAGCGTCTTGCTATCGACCGGGTCGTTCGTCACGAAGAGCATCGCTTCGAGCGCTGCCTTGAGATCGTGACCATCCCTCATTTCAAACGTATCCATACTCCAGCCCTACTATCTCTCGTGGTCCCGCGCAAGCGGACCATCGTCTTCTTCCCCGGCCATACGATGCGCATCCGTTTCGGACGCGCGAACACCCTTGTCATAGTCCAGATCCTCATCTTCATCAGGCTCTTTCTCGGGATCGATGTAGCTGATGGCGATATCGCCGAACAGTGCATCTTGACGCAGCGAGATCTTCGCCTGCTTGAACAGCTCGAGGATAGCGAGGAACGTGACGACGATGACATGCGAATCGGTGGTCTCGTCGATGAAGTCCGAGAACTTCACCACGCGCTGGTGGCGCAGCGCATCGTAGATGCGATCGATCTGCACTTCGACGGGGATCGCGCGCTTTGCGATGTGCTCCGATTCCAGCAGGAAGATATCCTGCCTGCTGAAGACCGATGCGCACAGCTGACCGATGCGCTCTACCGACACGCCCTTCAAATAGTCGGGCATCAAACGATAGAGCGACGGGTCGGGTCCGAAGGGACGCTCATGCATGCGCATCTCGGTCTCGAAGCGACGCTCGAGCGCAGCGGTGGCATTCTTGAACTTCTTGTAGTTGATGAGACGTTCGATCAGGATCGCGCGCAGATCGGAGGGTTCGTATTCCTCGATCTCCTCGTCGAACTCCTGCACCTCTTGCGGCAACAGGCTAGCGGCCTTGATCTCGAGCAAGGTCGATGCCACGACGATGAAGTCGCTCGCGATCTCGAGGTCGAGCGCTTGCATGCGACGGATCTCCGCCAGGTATTGGTCGGTGATATCCGCAAGCGAGATCGAACCGATATCGACGCGCTGACGATGGACGAGGTGCAGCAAGAGGTCGAAGGGACCCTCGAAGCTCTCTATTCTGACCTTGTACGACACGACGCGCTCGTCTCTCCTCTTCCCTCTACACCCCCGGCACGAGCAGCGTTCCGAGCGCTCCTGCCGTGACATTGAGGTATTCGCTGATGATATTGAAATGGAGGAAATAGGGTAGCACGAAAATGACCACTAGGAAGATCGGGAATGCGTACTGCTGGACCTTGTAATAGGTGGGCAGATACTTCACGGGCAAGAAGAACGCGATGATGGACGAACCATCCAGAGGCGGGATGGGCAGCAGATTGAAGAACATCAGGTACAGATTCACCATGATGAAGATGGGCAAGAACCAGTAATAGAAATAGAAGAACACGATGTTCGAATTCGCCAGCGCGACGCTCTGCAGGCCGAACATGAGCGCCGATCCGATAAGCGCCAGCACGAGGTTCGCAGCGGGACCCGCAAGACCCACCACCACATCGCCCACGCGCTTGTCCTTGAAGTTGTTCGGATTGTAAGGCACGGGCTTAGCGTAGCCGAACACGGGCGCATGCATGAAGATGAGCAAGAGCGGCAAGATGACCGTACCGAACGGATCGATATGCTTCAGCGGATTGAGCGTGAGACGCCCGCTCTGCTTCGCAGTATTATCGCCCAGCTTATAAGCAGCGAAGCCATGCATAAATTCATGGCAAACGATGGCTGGGATGAACGCAAGAACGCTGCAAACGATATAAACGACTTGATAGTTATCCATAATACCTCGTGCCTAGGCCAGGCCCTCGAATCCATTCTGACGAAGCGCCTCGTACGCCCCGATCGCCGCTGCATTCGAAAGATTGAGCGAGCGAGCCTCCCCTCTCATCGGAATGCGCACGCAGCGCGCCGCGTACCGATCGAGGATATCGGGGTCGATGCCGCGGCTTTCGCGGCCGAACACCAGAAACACTTCACCTTCATAGTCTACTTCAGCATAGGAACGCTCAGTCCGGCCTGTGAAAAAGTACAGATTTTCCTCCCCGAACGCTTCGAGGAACGCAGCAGTGCTGGCATGATGCACGATCTCGACATCGTCCCAGTAATCCAATCCCGCGCGCTTCAGATTGCGCTCGGACGGGCGGAATCCCATCGGCTCGACCAGATGCAGCGTCGCTCCTATGCACGCGCACGTGCGCGCGATGTTGCCCGTGTTCTGCGGGATCTCCGGTTCGAATAGAACGATATGCAGCTTGAAAGGTTCCATCACATCCAGGCGAGCGAAAGCGTCGAACGAGAGCAGCACGTGCACGAGCTCTACTGCGCCACTTCCTGCTTGCGCATCTCCTCTTCGATCTCCTCGGAAAGCTCCATCCACTCCTCTTCATGAGCAGCGAGCTCCTTCTTCAAGGCCGCATGCTCGGCGATAGCCTCGCCTGAGCGCGTCTCGTCTTCGTAGAAGCTCGGATCAGCCATGAGGGCCACGAGCTCGTCAATGCGCTCCTGCTCCTTCGCGATCAGCTTATCGAGCTCTGCAACGCGTGCTCGTTGCGTCTTCAGCGCGGCATAGAGCTGATTGCGACGCTGCGCCTCCAGGCGCTTCTGTTCCTTGGTCTTCGGCGGCGTGGGGCTCTGGCGCCTGCGATGCGAACGCACGGTCACTTCCGTCGCGCTTCCGCTCTCTATATCGGAGGGAACAGCAGGCACCGAAGACGACGCGGGCTGCTTCGATGCGCTCTCACCCGCCGCCTCCGCTTCAAGGCTGGTCTTGTAGAGGTAGTATTCGTAATCGCCTGGGAAGGAGGTGACGCCTTCAGGCTTGATCTCGATGATGCGATTCGCGACCGAGCGAATGAGATGACGATCGTGCGAGATGAGCACGATGGTGCCTTCGAACTGCTTGAGCGCTTGCTCGAGGATATCCGCACTAGCAATGTCGAGATGGTTCGTCGGCTCGTCCAGACACAACAGCGGCGTCGGAGCCACCAGCATCTTCGCAAGCGCAAGACGACATTTCTCACCACCGGAGAGCACGGCAACCTTCTTATCGACGTCGTTAGGGCCGAACAGGAACGAGCCGAGCAGTGTGCGCACCTGCGAGATGGTCCATTGCGGCGCGACGCGATCGAGCTCTTCGAACACGGTATTGCCTGGATTCAATTCCTCCAGCTGATGCTGAGCAAAATATGACTTGGTCACATGAGCACCATAAGAAATAGCACCGCTATCCGGCTCGAGCACGCCGGCCAACATCTTGAGCAAAGTAGATTTTCCTGCTCCATTCGGACCGACCAACGCCACCTTCTCGCCGCGATAGAGCGAAAGATCGAGCCCATCATAGACCGTCTTGTCGCCGAAGGACTTGTGCACATCTTCAGCCGACACCACGCGATCGCCCGTACGGGGCGGCTGCTGGAAGCTGAATCGGACCTTCTTGCGCTCTTCGGGAACTTGAACGATCTCCATGCGCTCGAGTTTCTTCACGCGATCCTGGACCTGCTTGGCTTTCGTCGCCTTGTAACGGAATCGTTCGATGAACGCCTCCATGTGAGCGATCTCTTCTTGCTGCTTGGCAGCCTGTTCGCGCAAGAGCTCGAGGCGCTCTTCGCGCTGCTTCAAGTAGCTCGAGTAATTGCCCGTATAAAGCGCGACCTTGCCCAGATCGATCTCAGCCACGCGATCGACGGTGTTGTCGAGGAATTCACGGTCATGACTGACCATGAGCACCGCACCCTGATAGCTCTTCAAGAAACCTTCCAGCCACTTCACGCTCTCGAGGTCGAGGTGGTTGGTCGGTTCGTCGAGCAACAGCACTTCAGGATTTCGCGTGAGCAACTTCGCGAGCGCGATGCGCATTTGCCAGCCGCCCGAGAATTCGGTGGTGGAGCGCTGCATGTCCTCTTCTTTGAAGCCCAGACCGAAGAGCACGGCTCGTACGCGCGACTCGATCGTGTAACCGCCCATCGCCTCATACATGTCGCTCGCTTTGCCATAGGCTGCGAGCGCAGCTTCAGTGGGATTCTCACCTAGCGCGAGCTCCAGTTCACGCAAACGTTTCTCTTGCGCCACCACCTCATGCTGAGCGGAGAGTACTTCCTCGAAGATGGGCCTATCCCCCATCTCGATGGCTTCCTGCTCCAGGTAGCCGACGCGTGCACCCTTCGCGACCACGACGCGACCTTCGTCAGGATCTTCCTTACCCGAGATGATGTTCAGGAGCGTGGTCTTGCCAGCTCCGTTCGGGCCGACCAGTGCAAGGCGGTCATACTCTTCCAAACGCAAAGAGACCCCCGAGAATAATTCTCGAGAGCCGAATGATTTCGCGATCTGTTCGAGCTGAAGGATCATACGTACTGGATTAGTGTATGCAATTCGAAGCGCGCCGTCCATCGCGGACGAGCTGCTAAACGCAAACGGCACAAAATGCCAGAGGCACCTGAAAGATGGCTCTAATCGAAGAAGATCATATCCGGATCGCTTCGATCGATCCGATGCGTCTCGTCGACGAACTTGATGAAATCATCCACGCAGAACGGATGATACTTCTTCTCGTTGTAGGCCATGTAGATGGTGTGGTAGAACGACTTCTTCTCAGTCGCATTGTTGTAGAACGGCTTCACCACGATACCCTGCACATGCTTCAAGAAGAACGTATCGAGCATGAGCGCGACCTCGACGCCATTCGCAGCGAAACCCGCCAGGATGGATTCGTCGTCGAAGGCATAGCGCACGTTCGGAAGATTCCAGGTGTCGACCGTAGCCTTGACCGCCTTGCCGAGCGGGATCTGCTCGCGATAGGTGATCAGCTCGACCCCATCAAGATCTTCAGGCACGATGAACTCTTTGTTCGCGAGCGGGCAATCCGCATTCATGGCGATCTTGAATTCTTGCGCCTGCACAGGCACGTAGTGGATATCGGAGCCGAAATCGTCGTCACGCGCGCCGAAGACGACGTCGTACTTGCCTTCCTTCAGACATGCGAGCAAGTCTTGCGAGGGCTTCTGAGAGATGTTGAAGTCGTAACGATGATCGCTGGAACGGTGATACTGATTGAGCAGTTGCGGGATGTAGTCGGTCTGCACGGTGATGATGCACCCAAGATCGATAAGACCGCCATCGCTCTCGCCCGAATAGCTCTTCATGACCGCGACACCCTTGTCGAGCTGTTCGAGCGAAGCATTGACATAGCCCAAGAATTCAGCTCCGTACTTGGTGAGCTCGACATTCCTTCCCTTCTTCTGGAAGAGCGCCACACCCAATTCCTGCTCGAGCGACGAGATGGAACCCGACAGCGTCGGCTGCGTGATGAAGAGCTCTTTGGCGGCGCGTGTGTAGTGTTGCAGGTCAGCGAGCTTGCTGAAGTAATACAGTTGCGAAAGATTCATGCGATCTCCGATGAGTGACACGATGATTGGTTCGCATGAAATTATAGCAGAAACCGATAGGTTGAAATGAATCGATAGCACAAAGTAATGGACCTGTAACAGGTCCATTACTCATAGTGTTCATGCAGTTGAGATACCGTTCATGGCAAAGCGTCACGAACGTACAGCAAGATCCTAGCCGTAGCGATACTCGATACCCATGGTGGGCTGTGGGTACTCCCACTTCTCGATGATCGTGTCGCCACAGATCATGCGGCAGGTGCCGCACTCGAGGCAGCCAGCATAGTCGAAACGCTTGGTGCCATCTTCCTCGACCTTGTAGAGCGCTGCAGGACAGCACAGGACGAGCTTGCGGAATTCTTCGTCAGAAGGATTCTCTTTCAGAACGATATGGGCGTTCTCTTCGTCAACATTGAACTTGTCGATGGAGAGCTTACCATCGACGTTGACGGTGATATCACAAACGTTTTCTATCATAGCGCCTTGATTCCTTTCATGGCATCCTTAGCGATCTTCATGATGCCGACCTTCTTGACCGGACCCATCGCCATCTTCTTCATGCTCTCGCGAGGCTGACCATTGACGATGAACATCGGATTCATGATATCGCGGATCTTCTCGGGATACTCGGTGAACATGCGTGGGCACTCTTCCAGGAATGCTGGGAAGTTCTGATACTGCTTCATGTCGCGCATGACGAACGAATCGTCGAGCATCGTCTTGTAGCACTGAAGACCAGCAGCAGAAGTGTCGCCCGCATCGAGCGCCTTGATGGCAGCCTTACCTGCGATCTCGCCCGCTGCGATAGCCAGGTCCATACCACGAACGGTATAGCCGAGGTTCATGCACATCATGGCAGAGTCGCCTGCGACGATGACGCCATTGCCGACCAGCTCGGGCATCATCTTATAGCCACCCTCAGGAACGACATGACCGGAGTATTCGACCAGCTTGCCACCACGGACGAGAGGAGCGATCTCGGGACGCTCTTTGAAGTTCTCGAGCATCTGATAGACCGGGATATCCTGCTTGATGACCTCGGACATGGTAGCGACGATGCCAAGAGAGATGGTGTCTTCGTTGGTATAGACGAACGCACCACCGATCGCGCCATTGGTCATACTACCCGCGAATAGCCAAGAAGCGCCCTCACCTGGGTTGCAGAGGAAACGACTCTCGATGACCTCTGGATCGAGCTGGATAGTCTCCTTCGCACCGACCGCCACCTGATCGATAGCAGGAGCCGGCTTGGAAAGACCAGCTTTGGAAGTGAGCAGCGAATTGACGCCGTCAGCCAGAATGACCATCTGTGCGGTCATCTCTTCGCCTGCAGCGGAGATGCCAACGACCTTGCCGTTAGCCATCAGCAGATCTTCGACAGCGATGCCAGGAATGATCTCCGCACCAGCCTCTTCTGCCTTTTCAGCCAGCCACTGATCGAAGGGAGCACGAAGCACCGTCCAGGATTCATTGCCCGGTTCAGTGAGCTCACGTGAAGTGAAGTCGACCGTGAAGTTGGAGTCGGGAGCCATGAGCGAAATGCGCTCATGCGCGACCTTGCGCTGCAAAGGCGCATCCAGATAATCAGGGAAAACCTTCGCGAGCGAGTGGGTGTAGATACGACCACCGGTCATGTTCTTCGCACCCGAATAATTGCCGCGCTCGACAACGAGAACAGCTTTACCAGCTTGAGCGAGCGTGTAAGCTGCAACGCAGCCTGCGCAACCGCCACCGACGACGATGACATCGAAGTCGGGCTCGAAATCGGCGTCTAGAGTAATCTCGGCCATTTTCTTCCTTTCAGAGGTGAACAGTAAAAGGGCGCCCCTGTATCGAGGCGCCCCCTAAAAAGCGACTTAAAGCTTCTCGATGAGAGCAGGAACGACGGTCTTGATGTCGCCAACGATGCCGTAGTCAGCCTGCTTGAAGACAGGAGCGTTCGCATCCTTGTTGACCGCGATGATCGTGTCCGCACCGGTCACGCCGACCATGTGCTGCATCTGACCAGAGATGCCCAGAGCGATGTATGCCTTAGGAGCGAGCTGGAGGCCAGAAACACCGATGTAGAGGTTCTTAGGCAGCCAGTTGACGTTCTCTGCGAGCGGACGGGAGCAACCGAGTTCGCCACCGACCTTAGCGCACAGATCGCGAGCGAGCTGAAGCTCGGATTCCTCAGCGAAGCCACGGCCTGCACCAACGACGACGTCGACCTTGGTGAGGTCAGCACCCGTGCGAGGAACTTCCTTGGTGCCACGGAGCACGAGCGGCTTCTCGGGTGCGACATAAGCAATGGTCTCGACGGTGTCGGTACCAGTGGGCTCTGCGTCGTCGAAGCACGTAGCAGCGATGGTGTAGATCTTAGCGCCATTCGCCTTCTGCTTGTTCTCCGCCAAACCACCGAAGTACATGTTGGTGACGACATCGCCATCGATAGCGGTGACATCGGAGATGACCGAGGTGCCGAGGCTTGCAGCGAGCAGACCAGCGAGGATCTTGTCGCGCGGGGTCGGCTCGACCAGAACGACGTCAGGATTCTCTGCGTCGTAGACAGCCTTCACGCCAGCAGCGGCGTTCTCGACCGGCTCGCCTGCAGGGAGCTCGATATCATATGCCTTATCAGCGATACCTGCTTCAGGAGTGCCCTTCACAACAGCGAGGACGACTTCATCAGCGATGGAACGGGCACCAGCGCAAAGAGCACGCTGACCGTCGATGGTTTCTGCCAGTACTAATGCTTTCATATTCTTATACCGCCTTCTCTAGTTTATTTGAGTGCTTCGGCAACAGCAGCGACGAATGCGTCGAGGTCGCCCTCTTCGAAGATCTGGTTCTTACGAGGTGCCAGTTCAGGAGCCTTGATGTCCTCAACGGAAACCTTGACATCCACAGGAACCGCAGCAGGTGCGACATCCTGAGGCTTCTTCTTCGCAGCGAGGATGTCACGCATGCCAGCGATGCGAGGAGTAGCAATGTCGGGAGAAACAGAGATGACCGCAGGAAGCGGGATCTCGATCTCTTCGACTTCTTCGTCGAGGGTACGCTCGACGACAAGCTTGTCGCCTTCAGCAGCGATCGAGGTGACCTCATTGATGGTCGGAACGCCCAGAGCAGCAGCGAGCTGGATGTTGACCTGGCCTGCATAGAGGTCAGCAGAACCGTCACCGCAGATGATGACGTCGTAATCGGGAACCTTGGTCTCGACGATGTTCTTCAGAACCTGTGCGGTAGCGTAAGAGTCCGCGGTCTCGAGCGCATCGTCGGTAGCCATGAAGAGCTCGTCGACGCCAAGAGCGAGGATGTTCTGCTTAGCCTTGGTGTCGTCGTTCTTGGAAGGAACGGCGCTGATAGCGATGACGGAAGAACCGTCGTTGGCAGCAGCGAACTGAGCCGCAGCTTCGATAGCGTTCTTGTCGTACTCAGAGATCTTCGGCTTAGCCTTGGAATAGTCCAGAGAACGATCGCCGGAAACGAAAATGTCCTGATCGTCTGGCACTACTTTGACAGCAACAACAATTTTCATAACTTTCTTGCTCCTTTTCTCGTTCGTAACGGGTACGAATTTTGAAATCGAACTTACTCGGTTTCGCTCCTTGATTCAAGTACTCACTTTCAAGTGAAATCGAAACGAAACCTGATCTACTCATAAAATAGTGACCCACGTTCCGCAGGCCACTATTTTCTGCTTAGATGCTTCCCTACTTCTTGCGCGCGCGATACTTGTTGACGATAGCGCGGCCTGCGATGTAGTCCATGACCTCGCACGTACCACCTGCAAGAGCGTTGCCACGAAGGTCCTTCCAGATGCGACCAACGCGAACCTCTTCGGTGTAACCGAGGCCACCGAAGATCTCGATAGCGTTGTCGGCGACCTTGAGGCAGGTCTTGGTGGATTCGGACTTCAGCATCGCGACCTCAGCGTTGCAGGACATGCCCTGATCGAGCATCCAGAGGCATAAATAGAGCATCATGCGCGTGTAGAGGATGGTGCGCTTGGACTCGGTGATGAGGTCCTGAACGCGAGGATTGTCAGCGATCGGCTTACCGAAAGCGATACGATCGAGCGCGTAATCGATAGCGTCGTCGAGCGCAGCCTCTGCAAGGCCGAGACCCTGAGCGACGACCAAGCAGCGCTCGAACTCGAAGTTCTTCATGAGGAGCAGCCAACCCTGGCCTGCTTCGCCAAGACGATTAGACTCGGTGAGGACAACATCGTCGAAGAATACATCGACGAACGGAACGGTCTGCTGACCGAGCTTGGTCAGCGCAGCCGTGGAAACACCCGGGGTATCGGAAGGAACGAGCCAAAGAGACATGTTCTTGTTCTCGCGAGCAGGATCTTCGTCCTTAGCGATGACGACCAGGTAAGGTACTGCAGCACCATTGGTGACCCAGGTCTTCTGACCCTTCAGGATGTAGGTGCCATCCGCCTGCTTCTTGGTGGTGGTGGTCATGCCCATGTTGTCAGAACCAGCGCCAGGCTCGGAGAGACACATAGCAGCGAAGCTACGACCAGATTTCTCATAGTGATCGACGATGAGCTGGCACTGTTCTTTCGAGCCGAACTCAGCAACGTCGTAAGCGGCGAGCATGCCGGTCATGAATGGAGTCATGCAGCCAGTCGCACGATAGAGCGTTTCAGTGAGGATGCCAAGATCGACGCAGGTAGCCGGGATGCCACCGATCTCCTCGGGCAAGCCCATGAACGCGAAGCCGAGATCGCGGTAAGCATCCTGGACCTCGTCAGGCACACCATGGTGAACCTCGTACATTTCCTTTACCGCTTCATCAGTGAAGTATTGCTCAGCAAACTCTTTGAGGCTGTCAATCATCAACTCCTGATCTTCGCTAAAGCTAAAATCCATAGTCTTCTCCTACTCTTCGCCCAAAGACCCCTCAGGCGAACACGTTCCAGCGCACGAGGCCCCAGAATTCGGACTTTTTCCTAATAAGAGTTTGAGGTTGCCAAACCCAACTGTCCAATAGGTAATGAACATATTTACCCTGCTTAACCTATAGGTACGTTCTATCAATCAATCTCCTGAAGTTCGACCTATATATTAGAACGCGCGCGACATATAAATATATCCCCGCAACTCTCAATACCTTATTGAGCCTGGTCGCTACCCTACTGCCTTCCTTGACTCAAGGCGTTTCACGTGATGAATCTATCGAATCGGACCTATTCGCCTGTAAAACCTATGGGTTATGACCATCAATAGCCTAAGCCTATGATTCAGAACTTATCAACAGACCATTAACTATTGGACAGCTTCCTGACTCGCAGTGATAAACTTGCAAAAGCGGATTATCCGGAATCTGCCGCATCAGGGTCAGGCAGGAATGCCTTTATCTCAAACCGATTAGGAGGGTTTATGAATCCGAATGCAACCATCAACGACGAGCAGTTCCAAGACTACCTGCGCAAAGTGCGCGAAATGGTCGAGGGCCCTTACACGGAATGGCAGAAGGAGATCGAGGTAACCAACAAGTTCCCCGAGAAGTTCTACCAGTCCAACATCGACAACGATATCTATCGTTTCTCTCTGCCGGTCGAGTACGGCGGATGGGGCCTCAACGAGAAGGAAATCCTCCAGGTTCAGGAAGAGTTCTCTCGTGGTCCTTCGGGCATGCGTATGCACATGCACTATGCATCTGACCTGAACTGGCGCATCCTCGACGACTTCGGCCAGCCTGAGGTCAAAGAGAAGTACATGCCTCTCTTCCAGGACAAGACCATCTTCACCAACTTCGCTCTTACCGAGAAGACCGGTGGTACCGGTGCTGACCTGCACTCCACCGCTGTTTGGGACGAGGGCAAGGGTAAGTGGATCCTCAATGGTGAGAAGTGGCTCATCTCCCACACCGACTGCTCCCAGTTCTCTTACGTTATCTGCGTGACCGATCCTGACAAAGAGGGCGACGCTCGCCTCTCCGCTTTCTTCGTTCCTATGGACAAGGAAGGCTTCGAGCTCGTTCCTATGCCTCACATGATGGGCTGCCGTGGATCCGGCCACACTGGTCTGAAGTTCACCAACGTTGAACTCGAGCCGGAACTGATGCTCGGCAACCGCGGCGAAGGCATGGAAGTTGCTATGCACTCCCTCGCTATCTCCCGTGTTCACATCGCTACCTCTAACCTCGGTATTGGTCAGCGCATGTTCGAGATGTCCATCGCTCGTGCTCGCGATCGCGTCACCTTCGGTAAGCCGATCATCAAGCGTCAGGCTATCCGTATGAAGCTCGCTAACATGCAGATGATGCTCCACGCTCTCCGTTGTACCATCATCGACTTCTGCGATGATTACGACAAGGATCCTCAGGGCGAATTCATCTCTGAGAAGGCAGCTATTTGTAAGCTCTTCTCCATCGATACCGTTCGTCTCGTTTCCGACGAGATGCTCGAGATCTTCGGTGGCGACGGTTACTTCGAGGACTCTCCTTATGGTCCTACCGAGCTCCTCTATCGCGACTGCCGCGCTATGTGGCTCGAGGAAGGTGCTCCTACCGTTCAGCGTATTACCATCGCTAAGGGCATCGAAGACCACAATGGTCACATCAACTATCAGACTTGGATCGCTGGTACCGCTCTCGACTTCACCACTGAAGAGCTCAACCAGATGGATCTCTAAGCCGATAGGCCATCCAACCAAGATATACTTGGTAGATTCCGGGGAGAGGGAGCGAAAGCTCCCTCTCTTTTTTTGTGCTCTCGTTTTGTACGCTCGTTATCTGCCCACGCGCGTTTATCGGGTCCATACGCTGCATGGCACCCACAGCTCTCGTACGCTCGTTTTGCGCGCACGTTATGCTCGCTGAGCGCTCTCGATCACACCTATTCGAATCTTCTAGGATCTTCTAAGCACGAAGAAAAGGAATGCGAGCGAAGTGGCCATGATGATGAGGCCGAGTGCATCGAACAAGATGAACCGCAAGATGCTCTCCACGAGCTGAGCGTAGCCTACTGAGGGCAGGTTCATAAGGATCGCACTCTCCCCTACGAGCCCGATGATCTGCTGAACAACGACCACGATGCCTAACGTCTTGAAGCGTTGAGGGCTGACGATGAACGCAGGATACGTTGCGTTCCACATGAGAAACGCAACGCCGATACCCTGCACCGCCACCACACCGGGAACGCCCGAAAGCTGAAAGCCCCCGGCGAACGACTCGGGCATGACCACGTAGCTGAGCGCACATTGGATGTTCACGATGAACACGAGCGCGAAACACACACGGCAAGCCCATACGGCTGCCGTGACTCGCTTATCGCTCTGTCGCTGTTCGCTCATTGTGCTCCAACCCAAAGAAAAGACGGAAGCGAACTTCCGTCTTATAGACTACGTTATTCAGTTTCGATCAGCGAAAGTCGTTACGAATCTGCAGACAACTCGAGGACTCGTTTCACTACTGTATGCGCGGGCTAATACACCATGTTCATCGCTTCGCGCACTTCGTTGAGAGTCGCGTCCGCGATGAGATTCGCTTTCTTATTACCCTCGTGCAGCACATCCTTCACATAATCAAGATCGCCTTCGAGTGCGCAACGACGCTCGCGAATGGGTGCGAGGTATTCATTGACGCTCTCGGTGACGTATTTCTTGAGCGCACCTGAACCATCGTTGCCGATCTCAGCTGCGATATCCTCTTCCGTACGACCCGTGCAGAGCGCTGCTGTAGTGAGAAGTGCCGAAACACCTGGGCGATTTTCCTTATCGTAGGTGATGAAACGTTCGGAGTCGGTCTGCGACTTCTTGATGAGCTTGGCCGTCTCTTCTTCAGTGAAGCACAAGCTGATGGCATTGCCATAGCTCTTTGACATCTTGCGACCATCGAGACCTGGGATCTCGGGCGCATCGTTGAGCAGGCCTTCAGGCTCAGGGAACACATGACCATAACGGTCGTTGAAACGACGTGCGATCTGGCGCGTGATCTCGATATGAGGCAACTGATCCTTACCTACGGGTACGATGTTACCCTTGCAGAACAGGATATCGCACGCCTGATGGATCGGATACGTGAGCAGAAGCCCCGTGAGCGCATGGCCTGAAGCCTCCATCTCCGACTTCACAGTTGGATTGCGATGCAATTCAGACTCCGTGACCAGCGACAAGAACGGCAGCATGAGCTGATTGAGCGCCGGCACCGCAGAATGGGTGAAGATGAGCGTCTTCTCCGGATCGATCCCGCAGGCCAGGTAATCGATGACCATGTTGTAGACGTTATCCTGGATGTGCTCAGTGGTGTCGCGATCGGTGATGACCTGATAATCCGCGATGACCACGCGCGTCGGAACGCCCTTGTCCTGCAAGTTCACACGCTCTTTGATGGTGCCGAAATAGTGGCCAAGGTGCAGTCGTCCCGTCGGACGATCGCCCGTGAGCATGACGTACTTCGTCGGATGAAGCAGCAGATCTTCTTTGAGCGCATCGCTCTTCTTCACGCTTGCTTCGAAACTATCAACACTCATGTATGATTCTTCCCATTCACGTAGACGGTTATACGACTCATAAAGTATATCAGGGTTAGAACTTCGCCTGCGGAAACCTCCGCGAACGTGCGTGGACAGAACTAGAACAGCCCTGAGACGTCGACGCCAAGCTCCCCCGTGACCGCTTTCTCTACGGTCTCGAACGCGAGCGCGTGATCTTCGTGACTCGCCATGCCCGAGATCGTGAGCGTGCCCACCATGCCGACGCCCTTAACGAAGAGCGGGAAACAACCGCCTGCTGGCGCGTAATCTGCGTAGGTCACGCCACGCCATTCGAAGGGATGTTCACCCAGTTCGCACCAACATTCCCAGTAGTACGAACTGCCATTGGTCGCGTACGACATGTTCTCCTTGCGACGGATCCAATTGTCGCTTTCAGGCTTCGTACCCGGCATCGAATACGCGAAGAGCGTACGGCGATTGAGCGTGACGCGCGTAGCGACCGGCTTGCCCATCGCTTTCGCACGACGCACGACATAGACACCCATCTGCAAAGCAAGGTCTTCATCGATGCGATCGAATTCGTACATCGTTTCTTGAGTCTTGATCCGCTCCATCAATTCAGCGATATCATTCGTCTGCTCCATCGTATTTCCCCTCTTGTTCTTGCACGCGGCATTGCGACCGCGCGTTTCCCCTTCTATGAAAAACGACCAGGGATCGACCCTGGCCGCTACCTGATCATGGTGGGCCCACCCGGATTCGAACCGAGAACCAAAGGATTATGAGTCCCCTGCTCCACCGTTGAGCTATGGGCCCGTGTGCGTCTAGTTATTCTAGCGTATTTTCCTGATGAGCAGCAAAATACACTGCGAGCGCACATGCCCTCTCGAGCACGAAAGAAAGGGCTGCACGTGGGAATATTCACCCTACGCGAGCCCTTGGGTCCTTGGTCATTTTCGGCTTACAGTCCTTTACCAGCTTCTTGCACGATCGTATCGACCGTTCCACCTTCACCATCTTCTGCTTGATAGCGCGCGACATCGAAGCCGTAGTCGATCGGTTCGGCCTCATCGAGCGTGACCTCTTCCGTATCGTTCGAGAGCTCTTCGGCATCGAAATCGCTGATGCGACCAGCGTTCGGAATATCGTCTTCCGCTACATCGCGGCCGAATCCATCTTCAACATGAAGACCATCTTCGGGCATATCGAGCCCTGTCGCATCGCGAACGATATCCTCGAGCTGCGAATCGGTATAACCACCGATCGGAATACCTTCGAAGCCTTTATTATCGTGAAAACCCCGATACGCATCTTCCATATCAGTGTCGAGGCTATCGGGATCCATGATATCGTCGTCGAGCAGGGACTGCATATCTTCGATCTCGGTCTCTTGATCGACCTGCTCAGCCTCCGTCACAAAGCCATCTTCCATGGCGTCTAGACCTGCATCTAATTTCATAGCGATTCCCTTCCTCGCATTGCTTTCGTTCAACAGCTTCATTGTAGCTTTCAGCCCGAACGAACGCCTGATGAGCGCGATTCTGACACGCGCTTGTTTCCATTTGGAAAAATATAGCCTGCGAACACCGCGGGCGCTTCAAACCGTTTATAATGAAGCCTTGAAAAAGAAATACTGGCACCCTTGCGGCCTGCTCTTCGCTCGATCTGGAGGCGCGGCAGGAACAAGGAATCTCGCACGCAGAAGGAGCGAACATGGGAAAACGCACCGATATTCATAAGGTACTGATCATCGGCTCTGGACCTATCATCATCGGGCAAGCATGCGAATTCGACTATTCAGGCACTCAAGCCTGCAAAGCGCTCCGAGCGCTCGGATACGAGATCGTGCTAGTGAATTCCAATCCTGCGACCATCATGACCGACCCTGACACGGCCGATGTCACCTATATCGAGCCACTGAACTGCGAACGCCTCGAGCAGATCATCGCCAAGGAACGCCCCGACGCACTGCTGCCCAACCTGGGTGGTCAGTCCGCTCTGAACCTCTGTGCCGAACTGGCGAACAAGGGCATCCTCGACAAGTATGGCGTCAAGGTCATCGGCGTTCAGGTCGACGCGATCGAACGCGGCGAAGACCGCAACGAATTCAAGAAGACCATGGAATCGCTGGGCATCGAGATGGCACGCTCCGAAGTGGCCTACACCGTGGAAGATGCGGTCGAGATCGCGGATCGTCTGGGTTACCCCTGCGTCCTGCGCCCTGCCTACACCATGGGTGGTACGGGCGGCGGCATCGTCTACAACATCGACGAACTGCGCACCGTGGTCGCGCGCGGCCTTCAGGCATCTCCGGTGAACGAAGTCTTGGTCGAAGAGTCCGTCATCGGCTGGGAAGAACTCGAATATGAGGTCGTTCGCGACTCCAAGGGCAACATGATCACTATCTGCACCATCGAGAACATCGACCCGATGGGCGTCCATACGGGCGACTCGTTCTGCGCCGCGCCCATGCAGACCATCTCCGAAGACGTCATCAAACGCCTGGAAGAGAAGTCGCATCGCATCGTCGAAGCGGTCCAGGTAGTCGGCGGAACCAACGTGCAGTGGGCACATGACCCCGTGTCCGACCGCGACATCATCATCGAGATCAATCCGCGCACCTCGCGCTCTTCCGCGCTCGCCTCGAAAGCGACGGGCTTCCCCATCGCGCTCATCTCGGCCATGCTGGCTTCCGGCCTCAATCTGGACGAGATCCCCTGCGGCAAGCACGGCACGCTCGACAAGTACGTCGCCGGTGGCGACTACGTCGTCCTGAAGTTCGCACGCTGGGCGTTCGAGAAGTTCAAGGGCGTGAAGGACGAGCTGGGCACGCAAATGCGCGCCGTAGGCGAGGTCATGAGCATCGGCAAGACCTACAAGGAGGCCTTCCAGAAGGCCATCCGTTCGCTCGAGCAGGGCTGTTACGGCCTCGGTTTCGTGGGCGATTTCCACGAGCAGAGCAAGGACGAGCTGCTGCGCCAGATCAGCACGCCGTCTTCGAAGCGCCAGTTCATCATGTATGAAGCATTCCGCAAGGGCGCGACCATCGACGAAGTGCACGAACGCACGAAGATCAAGACCTACTTCCTCGAGCAGATGCTCGAACTGGTCGAAGAAGAGAATCGCATCATCACGTATGCGAACGAGAACCCCGGCAAGCTGCTCCCCGCCGATATGCTGGAACAAGCGAAGAAGGACGGTTTCGCCGATCGCTACCTGTCGATGATCATGGATATCCCCGAGAAGGACATTCGCGAACAGCGCATCAGCCTCGGCATCACGGAAGCCTGGGAAGGCGTGCATGTTAGCTCGACGGAAGATTCCGCGTACTACTATTCCACGTACAACGCACCCGACCATTCCACCACTACCGATGCGCCGAAGGTCATGATCCTGGGCGGCGGTCCGAACCGCATCGGCCAGGGCATCGAATTCGACTACTGCTGCGTGCATGCATCCATCGCGCTGCGCAAGCTGGGCTTCGAGACCATCATCGTGAACTGCAACCCCGAAACGGTCTCGACCGACTACGACACCTCCGACAAGCTCTACTTCGAGCCGCTCACCACTGAAGACGTCCTGTCGATCTACGAAAAGGAGAAGCCGCTGGGCGTCATCGCGCAGTTCGGCGGCCAGACCCCGCTGAACCTGTCGGCCGAACTGAAAGCAGCGGGCGTGAACATCCTGGGCACCAGCCCCGAGATCATCGACCTGGCGGAAGATCGCGATCGTTTCCGCGCCATGATGGACGAACTGGGCATCCCCATGCCCGAATCCGACATGGCCGTTACCGTGGACGACGCGCTGGCCATCGCGCATCGCATCGGCTACCCGGTCATGGTGCGCCCCTCCTACGTGCTGGGCGGACGCGGCATGGAAGTGGTCTACGACGACGAGAACCTGGTCAGCTACATGAACGCGGCTGTAGGTGTCACACCCGATCGTCCGATCCTGGTCGACCGCTTCTTAAACCATGCGCTCGAGTGCGAAGCGGACGCGATCTGCGACGGCGAAGAAGCCTACATCCCTGCTGTCATGGAGCACATCGAACTTGCGGGCGTCCATTCGGGCGACTCCGCCTGCGTGCTGCCTTCCGTGAACATCTCGGAAGAGCACCTGGCCACCATCCGCGACTACACCAAGCGCATCGCCGAGGCCATGCACGTTCGCGGCCTCATGAACATGCAGTACGCGATCGAGAACGACGTGGTCTACGTACTCGAAGCGAACCCGCGCGCGTCACGTACGGTGCCGCTGGTCTCGAAGATCTGCAACATCCAGATGGTGCCCATCGCTACCGAGGTCATCACCATGCCCCTTACGGGTCGCCCCTCTCCTATCCCCGAACTCAAGGAGAAGAGCTACGAATACTACGGCGTGAAGGAAGCGGTGCTCCCCTTCAACATGTTCCCCGAAGTCGACCCGATCCTGGGTCCCGAGATGCGCTCTACTGGCGAAGTACTGGGTCTCGCGAAGACCTTCGGCGAAGCGTTCTTCAAAGCGCAGGAGGCCACGCAGACCGTGCTGCCGAAGGGTGGCAAGGTGCTCATCTCCATCTCGAACAACGACAAACCTGAACTTCCCGAGCTCGCACACGCGCTGAAAGAAGCTGGCTTCGACATCTACGCGACCGAAGGCAGCGCGAAGATCATCGAGGGCGAAGGCATCGCGGTCGAGACCGTGAAGAAGCTGCACGAAGGCCGCCCGAACCTGGTCGACCTCATCACCAACGGCGAGATGGATCTGGTCATCAACACGCCGCGCGCCACCAGCGAATCAGCCGAGGACGACTCGTACATCCGCAAGGCAGCCATCAAGGCACACACGCCCTACTTCACCACCATGGCAGCTGCTATCGCGTCCGCGAAGGGTATCGCAACGGTGGAGGCCAGCGAGGACCACGGCATCTCGTCCCTGCAAGAGATCCACGCTCGCATCAAATAGTCTCACAGTTCGCACGCAGATAGAAGCTGCACGCGATCACACCAGCATGTGACCACGAAAGCGCCACCCCCTACGGTGGCGCTTTTTCGTTGCCGTTGTAAACTCAAGTTGGCAACAAGTACCAGAATTCGTCAAGTCTGATTGGTGGAGGTACCACGCTGACCACGCGATAATGCTCTTCAGGAGGTATGAAAGATATGATCGCTCAGAATATCGCATCGCTGCGTAGCCGCTCAGGACTCACACAGGAAGCACTGGCCGCTAAGCTTGGCGTCTCGCGCCAGACAGTCGCGAAATGGGAGTCGGGAGAAGCGACGCCTGACCTGATGAACGCACAAGGCATCGCGAAGCTCTTCAACGTACGGCTCGACGATCTGGTCAACTATCGCGAGGAGGATGAAAGCTATCCCCTTCCCCCTGCTGGCTTGCATATCTTCGGTATCGCACGCATGGGAGAACGCGGGCAGATCGTCATCCCGAAGAAGGCGCGCGACATCTTCGGACTTGAGGTCGGTAGCGAGCTTTTGATCCTCGGCGATGAATCGCAAGGTATCGCGCTGCAGCGCATCGAAGATGCTGAAGCGATGCTCGAGCAGTATGGACGCGCAGTGAGTGCCTCCATCGCCCGCACGACCAGTGAAAGGAATCACTATGCAGACTGAGTTCGTCACAATGGACTTAGAGAACAATCCTGCTTGGAACGCCGAGCTGGAAGGATTCAAACCCGTCATAACCGAGTACGCCGAGAAGGGCTTTCGCTTTTGCGGGTATGTGCCTGACAAGTTTGGGCCGACCGGCAAGACGCTCGTCATCTCGCTCGTCTTCCAAAAGGACTGATGCTGATATGAGTACTTGCAAAACATGTGGAGGTCCACTTGAACAAGGCTTCGTATTCTGCACGAAAGACGGCGCGCTCAGCTTCGCTGATGAGCTGCCGAGCGCATTGAAGAACGCACGACATGCGCCAGGATTCATCGAGCTGAGCAGCCCGCAAGTTGGCGGACGCGCAGCGGTCGCGGCGACCATCTGCCGCACATGCCAAAAGATCACGATCGACTATTAAGGTCGAAGGGGCGACGGAGCGCAGGTCGGTATTCCTTCTTTTGGAAATACGCCCTTACGCTGGAAAAGTTCGTGAATGATATTGCAAAGATTTCCCTTTGCTCTATAATTTATCAAGCGTCAGAGATGAGGCAACATTCCTCGGTAGCTCAATGGCAGAGCATTCGGCTGTTAACCGAAGGGTTGTAGGTTCGAGTCCTACCCGGGGAGCCATAGAAATTCGAAAGCACCCTTTCGGGTGCTTTTTGTTTGCTCATATCGATCGTGCGCGAACGATCTTCTCCACCACTGGCATTCCGCGAACAAACAACCTACTACACTACAGTTTTACTATTGTGATAGTAAAAGTCTGTAATATTTAATACTTTTACTAGTATGGTAGGAAAATACTACAAAATAATGCTACATTTACTATTACACTAGTAAAACCTCAACAAAAGAGGCAGATATGAATCTCAAACCACGCCCTTTCTATCTTGAGAAACTACTCGCTTTCAAAGACAGCGAGTTCATCAAGGTGCTCGTCGGTATGCGCAGATGCGGAAAGTCTTCGCTTCTTCACCTCTTCGCTGATCATCTGAAAACATCGGGGGTAGCCGAAGATCATATAGTCATGATGAACTTCGAGGCAGCGGATTTCCTTGAGATCGATGACCACAAGAAGCTCCTTGACCACCTCCACTCATTGTTGGACCAAAAACCATCACCAGAGAAGCATTATCTGCTCTTAGACGAGATTCAGCTGGTCGATCAGTGGGAAAAAGCTGTCAATGCCCTTCGCTTGAGAGACGATGTCGACATCTATCTTACCGGCTCGAATGCCTACCTGCTTTCAAGCCAACTGGCAACGCTCCTTTCTGGACGATATGTTGAGATAGAGATCTACCCCCTCTCGTTCAAGGAATTCGTCTCTTTCATTGGCGAAGCAGTGCCCACCAGCAAAACACTTGATCGTTTCACTACTTATGGAGGTTTGCCTCCTGTTGTAGAACAGAACGATGATGTCAGCCTTGCGCAAACGGTACTTTCCGGCATCTATAACACAGTGCTTGTAAAAGATATCGCTCAATATACCCAGATCAGAAATCAGGCGATCTTCGCTGATATCGCCTCGTTCATAGCGGATACGACTGGGTCGAGCGTCTCAATAACCAATATCGAGAAGAAACTTGCAAGTGCGAATCGCAAGACCGCGAACGAGACGATCGAGCGCTATATCCAATCGCTTGTCGATGCGTTCTTGCTCTATCGTGCGCGTCGATACAATCTTCGCGGAAAGGCGCTTCTGCAAGGCCTAGAGAAATACTATTATGCGGATCTCGGCATCAGGAATATGCTCTTAGGTTTTCCAGCTGGCAATTACGGTTACGTACTGGAGAATCTCGTGCACAATGAGCTGCTCGTACGGGGTTATTCAGTTCAGGTCGGAAAACTCGATGCGCTTGAGATCGATTTCGTGGCACAGAGGAACGACGAAGTGCTCTATGTTCAGGCCTGTGCGAGTCTGCTTGAAGAGACAACGCGCAAACGCGAGATCGCTCCCCTCCAAAAGATAGATGACCTACGAGGCAAGAAGATCATCATCACTTACGATACGGTCGGAACCGGCATGACAGGCAATATCGAAATCGTAAGCGTTCTTGATTGGTTGATGAGGTAAACGACTGCATCCCCGCGGCTGTTAACCGAAGGGTTGTAGGTTCGAGTCCTACCCGAGGGACTACAGAAATTCAAAGCACCCTGCTCGGGCGCTTTTACTCGCTCGGGCTCAATCCTTAGTTGTTTCTTTGTTGCCCTCTAAGCGCATTCAGCTTTTTCCCAAACTCTTGATAGATCTCATCCGTAGGATAAGTTGCCCACCCATATTCTGTGTTGGCTGCAATTTGATCAAAAGACCTTACAACTACTTGCGGCTCGCCATTGTAAACGCTAACAACCCCACTCACTCTCATGAAGACATTCATTGGCTCGTTGCTCATTGACCAATCCACCAATAAATCTAGTCCAAGCGTATCTATTCTGTTTTGGTCTTCTTCCCAAATAACCGCACAAAATTGTCGATTGCCAAAATTAATGTAATAAGGGCTACCAGTTACATTGGGAACATAGTAAACACTACTCACAGGCCCTTCTACTGTAATCTGCTGCCCGATATAATTTCCTGCATCTTTGTAGCTAATCACCTTGTCCTCATTGTACTCCACATACAAAGGTCCGTCCGAATAGCTATACAAGCCTGGAAAACTGGTGGGAACATCTTTATCCGCAACAACCTCATGCAAAGCACTCGACGACACTGTTGACTTTGAACTCGTGCTTGATGAAGACCCACAGCTGACAAAGCTTATTCCAATTAGAACACTCAACACCAAAACAAGGATTATCCTCGTTGCATCGTGCGTGTCCGTTGATAATCTCATAGACTACTTGCTCCTAATCAATAACTACGCATAATGCAAGCTAAACTTGTCTTGGTGGTTGAATCGGACAAACAACTCCGCAGTCTCCTTTGTTTTCATAATATTCAGATCCTCGAAGTAACGGCCTGTTAAGCTTGACTAGACATCCCCGAGCGGGGCGCCGAACATCTCCTTCCATCGCCATCCTATAGATACTTCTGCCTGGTTGCATAATCATAAAGATCAGGAGTTTCTCTTTGGTACTTTTTCGTTGCCACAAAAGACACCGCTGCAGCAATGATTTGCGAACCAGAAACAAAAATGAAAATATCCGCAAAATCACCCCATGGACTGCCAATCAGACTAATAAGCAAATCGTGCATTATCAGCCCGATGATCGCCACTACAATACTGCTTAAAAGACTGCACACCATGATTTGCTTTTTGATTTTCAATATTGCTAAGAAATCTCTGTTCAGCCTATCTGGCATGTCGCTGAAAGACACAGCCTCATTAGAAGCCTGAAGAATATTGCTTCTCTCGATAGTATTTTGCGAAACGAATGAAAGCGGATAACCCACTAAAGCAAGTACAAAAGTACCCAAAACAGTTATTTGAGTAAGCATGTATCCCCATTCTACAAAGGTTTTTCCTGCAAAGGACCAACCGCCCATCTGAAAGAGGAAGACCAAGATGACATCTAAAACAAATAGCATGATTAAGAATTTGAGTATGCTAGCAAAAATACCCACCCCAACGTATAGAGCGCGTGAAAGTGAGACAATGCTTTTATTCGGTTTCTTTGGTATTCGACCCTTTTCGCATGCCTCAACTTGCAATTTTGATTGCGTAAACTCGCTCCACTCTTGACCATCCCAAAATCGAAACGATTCATCATCAGAAAAAGGATCTTTATACCATCCCGGGGACTTGCGATCGTCCATCTTTCCTCCTAATACAAACCCATCATCGCAAATAGGTATCCAAACGACAGTAGCCATAAAATCGAAAGGGCTCCGACAAGAACCGCATACACGATGTACGAAATACCCTTATTGCAATTAGTCAAATTACTATTCCAGATTGGGCCAAAAATCATTCCGCCTATTGCGCAGTTCCAAAATGAAATCGCCTCACAGGAGCGTATTTTGGGTTTCAGCCCAAAATACGACGGATACACAACTAATGCATATAGAAATTGAACGATCATAAAAATCATGCGGACAAGACTTGCAAAAAACATCATGCCGAAAGGGACAATGCTCTCTAAATTAAAGACAATGATGAAAGCAACGATGCCCAGCACCGACATAGCAGCCGAGGTTCTCCATACATCTAAGAGCGGCGAAAACGATTTATGGCTCGCACGATCCTCGTCTTCATCCTGGGAGATATTGCTCATTGACGGATTAGCATTACTCGAGCAACCCTGATCGGGTTGACGTGCTGCAAAGTTTGTACGATCAGTCCATGTCTGATTTAGGAGAACCGACCTTGCCTCGTTTATTAGTATGCATTGTTCTTCAGCGTGGTGCCTCAAACGTTCATTCATTACAAAGCGATCAGGATGATTTAGTTGTACTGCCGCACGATAAGCCTCATTAATCGCTTCTTCGGTCAAGTTATTCGAATCTAGCCCTAGAAGAGCTAGTGCAACTTCCTTTGTCATAACTAAACTAGTGCCCTAAGCAGGCTCGCCCAGTCGTTCATCAATAAGAGATTGAGCATACTCAACAAGCATGTTTACATACTCATAAGCTGCAATGGCTTCAATTTCGTCAATACTGCCATCAGCTGCCGCAATTGAGCTAGCAATTTGCATATAAAGAGCCGGTATTGAAAAAGGATCCATCCCCTCGGTCACTACTGCTAGATTGATCAAGCCAGCAGCAACAGGGGGAATGATTTCCGCATCTTCTTCCCATGCCTCTTCACCAATTTCGTTTATTAGTTTATTAATTTCCTTAGTTGAATAATGACCACCAAATAACACCTTTAGTATTTCAACTTCCTCATGAGAGACCACTCCGTCTGCTTTAATAATTCTTAGAGCAAACGTAAACAACTCTCTCGTATAAGCATGAACCATTTCTTGGGCTAAAGTGACGCCTTCAAGCTGTGTATAAGCTTCAAACATCATCCTTCCATAAAGCTGGATGTGTTTGCTTGTTTCAATCAGATGATCAGTGCCAACGGTTTTGATTGCCTTTACTTTCCTAAAGAATCCCATTATGTCTCCTCCCAAACAGAGCAAGACAACCTATATTCAAATATCAGCAGGTCAAGCGCACACGGCTATACACCATGGAACATGGGCATAATCAGAACAAGCTTTAAGACGGTAAATCGCATAAGGCTGCGTGCTAAAACTGATGACTATTTGGTTGTCTGGCACGAGCAAGCTTACCACAAAAGAGACTTTTTGAGCAACTATCTGCGATTTTAGAAATACTTTGAGAAATGCGGGAACTGGTTCTCTAAATAAAAAAGGAAGGCATCCACCCGAGTCGCCAGACAACCTAATCAACACGCAAACACGCATTAGAAGGATGGACAGATGCCCTCCTTAAATGTGTTTGTGTGTTTTCGTTCTTTCGTTGTCTGGCATAGGTGATTATATCATCGAGCGACATACGCTCTGATAGCCCTTACTGCGACGATAGATAATCTTTATCGCATCCTCTTCGAACATTCACACGAAAAGACGAACAAAGGACAAAGGATACGAAACGCTATTGCGCAACGCACCGCTCAATAATGAATGACGAAAGCTCATCTAGATCGCCTTCGACCAAGGTAGCAAAGCGACGCTTGCGAAACTCGATTTGTGGATTATATCCATCTGAACTGGGGTTCGCAACCAGTGGTTGCCAAGATTTAAGGGAAATTGCTGCCGTAAGTTGGTAGTGCGAAACCATCAAGTCTCATAATCTGTTCATTGCCGGCCACACGAGAAACTACGACAATGAAACATGAAAGGTGGCAGCGATGAGCTTTCGAGATAACCTCATACATTTGCGCGCTACGCACAACATGACGCAAGAGCAGCTAGCCATGCTGCTCGGCGTGAGCCGTCAGGCAGTAACGAAATGGGAAGCAGAGAAATCATATCCAGAGATGGATAAGCTCCTGAAGCTGTGTCAGGTCTTCAATTGTACCCTAGATGATCTGGTTCAGGGCGATCTAACTTCGGCAGAAGCCGCACCCGTGGTGAAGCCAGCGCCTTCCTACCCTCCAGCCGACGTATTCGGATATGATGCAGAGATGCGCAGCCTTGCGTGGCGCGTCGCCCTGGGTATCGCCCTGATCATTCTTGCGACCGCCCTTTCACTCCCCTTCTTCAATGCAGACGACCCACTTGCGAATCCACTCTTCACGTTGCCCGAAAACGTTGCCGCAGCGCTCGGAACGCTGACCATCTTCATCGGTGTTGCAGCACTACTCGCGCTCATCATTCCTGCGGGTCTCTCCTACTCTCACTTCGTAAGGGAACACCCCTTCATCGAAGACTTCTACACCAAAGAGGAGAAAACGAGGGCGCGCTCTTCGTTCTGCTATCAACTGATCGGGGGCATCGCCTGCATCTTCATGGGGATCTGCGTCGTCATTCTCTTCAGCAACGATCCAGGAAACGCCCTTGATACGATAAGCGAACTACCGCACGGCGGAGAGACCGAGAATATCTTCGGCGTTTCGCTCATGCTCGCGCTCATCGCAGCTGGCGTGTTCTTCATCGTTCATGGCAGTATGATGCTCGCGCGCACCAATATCGCGCAATACAACCTGAAAGCCGCCGAAGTGCTCGAGTCACATGAGATCGCAACCGCGAACATCCCTGAAGCAGAGAAGCAGGAACTCCTCCGAACCCAGAAGGCCGACAAGCGCATCGGAGCGATCTGCGGTGTGATCATGATCATCGCGACCATCGTCGCTTTGCTGATGCTCTTCCTACCGATGGCTGGCAGCGATGTCGAAAGCTACCGCACGGGCCCGATCGCGCTCTTCTGGCTGCCATGGCCCATCGGCGGCCTGCTCTGTGGCATCGCGACGATCCTCATCAAAGGATTTAGCAACAAGGAGTAACGGCAACAAGCGCTTGATCGCATCCTGGGAGACCGAGTTCCGCGACGGTGTTCGATCCCCGAAATACAAGCGATACCATACGAGGAACATCAGCACGATCCATATCTTGCGCGATCGATCCTTGCCCTGCTGGTGCTCCTCGATCAATCGCTCGAGCTCTTCGACCTCGAAGAACCGAGCGGCATCCTCCCCGGTAAACCAGATTCGCACCTGCTGGACGCGCTGCTCATCGCGAAGCCACTGCGCCAGCGGAACCGGAAACCCGAGCTTCTCCTTGCGTGCCCAATTCCTCGGCAGCATACGTTCTGCGGCTGCCCGGAGCGCTACCTTCGTTTCGCTCCTGCTCACGCGCAACGGACGCGGAAGCTCACGCGCAACGTTCCATACGCCCTTATCAAGAAATGGCACGCGGCTCTCGATCGAATGAGCCATCGCCATCTTGTCGTTCTTCAGCAAGATGTCGCCCACCATCCAACAATTCATGTCGACATACTGCATGCGAGCCGGCTCATCCCAGAAACCTGTGCGCGCGTAATACCGTTGCACGACATCACGAGGGTCCTCAAGATCTCCATCCCCCTTCAGTATGCGCGCACGCTCTTCAGGCGAGAACGCAACACCATTGGCATTCGTGTAATACCACTGCTCGACCGATGTGGTCGCACGAGCAAGGAAGTTCGCACCGCGACAGCCGCTCTTCCTAAGGAGCGCAGCACCTATGCGAAGCAGAGGCTTCGGGCACCATGAGAGCCATCTCGCCTCGAGCGGCGCTCGATAGAGGGGGTATCCTCCGAACAACTCATCGGCACCATCGCCGGAAAGCACCGCCTTCACTTGCGTAGCAGCCAATCCGTTCACGAAATAGAGCGCTACTGCCGACGGATCGCCGCACGGTTCGTCCATGAACCATTGGACCTTCGGTACCGCATCCCAATACTCCGCTTCAGAAATGCGATGATGCGCGTTCGTCACACCAATGCGCTCTGCAAGATCGCTCGCCCACGACACTTCATCACGTTCCTCCTTTGCGTGTCCGTATTCGTCGAACCCGACCGTGAAGGTCTTCGCTGCAGGATTCTCGTGCGCGAGGCATGCTGCAAGATAACTCGAATCCACCCCGCTCGAAAGAAAGCACCCTACTTCAGCATCTGCGATATTGTGATATCGCACGCTCTCACGCACCGCCTCATCGAGCAGCTCCACCGCCCGCTCGCGCCGAAGCGTAGGGTTGGCCTGAAGAGCGAGCGAAACGTAGCGCTCCTTTCGCATGATCCCCTGGTCGTCGACGAGCGCGTAATAGCCCTGAGGGAGCTGGAACACCCCTTTGAAGAAGGTCTCCTCGAGCGGGTTGAATTCATAGCAGAGATACTGCGCAAGGGCCTCCTGGTTCAGTTCGCGCTCATAACTCGGATGTTCGAGGATCGCCTTGATCTCGGATGCGAAGATGAACTGCCCCTTCTGCTGCGTATAGTAGAACGGTTTGATGCCGAAAGGATCCCGCGCGCAGAAGAGCTGACGCTCAAGACCGTCCCAGATCGCGAACGCGAACATTCCCCTCAGGCGCTCGAGCACTTTCGTGCCCCACGCCAGATACCCTACCAGCAGCACCTCCGTGTCGCTGTGCGTGACGAACGTCCATCCCGCAAGCTCGAGCTCGGCGCGCAGTTCCTGGAAGTTGTAGATCTCACCATTGAAGACGAGGGCATAGGCGCCTCCATCTCGCAGCATCGGCTGCGCACCGCCCTCCACGTCGAGCAGCGCGAGTCGCCGATGCCCGAGCGTGATACCATCCCGTGCATAGATACCTTCTCCATCTGGTCCACGATGAGCGATCGCCCGACACATGCGGCTGGCTACCGAGCGCGCATCAGGGAGAACGCCCGTGAACCCGCAGATCCCACACATGACGAACCCCTACGCCGAGAACGACCACAGATTGCGCGTCTGCGAGAGGATACGAGAAAGGTCCCACGCCTGCCCCGATCGCTCGGGACTATTCGGATCGCGCACGAGTATGCGGCCGAACGCATCCGTGCCTTCGAGCACGATGAAGTGTCCCACGGTCGTGAAGTCGCCAGGCGAAACGCTCACGATGATAGGATGACCCGCAGCGAGTTCTGCACGAATGGTTGATTCGTCGGCCGGCAATTCACGCGAGGTGAGCCCGAGCATCTGCGCACCCTCGGTCATGAAGGCCCACGTGGTCATGCCGCTTTCCGTGAAACCTCTTTGCTCGCTGAACGCAGCCATCTGAGCAGGATCGCGATCCCTCTTACCGGTCAGGTAGACGTACACCATCGACATGCACGTAGGACCGCATGCGGAATCAGCCATGGTGCCTCCCGCATACGAACGCGTAGCCCACTCGCCATCGGTCTGATAGAGATACGGCATCTTACCCTTGATCCACGCGCTCTTGTCCGTGCTCTTCACCACGTCGTCTTGAGCAACGACACCACCATCGCCCGCCCCTTGCGCGTCCGCAGTGAACGAACCGTAAGCTGCGACGATGACGAAGACGACCGCGAGCGCGATGAGGACCTTGGGGAGCAGACGAGTTAGCGAATCTGCTCGCCCTTGAACACGTCGCGAACGATCGAACGAGCGTCGATAATACGACGATGAGATACAGCGTTGAAAAGCCGAGCCTGGATCGCGCCGCGAACGATCGGGAAAGACATTTTGTTGAAGGCGATCATGCCATTCGTTCTCCGTACGGGCTTTATACTGCGCCACATCACGCGAGAAACGATCGGCGGGTACTTCGCGCCAAACGAGCGGCTGGTTCTCATAAGATTGCTGCATTTCACTGCCCCTTTCTCACGATGCGACCTCGCATTTCAATCCTCTCGCAAACCCGCCTTACCCTTCCCATAACAAAGCCTTAAGAATCTCTTAACTTTCCATCGAGTCGATAGGCTCTTTGAGACAGAACTGCGCGGGGACACTAAAATGAAGTAGACGATAAGATCGAGAAAGAGGTCTCACATGCCGCGCTTGCTGGTAACCGATGACGACCCGGCCATCGTGGGATTGGTACGGGCTACGCTCGAGCCCGAAGGGTTCGAGATCGTCGCTGCCACCACGGGCAAGGAAGCGGTTCGCCTGATACAGGACGATAGCTTCGACCTGGTCATTCTCGATATCATGATGCCTGAGATGGATGGACTGGAGGCATGTCGACAGATTCGCCTCACTTCCGAAGTACCCATCATCTTCCTTTCAGCGAAGGACGAAGAAGCCGATAAGGTGGTCGGCTTCACACTGGGCGGCGACGATTATGTGACCAAGCCCTTCAAGCCCCGCGAACTGGTGGCGCGCGTGAAAGCGCGCCTGCGCAGAAGCACCGCGAACCGCGCGAGCGAAGGAGAGCTCACCGCTGCAGGCATCACGGTCGATCTCCATGCGCACCGTGCTTCCTTGCACGACCAACAGCTCGAGCTGACGCCGAAGGAATTCGGCATCCTCTCGCTCTTACTTCGCAACGCAGGTCGTCCTGTTTCGACCAAGGAACTGTTCGAAGAGGTTTGGCACGAGGAGTATCGCGCCAGCGACGCGAACACCATCATGGTCCATATTCGCAGGTTGCGGAAGAAACTGGCTGAGGTCGACTCGTCGCAAACATTCATCGAGACTGTCTTCGGGGTCGGCTACAAGATCGAAGGGGCATCCGATGCCAAAACACGCCGCGACGACTAAACCGACCAACGAACAAGCGCGCGTACTACGCAACAAGCTTCTAAGTCATATGGTCGTTCTACTGCTCGCGTGGACGGCGCTCTTCGCTTGCCTTTGCGCAGTGTTCGAACTGACGATCTCCGACGAGCTTGGCAACCGTATCGCTGATGCCACCTCGGAATGGATCTATGCTCCGAGCACGCTCGAAGAGCTGGGTCTCGACGAAGCGGAGCTTGATGTGATCGTCGAAGAAACCGAAAAAGCAGCCGCCATGAACAGTGATGCTTCCTCCGATGTCTATGCCGAATTCGAGCGACGCGTGACTGAGATCGCAGCGGAACAATACGATACGCTCGCTTCAAAGGTGGGCAGCCAGAACGTGCAGAGCATGCTCTCCGAAGATGGGCGCATCGCTGTTCGCGACATCTCGGTCTACAACCTGTTCCGATCGCTGAAGCTGCCCATAGCTATCGCAGTCTACGCGGTCGTTTTCATCCTCATCATCATCCGTACGCTCAATCGTTCGCTGTCGTATTTCAGTAAGCTCTCGAACGCGATCTCAGACCCGCGATTGATCGAGGGTGGCCGCGTCGAGCTTCCCGAAGAACTCACCATCGCTTCCCAGCAGATCGAATTGTTGCAGAAGAAGATCCGCGACCACGAACAGGCTGCGGTAATGGCCGAACAGCGCAAAAATGAGCTGGTCGCCTATCTCGCACACGACATCCGAACGCCTCTCACTTCAGTGGTGGGATATTTGAGCTTGCTCGCGGAATCACCCGATCTGCCGCGCGAGAAACGGGCGGAATTCGCAGGTATCGCGCTCGCGAAGGCAGAGCGTCTCGAATCGCTGATCGAAGAGTTCTTCGAGATCACACGCTACAACCTCGATGCCATCTTGCTCGAGCGCGAGAATGTCGACATCGCCCTCTTCCTTGATCAGGTCGCCGATGAATTCGGCATCTCCGCACAAGAGCGCGACATCACCATCATCACACGAGCACCTGAAGGCAAGAGCGCTTTCATCGACTCTTCGAAGATGGCACGCGCGCTGGGCAACGTGGTTAAGAACGCGATCGCATATGCCGACCAGGGAACCGAAGTGACGGTATGCGCCACGGTGAGCGATACCGAGATCGTGCTCGCGACCACGAACAGGGGCCGCGAGATATCAGCCGTGCATTTGGAAGCGATATTCGAACGGTTCTATCGTGAGGACGCCTCGCGCGGACAAGGCGCGAACGCCGGACTGGGACTTGCGATCGCGCGCGAGATCGTCGAAGCACATGCGGGAACCATCAGCGCCGAGAGTAGTAACGGTCTGACCACGTTCACGATCCGCCTCCCCCGTTAACTGTGGATCCGTAGTGCGAACGAACGTTACGTGAGGAAATCGTAGAGTTCAGGGAAATGCGGCACCACGTAGGCCAGCACGCAAACGATCAAGAAAAATATCACCACGAATACGAACCAGCGGTTCGCCGTGCGCGACTTGATGAGCGAGAACGCTTTCTGGATGAACGGGAACACGATGAACACGTAGAACGCTGCGACCACGCCGAGGATGACATCGTTCACGAGCCACGCCTGTCCGAAGATGTTGAACGGCAGGATGGAATTATCCCAGAAGGGGTACTTCCCCGTCGCATCAGGCTGATTGATGAGTAGGCCCATCACCAGTTCGAGCACCGCGCAAGCCGCCACCGCGATGACGAAGAACTGCACGATGGCTCCCAACAGTGTTTTGCGCTGTTCCATAATGTGAATCTTGAGTGGGAAGAGCGTGAGCGTGATGATGACCGTGCCGAATCCGTAGACCCAGTACGGTACCCAGAGCGGATCGGTCCACACGTCATAATCGTCCGCCACCACATGGAACGCCCAGTCCATGAACATGCAATACGGGATCTCGAGCCAATGCCCCACGAGCGAGAATACGCAGAAGCAGATGATGATGCCGCGCCAGAAGAACCAGGTCTTCGGCGCGAAGTACTTGACCTCGTCCTCTTCTTTGAGCAGGAATGCCTTGGGTTCGGTCATCGCAACCACTGCTGCCAAAGGTCGAGCTCGCGTTGAGCTTGCGCGTACCCGGCTTCGTAGGATGCCTGCAGAAGGTCGACATCGGTCGTGCGATTCGTGACGTTCATCTCTTCAGGATAGAAGACGTACGCCGCGCCCGATGCCTCGAGCTTCTCGATCTGATCGCAGAGTTCGTTGTAGTAGTGAGGGCGCTCGATCGTTTGACGCCAAACGTAGGGGTGCTTGCGGAAAGCCGCTTTGAACATGGCTTGCGTGCCCTTGCCGATGGGATCCTTACGGTAGCCGCGCGGCTGGGTGCGAACGATGAAGAAGCGCTCGTAGCCGTCGCGGATGGCCGTATCGAGCGGGATGCCCCAGTTCGTACCGAGGCCGCCATCCATATAGGTGCGCTCTTCGATGACCGTGGGTGGCATGAAGATGGGCATGGTAGAGCTGGCACGCACGCGCAACATCATGTCGCGCAAGGTGGGCATATCTTCCTTCGTCCAGGTGACCGTCTCGCCGCTATCCCAATCGAACGCCTCGATATGGACGTTCGCAGGGTTCTCGATGAACGTATCCCAGTCGAATTCGAAGAGCTCGCCCGTGCCCGTCAGGTCTTCAGCGATCCCTTCGTAGAGATAGTGCGCGTTGAAGTAACCATCGCCCCGCAGGAAGCTCTTCATTCCCCCGTAGTTAGGGTCGCGCAACAGATCGACGAACGATGCCTTCGTGCGCGGAATATCGCGTGAAACGTAGTTGACCGAATGGCTCGAACCAGCTGAGATGCCGTACACGTCTTTGAAGTTGATGCAATTCTCGAGCAGCGTGACGATAGCGCCAGCAGTGTAGCTCGCACGCATGCCACCACCCTCGATGACGAGGGCAACATCGTCCACGTTGATCGAGAGGTCTTCGTAGTACTGTTCGCAGGTGTTCGCTGTCGTTTCAGTCTGAGTCATACATATATTCTAAACCTGCATCCCCCGAAGCGCGCGTTCGTTCGAAACCTGTTAGAAAACTTCGCGGGCATGCAAGACGAGCTAGATGGTTTCTTCTGACCACGCCTCGATCGCAAGCCCAGGAACACGACTGAATTCACCAACGTTGTTCGTGAGGAGCACCGCCGAATGCGTCCGTGCGATGGCTGCGATAAGAAGATCGTTAGCACCGATAGGTGTACCAACTTTCTCAAGATGAGCGCGAATGCTCACATAGCAGGATGCGCATGCATCGTCGAATGGCACGATCTCGAAAGGAAGGAGCAATGCTTCTACGCGTTTCCTCTCTCGTTGCACGTGCTGAGATTTGAGCGCACCGAGCAGGAGTTCCGCTTTCACGACGCTGGGTATCTTGAACAGGCTCGCATCGCTTTTGCGAAGCATGTCGAGTATGGCAGGTGAACTGCCCCGAAGAAAATCGACGAGAATATTGGTATCGAGCATGTACATGACCGATCACCACGTCTCTACTGGTTTCGGCAGAGCATCTTCAGGTACAGAGAAATCCGGCGAGCTGCCATAGAGATCGAAGAAGCCCGGTGGCCAACCTTTTTCCCATCCACTGCGCTCCAGCTGATGACGATGAGAAATTATGTCGCGCGCATAGGAGGAGATCGACTTTCCTTCTTCTTCTGCTTCCCTTCTCAAGTCAGCCATATCTTCTTCGGTCATATAGAGCGAAAGTTGCGCCATCAGTATCACCTCATAACAAGTATACTGACAAGTATATCACAGGGCGCGACCGATGCGATAAGGTGCGCGAGATCGAAACCCCGAATCAGCTCAGGTTCGAAGTGAAGCCGTTCATCATCAACGACAACGCAGAACAAATTTGGTTTGAACGCTAAAACTCGGTGTCAAATTTGTGTCACGCGGAACTAAATTCGCTTTGGTCAAAACAAAAACGAGGTCAGAAACAATATCTGACCTCGCATTATTCATGGTGGACGCTACTGGGTTTGAACCAGCGACCCCCGCCGTGTGAAGGCGATGCTCTCCCGCTGAGCTAAGCGTCCTTAAGCGTTGACTATTCTAGCATGATTCGCGCCCATCCGCAGGAAATTCATGAGCAACTACGCTTCGATGAATTTCGGCGGCAGCTTACGCGAAGGGTCGAGATCGTCGATCGCGGCACTAATGGGCTGCAAGCTAGGCGAAACGAACATCTTGGATGTGGCCATGCCCAACAGACGACCCTTTTCATCGACCATCTCCGCTTCACAGATACAGATCGAACCACCCTGCTTCACCACGCGGCCCTCACACCGTACGTGCGTGCCCTCTTGCACTGCGCGCACAAGATTCGCCGTCTGGTCGAGCGTGATGAAACCCGCATCCTCGGGCATCTGCGCATAGAGCGCCCAATATGCCGCCGTATCCATGATGGACTCATAAGCACCGCCATGCATGCCACCGAAGCAGTTCATGTGCTTGCGCTCGATGTCAGCTTCGCAAATGCATCGACCTTCTTCGAGCACCTTGATGTCGATATTGAGTAGCTGGAAGTACGGACCTTGATTGATGAGCTCCAGCACTTCTTCGATGTGAGCAGGATTGAGCTTCACGAGATACCTCTTTCGTCTAGAAAATATCTCTGATTATACCCAACGAAACTTCTTCTTTCGTCTCTAATGACTCTCTAACAACCCATGTCCCATGAAACGACCTTTTGAATACCTGTTTTAGCTTATCATTTTCGTTTGAAGGCATTTCAACCCATCCATGTGAAAAGGATGATATGAGACACATCTT